>Ga0209517_10000012_pt1 | contig 333295 bp, 266 predicted proteins | sample PeaSoiMetSII2010_FD_187695 | JGI IMG/M metagenome (GOLD analysis project Ga0209517, IMG submission 187695) | Peat soil microbial communities from Weissenstadt, Germany - SII-2010 (SPAdes) (version 2) | ecosystem: Environmental > Terrestrial > Soil > Wetlands > Peat | place: Germany... | reverse complement strand
GCAGCAACAGCGTTCGCAGCAGCAAGCCAAGAGTCAGCAGGATCAGCAACAGAAACAACAGCAGCAACATGCGCAGCAGCAGGCCAACTCCGACAAACAGCAGCAACAGCGTTCACAGCAGCAAGCCAAGAGTCAGCAGGATCAGCAACAGAAACAACAGCAGCAAGCCAGGTCTGACAAACAGCAGCAACAGCGCACTGAGCAACAGTCCCATCTGCAGCAAGTCAAAAGCCAATCCTCGCAGGAGCAGCACCGGCAGGAAGGCGAACAGCGCGGCGCCTGGCAGCAGCACCGCGCCGGCAATTGGCAGTCCGAGCACCGCGACTGGCAGCAACGCGGCGGCTACAACGGCTACCGCATTCCCGATGACCGCTACAATGGCTACTTCGGCTCGGGTCACTCCTTCCGCATCTACAGCTACCCCGTGATGCTGGTCGGCGGCTATCCCCGCTTCCAGTACGGCGGCTATTGGTTCGCTCTAGTTGACCCCTGGCCGGAATATTGGGCCGACAACTGGTACGACAACGACGACGTCTATATCGACTACTCTGACGGCGGATATTACCTGTACAACCGCAGGTATCCGCGTGATCGCATCGCCATCGAGGTCTACCTGAACTAACTGGTCATCCAGTGCATTGATGAAATGCAACTTCGACCCAGCGTGGACAGCTTTCAAGACATAGGAAAGCCGCTGGGGAGAAGAGCCTAGAACATTGCGAACAGAATTCACTGAAGCTAAGGAGCAAACCATGCTTGCAACGATCTTGATCGTCTTCCTGATCTTGGCACTCTTCGGAGCATTGCCTCGCTGGTCCCACAGCCGCAACTGGGGCTATTTCCCGACAGGGGGCCTAGGTCTCGTGCTCCTCGTCGTTGTCGTTCTCGTGCTTCTTGGACGCCTTTAGACTTTGCCCCGGCGGGTCAGAGCCGCTGTTCGCCCCCGTCCGCCGGCGAAGTCCCGTCAGTCCGGGTGATCCCGCCCGACGTAACTTGAAGTTATCGGTTGCGTGTAGCGGTCTAACCCCGTTTTCCCCAGGTGGGCCGTGGCCATTAGGTCGGAGATGAGCAATGGATCAGTCTAGACGGCGGATAGTCAATTTTCTCGAAAAAGAAATCAAGACCTACACGGCCCTATCTCTATTCTTGTCCAAGAAGGGCATTCAGGAACAACTGCGTGTGGGAGGAAAACAAGCCCTGGTCAGTCCCGCTTTTTACAAAGAGCGAATTAAGGAAGCAAGAAAACTTGTCTCTGAACTCAGAAAACCGGATTAAGTCGCGGCCCCCTCAAAGCGCTCCTTCCCATGGCTGGGCCCGATGGCCTGTTCGCGCGGTGGCTATCTTTCTCGTCGTGCTCCTGTGCACCAGTGGCTCGTTCGCCTACTCCGTGCTCACTCACGAGGAAATCGTAGACTTGTTGTGGACCACGGATCTTCGCCCGCTCCTCCTCAAGCGATTTCCAACTCTGACGGAGGACCAACTCAAGGAGGCACACTCTTACGCGTACGGCGGTGCGGTCATCCAGGACCTCGGCTACTATCCTTTTGGCAGTGTGGAGTTCAGCAATTTGGTGCACTACGTTCGCAGCGGTGATTTCGTCCGAGAGATGCTCCTGCAGAGTCAGGATGCGAACGAGTACGCCTTTGCCCTGGGCGCCTTGGCGCACTATTCTTCGGATATCTGCGGCCATCCAGCCGTAAACCAGGCCGTTTCCCTCCAGTATCCCAAGCTGCGCGCGAAGTACGGCAATTCCGTCAGGTACGCGGAGGACCACACCGCGCACCTCAAGACGGAGTTCGGGTTCGACATGGTGCAAGTGGCGAAGAATCGCTATGCCTCGCAGCAGTACCACGATTTCATTGGATTCCAGGTCTCCAAGCCTCTCCTGGAACGCACTTTCCCCATCATTTATGGACTGCAATTGAAAGACGTCCTGACGCATGAGGATCTTGCCATCGGTTCCTATCGCTTTGCCGTCAGCCGCATGATCCCCCAGATGACCCAGATCGCGCTTCGCACTCACAAGAAAGACATCATGAAGGAGACGCCCGATTTTGCGAAAAAGAAGTTCCTTTACCGCCTCTCACGCTCCGACTATGAAAAGGAGTGGGGAAAGGACTACACCAAGCCCGATTTCGGTACCCGTTTCTGGTCCGTGGTTTTGCGATACTTGCCCAAGATCGGCCCCTTCAAGGCGCTGGCCTTCAACAATCCCACCGCCCAGACGGAGGACATGTACTTCAAAAGCATCAACACCACCGTCGACCAATACCGCGTTTATCTCCAGCAGGTTCGTGCCGGCTCACTTGTGCTTGTCAATTCTGATTTTGACACGGGCAAGGAAACCAGGGCCGCAGAGTACTCCTTGACCGACGAAACGTATGCAAAGCTGTTAGGCCAGCTGGCCCAGCGTAAATTCGATTTAACTTCTCCCGACCTCCGTGACAATATCCTCAACTTCTATTCGGACCTCACTCTTCCTCTCGAAACCAAGAAGGATCCAGCTCGCTGGCAATCCCTCTTGTCCTCTCTTGACCAGTTGAAGCTTGCCACCCCAGTTCCTGTTGTTGCTGCCACCCCCGCAATCTGACTCTGATTGTGCCTCTGAGGCTCATCCACACTAATCGCTACCCACGGATCTGAGTTTGCGCGAACTAACGGCCCTGCAACTAAATCCAGAAATGTGCGTAAGTGAACAGACTCTCATTGCGGGAGCATCTAAGATTAAGTCGTAGGATAAACGACAAAGACTTTCGCGCAGACCCCATCGTTCCTTGTCGGATCGTCTCGGCTTCATCCTACGCAACCAGACACCGGAAAAGTTTCGAAAATCTCAGGAGGAAGTTCGGATGAAAATTGTAAAAGTACTACTTTGTTTGCTCGCAGTCACCCTCTTCGCCGCTGTACTGCGCCCCAGCGCTCGAGCGGATCAATGGAACAAGAAAACCATCGTCACTTTCAGTCAAGCCGTGGAAGTTCCCGGGAAGATTCTCCCCGCCGGAACGTACACATTTCAGCTCTTGGATTCTCCTGCCGACCGTCATATCGTTGAGATCTTCAACGCGGACGGAAGCCAGATCATCGTCACCACACTCGCCATCAATGACTATCGCTTGAGGCCCACGGGCAAAACCGTCATGAGTTTTAATGAAACACCGGGCGATGCCCCGGAAGCTCTTCGCGCTTGGTTTTATCCCGGCGACAATTTCGGACAAGAATTCGTCTATCCCAGGGCTCGTGCGATTCAGTTGGCGCAAACCACGAATGTGATTGTTCCCGCCGTCACTGTCGACGCCGTTGACGACAACACCCTGAAGACCGCCCCGATCGTTGCCGTCACGCCCGACCAGAAAGAAGTGGAAGTAACCACCGTTATCCAGACCACTCCTCCCGTCGTCGCAGCCGTAACCCCTGCGCCCGTCGCGGTTGCCCCGGTTGCGGCCAAGGAACTCCCGCAAACAGCCAGCTCTCTGCCGTTGATCGCACTGCTTGGTGGATTGTCCATCGGCCTTGCTCTCGGCCTGAAGCTTTTCCTGAAGCTCGTTTCGTAAGGGAACGCAGCTCTTCCGCGTCGCGGACGTGATCGCAAGGTCACGTCCTGCGTCGCGAGAAAGTTTCTTTGTGTTCCTCACTCCAACTCCGCGCAAGCGCAATCGGCGCAATGGTCACTTGTTCCTTGCTCCTTTTTGGCTTTTCCTCAGCATCCTCGGCTTCTCTCCATCTCTCGCGACCCAGCATTCGCGGGCCCGCGTGGAACCCCAGACGAAAATTGCGCTCTCCGTCAATCTTGTCCTGCTGCCAGTCAATGTGACTGACGCGCACGGGACATCCGTCACTGGTCTCAAGCTGGACGACTTTCGCATCTTTGAAGACCGGCAGTTGCAACAAATCACGGTATTCGATGAGGGAAACACTCCTGTTACCGTGGGGCTGGTCGTTGACCACAGCCGAAGCATGGGGCCAAAGCTCCCAGGTGTCGTTTCCGCGGTCTACTCCTTCACACATTCCAGCAATCCACAAGACGAAATGTTCGTCGTGGATTTCAATGATGACGTATCCATTGAACTCATGAAGGGGAAGGCATTTTCCAGCAATCCAAAGGATCTCGGGGAAGCCCTCAACGCCGTCACCGCGCGAGGACGAACCGCGCTCTACGATGCCGTGAGTGAGGGGCTCCACCATCTGCAGTACGGCCGCTGGGGCAAAAAAGCGCTCATCATCATCAGCGACGGCGGAGACAATGCCAGCCATCTTAAGTATTCCCAAGTTCTGGCTCAGGCTCGCCAATCGCAGGCTTTGATTTATGCCATCGCTCTGGTCGGTTCGGAAGACACGGAAGAAAACCCGGGCCTTCTCCGCCGCCTCTGCAAGGACACCGGAGGCATCGCCTATTTCCCGGGTGAAGGCGAATCCGTCGCCAGCGTATCGGCACGAATCGCTCGCGACCTTCGCGAGCAGTACACGCTTGGTTATGTCCCGCAAAACGTCGAGCGTGCTGTTGCTTTTCGAAAGATCGAAGTGAAGGTTACTGCGCCAGGCCATTCCGGGCTGCGCGTGCGAACCCGGCAGGGCTACTCGCCTGCGGCGGAGAAGCAGCCCACGGCGCAGTTGGCGTCGGGGACTAGATGAATCGGCTTTCTAAGCCAACGCGAGCAGTCTCGTCAACCCGAAGCTACATCCTTCGCGGCGCGTGCTACTTTTTCCTCGCCTTCGGCCTTATCGCCATGGGTTACGCAGGCTTCGTCTTCGTTGATACGCACTCTTATCAGGCCCTCGAGATGAAGAAATTCGAGCCACCAGGCCTCCTCTACGAACCCCACATTTTGGCGGAAGGTGATGTGATCGGCGAAATTCAAGTGCCCCGCCTGGGGCTCAATGCCATGGTTGTTCAGGGCGATTCCCATGCTAACTTGCGGCGAGCTGTAGCTCACCTTTCAGAATCGGCTTTGCCCGGCGAATGGGGCAATGTCGCCTTGGCTGGCCACCGGGATACTTTTTTCCGCCCGCTCCGCGATATTCGCCTGGGCGATGAAATCCGATTCAAGACTCGAGAGCGCAACTTCGAGTACCTCGTGGAGTCGATTGAAATCGTTGCCCCTACGGACATTCGCGTTCTGGAATCCTCAACCGGCCACGAACTAACCTTACTCACATGTTTCCCCTTTTACTATGTAGGCCCCGCGCCCCAGCGTTTTGTTGTGCGTGCCCGTGAAGTTGGCGGAATACCGCGGGAGCAACCTGCGGGGGAGAATGATGTTAAGGCGCCAGGCGGCCAACTGTCGTTTCATCGGAACCCCGAGGCGGGCATCTCGCAATGAAGGCTACCCTGCCTGTCGCCACGCTCCCTCGTCCATCCACTCACCCGGGAACAGCCAGGTGTGCTCAAGTGAACAGACATGCATTTGCAGGTCACCTACCATGGGTATCCGGGAAGTACCGAAGACCATCTCCTGGTGCCGCAAGCGCTCTAACCGGCTCCTGGTGAGATTGGAACGGCAATGCTGTGGACCATTCTTGTCGTGTTGTTTGCTCTTTGGCTTCTTGGTGTGGTTACCTCCTACACCTTTGGCGGATTCATCCACGTCCTTTTGTTGGTGGCTCTCGCCATGTTTGTCATTAACTTGATTCAGGGGCGAAGACGCACAGTTTAGTTAAGAAAGCCGACACACTATGAAACCTATTCTTGCGATCGGTATTCTCTTGATTATTCTGGGCGGCCTGGCCCTCGCCTACCAGGGTTTCACCTACACCCATCGGGAAAGAGTTCTTGATGTTGGTCCGATCCATGCCACCGCGGATAAACAGGACCACGTTTCTATTCCCCCCATACTCGGCGGTCTGGCGTTAGTAGGAGGAATCGTCTTGCTCGTCGTTGGAGCCAAGAAGAATTCTTAGCTCGAATTTGCAGGAGTGCCTGAGAGTGGGGCAACGCATAACCCTCTCTTGAGGCAAGCGGGGTTGAAAGTTCTTCAACCTGACAATTTGAGGATATAAATCGTTCGCAGAGGAAGTTTACGATCTTGGAGGTCAGTGATGAAGAAATACCTAGTAGCCGCAGCATGTCTCACCCTCGTGGCTGGTGTAGTGTATGCCGATAAACTGAACAAGGAACAAAAACGCCTAGAAGAGGCTGGCGTCGTCATGCAGGAAGTCCTTAACATCCCGGACAACATTCCCCATGATCTTTTGGAGAAAGCCGAATGCGTCATCGTGTTCCCGTCCGTCAAAAAGCTGGCTTTCGGAGTCGGCGCGGACTATGGTCGCGGTGCCATGGTTTGCCGGACCGGCGAGCATTTCCGTGGACCTTGGGGAGCCCCCGCCATGTACGCTTTGGAAGGTGGCAGTGTTGGCTTCCAAATCGGCGGCGAAGCTACCGATCTGATCCTGCTGGTCATGAATGGCAGAGGCATGGATTCGATTCTCAGCAGCAAGGTTAAACTGGGCGGCGACGCTTCTATTGCCGGCGGGCCCAAAGGACGTGATGCATCCGCCGATACAGACGCTTGGATGCGAGCCGAGATCCTCAGCTACTCGCGTTCCCGCGGTCTGTTTGCCGGCATTTCACTCGAAGGCTCCACGATTCGCCCCGACGATGAGGCAAGCGAACAGGTCTATGGCCACCCCATCAAGGCCAAGGAAATCGTAAGAGGCGAAAAGACGCACGTCCCAGTAGGAGGCCGTCTTCTCGTCGATGTTTTGCAGAAGAACGCGCCCCGCAACGAATCCGAGCGGCATTCGAATTAGTAGTTGGGAGTTAGCAGCTTGCCGGGATCTTTGCATCCCGGCAAGCTACCTTCCTAAGATCGTTTTTCATCCCGCTTGTCCTGGGCCGCGAAGGGGCCGGAGCGGTTCGGTTTTCTCTTTCGCGCCGTATTTTGGCGCGACGGGCCGCGCAGCGTAATTTGTGGGCCCCGTGCGCTTCGCTGGGGTGGAGGGATTTGCCTTTTTCCGCTCTGCTCTCTGTGAGCTCTGCGTTAATTTTTTTTCTCCCCTGTCTTTCTCTTCCCCCGCGAATCTTCTCAGTTCCAGCGCCGTAGGCGCGCCAAAAGTTTGTCGTCCTACCAAGAAGAGTTACGCAAGGGTGTACAAAAGTGCACAGCCTGCAGGCTTGACAGCCTTTAAGATGAGACCTTGTACGGCGCGAAAGAGTGATACTGGCCGGATCTTTGGGCGGGCCGTACGGTATCCGTCATCTCGCCGTCCTGCTCATCTAGAACCTGGAAAAAGGCCATCCACTCAAGTTGAACGAAATTGAGGAATTGGTGAACTCGCTCCGAGGAATCTATCGTGTGTCGCAATTCTCCGGGTTGCTTCTGGGGCTTAGCCTGTATTCCTACCATGTACGGGAACTTTTGGTTTGCTGGCTATTCTTCTGTCTGCTCTTTGTCTTGCTGGCCCTTGTAATTCTTGGGGGCGTACTTGCTGCTCACGTGGGGAGTCAGGCAATCCATTGGGCGAGCACTGCAGTCCGAGTGGCCCCCATGGTTGCGCTCGACTCTGACGAAATTCAATTGGACGCAATCTCGGGCGGTAGAAAGTTGAAGCGGCTCAGATCCATTGGTTCGTAGCGTTAGCCGGACACCGCTCGCCCGTGGTTTTGGCCTGGGGGAACTAAGGGTTGCTTTTGAAACCACTGGAATGGAGGTCAAGGAAATGACTCTGAACATCACACCGCTGCATGACCGCGTCCTCGTGCGCAGGCTGGAAGAAAAAGAATCTGCGAAGGGCGGCATCATTATCCCCGATTCGGCTAAGGAAAAGCCGCACGAGGGTGAAGTAATTGCAATCGGCGCTGGCAAAATGGAAAAGGGTCATCGCGTCCCACTTGACGTGAAGGTGGGTGACCGGATCTTGTTCGGCAAATATACCGGCAACGACATCAAGATCGACGACCAGGAGTACTTGATCCTCCGTGAGGAGGAAATTCTGGTGAAAGTCGGCGGAATTGCCAAAGCAGCAGGCGGCAAGAAGTAGCAGCTCCTATCCGAGCGCTTTGGATGAAGTGGAGAGTTCGATCACCCAGGAGGGCAAGGTCTCATGGCAAAACAAATTGTAACTGGTGCGAATGCACGTCAGGCGATTTTGCGTGGCGTCAACATTCTGGCTGACGCCGTAAAGATCACGCTCGGCCCGAAGGGGCGCAACGCGGTGATCGAGAAGAAGTTTGGTTCACCAATCATCACAAAAGACGGTGTGACGGTGGCAAAGGAGATTGAGCTGCAGGATCCCCTCGAAAACATGGGCGCGCAGATGGTGCGCGAGGTTGCGTCCAAGACTTCGGATGTGGCTGGCGACGGCACCACAACTGCGACCGTGCTGGCTCAGGCAATCTTCCGTGAAGGTGTACGGACGGTTGCCGCAGGCGCAAACCCGATGGCGCTCAAGCGCGGTATCGATAGGGCGGTGGAAGTCGCCGTGGAAGAGATCAAGAGACTCTCACGCGAAGTGAAAGGCGACATGATCGCACAGGTGGGGTCCATTAGTGCCAACACCGACAAACAAGTCGGCAACATCATCGCCGAAGCCATGAAGAAGGTCGGCAAGGATGGCGTCATCACGGTCGAGGAATCCAAAACGATGGACACAACCCTTGAAATCGTAGAGGGTATGCAATTCGACCGCGGCTACCTTTCACCATATTTCGTCACTGACCCGGAACGCATGGAATGCATCCTGGAAGACGTCCGCATTCTGATCCACGAAAAGAAAATCAGTTCGATGAAGGATCTGCTGCCTTTGCTGGAACAGACGGCCAAGATGAGCAAACCGCTGCTGATCATTGCCGAGGAAGTGGAGGGCGAAGCACTGGCCACCCTGGTGGTGAATAAGCTGCGAGGCACTATACAAGTCGCCGCGGTGAAAGCACCTGGCTTCGGCGATCGCCGCAAGGCCATGCTCGAGGACATTGCCATTCTCACCGGCGGGAAGGCCATCACCGAGGACCTGGGCATCAAGCTCGAAAACGTGAAGATTGAGGACTTGGGTAGCGCCAAGAAGGTGACCATAGACAAGGACAACACCACGATCGTCGCGGGTGCCGGGAAGGCCAGCGAGATCGAAGGCCGAATCAAGCAACTCCGTATGCAAATCGAAGAGACTGCATCGGACTACGACAAGGAAAAACTTCAGGAGCGTCTGGCCAAACTCGTCGGCGGCGTCGCGATAATCAAAGTGGGTGCGGCAACCGAGACCGAGTTGAAAGAGAAAAAGGCGCGCGTCGAGGACGCTATGCATGCTACTCGCGCGGCAGTTGAGGAAGGCATTGTCCCCGGCGGCGGCACTGTGCTTTTGCGCTGCTTGCCAGCCCTGGAGAAGCTCAAGCTCCACGACGATGAGGCCATCGGGGTGAGTATAGTAAAGCGAGCGCTCGAAGAACCCATACGGCAGATCGCGCAAAACGCGGGGCACGAAGGCGCAATCATTGTTGGGCGAGTGCGTGCATCGAAAGACGAGACCTTTGGCTTTAATGCGGAGACCGGTGAGTTCGGCGACCTGGTCAAAGCCGGTGTGATTGATCCAGCAAAGGTCACGCGTCTCGCACTCCAGAACGCTGCGTCCATCGTCTCATTGATGCTTACCACGGAAGTCCTGATCGCCGACTTCAAGGAAGAAGAAAAGAAAACAGTGGCTGGCGCAGGCTACGGCGGCGGCATGGGAGGATCGTACTAATGCCTTCTCCCTCCGATCGCTCTTGGCTTACGGGTTAGCTCGGGCCACGATTTAAGCCCAACGCTTCACTGCACGCCCATTACCTTGTGGAGACAGACGGGCTGGTCACGAAGATAGGAATCGCATGACACTGCCGAAAATAAGTTCTGAAGGAAAAGCCCCGGCATTGGTCCAGGTCTCATATGGTCCCCCCGAGATCTACTTCCCGATTCCCGAGAAAGTGGTCAGCCTCGAACCAGCACTCGCTTCACCAATTGTCGAAGAAAAAGTTGTTCCTCTATGGCCAATTCATCCGCGGCCTATGCTGCCAAGCAGGATTGCCATCATCGGGAACTACCTTCCCCGGCGCTGCGGCATCGCCACGTTTACAACGGATTTGTGTGACGCGATACACGCGGAATACGGGGCCACGGAACTGCTGGCCTTACCGGTCAACGATACGCCGGAAGGTTACAGCTACCCCGCCCGGATACGATTCGAGCTATCGCAGGATGAGCTAGCCTCGTATCGCCAGGCCGCGGATTTCCTGAATTTCAGCAACATTGATTTGGTTTGCCTGCAACACGAGTATGGAATTTATGGCGGATCGGCTGGCGGCCACATCCTGGAGCTTCTGCGCCGTCTTAAGATGCCTGTGGTGACCACGCTGCATACGGTGCTGCGCGAGCCCAATCCCGATCAGCTCACAGTGATGGAGGAGATTGCAGGTTTGTCGGACCGCTTGGTCGTCATGAGCCGGCAGTCGGCGGAGATCCTGCAGGAAGTGTTTCGCGTTCCGATTACCAAGATTGATCTGATTCCGCACGGCATTCCCGATTTGCCTTTCACGGACCCCAGCTTCTACAAGGACGCCTTCGGAACGGAAGGAAAAGATGTCTTGCTCACGTTTGGTTTGCTCTCACCGAACAAGGGCATCGAAAACGTCATTCAAGCTCTCCCGGCCATCCTGTTGCAGCACAGCAATGTCGTTTACATGATTTCCGGTGTCACCCACCCCCATATTCTGCGGCAAGAGGGTGACACGTACAGGCAATACTTGCAGAACCTCGCGAGAGACCTTGGAGTGGAAGCCAACGTGATCTTTCGGAACCGCTTCGTGAGTCCGCAAGAGCTGGTTGCATTGATCGGCGCCGCCGACATTTACATCACGCCCTACAAACACAAGGGACAGGTCGTTTCCGGGACGCTCGCGTATGCCTTGAGCGCGGGAAAGGCAATCATTTCCACCCCCTATCTGCACGCGATCGAATTACTGGACGACGAACGCGGTGTACTTGTTCCGTTCGATGATCCACCGGCGATTGCCGCGAAAACGATAGAGCTGTTGGACAACGGAACCGCGCGCCATGCGATGAGGAAACGTGCGTACCTCTATGCGCGAGACATGGTGTGGGATCGCGCGGCTCGGCAATACATGGGGAGTTTTGAACGCGTTTACAACGAGCGCCTGCGCAATCCCCGCGCCACTTTTTCCGCCCAGAATACCGAAAAGGTTCTCGACCGGCTTCCGGCCGTAAAACTCGATCACTTGCACCGCATGACGGACCACACGGGAATCGTCGAGCACGCCGTCTTCGTCGTTCCGAATTACCCGGAAGGTTACACAACGGATGACAACGCGCGGGCACTCATTGTCGCAGTTCTTCTCGGAGAATTTGATAGTGGTACTCCGAACGGATCGCTTGACCTCGCCTCGCGCTATCTTTCTTTTTTGTGGTTAGCTTTCGAGCCAACCAGCAGGAGGTTTCGAAACTGTCTGAGCTATGAACGCCAGTGGCGTGAATCGGAAGGCTCGGAAGACAGCCACGGGAGAGCTTTGTGGGGATTGGGCAGCGTTCTTGGCCGGACCAAGGATGCCGGACTCAGGGGAGCCGCGGGGCGTCTGTTTGAGTTGGCCCTACCCGCCGCCGTCGAGTTCAAGAGTCCCCGTGCTTACGCCTTCGCCCTGCTCGGGCTACTGGAATACCTCGAATCGTTCCCCGGGGATCGCGCTGCTCTGAATGCGGCGGACGCGCTGGCAAATCGCTTGTTGGACACCTATCGTGCCAACCGTTCGGCTGAGTGGAAATGGTTTGAGAACGTACTCGCGTATTCAAATGCTCGCTTACCGCAGGCGCTCATCCGAGCGGGAATGCGCAGCGCCAACGAAGCCATGGTTTCCGCCGGACTGGAAGCGCTGGAATGGCTGGCGACGGTGCAGCGTTGCGAGACAAAAGGCCACTTCGTTCCAATCGGGTCCCACGGCTTCTACTCGAAAAAAACGGAAAAAGCTCGTTTCGACCAGCAGCCCGTCGAAGCCTGCGCCGCCGTCTCCGCTTCCCTGCAAGCCTATCGCGCAACTGGGAAGAGCCGCTGGCGCAGAGACGCGTGGACCGCTTTCAATTGGTTTCTCGGGGACAACGACTTGCAGGTGGCCCTCTACGATCCCAGCACTGGTGGGTGCCGCGACGGCTTGCATCCCGACCGCGCCAATGAGAACCAGGGCGCGGAATCGACGCTGTCCTTCCTGATGGCGCTTTTGGAAATGCGAAAATTGGAAGAAGCGGACACAACTGATAGCAAGCTCTGATCAGAATGCAATTGTGCTTGGCTGAAGAATACATCCGAAACTGGTACGAGGCGCTGCGGAGTGAGAGGAAAGGGCGCCCCCAAGACCCAGGTTCAAACTCCGAACCTGGGGCACCCAGATTTTGCTTCGCATCTGTCGCCCGGGCCACCCCCCGGCTCTCCCACATAAGGAAACAGAACTGGCACTCAGATGTCCCGGATGACAGGACAAACCCCGCCGTGGTCCAGAGACGGCGTTCGAGGAGGTCAGGGAGCGACCGGCACGCGTTCAGGCAACACTTCCGCGAACGGGACTTACGGGGAGTCAATGAGATTTCAATTTTCCGGTTTATAGTTCACCAGGCACTGGGCTTGCCAAGTTGTACTTGGCGCGCTTCCCCGGGTCGCGTACGGGCTGTTTCTACGCCTCCGGGCTCTTGGGCATCTTCTTCGCGATGCTTGCAAGGGCAAGTCCTGCGTTAACGGCTAGGGAGACGAGGTCTTGTCCTACTCCTGGCGGATATGGCAGGGACGTTGGTGTTGTGACCGGGGTCACAAGTCGACCCCATATGAATCACTGTGAGGTCCCCGCTTAGTGCCTAGCCTTATTATTAGGCACAATCCTATCCGGCACGGTTCTCGCCGATCACGCCTCGCGGGACTGGAGGATGAGGTGTGAGGGTCCAAATGCCCCGCAGACTTGACTTTAAGCTGATTCTCTCGCTCACTGTACTGATTGTTGCCATCAGCTGTATCTCCGGATATCTGAATTTTCGGATGCAAAAGGACCGCCTGGTCGAGGCTATGATTCTCGGCGCAGACCAGCTTTCCCGCAGCATTACCAGTGCAACCTGGCACGCCATGCTCGACGACGACCGCAAGGGCGCCTACGAAATGATGCGTGTCATCGCTGACAAGCACGGCGTCGACCGTATCCGGATGTTCAATCGCGAGGGCAGGCTGGTGTTCTCGACCGATGCGCAAGAGAAGCTTGGTCTTGCCAGCCCCTCCAACGAGGTCTGCATCAGCTGCCATGGTGCGACGGCGATCCTGACGAAGCCGGCCGTAGATTCACGGGTCCGATATGCCACCTCGCCGGGCGGCATCAAGACCCTCAACATCGTGACGCCGATTCATAATGAGCCGTCGTGCAGTAACGCGAGTTGTCACGCGCATCTGGCAAGCACCAAAGTACTCGGAATTCTAGATGTGGCATTGGGGTTGGACCCGGTTCAGCAACAGACCCGGGCGGTTACCCTGGAGACGATCATTTCGACGGTTGCTGTCGTAATCATTGGGGCGGCATTCGTCATCCTGTTTACACGGCGTTTCGTGGCCACTCCGATCCGCGAAGTGATCGAGGGGACGAAAGCGCTAAGCGCCATGCAACTTGACCGTCCTATTGAAATCCCACACCGCAGCCAGGAACTGGATGAACTGGTGGACTCGTTCAATCTGATGCGCGTGCGTTTGAAACTAACCGTAGATGATTTGAACCAAATGCAGCAGACCCTGGAAAGCAAGGTCGCCGAGCGCACCGGACAATTGCAGGCCGCCCACCGCAAGCTGCTCCAGGCCGATCGGCTTGCCTCGCTGGGCCAATTGGCCGCCAGCGTTGCCCACGAGATCAACAATCCAATTTCCGGCGTGCTCAACCTTTCCACCTTACTCGAGCGTCTGATGGCCAGCGGCGAATTCCCTCCCGGGCGCGAAGCCGAATTCCGCAAATATCTTGGCCAAATCTCCGCAGAAACCGCGCGAGTGGGGCGAATTGTTACTGATCTATTGGCTTTTTCCCGCCGGTCCAAGCCACAGCGTGTTCCAGGCGACTTGAACAAATTCGTTCGCAGCACACTGCGCCTGGTTGGCCACAAACTGAAGCTCATGAACGCCGAAACTGTTCTGGAATTGCAGGAAGACCTGCCTCTCGTTGAGTGTGATCCTTCGCAGATACAGCAAGTGATTCTCAATCTCCTTTTGAATGCGGCCCAGGCGATGCAGCCAAAAGGAGGTGGCGAGCTGACCATCCGCACGCGACTCCTCCCGGGCGGAGATACTGTGGAGCTTTGCGTGCGCGACACAGGGGAAGGCATCGCCCCCGAAAACCTCTCGAAGATTTTCGACCCGTTCTTCACCACCAAGGCCGAAGGAAAGGGAGTCGGACTCGGATTAGCGGTGCTTTACGGGATCGTGAAGGCTCATGAGGGCGAAGTCGAAGTGACCAGCCAGCGCAACGAGGGCTCTTCTTTTTCGGTTACGCTTCCGCTCAAAGCAAGAAGCGGTGCTGCCGGCGAGAAGGAAGTCCAGGTACATGCGGAGTGAACACGGTTTGTGTGGTAGCGATCGGGAGCGTGCCTGCCCAGGTACTGGACTGGGTCGAGGGCGTTGCCGTCGAGTGGTGTCCCTGGCCGATCCGGCGATTGCCAGCGTTGGGGCTCCCAGATGGCGCGTATGACGCAAAACGAGGGCAATACCAGTCGGTGGAGATCATGAAAGCAGTGGCGCGATGCAGGCCGAGCGATGCAGCCCGGATTCTGGGAGTGACGGAGGTGGACCTGGCGATTCCGATGCTCACGTTCGTGTTTGGGCAGGCGCAGCTTGACGGACCTGTCGCGGTGCTCTCGCTGTGCCGGTTACGCCAGGAGTTTTATGGACTGGCAGGGGAAGAGGGTCTGCTGCATGAGCGCGTCGTGAAGGAAGTGCTCCACGAATTGGGGCACACTTTCGGCCTCACGCATTGCGTCGAACCGAAGTGCGCGATGAGCCTGGCAACGCACATCGGCATGGTTGACAATAAGGAAGAACGCTACTGCGCGCATTGTGGAGAGCAGCTCGCGCGGCGGTTTACTTCTCCGGATGGAGAGCCATTATGAAGAAGGTCTGGCCAATTTTGGTGGTGGACGATGAGGAAGTCATGTGCGAATCGATGGCGGCGTGGTTGCGCGAGGACGGCTATCGCGTTGACACGGCGCCCAACGGGCAGAATGCGCTCGAGCTCGCCAAATCGACAGACTATGCCATCTGCTTCATCGACCTGAAAATGCCGGGGGGCATGGACGGCATCGAAACGATGATGGAAATTCACCGCATTCACCCGGAGGCTTCCATCATCATCATCACCGCCTACGCCACCGTCGATACAGCCATCCAGGCCATGAAAGAGGGCGCGCAGGAGTACATCGTAAAACCCTGCCATCCGCAGGAAATCTCAATGCTGGTTTCCCGCATTCTCAAACTCAAGAAACTGCAGAGTGAAAATGCAATCCTGCGGAAGAAGATCAGCCGCCAGTACCGTCACCGCGACATCATCACCAAGAATCCGCGCATGGAAGAGATTCTCGCGCTGACCCGGGATATCGCCAGTCTGCGCAGTACCGTGCTGATCTGCGGCGACAGTGGAACGGGCAAAGAACTGATCGCCCGAGCCATTCACTACTCCGGGGAGCGCGCGGAGAAGAGATTTGTCAGCGTGAGTTGTGCCGCGCTTACCGAAACGCTCCTGGAAAGCGAGTTGTTCGGCCATGAGAAGGGCGCCTTCACTGGAGCCGAAGGGCAAACGAAAGGCAAGTTTGAGTTGGCCGACGGAGGCACGATCTTCCTCGACGAAATTGGCGACATCTCGCCAAAGCTGCAAGCAGACCTGCTCCGAGTCCTCCAGGAGCGGCGTTTCTATCGGGTGGGTGGCACAGAAGAGGTGAGCGTCGATGTGCGGGTGATCGCGGCGACCAATAAGAACCTGGCGAAAGAAGTTCAACAGGGGTGTTTCCGCGATGATTTATATTACCGGCTCAACGTGATTGAGATTCGCATTCCGCCGTTGCGCGAACGCCGCGAAGACATACCGTTGTTGGCGGAGCACTTTGTGGAGCGCATTGCGTCTGAACTAGGCAAGGACATCACGGGCATCTCCGGAGGCGCGCTCAAGCTGCTCATTGAGCACGACTGGCCCGGTAATGTGCGCGAGCTGGAAAACGTCATTGAGCGTGCAATCGTGACTTCACATAACGGAACGTTGGTCGAGAGCGATTTCGCGTGGCTCAACCAGCGTGGCAGCTCCGCACAGAGTTGGGAGGTTCCCGACGTTCCGTTGGCCGAGATGGAACGGCGAGTCATCCTTGCCGCGCTGGAACGAAAAAGGGGCAATGTCAGGGATGCGGCCGCCTCACTCGGGATCGACCGCTCGACGCTCTACGACAAGCTCAAGCGTTACGAAATAGCGCACTGAATCGAAGAATCAAGCCTCCAGGAAGGTCGCCGCGAGCACCGTGTCCCAGTCTGCCGCGGGCATGGCATCCATGAGTTCCGGCATGAGGGTTCCGCCATCCGCCAAGCTGGGCTGAGCATTTGACGCAGAGAATTGCGCTTGCAGCCGGTCGAGTTCGCTGGACAGCCACCCGGGTACTTCTGCACCGCGCAGCAGATGGCGGAGATCTGCAGGCTCGTGCGGACGAAGCTTTAGATACCAGCCGTGCTCATCCCCGCCAGTGGACACCACCGTGCCGTCGATCGGCGCGCGAACCCGAATCTCATGACCGTTTTTCATCATCTGCCAGGCGCTACCGTTGCTCTCGATTTCACTGCCTTTCGCGGGCAATTGCACCGAATCCGGATGGCCGATCAAGTGACGGGCCAACTCATCGAGGCCCACCGTCATGGTACCGTCATCTTCCAGACGAACCCAGGTGTGGCCGCGATGATAGAGCAGCTTATCCGAATAGTGGATGCCCACATTTTGTGAGGGAATTTTCGCCGGCAACGCGGCAAACTCCGGGTATTTGAGGCAATGGCGGCAATCGAACGCGTTATCGCAAATTCTGGACCTCACCCTGCCGGCGAGTTGGTGCCGGCAGCGGCGCTCGCCTTCCGGCAACTCCGCGAAGTTCAGTCGCCAGCACATCTCGGTCGCGCGGTGTGCGCGGAAATCGGAGGCAGTACGCCAAACCGCCGAGACCAATGTGGACAGGATGGTCAACACGACAGCGAAGAACAAAGAAAGAAAGACGATATGCCCCACACTCCAATGGAATCCATCAACCCACGGAAACATTTTTATCCGCTCTCTTCGCTTGCCCAAACAACGGCAGGTAGCGATAAGACAAGGAATAAACAATCACGCCATAGGCGATCACGCCGGCGAAGGTAGCCACCTCCTGCCAGCTTGGGATGTATTGCAGAAAATCGTCGAACGCCAGTGTGGGCAAGGCCAGGGTTTGCACCGTGAGCACGAACCGGTTCAGCAGCACTCCGCCGCAGGCCAGGACCGCGGCGCACAGCAACCAGCCGCGTTTTCTGGCTGTCAGGGGCCAGGTGAGAAGAAACGCGGGGAGCAATCCCAAAGGCACTATCTCCGCAAACAGCAGGGCCGAACCAAAAGGCTTATACGAGTAGAAGTCCCAAGGAGCAAAGCCCACCGCGGGCGAAGTAATGTTGAGCCAGACCAAGGTGTCAATCGCCTTCGCGGCCACATATAAACCGAGGAGCACTCCGGAAATAAATCCCAACTTGCGGAACACATTGGGCTGCACCAGTTGCCGTCCAGTCAGTGTTTCCGCCGTGGCCGTCACGAGCATCAGAAAACTCGGCCCTACTGCGATCGCGGAGAGAATAAAGAGAAAGAACGTGGACGGCCAAATGGCGAGTCCTTGGCGAAAGGCAAAGGGGCGCCCGCGCAGCACTCCGTAGAGCCCGCCGAGCGATCCCTGGTGGAAAAAGGAAAGGAAGGCGCCCACGGCGGCAAGAACCGGAACCAGCTTGTGAAGCTGATGTTCAAAAACCAGGAAGGACGGCACCTTGCGCAATTGCCGGTTTCGAAGCAGGACGGGTATGTATTCCAAAATCAGCACGAGCAAATAGCAAGAAATACAAAAGGTGACTTCGGTCAGCATCGAGTGGGTGTTCGGGTGCCAGAAGGTGAACCAGGCGCGCAGGGGCTGCCCGACATCCACCATCAGGACGGCCACCGCGCCGCTGTAACAAATGAAGCCCAGAACGACCGCGCTGTTCAGGATGGGTTTGAGATCCGCCTGTTTGAGGATGTAAACGAGGAAACCAGTGAAGAAGGCGCCGGCACCCATGGCAATCATTGCCAGATCCAGAAAAATCCACATTCCGAAGGCGAATCGATTGTCCATATTGGTCTGGTTTAGCCCGTAGTACAGGCACAGCCCAGCCGCATAGATTCCAAGAGCAAGCAGGGCAACCCAAGGAACAAGCCAGAACGTGAATCGCATAGTCGAAGTTCGCTCGACACCCCGGGCAATCCAACGCCGGTCTACAAGAAGCAATTCAGACATGCATGGCCTCCGTGGCGCGCTCAGAATCACGCTCTGCCAACGCCCTCACCCAAGCCTGCTGGGATTTGTAGTAGACCTTGGGTTCCGTCCCAAGTCGCGCCAACAGCCGAAATGCGTCGGGAGAATGTGCCGCGGGAAAGGCGGGATCGTTTTCGTCTGCCAGATTTCCGAACAAGATGGCCCCGGTAGGACACGCTTCCGCGCAGGCAGAGATGTAGTCTGCTGGATCTATTTCCTTCTTACCAGCTGCCGCGGCTTTTTCCTTGGCGCTATGCAGCCTCGCGTGGCACAGATTGCACTTCTCCACGACGCCGCGCATCCGAACGGCAACGCCAGGATTAAGGCTTTTCTCCATGCCCGCTGGCCACGCGGGATCCCACCAGTTGAAGTAACGGGCATGGTAGGGACAAGCGACCATACAATACCGGCAGCCCAGGCAGCGTTGCGGCATCTGCATCACGATGCCGGTAGCCCTGTCCACTTCGACGGCTTGCTGCGGACAAACGTTCACACAGGGTGTTTCATTTCCGCAGTGCATGCAGGTGACGGGAATGAACACCTCGCGCCTGGCCGCCCCGTCCGCCCCGTTAGAAACCTTACGGACCAACATCGGCGTCAACCCCGTTCGAGGAGTAGCCCGTGAAGGAGCCGGCGGTACGTTGTTTTCCGCCGCGCAAGCGACCATGCACGCACCGCAGCCCGTGCAGCGGTCCAGGTCGATGACCATCCCGTAGCGGACGCTCATGCTTCCCTCCTTGCCGGAGGTTCACGCAAGTTCGACTCTTGATACAGTTTTGCGGCTAGAGGCGGAAACACGGGTGGAATCCATGTCTCGGCCCAGTCGGTGGCGCCTGAAACATGCTTCTCTGCCGGCCACTCTTTCAGCTCGCACAGGAAACGTCCGAGACGGGATGGGTCGCCGATCCAAACGGCGCCTTTGCGGAGCTGCTCTTCAAACTTCTGAGCCGAATCGAACTTCGTAATTGCGACTGGTTGTTCTGCATAGACCGTGCCTTGCTGCGCGTGGAAAAGTTCTTCGCAGCGCGTGTGGATGACTTTCTCCACCACAGGCAATGTGGGATCTACCTCCAGCAGGAACTGTGCGGCACTCTTGACCTCTGCCGGAGGCGCGACCAGGTTCAGGGCCACCGCATACGTATCGACCGCTGAAGTGGGCGCCGTGGGCACGTCCGTGAGCTCTTCCAGAAATCCAGCTGCCGGCAGTAACCAATCCGGTCTGTTCCCGCCGCCATCCCACGCCGCAAAACGAAACACCTCGGCATCTGTTTGAAGAGCAAATTCCCAGGGCACGGTGGAGTCGACCAACACCGCGCGAAGGGAGCCAATGACAGGATCGGCCGGAACATGCGGCTGAACGTGTTCTCCTTTCCTGACGATCCCGCCGGGTGCTGCCACCGCACCTAGCAGGATATTCAGTGCGGCGATCGCCGGGTTTCCGTCCGCCGCGATTACCACGACCGGTCGATTCTCCACCATCTTCCGCGCAAGATCGCGGATTGCCACGGTGGTCAGACCCGTTTGCGCAGCAACTTCAGCCAGTGACAGTTGCGGCATGGGCCCATGCGGAGTCACCCAGTGCTCTTCCAGCAGAACACGCGCCACACCAGCGGCGAGTTTTGCTTCGCTTCCCTCACGAACGGGAACCCATTGCCAGGCGCGCGCCGCGGTTCGGGACAATGAAGGCTCTATTTGTATCAATCGCAGTTCCGGATCGGCGGCCCCCGCCGCCCGCTTGCTCCAGAGCCGCGTGAACCGGCCGGGTGTCCCCCAACCATCCAGCAGTGGCGCCCCAAAGCTGACGATGGTCCGCGCGTTTTCCAGGTCGTAGCCCAACGCGGTTACGGGAACGCCACTCCAGTCTGCATACGGCGCGAGTGCCTGACTTTCCGCGCTGAGCACGACTTGATAGCTGCCATTCTGTTTTCGGGCAAACGCTTCCAACACCGACGAAACGGCTCTTCCGAACCGGCCGTCGACAATGGCTATCGGCCCCTCGCCGCGGGCTTTTTCGAATGCCGCCTGTGCTTCGGCCCAGGAGGAGGCACGTCCGCGGTGACGCACTTCCCGTAGCCGTCGAGGATGCCAATTCAGCTGGTGAGCGGCAAAGCCTAGCGGGCATAAGGCTCCCTTAGTTACCGGATGACTGTTGACACCGGCAATCCCGACCGGGCATCTCGCCGCCATTCGGACGCGAATGCCGCAGCCACCGGCACACAGGGTGCAGAAAGATTGCTTCGTCTCCACTGGCGCGTGCGCCGGCTGCGGAATCCAGGGCCAATTCTGCGTCCAGATGGAGGCATCACCCAACAATTTCCACGGCACCGGAGTGAGCAGTAGCCCTGCCGCAGCTCCGGCACTGCCCATCAACAAGTCACGCCTGGAAACCTTCATCGTTGCTCCTTCATTCGTGACAACCGAGGCAGCCCACCGCGACTTTGTGGCGGCGATGGCAGTCTTCGCAGTCGCTCATTTTCATGCCATCATGCGGGGAGCGCCGGAGGCGAGAGATGGAATGCCCCCAGATATCGCGGCTGTAGCCGCTGATGCGGTTTTGCTCGTAAATTCGCGGCTGATCGGATTCTCCGAAGGTTCCATGGCACTCAGCACAGGCAAGGCCGGCAAGGCGTGTGTGGATCGCATGCGAGAACCACACGTTGGCTGGTTGGCGCGCAGAGACCAGCCAGGGTGTTTCGCGTGCTGGCTTTATGTACTTGTCAACTAGTAAGGCTTCGGAATTGGACGTTCCGAGCTTTTCGGCGTGGCACCCCGCACAGGTTTCTATCCGAGGGATTCCTCCGAATTCACCATCGGTGCCGAATGCGTGGCAGGTATCGCACTGGGTGATACCCGATTTTTCGCTGTGGGTTTTGTGATGGAACTCCAGAGGCTGTTCCCGCCGGACATATAGGGCGCGGGGAAAAGCGACCCAACCAGTTACGACGGCAAGTGCAAATCCAAACCCAAAGACAAGAAGGTATCTCCTCACGGTCATTCCTTTGGTCCCCAGTGCATATTGGAAAAGTAGTGTTGGAACAAACACACCAGTTGTCGGTGAGACAATAGCTGACCTACTCCGCGTACGGGGCGGCCGCCATCACAGCTCAGTTCGATCGTTTCGTGGATCTCTTTCGCCAGCCGCTCTCGTTCTTCGGCTTGCCAGGCCGCTGCATGAGGCCCGGAAATCAGACCAGCCTTTGTCCGCTCCGGTAGTTCCCACCCGGCAAATAGCCATCCTGAACCATAAGGGTCATCCATTAGGCGCTTGGGATCACTGCGCAGGTAGCAGTTCACTTTCTGAATCAGGAGTGGATTTGGAAAAGTCATGGGCCACTCCACACCGTGGACGGTCAACGCTACAACGGGCCGTTGCGTGCCATGCGTGGTCACGAACGTGAGACCGTCAACGTTTGCCACCACATCGGCCAGAAACGAGTCAATACCGATGTGGCATAAGCCAGATTCCTCTGCCGTCAGCCAGAAGTGGTTCGGGGAGTACAGAAGTCCCGCCGGCGGAGCAAGAGCGCCATGCGGTCGTGCCAGCGAAAGATACGAATCGCAATAGCGGTAGCCGCCAGTCGTGCAACTGGAGAGTTGCGAATCGCTAAAAGGAATCAGCTTGGTCGGAGATGTGGCTCCGCAATACTGTACGTGGATTTCTTCGAGGTGCGGGCAGCGCTCTCGCCGCAACTCATCCTTTGCAACGAGGTCGCAGCGGTGATACTCAGGTGACGCACAACGTCCTTCCTCAGAAACCCCTGCTCCCTCCAGGATCAATTTCCGGGCCGGAGCGGCATTGCAGTACTGCGCGCGACCTTCTTTGAGAAATGGGCACCCCATGGCTCACGCTTTGTTGCGTTTCTTCTCTTTCGGTTGCTCGGGCATCGGTTTCGCTGGCTCGCCACCGTCCGCCATGGTCATTCCCAATCCCTGCACAGGCAAACCGTGAGCAAATTCGCCTTGCATCATCACCTTCAGTTCCTCGTCCAGTTTGGTCAGACTGCGGTGCTTCTTGAGCCTGCTCGCAAGCTCCCAAACCAGTCCATATGCCGTAACCAACACCGCAAGAACTACAACGAGTCCCAGGGCGATGTTCGTCAAATTCAGCCAAAAGACCCAATTGTCGTTCGGCATTGTAGGAGTCCTCCCGTCTGTCATGAACAGCAGCCAGGCTGAGCTAATGCAACTTCTCTGCCAGAACATGTTTTGAATAACTTACGCGTCCCAATGACGTGGAAGTTGCCGGATTTCCCGACTACGCTGTCCGATTTGCCGACACAGTTGCCCGGACCGGAATGCGCTGCACGTCTAGTTGCGGCGGTCTTCCTTGCCTTTCACATGCATATGAACCGCGGTTAATAGGGTTAGTCTTGTTTTGTTCTGCGGATGCTCTAGAGGATGGCTCGCGGCTCATGACTTGCCAGAACTGGCCGAAGGAACTCCAAATATACTGTTATTTAAAATATCCAACAAAAATTCTCCCATGGCAGAGGCATTGCGCAGCGGATGCGGGGGTCCAATCGCAGTTGGACAATTACATTCGTTGATGAAATGGAACCGGGCGCGTCCAGGCGCCTGGAAACGCCGTAACCGGAGAAGTGAAATAGTGGTCCAGTAGCGCGACTGCACGTCTAAGTGAAATTAGTGACGCCCGCCGTGAGTTCCTGCAACGGGACTTCTGCGGCATCAGGGAGATTCTACCGGTCCGACTAGTGCGTTTAACCGGATGGCGACAGAAGCGGCTCGGCTGAAACGTAAAGATCCCCATGAGGGAAGAAGAAAACAAACTTGACGCTCTCCGGTCTTCTGATGGAGCGCACTAACCAACTCGGCAAGCGCCCGGTCATGGAAGAGGATGATAAGTCCAGGCTGGATTGAAGCCCGTCCCCTTCGTGCGGCGAGTGAACAAATGCCGCGGACCCAGAGACGAGCCCACCGACTGAAGCCGCGTCGCAGTCACAGATGTACCTTTTCTCTGCAGGGCAAACAGGGATAAGAAGTAGCAGAGAACCGATAGTGCCAGCACGTAGCCAGGAGTGGAAAAGATATCTCCACACTCAATGCAGGACGCGCAACCCACTGTAGCTACTTTCTGTAGTTTCCCCCAAGCAGGCAACATGGTCAGGAGAGGAAAGTGACGTTTTCTAAAAGCTGTATTTGAACGCAAATTGGAGGACGCGGGGGCCGTTCAACGCATTGACAATCTGGAGCGCCTTGAAGGTTGGATTGGGAACCAGAAAACATTGTTGGTTCACGGATTGGCCATCGCCGCATGAGCTTCCGACGGGCTCATACTGGATGAATTGCACGCCGTTTCCGTTCTGGACGTAGAAGTTCGGATGATTGAGCAAGTTGAATGCCTGCACTTGAAAGACGAGGCTGTGCCGTTCGGTAAGAGCAAATCGGCGCGAAAGCCCCAAGTCGATTTGTTGCGTCCACGGGCCATAGAAGGAATTCAGCCCGGCGAAGGGACTTGGTCCTCCACCATTAATTCCCAGCGCAGAGTTCGCGGTGGCTTGATTGGCGGCGGTGTCATTTAGAGTAGAACCTGTACTGGTTGTATCGAGGAGGGCAGCGTACGGCCTGCCCGAAGAGAACAGCATGACGGAACCGAGGGTCCAGTCGGAAAGCACGGCGTTCACGAAGCGTGAGGAGAATTGGTGGCCGACCCACGGCTGATAGATAAATGCCATGGTGAGGCGATGCCGCTGATCGAGCAGATACGGCGCGTGCGTATTGCTGAAATCGAACTGGTTGCTGAAGTCCACTCCATTGGACATCATGTTCTTGGCAAAAGTGTAGGAGCCTTGCACCGCGAGACCGTGATGAAAGCGGCGCTGCAATTGAACGAACAGCGAATTGTAGTTGTTGATCCCGGGACTGATGAGCGCGTTGATTTGCTGAAACTGGGACGATATGCGGCCTTCCTGCAAGAGGTTGGAGTCGAGATTAGGAAGAGTGACTGGCGCTCGAAGGTTGCACACGGCGGCTGAGTATTGTGTATTGGGATCCAGCCTGGCGGGGCAGAGATAGTAGGTCGTGGAACCGGTGGGGGGCAGCAAGTTCATGTCATAGGCGCTGGAAGAGATAAGGTGGATCCCGTGTGTCCACATGGTGCCTACGCTAAGCGTAGTCTCCGGCAGAATTTCCCGCTCGATTTGCAGGCTGGCCTGCAGGACCTCGGGATTGCGGAAATGTGGATCGACCAGGGAAACACTGGAAACGCCGAAAAGCGACGGATCCGTAACCTTATTAGGGAAAATCACCGCTTGTTGATTGGGTGCCACGGAGCCGTCGTACAGAACCAGAACGGAGGATTGCTGAGAAGAGAGCCCGTTGGTGATCACGGAATTGCGGTAGTTGAGGCCGTCGAGATTTTCGTAGAAGACGCCAAACCCGCCGCGGACGACGGTTTTTGCGAAGGGATTCCAGGCAAAACCCAGGCGCGGGGCGAGGCGCTGGAACTGATTGGGAAACTGGCCGGTCAGGGGGAAAGTGGGATTCTCCTTTGGCTGAGGATAGACCTGAAAATCCTCGCGTAGGCCGAGATCCAGGGTGAGGCGTGGAAAGATCCGCCAAGTGTCCTGGACGTAGAAGCCAACATACGGAACGCCAAAGGAAAATTTGGGGCTGCCGCCGCTTTGCGAAAACGAATCGTATCTACCGAGAGCGAAGTAGATCGGGTTTGAGAAGGCGTAGGTGCCGCCCAGGCTGCCATTTTGTTTCTGAGCGTCAGGATCGAATCCTCCAAATGCCGTGTCCGTAATATGCGCGCGATTGGCTTCGACGCCGAATTGAAGATGATGACGGCCATGCAGGTACTCGAAGCGGGAAGCGAGTTCCCATTCCGCTTCATTGGTGCGGCCCTTGGCGAATCCGGCGTTGCCGAGCTCAAAATTGCTGGAGAAGGAAAGGATGATGGAAGGAAGACCCGGATCGACGAGGTTGGTGGGTGTGGAATACTGATCGTCGCGGGAAAAGCTGGCGTGGGTTTCCAGTAGAAGGTTGCCACTGAAGACGTGGGTCCAACCGGCCGCGGCGTGGTAATCGCGGACGAAGCTATTGACCAGAGCACTGATTCCAAACAGAGGTGTATTGGTTGAGGTGATTTCACCGTTGGGAGAATTGAAGCGGTTCAAATTCAGACTGAGATAGACCCGGTCATTCCTACTGGCTTGCAGGTCAAATTTGGAAAACAGCAAGATATCGTCTCGCGACCGCGATCGCGTTCCCAGATTTATCTGGATCGCGTTGAGCGCGTTCGAGACTTGCTGAAGATACGCGGGATTCGTGGCATTAGGTACGGAGAGGGAAGAAGGCAGAGGAAGTGGGCCATTCGGCGCTGGCAGAGGGACACCAGACGGAACACCGAAGGAGGCCTGGTCGAGGACCGAATAGTCGCCGTTAATAACGGAGATAGGGTTCTTCTCGCGCTGTTGTTCGTAGTCGAAGAAGAACCAAGCCCGCTCGCGAACCACGGGCCCGCCCACCGCCGCGCCAAACTGTTGCAAGACATCGACGGGGCGCGCGATGCCCGCGGCTTTGTCGACGGCGTCGTTGGCGCCAGTTCCCGAATTCCGGTTGAAGTAGAAAGCGTTGCCGTGAAACTGGGAGGTGCCGAACTTCGTAACGGTGTTGAGGAAGCCGGTTGCTCCGCCACCATATGCCGCGGAGTAAGGCGAGACCGCAACCTGGAATTCCTCGATGGAATTTTCGCCGAAAACATAGGGAACGCGTTCACCACCTCGTTCGTTGCCAAAGTACGTGCTGGTGGCACTGGCACCATCCACTGTAAATGAATTGGCGCCATTCCCATTGGCGTAGCCGGTATCTTCTCCCCCCTGCTCACCCGCAAAGCTAACGAGCCCGGTCTGCCCATCGGGGCTGGCGTTGGAGGTGAGTAAAGCGAAATCAGTGTAGCGGCGGCCACTGAGCGGAAGACCATCGAGCAGACCGCGAGGTATCACGGTACTATTCGCGGAATCTGTTGTGCGGAGCATGGGAGTGGTACCGATGACAACGATGCTTTGCACGGAGGAACCGGGCTGAAGCGTGATGTCGGCGGTGATTGTCTCACCCACCGAAACAACCACTTCGGGGCGCCCTGCGGGGCGAAATCCTTCGAGGGTTACCTTGAGCGAATACTCGCCTACAGCCAATGCCGGAAAGAGGAAAAGTCCATCCGGTCCGGAGAGGCGCTTGAGTAGAGTTCCGGTACGTTGTTCACGAAGCTCGATGGTTGCGCCAGGCGTCGCGGCGCCACTGGAATCGCTAACGGTTCCTCGAATGGCCCCCGTCGTCACGACAGTCTGCGCAATTCCTTTCAAAGGCAGCGCGGACAGCAAGAGGAGCAGGAAAAGTCGAGAACAGGATTGAAACCGGATCATGGCAATACACCTACTCCCAAACTGGCCGCATGTGCAATAAATCTCTCTATAATTCGCACAGCGCGGACGCCCCAGACCTTGCGCAAGGACATTTTACCGCGCTGCTCTGCGAAGCGGCCCCGTTGGCGGAAATACGGTAATGTAGAGTGCTGCTCTCGCTCCGATCTTCTCAAAACCGTGCAATTTCCGAGTCGCAGGCAATCCAACGCAAGACATTCGAGGCACCGCTGGCATCGATGGACTTGATTTCAGCGCCGGCGATATTTCCATCCACACTGTTCGAACCCAGCGAACCAGGGTCTAGTTGCGAGTTGGGACCGAAATCCCAACTCGCAACTCAGGCCTGAGAAGGCCTGCCCTCCAAGTGATGTGGATTGCTACTTTGCCCCTCTCGCGAGGATGTCAATTTTCCAAAGTACTTCCTCTGCTTGCCAGAGAAGCTCAAAAGCGTCCTCCGGGTCCAAACGCTTGCCTTTGAATTCCGCCGCGTCCAGAGCCGTTCTGATCTGGGCCGCGATGGCGTCCCTTTGAGTTGTGAGATCGCTCAAGCGGTCTTCCAGGAACTCATATTTCGAGTCATCGCTGGCACTGCCAGAGGCCAATGCGGCCGTGGAAATCTGCAGAGCGCTTTGTCCGTAGCTGCCGAGGGTCGCATTGAGCTGCTTGTAAACGCCGGCAAGGAATTGGAAGTCCTCATCCCGAACCGACTCTGGAAGGGCCCTGTGATGAAGATCCTCCGCCAGCACCCGGCCGTCGTGCACATAATCGTCCTGCAGGCCGGCAAGTAGCAAGATGGTGGGGCGAATGTCAGTTTCGTCGGTCCAAGTCCAGCGGTCGATACCGTTGTTCCGCACTCCGGGCCCCACGAAACCTACCCAGGTGGTATTGATTTCCGGGGCCACACCACCGTGATTCCAGGCGTAGCCGGGGGACTGCTGGATAATCGGGCCTTGTCCCTGGAAGTAGTAGTCGGGGTCGGCGAACATGACGAAGGTGGGGGTTCTGTCGGGATCGCCGGTGATCATGTGGAGTGCCTTGAGGCCGACGTTGTCGACCAAGTAACGGGTGAGCTGGTCGGTATTGCCAGTGATCGGGCTGACGGCGGTAAGCTGGGCCGTGGCGCGTTCCAACTGGCGCGTGAAGGCTGGGGTCACCGAGGGATTCTCGGAATCCAGGGAGACCGCCGGCGCCATGTCGTAGTGGTAATCGAAGATTGCAGTGGCGGCCAGGCCGCTGGTGGCCGAGCTGGCGCTGGGGATCAGGGCCGGAAACTGTTGATTGTAAAGTTGGGCAAGATCGGCCTCGATTTCGCCGATGCTGCTCGTGCCGTTGCTATAGGTGTATGTGCAGGGAATGTTCACGCCGTCGCAGTTGGATGGCGCTGCAGACCCGCCAACGAAGTGGTCTTGCTCATCGGCGCTGATGATAAACAGCGTGTTCGTGCTGTCGATCCCCTCGTTTGCCAGGCGCTGAAAGAACTCACCGAAGGCCGCGTCGTACGCTTTCAGTTGGGCGACGTATTGCGCCTCGCCCGGACCGAATGCCCGGTAAGAGGGCACACACGCCGGAGCGGCCACGTGGCAGTCATGCGCGTCGGAGATGTATGAGAAGACGATGGGAACGCCGTTTTCCAGCATCGTCGCATCGTAAGCGAGCGTCTGCGCGGGCGAGATTCCGCCGAAGCCTGGGAAACCCGTGATCGGGTTACCACTGAGATCATTGAGCGGCTTGGTCCCCAGGAGAGCCGGCACAACGTACTTGTGACCAAATATTCCGTTGAAGCCTGTATAACCACCGGGTTCTTGAGGAAGCACATCCGGCGCCCCGTACTGGCCGGGTCCCCGGAGTTGTCCCGCCGGCGGAGCGGCGCAAAGGCTGCTATTCGCGGCGCAGTGGATCGAGATGCCCTCAAAATCCGCGGTTTTGTTGGCAGATGGTTCTTTCGCCTCCGGAGAGGTCGGTCCGTACACATTGTCGATGTCCGAAGAAGTGTTCTCAAACTCCATATTGGCAATCGAGACCGCACCGACGTTGCAGCCCGCGCGCGTAAAGGGAACCCAAGGGGCCGGCGCGTTCATACCGGTGTCCGTGATCATGCTGTAATTCATGTCCGAATCCGAGTAAGTCGAGACGGGGTCAGTCCAATAGGTGAAGGAGGAGGGGAAGCTGTCCCAATACTTGTTGGAAGGCTGATTGCGACTCACGAAGCTGTTGGCAACCGCTTGGCCGTGACGGTCCCCATAAACACCGGTCAGGGAGGTCAGAATGTCGTCGGCGGTGTGAGAAATAAGAGGAGTGTGGTGGTTGGCAAAGAGAGTTCCGTTCTTTTTGAGGAAGTTGAACAGCTGAGGCATCTGCTCCAGATCCGACGGAACGTTGGGGTTATCGCGCTCCAAGTGCAGGTTGTCGAACTGGATGTAAACAATGTGGCTGATCGGACCGCCGGGAGAATTCAGCGGGCACCCGATCAACTGTGCTGCGGCAGACCCACAGAGCAGAGCAGAAAGAAACAAAAGAAGCAAAATGCGGCTTAGCGAGCCAACAGCAGAGCCGGGGCCAACAAAGCGCCTAGACTTCAAGTGGACTGCAACTACGGAGAATCTGTCGATTTTCAAGGGACACCTCTCAGATTTCAGATGCATTGCCGGAATTGGGAACTCACGCAGGAAACCGCTCACGCATCAGAAGACAGTGCTGTTAGGGGCGGATAAATGGGGCCTCAATAAATCGTAACTTCTCGAATCAGCGCCTCAGCCCGGCCACCCCTGGCATCGGGGCCATCACTCTCTTTCTCTCTCTGGTGCATCCTTGTCCTTCTCCTTGATGGCAAGCAGTTCCACCTCAAAGACAAGGGTGGAGTTCGGCGGGATGATTTGGCCAGATCCGTTCTGGCCGTAAGCGAGTTGCGGGGGGACGAAGAGTTGCCACTTCGATCCCACGGGCATGAGTTGCAGGGCTTCGGTCCAGCCCTTGATGACCCCCTTGAGCGGGAAAGTGGCTGGTCCATTGTGCTTGGCGGAGCTGTCAAATTCCGTTCCGTCGAGCAGAGTTCCTCGGTAAGTGCACACGACCGTTTCATCGAGCTCGGGCTTTTCTCCCTTGCCTGCCTCCAGAATCTTGTATTGCAAGCCGCTGGGGAGGGTGATCACGCCCTCTTTGCTCTTGTTAGCCGCCAGAAATGCCTCCCCCTCCTTCAGCGCCGTCTGTGCCTTTTCGGCACGCAACTCCGCCTGTTTCTTCTTGTATTCTTCCTGCGCACTGGTGAGAACGGCGCGCATTTCGTCCTCTGTCAGCAGGGTCTTGCCACCGGAAAACGCGTCCGCCAACCCCTTGCCGACGCTCTCGGGGTCTAACTCGAGCGACTGCTTGCGGAACCCGTTCCCTATTTCCATGCCCAAGGCGTAGCTAAACTTCTCCTTCGGGGATTTGAATGTTGGGGTGTCTTGTGCGACGGCGGGTATCGCAACGAGAGCCAGTCCCAGTACTACAGTCCATTGTTTTGCCATTCCCGTTCCTTTCAATCTGACTTCAGAATTTGCGGTCAACGGCCCCGGCCACTGCAAAGTCCGCCGTGGGCGGTCATTACCGGACTTGATAGTGGTGGGGGCCGAGAGATAACTGAGGCCGACGAGCGCATCCAGAAGCACAGCGGACGGAGTCGCGAGCGAGACCACGCCAACTACCGCTTTAAGATTCGATCGGCGCTTCGGAATCTCCCTAGAACGCCAAGTAGAGGCGGGCTGATTTAACGCCGGATTAACGCAGATGTAGTTTCGTGTTAAAAACTTACGCAAGATGAGCCCGCTTGCGCTGTAACTCTGCGTTACTGTGGCGGCTCGCTGATACCGGCGACCTGTTGTACCTGGGGGTTGCCTTGCCAGGTCATGGCGATCAGGTTGATCGGCAGCGTGCAACCCATGGGCCGTTGAAGCTTTTTTTTGCTCCTTGCATATCCTCCTGGCTTTCTTTCCGTTAGTCGCTCTCGGCCTAAGCAAGTACCCTGCCAGTTGCACCCACGGCCCCACATCCGTTCAAGCGATACGGGCCGCGGAGGGCATCTGAGTGCTGATCAGGCGAAGGAGCTGGCAAAACAATGCAGCTTGGGTTCAGTCCGCAGTGAAAGCGGAATCGGTTCCCCGAACTGACGAGTTCCAACCTCGTTGCAGGGGTTCACATTGGAAATCCTCGTTTAATGCAAACTTCATTCGCCAGCGTTCCTGTTGAAACACTCGTGCAAGATCATTACGAGATGACCGTGAGCCCCGCGGAGAGTGAGCTCTTGCGTCGCAACGTGCTAGCTGCGGCTCAAAACGCCGCCCAGGATCTGAGGAGACTAAACATGATCACTAAGCATCTACGAATTCATCTCAGTTTTCTTCTTTTGGCGCTCTGTTTTCTGGTGTTGCCGGTCTTGGCTCAAGACAGGGATGACGACGACCTGAAAAAAGGAGAATTCATCCCCACTGGCGTGCATATCACTCCCGGTGCCGCTCCTGGGTCCATTTTCCAGTCTCTTAATCCTGGGCTGACTTTCGATCCTAGTTTCACCGTTGGGCAGGCCGTTACAACCGCTCTCAGTCCAAGCGGGTCCACTCTCCTCATTCTTACCAGCGGCTACAACAGCCAGAACTTCACCTCTGGGCCGAACGAAGGGAGTCCCAATCCTGCTGAATCTGTCGAATATGTTTTCGTCTACGATGTGACCGGCAGGAAGTCGCTCCTCCTGCAGGTCTTGCAAGTGCCCAACGCCTTTGACGGTCTGGCGTGGAACCCCAATGGCCAGGAGTTTTACGTCTCCGGCGGACCGGATGACGACGTCCATGTTTTCGTGAAAGGGGCGAGCAGCTATTCCGAAGATCCCAAGAGTCCGATCGCGCTGCACACCGGGATTCTTAACCCCCTCCTCCCCGGTCCGGCCGCAGCCGGCATTGGAGTTACCGTGGATGGCAAACGCCTGGTCGTAGTGAACTACGAGAACGACTCCATCCACATTATCGACGTTGCCAGCAGAACAAAAATAGCCACCTTGGACCTGCGTCCCGGAAATGGGATTCCCGGTGGTGAATTTCCTTTTTGGGTTGTTATCCAGGGAAATACTACGGCCTTCGTGACCAGCGAGCGTGACCGTGAAGTCGTTGTCGTGGACATCTCGGGCACTCTTCCCGTCGTTTCCGGCCGCATCCCGCTCCGCGGCCAGCCTGTGCGTGCCGCGCTCAGCCCGGACCAGCGAAAGCTGTACGTCACCGAAGGCAGTCAGGACACCGTTGCCGTCATTAGCACCAAGACGGATAAGGTCCTGGAGGAAATCAGCACCGTCGCACCCGAATTCGTGTTCGCGAACCGTCTCGGTTTTAAGGGTGCCTCGCCCAATAGCGTGGCCGTTTCACCAGATGGGCAGCGCCTTTTTGTTACCAACGCTGGGGCCAACGACTTGGCCATCATCAACCTTGGTGGCGACGGCGGAACACATAATGATTCTTACTGGGGCAAGCGCCAGGTCGTGGGCCTGATTCCCACCGGTTGGTATCCCAACTCTGTCAGCGTGAGCGCGGACGGCTGGACCCTCTACGTTGTGAACGGAAAGAGCAACGCAGGTCCCAACCCTCAAAACTGCCGCGACAAGGCTTCCAATCTGCCGGGTGGTAACGAGAACGCCTGCAATGCAGCCAATCAGTATGTCTGGCAGCTTACCAAGGCGGGCTTCCTTACGACTTCTGTTCCTCAGGGTTCAGATCTATACAAGCTGAGCGTGCAAGCGGCCCACAACAACCGCTATGACCGCGATGCAGAAGTGGATCAGGCAGAGTGGGCCGTCAAGAATCTGCGCGGCAAGATTCAGCACGTGATCTATATCGTGAAAGAGAACCGCACGTATGACCAGATTCTCGGCGACCTCCCGGTTGGCAACGGCGATCCCTCCATCGCCGTTTATCCTCAGCCGCTCACACCGAATCAACATGCGATTGCCTCGCAGTTCGTGGATTTGGACAATTTTTATGACAGCGGCGAGGTTAGCGGTGACGGCTGGAATTGGAGCACTTCTGCGCGCGCCTCCGATACCATCGAAAAGACCATTCCCATGAACTATGCGGGCCGCGGCCTGAACTACGACTACGAGGGCACAAATCGCAACCTGAACATGGGTTTGGCTACCCTTCAAGAGCGCCTTGCTTTCCTTCCGATCACTCCGCAGGACCCCAATCTCCTGCCTGGAACTTCCGATGTCTCCGCCAACGACGGCCCTGATGAAGGCGAGGAACAACTCGGTTACATTTGGGACTCGGCGCAACGCGGTGGCATTTCCGTAAGAAACTACGGATTCTTCCTCGACTTGGCCCGCTACAGCGGCACGGTCGCCGAATTGGCTCCTCCTTTGTATATTCCGCTTGTCAAGGATCCGGCATCCCTGGGTCTCACGGTAGCTTTCCCGGCCAAACAAGCCTTGTTAAACGTCACGGACCCGTATTTCCGGGGCTTTGATACCAACTACCCTGATCTCTATCGCGCCAAAGAGTGGCTCCGCGAATTCCGCGGGTTCGAAGAGACGGGTAATCTGCCGAACCTGGAGTTCGTCCGTTTTATGGCAGATCATACGGGTTCGGGCGACCCTGGCAAATTCGGCGTGGATACGCCGGAACTCCAGACCGCGGATAACGACTACGCCGTGGGAATCCTGCTGGACGCCGTCTCTCATAGCGCAGTCTACAAGAACAACACTGTCGTCTTCGTCATCGAGGACGACGCACAGGATGGCCCCGATCACGTTGACGCTCACCGCAGCATCGCATTTGTTGCCGGAGCCTATGTGAAGCGCAACGCCGTCGTCTCCCGCAAATTCACAACCGTCAGCATGATTTCAACCATCGTGGATCTCCTGGGAATCGAGCACCTTGGCCTGAACGATTTCAACGCCCTTCCGATGGCGGATGTGTTCAAGGCCAAGGCTTCGGATTGGGCGTTTAACGTTTCGCTCCCGGACATCCTCAAGAACTCGGCCGGCGGCGATTACGTGACAATGCAACAAAGTTTCGATCCCACCTATCAGGCGAACAACAACGCGGCAACCCAAAACTGGCTCGCGGCCCGGTATTCCAAGCCGCTCCATGATGGTGCGTGGTGGTCCGCACAAACGAAAGGCTTCGATTTCAGCAAGGAAGACCGCGTGGATGCGGGCCGCTACAACCTTATCGTTTGGAAAGGCGTGATGGGCGAAAGCATCCCGTACCCTCAGACCAGATCCGGTTTGAACCTTCGCCATAATCGCCAGAAGTTGCTCAAGAACTACTTCAACTCCTTGCAGCATATGCAAGCTCAGAACACAGCTTCCCTGGCGCCCTTTGGTGGCAGCTAGTCAGGAGTCCTCGACCACGACATCGCACGCTCGCAGTTGAGTTGAACGCATGACCCGAATTAGTCAAAAACGAAAAGGAAGCGGTGCGGCCCTACGCGCGAGTGATAGAGAGGGATGGGCCCGGTTTACCGGACAAACTCCCTCCGAGCTCCCTATCACGCCACAGGCTGCGAACTGTGCAATCCAGTACAGACGGGTTGGTCCTTAGCAGGTATGCTGCAGGGCAATAAAAAACTCTTCAGCAAAACACAGCCAACCACCCACACCCTGAGCCCCCAATGCCCAGGGTGTGCGGGTGGTTCTTCTGGCTGGAATATTCGTGCACATCAATGTCGATCCGAAACGAGGCAACACAGGAGCGTTGCACAGCTCTGATATTACGGTGAATTAACCCGTCCAGCCGGTTATACGCCCCCTCCGGACTTCATCCCCGGACGGCCGCCCAAGTAAGGAATCGCCCGCCCCACAATCGTTTCGCCGTATCGCACCCAACGTGGAATCGGACGCGGGGTCAGCGCCAGCATGTTGGATAAATGACATAGGGATGGATGCAAATCCGCGACCATCTTGACGAGCGCGGTAAGCGGCACGGCCAGCAGCAAGCCCATCACACCCCACAACCAGCCCCAGAAGAGAATCCCAACCGTCGCCGCCACCGGCCCGATACTCACGCGAGTAGCAATAAATTTCGGGATCAGAAGATTCGCGGACACGACATGCAGGAGGAGGATGGTCAGAGTGATGACGATAAATGGTGCTGGGGTGTTGAACTGAAGAAGAGCCGCTGCAAGAGGAAGCGCAAGCGAAAAGATCAGTCCGAGGAACGGCACCAGATTTAAGAGCCCGCTGGCGATTCCAAGGGGTATCGCGCCTCTCATGCCAATACCCCACAACATCAGCGTCGTCGCCGCGGCCATCACGGAGCCGACGATAAAATTGCCGGCAACAAAGCCGCGAATCATCTGATTCAGGGTCGTGATGAATCGAGCTGAATCCATCCTCGAACTGAAGAGGGCATTCATCCGCGTGGCCATTTGGTCTTTGCTGCAGAGCATGAAGAAAGTTAGAAAAGGCACTACGCCGGCAATAATCAGCACTCCCCACACAGATCCCGCTCCGCGTACCAGATAGGCCGGCCAACTAGGCGATTCCCGCAAGCGAACCTCAGGAACTTTCTTGATGGGCTGCACGTCGCTTGTAAGGCTTCCGGCACTTTGCTGGACTTTTTCAATCTTCCGGCTAATTGGCTCCATGGCTTGCTGAATCTTCGCGGTATACTCAGGAAGTTCTTCTGTAAAGGCGACCGCTCTTCCGTAAAGCGCGTGACCCAGCAGAGCGATTAATCCCATGCCTGCGAGCACAACGACCGCCGCAGCCAAACCGCGCGGCAGACGAAGTTTCTCCAGCGTGACTACCACGGGGTCAATCAGAATAGCCAGAAAAGCCGCCAGAATGACCGTGATGCAAATCGAACTCGCGTAGTAGCCGAACACCGTCAGCAAGCCCGCCACCAATATGAAGAGCAGAATCGCGATTCTGCGAAGAAGCATATCGGATGGCGAGGCGGAAGACGGCGGCGCCATTTCCACCGCGCCCACCTGACTTTGTCCGGCAACCGCGCTCTTATTTGCGACTTGGTCAGGCATACGTTTTCCGCGCGTGGATGCGTCGTTGGCTGGAGATCGAAAATACTGACCGGTCATTTTTGACTCCCCGGCCGATTGTGATTCTGTTCTCAACAAATAACGCAAAGGACAGAAAAAACAATGTTCACTATCGAACAGTATCGAGAATTAGATATTCCTATACTGATGCAAGCGGGCCGATGTGACTTCGGCTCCGTGAATGTCGAATCTTCCACTTGGGGCTACAGAGCAACTTATCAGATTGCAGAGCGTAGAGATTGAGCTTAGTTGGCCTGATTGACCTCTCAGAAACGAAAGATCATCAGGCGGAAGGAATCACAATGCGTTTTATCTTATCCATGCGTACGCTGCTGTTCGCGCTCATCATGCTGTGCATGTCGGCAGCATCGTTTGCGCAAATTGGCGTGGCCATTACGTTCGGTCCGCCCGCGCTGCCCGTCTATGAGCAGCCGCTTTGTCCGGGGGACGGTTATATCTGGACGCCGGGCTACTGGGCCTACGACTACGGCTTCGACGATTACTACTGGGTGCCGGGCACATGGGTGCTGGCGCCGGAAGTCGGTTTCCTGTGGACTCCAGCCTATTGGGGCTGGGGCGGTGACAGATTTATTTTTCATGAAGGCTATTGGGGTCCGCACATAGGTTTCTATGGCGGGATCAATTATGGCTTCGGTTATTTCGGTGAGGGTTATGAGGGTGGACGTTGGGATAACGGACACTTTTTCTACAACCGTTCCGTGAACAACGTGAACATCACGGAAATTCACAACGTTTACGACACAAACATCAATCACGGCACGGTGAACCGCGTCAGTTACAACGGCGGCAATGGTGGAATCAGCGCGCGTGCCACGGCTGAAGAAGAGGCTGCGGCACATGAGAGACACGTTGCGCCGGCAGCGGTTCAAACTCAACATGAGCAGGCGGCCCGCGCCAACCCGCAGCAACGCGCGTCAGTGAACACGGGCAAGCCACCAATCGCGGCGACATCCAAGCCAGGAGAATTTAATGACCGTGGCGCTGTGCCGGCCAAAGAGGCAGGAGCGCCTTATACCCCAGCCAATCGTGCCGGAAATCCGGCGCGTTCAGAGAACACCGCTGCTCGACCCAGCACGCCCCTCCATCCTCGCGACCTTCCGCCCGTGGCACGGCCCAGCGCTCCAAGTACAGGCAACCCGAAGCTGGACAAGAAGTACCAGCAGCAGCAGGATCAGCAAGTCGCGAAGCAGCAACAGGAACGAGATAAACTCCAGCAGAAGCAGGACCAGGAACACCAGAAGCTGGCGAAACAGAATGTCAGCGAAGGGAAAAATCAGCAGGTCGAGCAGAAGCACCAGCAACAGACACAGCAATTGGTGCAAAAGCACACCCAGCAGCAACAAAAACTGCAGAGTAAGCAGCAGCCGCCGAGCCAGAATTCTGCAAAACCACCAAAGGGAAAGTCTTAACAGTGGATTCGGACCGTGCCCGGTAGGCTACCTGATCGTCAGATGCCGGCTCGGCATCAGGTTTCATTCAATACAACGCCGAGATCCATATCAACAACTCCCTCCTGACACTCGCTTCACCGGGCGTTGGGATCAAGTTTCCGATTAGCAAGGGGTCTATCAGGATCTGGGCTACCCTTGGGGCTTCCGTTACTGCAATAACCGGTGAGTTTCGCGCTGCACAGTTCGGTAGCGAACAGTATAATTCCGGAATGGCGTTAACTGCGCTTGACAACAAACTCTATCGAGCGCTGGCCAGAGTCATTCCGCAATGCGGTATGGTTTCGCAGGCGGTGGCGTTCAATATGTTCTTGGCCTTCTTTGCAGTCCTGCTGACTGCGCTGAGCCTTATGAAGGGTTCCTTGGAAGGAGAAGGCGGTCAGCAGGTCGCCATGCGGATTTCGGCGGTTCTTCCCCCAGGCAGTTGGCAACTCCTATCCGCATACGTGTTACGCCGGGAAGTGAACGCCTGGTACCTGGCGCTTATCGGTTGGGTCGGAACGCTGCTCGTGGGCTCGCAGGTGATCAAGCTCATTATCAGAGGCATCGAGCTAATTTATGGTGACCAGGCCACACACTCCTTTCTCGGCCGGCAGATTCGTGGTTTGCTTTTGTTTTCCTTGGCAAGTTTGGTATGGCTTGTTGCCGTTGCGCTGAGTGTCTTTGGTCGGCCATTGGAGCAGTGGATTACAACTGAATTTGGTAGCTTTTCGTTGGTTCGTAACTTTTTGATCGTCACGCTTCCAGTCTTGGCGATGACCCTGGCAATGTTTGTCTTGGCCTTGATTTATCGTGTTGCGCGACCAGGTACAACAACCTGGAGGTCCGTTCTGCCCGGAGCGGCCGCTGCAACAATTCTGTGGTGGGGCGTCAATTCGCTATTTGCAATCTACGTTCGGAAGATCCAATTTGGGCCTGTCTACGGTGGTTTGGCGGCGGCGATCGGCTTGATGGCGTGGATGGAGATCTCAGCAATGCTTGTCTTTGTTGGTGCGGCTTGGAACTCAGAAAATGCTACTCGCCAGGGCTAACACTGCCTGAAAACAGTGCACAATTCTGACTTGTGCCCGATTAGTTCAGAGGAAATCTCGTTGTTCGCCGTTGAGCTTGGCGTGTCAGGAGCTTGTTGGGCTCGAGCCGAACCTTGCGCTTGATGGCGAGTAACCAGGGAATTCTGAATTTTGGCGCGCTCTATATTCGAGAAACCTAAATTTCCACGATCAGCAGCCAAAAGTTGTTCTGGTGACCATCGGGCGCACATTAACCCCCAACTCGTATGGGCATTTGGACCAAACAGCGAATGGCCGAGTTCATGCGCGATCACATTTCCCAGAATATGGGCTGTATCGAGTTGAAGCTTCAGGGCGGAGGACCCTTTCGAGACTGCCGTCCATGTCCGCCCGGCGCAGCCATTCTGCTGTAGCAAAGGCGTCTTGCCGGTCCGCCGTTCGCCCTGCGCCCGGGAAAGTCCTGTTCCAAAGCGCAGGATAAACTTCAGCGACGACAGACCGATTGGGCGGCACGCTCCAACCATCAAAAGGCCACAAATGCACGCGGTCCTTAGTTTGCTGGCGGATGTAGCACAGCCACGGGATTCCTGCGTGCGTGGATTTTGCTACCTGTAACTGCACATCGAACTGGAACACAGATTTGGCTGTAGGTGCCCGCAGTTCGGTCAAGCCAACGCTTGTTCGCAGCAGTGCCCCAGTCTGCGTGGTAGATGTGGGTGGGCAGCCTTTTGCCTCGGCATCAGCATTCAAGATCAACAAAATCGTCCTCGCCCATGCTGCATTTGTCCCGGCACGGGGCGCTTGGCACCGGGGTATTGCGATATTCCCAAGGCACATCCCTCGATTGCTCTGCGAATCGAGCCAATTCTGCTCGCAAATCCGACCCAAAGTTGACACGATGCCCCTGTCCCAAGCTCTCCACCAGCGCGCTGAGGCGCGGATATTCCTTTTTGTAGTCAATCGGGCATTTGTCCCTAAAGTACCTGAAATTGTTGACTCCCTCGCTGAGGAGTACATGCGCCCTCCCGTAGTGGGGGGCCTCCCCAAGGTCATGCACCAAGTCAGATGGTAAGTGAAATCTCGAACCAGTTTTCCATTCAAAGCGATGACCAGCCCAGCGATAAATGCAGTCTGGCCTATCCACGTACCGCGACGAGTCCAAAAAATACTTCCTGCCTTCAAGATTCTCAGTCACCCTCGCCACATAAACCAAACAGTTGTCCCTGTATAGAGAATCCGCGGCGAACCCGAGAACGATGCTGCCGCGCCCGGCTGTAGAACGAATCGCAGGCTTACAGATTGCGAGGGAAAGTACGCCGTTGCTCACGCACGGCGCTCCGCCGTCGTCCACCGTCAACTTGTAGATGTATACCTTGGCCATGGGGAGATGCACCGTTTACTGCGGTCCGGCATGTCCTCCTAAATCGTGAATAGTTGCCTCGGGTATGGCTCATCGAGATTCAAGAAGGTGGCCATTAAATTCCTGGCACCACTGCGGGCTCCATGTCACCGCCCCCGTCGTACTGGGGGAAACACTGGTACAGCCCTGCACGTTGGCTCGTCCTGTGCTGGCCAGGAACAAAACCACGAGCGTGAGAAGGAATCTCCATCGCCAGACCAAACGCGAATCTATCCGCACAACCATTGCGCTTCTCTCTTTTCTGCAGCACACCGAACAAGCGCGGCCCCTGTGGTAATTCTTCATAATCCATTGGCAGAATACCGGTTTTCTTGATGAATAACACGCCACCCGCGCGAGAGTCAAGGACATCCAGAAAAAGATCGATATCCGGTGGGCCATCGGGCCATCTTTAACGATGTTCATCCCGGCGCGGTTCGGAGCCAAACGCCGGTTTGCAGCGGCAACCCTTTCACTGAGGTGTACGCTGATCTGGCTCATTCCACGGGGAAACGGTCCGAACACTTCCCTGGACGCGAGTGCGCCAGTTACCTCAGTAGGGACAGGGATCACCTGGCCGCACCACGCGAATATCGTTACCCGCAAATTTGTAGTGATACTCTGCGTGCTCGTACTTGGGCATGTGTCAGGAAGCACAATATCTGGTGACTACTTTGCAGGAGGGGTCCGGATGGCCGATGCCGAGCTTCACAGAAGTTGCCGGTTGGATTCCTGCTGTCGCATTTCGAGGTGGCATTTGCTCATCGTTTGTTTAGCATTAGCCATGTTTCGGCTACACACTGTCTGGAACACTTTTCAGTGAATTCACTCCATTCCGCGGGGCCAAAGGTAGGGCGCGTGCCCTGCCGGTAGAGTTGCGCACGACGAATTCGGGTTCAACGACGATCTCCGGCACGAAGTCTTCGTGGGCTTCGATTCGATCCAACAAAGTGCGCGCGGCGAGCTCCCCCATTTTCTGGAGCGGTTGACGCACGGTTGTGAGACTTGGATCGTTATACTCGGCAATCTGAATATCGTCGAATCCCACCACGGAAACATCTTCGGGAACTCGCAGCCCGGCTTCCTGGAAGGCTCGGATAGACCCAATCGCGGAGATGTCGTTATACGCAAACAGCGCGGTGAACGGCCGGAGACGCGCGAGCAGCTTTTTCGCGAAGGGATAACCCAGCTGAGGTGTGGGATCGCTGCCTTCGAGCTGAACGATAAGTTCGGCCCGCAAGGGGATCCCGAGCTCTTCGGCAACTTCGCGGATGGCTTTCCAGCGGTCTTCCGAATCCGAACTTAGGGGAGAACCCTTCATGAAAGCAATTTCCCTGTGACCCAGTTCCATCAGATGGTTCAGCGCCAGCCATGCGCCGCGCCGATGATCCAGGACGACGTTCGTAACGCCTTTCAACCGGCGGTGCCCGGCGATTGCAATTGTCGGCAGCGACGGCGCATGATTCAAGGATGTGTCGACGGTAATGAAACCTTCAACGCCGCGGTCCGACAGAATCTGCGAATAGTTTTCAAGGAGCTTCGGATCGTGACGCTGAGCAACTGTCAGAAAGAAGAAGTTCTTCTCTCGCAGATATCGCTCAATACCTCTGATGATCGGCGAGCTGTAAAAATCGCCGATTTCCAGCATGACTACACCGATCATGTATGTTCGTTTTACACCCAGGTTGCGAGCGTAGAAGCTGGGCCGGTATTTTAGCTCGCGAGCGGCCAAGAGGATTCGCTCTTGTGTATGCTGGGGAACAGATCGGGATGCAACAGAACTGTTTAATACCGCGGAACAGGTCCCCTTAGTGAGCCCCACGCGGTCGGCTACCATCTGCAGGGTCACGTGATGGAGAGGCTTACGGTTCCTCTTCTTCTTCTGAATCTTCATTCGGCAATCGCTCCTAGCGCTCCTTGAAAACTGGCGTTTAGAAACCCCACCAGGCTTATGAAGTGTTCCTGAAATTGTAGCCCATTTGGGCCTTACCGTGAAACCAAAACGACAGAGCACGAATATACTCTAGAATACCGGTATTGTATACATGCAACAGATAGAATACCGGTATTGTTCGCTTGGCAACGCAAATGGCCTATCGTTAAATGCGCTTAATTCGGAGCGGTATAAAAACACTAATCGGCCCAACCAAGGCTTTTAATACGTGATTCCTCGGAGGTGCTAGGTCCAGTACGGCTAGGGGCATGTTGCAGCAAACCGGTTTTGTGTGGCAGTTTCTTTGCAGTTTCAGTAAAAATAAGGCTTTTAATACGTGATTCCTCGGAGGTGCCAGGTCCAGGACGGCAAGGGGCATGTTGTAGCAAACCGGTTTTGTGTGGCAGTTTTTTGCGGTTTCAGCAAGAATTTGCTTGACATGGATTCGACAACGTAATAAATCAGGGTCAACCGTTAGCCTTAACGGTTGAGACTTAGGGTGATGTCTAAAATGTCTTGCCAGCCGGCAAGAGGGGTGAAAAATGAATCGAAGTACCATTTCGTGTGTTCTTGGTCGTGTTCGTCCTTTTAAGTCATTAAATCTAAAGTACTTGGCGATACTGATCCTGGCCATGCTTAGCCTGCCGTTCCTGGCCTATGGACAGAACGCCACCATCATTGGCACAGTCACCGACCCGTCGGGTGCGGTGGTTCCCAACGTCACAATAACGATTACCCAAGTCGAAACTGCCCGTGCCACTGTCTACACATCGAACGATGCGGGGGAATACGTGGCTCCCGAAATTCCCATCGGCCACTACAACGTGAAAGCCTCGGCTACCGGATTCAAGGTAGCGGAACGCCTTGGGATCGTGCTGTATGAACACGATCGCACGCGCGTTGACTTCCAATTGCAACTTGGCACCACGGCGCAGTCTGTTTCCGTGGAAGCCAACCCCATCGCTGTGCAAACCGACACGGGTGCAATCAGCGACGTGATTACGGGGAGACAGGTGTTGCAGCTTGCCACCAACGGCCGTAGCATTTACACCCTGGCCACCCTGGTCCCGGGAGCTTCCAACAATATGACCGACGACCAAGCGCCGAGCTCAACCAGCGGCGATAACGCCGTGAGTTACAATGGCTTGCGGCTGGGTCACAACATCTATCTGATGGACGGCGCGGAATCCTACGACCGAGGCAGCGGGGGCAAAGTCCAACTCATGCCCTCCTTGGACGCGGTCGCGGAGTTCAACGTCATGACCTCAAACTACAGCGCGCAGTACGGCTTGTCTTCGGCCGGAACCGTGGCCATGGTTTTCAAATCGGGAGGCGCGACGATCCATGCCAGTGCCTGGGAGTTCGTGCGCAACGATGCCTTCGACGCGGCCAGCTACACTGCCAAAGCCTACGGTCAGAAAACACCCGAACTCAGGTTTAACACCTTCGGCTTTAACATCGGCGGGCCCGTTACCTTTGGGCATGTCTACAATCCCAACAAGTCCAAGACCTTCTTCTTCTACAACATGGAATGGCGCAAACTGATTGCAGGAGGCTCCATCAATCACACGGTTCCGGACACAGGCACGTACGGCGGTGTAGGGCTTACCGGCGTAGTGGTTCCCACGCTAACAGCTCCGGCACTCGCCGCTCTCGCCGCCGGTGGCGCGGCCATACCGGCAAATCTGGCCGCCCTGGCGACGGATATCAACGCTGGTCATCTGACACCGGGCGCGGCGTTCCCCGCCGCCTACCCGCTGTCGAATTATTTGGATCCCAATGCACAAAAACTGCTGACGGCGGGCATTTTCCCTAAGAACAACAGCACCACCGGCACCCCCGCCGTCCCCAATTACTTCGGCGGCGCGAACGTCCCCACCAACATACGGGAAGAACTCGTCCGAATCGACCACCACTTCAACGACAAGGTGTCAGTCTTTGGCCATTATGCCGTCGACTCGGTGGTCCAGGGCGAATCCCTGACGATGTGGAGCGACAGTAACGTGCCCTCGGTGGGCACCAATTTCGCCAACCCCTCGAAGAGCGCCACCATTCACCTCATGCACACCATTAGTCCCACGCTGCTGAACGAGATTGCCTACAGCTACGGCGGCAACAGCATCCTCTTTACGCCGACGGGCATATTCACGCAGCCTTCCGGCCTCACCATTCCGGGATACTTCAATAAGAGTCTCGGACTGCCAAACGAAAACACCCTTAACCGGATCCCCGGTATCAGCCTAAGCGGCATCGCAACTTACGACGTCGCCGAGGTGCCCTGGACCAATATTGCTGCTGACAATATGATCAAGGATGACCTCACATGGACCAAAGGCAAACACGAGCTCAAGATGGGGTTTAGCTGGGCGCGGTACGCAAAAGTCCAGGAGCTCTTCGGCAACACGCAAGGCGAAGCTTCCTTCAACGGCCAGTGGACAGGCAACACTTTTGCCGACTACCTACTGGGTATGGACAGCGGCTACGGCGAACTGGCGCTGCAAGACAGCGGTCATTGGCCGAACATTTCGTACGCTGGCTATATTGAGGACAACTGGCGTGCGACCCGCCGCTTGACTCTGAATCTGGGCCTGCGCTGGGACGGAATCCCGCATTGCATTGAATCAAGTAGCCGTGATTCCAACTTTTACCCCAACCTGTATACTGCCGCCAACAAGGCGGTCCTAACCGCGGCGGGCACCATCGACCCCGTCCTGACCCCCGCAGCGGCTTTCGGCGCCAGCCCCAATCCCGTCCTCGCCAAGTTGGGCAATATATTTTATCTCAACGGTATTGGCGTCATCGGCAAGAACGGCACCCCCTCCGGTCTGGTGCAAAACCACTGGAACAATTGGGGTCCGCGTATCGGCTTCGCCTACGATGTCACCGGCTCGGGCAAGACCATCGTGCGCGGCGGCATCGGCATCATGTACGAGCGCATTCAGGGCAACGACATGTACAACACCGGCGGCAATGAGCCCTTCAGCGATTCCGTCAACCTGGGAGCCGTAGCGTTGTCGAACCCCGACCTTACCTTGGCCACGGGCACAGCCCCGGTAACTCCCATCCCGGTGCCCGGCATTACAGGTCTTGTTTCAACCGATTACAAGAACCCTGTGAGCACGCAGTACAGCATCGGTATTCAACAACAATTGGGGCGCGAGTCCGTACTCTCGATAGCCTATGTTGGCAACCAAAACCGCCACCAGAACAACTACGCCGAGATCAACCTTCCGCCCGAGAGCGACCTGGCGGCCCTTACGGGGCACACGAACAGCTATGCCTATCTCGAGGCCGTTCCGTATACCGGCTTTTCCAGCATCAAACAGTCCCAAAATGACCTTAACTCACACTATAACGGATTGCAGGTGCAACTCCGCTCGCGTCTGAAGGATTTGACCTTCCAAGGCGCATTCACCTGGTCGCGCTCCATTGACGCAGCGACCGGTGGTGATGATCTCTACACGTCCCCCAACCCCTACAATCTCAACTATGGCTTGGGGCCTTCGAATCTCGACCGTAGCGTTATCGGGATGGTCAACCTCGTCTATGATCTGCCATTTTTCCGGCACTCTGACAGCCTCGCCTTGAAAACGGTTGCCGGTGGCTGGCAAATTTCCGCAATTGGTACGATGGAATCGGGTCTGCCGCTTTACCTCGGTGTGTCCGGCTCGCAGAGCGGCAACGGGGTGGACAACGGCTCGAACCGGCCAGACCTCACGGGCTCCGTCTCCTATCCTAAGACTTTTGGTCAATGGTTCACTGGCGCTTACGCTCTTCCCGCGCTGGGTGCCTGGGGTGATGCCCCCGCCCAAGGCGTACGTGGGCCGGGTCGCGACAATTGGAACATCTGCCTTTTGAAGAACTTCGTGATCAGCGAAAGCAGAGGCAGCGCTTTCGAACTGCGCTTTGAATCGTACAACACCTTCAATCACACGCAGTTCAAGGGCGTCAACACTACGTACAGCAATCCCGCAAACACTGGCTTCGGCGCCGTCAACTCCGTTTGGGACCCTCGGGTCTTCCAATTCGGCTTCAAGCTCAAGTTCTGAGCGGGCCAAGGGTTAGTTAGTACGGCAAAATGTAACTCAGTCCGGCCGGCAGCCTCGTTAGCGAGACTGCTGGCCGGTTCTTTTTTTGTGGATGAACCGGGAAGGAACAGGCCAGAAGGCGATAGACTGGAAACTGTCACAGACTGCTTGTTCGTGTTGACTCGAGCTTCCGCAATGCGTCGCTGGTAAACTTGTATCGGGAAACCATGACAAATCGCAACATAGGTTGTCTCCTCGCCGCACTCCTTGTCGCTACGCTTCTCAGCGCGCAGATTCCCACTCCCTCCGACGCACAAGCCCTGGAACGACAGGGAAGGCTTTCAGAAGCATCTGAAGCCTGGAAGGCGATCACAATGCACAACCCTCGTGACGCCGCGGCCTTCGCCAGCTGGGGGCTGGTGCTCTCCAAGCAGGGAAGATTCTCGGAAGCCGCTGCGGCTTACAAGAAAGCGCTGGCGCTGAATCCGAACCTGCCAGGCGTCCAACTCAATCTGGGGCTGGCAGAGGTCAAACAGGGGCGTTTCCCGGAAGCCATGGCTCCGCTTCGTGCGGCGTTGGTGGCAGATCCCCATAGCATGCAAGCGCGCACGCTGCTGGGACTCAGCTACTACGGTACCCAGCGATTTGCGGAGGCTGCCAGGTATCTGAAGGTGGCGGCGCAAGCCGAGCCCGGCAACTTGGAGCTTCATCAGGTGCTGGCGCAGAGCTGCTTGTGGGCCAAGGACAATGACTGTGCCTTAAAAGAGTTCCAGCAGATCCTGAAGCAAAAGCCCGATTCGGCAGCGGCCCATATGCTGATGGGTGAAGCCCTTGACGGTCTGGAAAGGTTCGCAGACGCGATTGCGGAGTTCCAGGCCGCGGTAAAGGCCGCTCCGCGAGAGCCGGGCGTCCATTTCGGCTTGGGCTATCTGTATTGGAAAGCACATCAGGATGACCAGGCCAAGGCGGAGTTCGAGACGGAACTAGGGATTGATCCTGGAAACGCTCAGGCTTTGGCCTATTTAGGCGATGTCGAACTAAGGCTGAATAACCCCGAGAAAGCCCTCGCGTTGCTAAAGCAAGCAGTGCAGCAGAAAAACGACCTTCGCATTGCCTATGCTGATATCGGTGCAATTTATGTGGACCAGAAGCGGTACGAAGAGGCTCTCGCGGCGTTCCAACGGGCCATGAAACTGGATCCGGAGCAGCCCGACATGCACTTCCGGCTGGGGAACTTGTATCGCGAAATGGGGAATGCGTCTGCCTCTCAGGAGGAATTCGCTAAGTCCCGCGCGCTGCACAAGAAAGCAGACGACGCTCTGCTCAAGAAACTGTCTGACGCGCCGCCCGCAATCCATCCGTAGCCGCCGTAGGCCTGGAAAGATCATTGCTGATAGTGTCTCGAACCGAGTCCGCTCCATCCTGGGGATCTTCTCTGGCGGTGGCCGTGGGGTTCTCGAGACTCTCTGGTTCGAGAGAGAGTCTCAGCTGGTAAGTTAGGCGCTGCGTGCTTCGGGCACCTAGTCTCACAGCCGACCCTAGGCCCTCTCGGATAAACAGAAAAAGCCATGGGCCACGAGTCCCGGATAGAACTATGGTCGCCACTTGACCGCGGTTCTGCTTTGCTGGTTTCGGAACTAACAGGCTTCGCTGGGAGGAGCAATGAAAACCGCTGGTAGAGGAAACCCAAACCATTGGGCCGCCGTGCCCAGAAACCGAGCATCTGGTGCGGCCAGTCAGAGCAAATCAGGCTCAGTTAAGTGGGCTGCGAAGCAAGAAAAACTCCAGCCGTTCCAGAAGTGTTTTTTCTTGACTTCCCCTTTATAGAATTAATTAGGAGTTAGACCTGGTCCGACGATAAGTTCCGAGTTGGCGACCACTCGTCCAGAATCGCCCCGTCTGTCTTGCAAGGCGTCTCGCGGACCATCTGATTCGACTGCTGCTCGGTGGCGGTTAGTGGGCTGCTTTCGTCGCGAGGTCTCCAAAAGTCCGTCCAGATCTACGCGCTAACCCTTACTTCGCCACGGACCGCTCGATCTTCACGTTGGAGAACACTGCGGTTTCAACGCCATCGGCCTTGTGAGCGCACATCCCGATGCCCACATAGACTGGATCATGCAGGATGATTGTCACCGGCGCTGAAGCGGACAGCTTCCCATTAGACGGTCCGGCATACATCGTGAACTTATCGCCCTTGCGTTCAATCCGCAGACGCGTCGAGCCGTGTTCTGTCGAGGTTGTATCGGCCGTCTCGCCGCCCTGGATTGCCCGGTACTGGAGCGTGATATGGCCATCACCGTGGATGGCAACATCGGCGTAGGGGGAAGCCGGATCGAGGCTCTGCCGCACGATCAGCACAGCTTTCTTCAGCGGAATAGCACCACCGTCGGGCGGGAAACGCACGTCCGCCGTCAGGGTCACATCCCCAGAGAGGCGAACCCAACTCAGATGGAAGGCATCGGCCGCGCCCCACATGTCCGCGCCTCCGCCGGTCACGCGATACTCGCCGCTGGCAGGATCGTAGACTGTCGAGCCCTTGTGCGTGCTCCCAATGTCGGTCGAACCTTCAAAGAGACCATGCGCGCCGTCCGGTTGCTGTTGGGTTGAAGTGAGTACTGAGATGACCAGCGGTACCGAGAATAGGAAAAAGGAAGCGGCTATGATCTTCAACATACGAAACACTATATCCTAATGCCGACGTAGCTAAGGTCGCTATTCTGCCGAATGTGCCAATACCGTTAGAGCAGCGTTGCGTGACCCGAGCTCATCCCGAGTAATGGGGTACTCGGAAGTAATGCCTGATAAACGCGGTGGTCTCAAACAATCTGCGGAAGAGGCGACTGCAAACCGCGTGCAAACGCGCAGGACTGCCAAGAATCAATTAACATGCTCTTCGGCATACGCACAGCACACTCTTGCACGTCCAAGGAACACCACTGAAAGTTGCTCAGGCACAGCTCGGTCATTCTCACCTAGCGACGACTCTCGAAGTCTGCACGCACGCCAGTGTGATTGCTCAGAGAGAAGCCGTGAACCTACTCGACGATCAAGTGTTCCCAAATGTTCCCAAAAACGCAGATGGAAATAGAAATACGGCAGGGGTCGCTTCGCCAACTAACTGAATTTCCAAGAGTAAGTGGCGCGCCCGGCCCGATTCGAACGGGCGACCCTCTGCTTAGAAGGCAGACGCTCTATCCAACTGAGCTACGGGCGCATCCTTGACTACTCTTCTGATTCTACTGCTCTTGCAATTCTAATTCGAGTTCGACTTTTATTCTTCACTGACGGGACGCGTGAAATCCGGATCGGGGAGATTTTCGTAGCCGGGAGCCAGATCATAGGATTGACGGCTCTTGTAGTATGCGATGGGGGACTGGAAGAGATGTCCGCCGATGTCGACCAGATAACCGCTGGCGTGCTCGCCTGAGCCAATCACGTAGTCAATGCGGTACTCACTTTTGTCGCCTGCATTCTCCCAAGTCTGCCAGTAGCCCGTTGGCGATGAATGGATGGTGATTTTCGTGCCATGGGCGCTGACCGTGCCGTCCGGTTCTTGGCCCGCTCGGCGCAAGGCATGCGCCATGGCACTGCGCGCGAATCCTTCGACTTCGGTGGCGTGGCAGAACACGCATCGGGCTGCGCCAGTGGGTTCGCTGGACTTGGGTTGCACAGGAGCCTGCGTATCGTGCTGGGTTGAGGCGTTGCTCGCAGTTTGGCTTAATCCCGAAGAGACTCCGGCGATAAGGACAAAGATCACAGCGAGCCCTAAAGACAGGAACGGTGTAGCGGTCGCGAGAAGCGATCGCCGGAGCAACTGTGAAGAGGAGCCACGCGCGAGCTTCAGAATATGCGCCATACAGTCGAAACGAACACCTTGGGATTAAGACGCAAGCGCCGCCAGAAGAGGATACGACCGAGGCCTTGATTGTCAAGGTGGCAGCGGCGACTTTGAGATTAGGGAACCAGGAACACGGTAAGAAGGCAAACGTCGGCGAACTTTCGCGGTCTGGACCTGTGTCAGTATGAGTCGCGCCAGGGGCAATAACCTCAGGCTTATACCTGCTGGTAGAGGCGATAGTTTTCATCGCCGATGGCCGCAAAAGGCCGGAATGTTATTTTTCCCGCATCGCCTTGCACCAGCCAGTCCTCCGAAGACTGTGAAGCGGCCGAAGCGGCGAGGAGCTGCGCGCGAGAAAACTTAGAAGGCAGATTCCCGACACCGATTAGAGCAAGTGGCCCGCGGCGCAACGCCACGATCTGAGGGTTCTCCGCATCCACAGCCTGCAGGCTGAGCGGCATCCCAATTTCAAACTCTACGCGATCGCCGTTCTTCCAGGTTCGAGGCAGCGCGAAGAATTTTCCCGCGACGAGATCACCTTCCGATTTTTTGCCGTTGATGGAAATCCGCGTTTTCGCATCCGCCCAGGCCGGAACTCGAACGTAGATGGTGAAGTTTTCGTCACGCTCAAGGTCGAGCTGAAACTGGGTTGTGTTGGCTGTGGGATATTTAGTCTGCTGCGTCAGGGTGACGCGCGCGCCGTTTTGCTGCCAAGTGACCCGAGAAGGAAGGAAGAGATTGACGTAGATCCCTTCTTTGGCGGGGTAGTAAGAGCTTATTCCATAGTCGGCGGTCAACTGCGGGAAAGTGCCAGAGCAGCAAGGCCATTTATCCTTGTAATAGACTTTCTTGGCGGCATCGTTGTTGTAGTCCGAATAGTAAAAGCTCGTGCCGTCCGCAAGAATCGGTTTGGCACCGGCGACAGTGTTGTAGAGCACCTGTTCCATGCTGTCGCCGTAACGAGAATCCCGTGTCACCCGCAGCAAATACCGCGTGATCTTGAACTGTCCGTAGGCGCCGCACGGTGTTTCGAAGCTGGAGCGGGTCTTGCCCAGACTCGCGGCAAGCAGCCCCTTGCCCGGTTCGACAAACCCTTCGTCCGGTCCCCAGCCTCCGGTGGCATAACTTTGTTCCTGAACCATACGGAGTCCATTGGTCGCGGCACGGAGATATTTTTCGTCACCTAACACCAAATAGGCTTGCATCGCCGAACTCAGTGTATTGACGTGACTATAGGCGTGCTTGCCTGGAAGAGCATTATGGTTTTCCGCGAGCGCGTCGTAGTACTCATGATAGATGAAACGTTCGGCGAGATCCCGGTAGCGCTTGTCACCGTTACGCTGATAGGCGAGGAAAAAGTTCTCTGGCAAGGTGTAGGTTTCATCCCACGTAAAGGCAAGGCTCTCGTGGGGCCGGGCTTCCTGTTCGGCGCGGCTGAGGGCCTTCTCCGGCAAATGTGGCAGAACTGCATCCGTGCTTCGCTTTAGCACATCGAGGGCGATGGGATCGGCAGCAAACTCATGAGCATCGATGAGACCGCAGCATGTTTTGTCGAAGGTGTAGCCCGGTAGCCGGTAGTCAACGTAGAACTTCCCCGTGGGTTCTACAGTCTGACCATAGGCGCGCACAAGGCGGTGAACCTTTTCCTGCGTTGCCTTCGATCCGGTCACTGCATAGGCACGAGCCAAGCCGGAGAGGTACTGACCAAAAGAGTGCCCCGCGATGAACCCATGAAAGTTCGTTTGCTCGTTAAAGTCATCGGAGTTGTCGTACCAGCCGCCGAGGTCTGGCCCAGGCGCGGGCAGCCCTTGACGCTGCCGAAACGGCTTGAGCAAGCCATCTTCGTCAAGATTAAGGTAGCGTTGGTGATTCTGGTCAAACTGGAGGCGAAGGGGCCCGTCGAGGAGTTGGACATTCGAGTAGCCGAAAACGGAAAGCGCAGGCGTGATCGGCGCGGTCGGGGCCTTCCGTGCCCACGCGGGAAAGGAGCGCAAGGCAAATAAACCGGTGGTGGAAACAGCCGTTGCTTTGAGGAACTGCCGGCGGGACCTGCTTTTCATGGCGGAATCTCCTGAACTTGCTTACGGGACGTCATTCCTCAGATTCGGACGGGACCCACAAGGCAACGGGTCTCAAAATCTGAGCAAGCGTTTTCCCAACGGACCATGTATATCCCGAGGGAGACCGGACGTCAAACACAAGTTGTCACCAATTTCTCGGATGAAGTATTCTGTCCCTGCAGCGATTCTGGGTCTGCCGGTATCCCTAATGACTTCACTCTGGAAGCTTGGTCTCGGAATTATCTTGCTGGCGTGGCCCTTTGTGGGACTTTCCCAGACCCACGAAAACCCAATCGAGCCGATCAGCTCCGCGTTGCGTGCCAAAGAATTCGACAAGGCCGTGGAGCTGTGCCGTACCGCCCTGCAAGAATCGCCAAACAATTCGCAATTGTGGACCCTCGAAGGCATTGCCTTCGCCAGCAAAGGCGACAATAAAGAGGCTCTGACGGCATTTCGTCAAGCGCTAAAGAATTCTCCAAACAGCATCGCGGCGCTGGCTGGGGCAGCGCAGATCGAGTATCAGGCAGGGAACCAGACTGCCGTGCCACTGCTGAATCATCTCCTCCAATTGCGTCCGGGGGATCCCCCCAGCCACGCCATGCTGGCTGTGCTGGAATATCGTCAGGGAAACTGCGTTGCGGCGGCCGGACATTTCGCGAAAGCCGGCCAACTGCTCGACTCGCAGCTCGACGCATTGCATGCCTACGCTACCTGCCTGGTAAGGCTCAAACGACTCGATGAAGCAGCAAAGACGTTTCAGAGGGCCGTGGCGCTGCAACCGGACGCTCCGCGGGAACGTCAACTGCTGGCTTCCATTCAGCTTATGGCGCACAAACCCCAGGACGCGCTGGCAACTCTGCAGCCGCTGCTTGAGGCCAAGGATGCGGATGCGAGCACGCTGCAGCTAGCTTCGAGGGCCTATGAAGAGGCTCACGATACGCCCCAAGCAGTGAGCACCCTCCGGCAGGCTATATTGCTGGATCCACGCAACACCAGTCTCTATCTAGATTTTGCCAACATTTGCTTTGCGCACGAATCTTTCCAGGTCGGGATCGACGTGATCACCGAGGGATTGTCGCTGCAACCAAACGCAGAGGATCTGTATGTGGCACGCGGTGTCCTGTATGTGCAACTGGCTAAGTATGATCAGGCGGAGGCCGACTTTGAGAAATCATACGAATTGAACCCCCATCAGTCCTTAAGTGTCGCTGCTCAAGGCCTGGTTGCTGTGCAGACGAACGATCTCGATCACGCCTTGGTGTCGGTGCAGGAAAAGCTCCAGAAGAAACCGAACGACCCGTTACTGCTCTATTTGCAAGCTGATGTTCTGTCGCAAAAAGGTATTGATCCGGGTACTCCAGAGTTTGACCTCGCCATGCGCTCGGCGAAGAGAGCGGTGGCCTTGCAGCCCACGCATGCCGCCGCTCGCGGTGTGCTGGCAAAACTGTACATGCAAGACGGGAAGTACCAGGAAGCGATCGAGCAGTGCAGGAAATCTCTGGTCAGCGATCCCAAGGATCAAACCGCGGTGTATCGCCTGATTCAGGCGTTGCGGAAAACCGGCCAGAAGCAAGAAATCCCCGAGTTGCTTCAGCGCCTTGCCCAGCTTCGCGAACAGGCTACGCAGGATGAACGGGAACGTTACCGCTACAAACTATTTGAAGAGGGCACGCCCGCAAAACAGCCGGTGCAGCCATAGGCGCGCGGGATACTCTTTTTCGTGGTTTTCGCCTGGAACCCGAGAAAATGTTTACTGCCGCTGCGCTTCGGGCGATAATTGGCAGCTGACATCACATTATCAAGAAAGGGAAGCTTGTTGGAATGACCTTCTCACGCCGTACGTTTATGCAGTTTTCCCTGGGATCAGCGATTTCCATGACGGCCGACAGGATGCTGGCGCAAGGGATGGGGGGCCGTGTGGCCAAGCCCCTGGCCCGCCAGGCCCCTTCGGGGCGTCCCTTCAACGCGCACTTCGTCGACGTGGCGGCCGCTGCCGGGCTGACTGCACCGACCATATATGGTGGTGAGGAGACTAACAAATACATCCTGGAATCTGACGGCTGCGGGTGCGCCTTCATCGACTATGACAACGACGGTTGGATGGACATCTTTTTGATCTCAGGCACTCGCCTTGAGGGGGCTCCTCCCGGCGCCACGAACCGGCTGTATAGAAACAATCGTGACGGAACGTTCACAGACGTTACGGAGAAGGCGGGTCTGCACGCTGTCGGTTGGGGCGACGGGGTCTGCATTGCGGACTACAACAACGACGGCTTCGATGATATTTTTTGCACGCGCTTCGGGCAGAACATCCTTTACCGCAACAATGGTGACGGCACTTTCACCGATGTGACGAAGGCTGCTGGGCTGTTGAACGAGGAGCCGCGTTGGGGTGCGGGGTGTGCTTTTCTGGATTATAACCGCGATGGGCACCTGGACTTGTTTGTCTCCAACTACGTGCGTTTCTCCTTTGAACATGCGCCGGTTCCCGGAGCTAGCTCGAACTGCAATTTTAAAGGCATTCCCGTGGAGTGCGGACCACGCGGGCTTCCCATGGGACGCCATTTGCTGTACAGAAATAACGGTGACGGGACCTTTACCGACGTCAGCAAGCAGGCCGGCATCGCGAAGACACCACCTTGCTATGGTATGACTGTGGTGGCGGCGGATTTGGACGAAGACGGCTGGCCGGATATTTACGTGGCTTGCGATTCCACTCCCAGCTTGCTGTTCATGAACAACCATGACGGAACTTTCCGCGAGGAAGGGGTATTGCGGGGGGTAGCCCTCAGCGACGATGGGGAAGAACAAGCGGGGATGGGGGTAGGGATCGGCGATTATGATCTCGACGGACATCTAGATCTCTTCAAAACGCACTTCACGGACGACTCCTGTATTCTTTACCACAATGACGGCAAGGGGAATTTCGACGATGTCACCCGCCAGTCGCACATTGGGGTAGAAACGCGCTACGTGTGCTGGGGTACAGGAATCGTAGACCTGGACAATGATGGATTTCCAGATATCTTCATCGTCACCGGAAACGTTTACCCGGAAGTTGGACGAACCCTGCCGCAGTATCCGTACAAGACGCCGCGCGCGGTGTTCCGCAATCTCGGCAATAACTCCTTCGAGGAGTTGGTCGAAGTTGCCGGCCCCGGCGTTGCCGCGGCGCACAGCGGGAGGGGATGTGCGTTCGGGGATTTCGATAATGACGGTGACATCGACATTCTCATTATAAACATGAACGAACCCCCATCCCTGCTGCGCAATGACATCCAGGGGAAGCAGAATTGGATTAAGGTGAAACTCGAGGGCGTGAAGTCCAATCGAAGCGCGATTGGGGCTCGGGTTTTGGCTCGTTATGGCGGGAAAACGCAGGCCCAAAGCCTCGTAAGCCAAAGCAGTTTTTATTCCTGCAGCGATCCCCGCCTGCACTTCGGGCTGGGAGGCCACACTTCGGTGGACCTGGAAATACACTGGCCAAACGGGCTTGTGGAGACCTTCAAACACCTCCCCATCAATCAGTTAGTCACACTGAGAGAGGGAGTGGGGCCAGTAACGAACCACGGCTGGGCCAAGAGACGAGTGGAGAAGCCTGACGGCTCCAGGCAGGTCTAACCGGCGCATAACCTAAAAGCACTAGAAAAAGCTTGACAAGCAAATTTGAGTGGCATATATGTTGGGGCAATTGAGAAAACGTTTACGCTAAAATGGCTTTGTAAACGCTTTACTCTTAACATCAGGGGGTGAAGGTACATGAAGGCAAAATTAGTTGTTGGATGGTCGATCCGGCTGCTCGCTATTCTTCTGCTAACCGCCGGCTCGGCCTGGGCCCAGTTCACTGCAAGTATTCAAGGAACCGTCACCGATCCAAGTGGCGGAGGAGTAGGGCAAGCGACGGTTGCGCTGGAAAACCTCGACAACCATGTTTCGGCCGTGGCTACAACGGATGCTGAAGGGGGATACAGGTTTCTGAGCCTTGCTCCGGGTAGGTACAGAATCTCCGTTGACGCGAAAGGCTTTTCCAAGGCGGAAACGACGGTCACGCTGGAGACGAATCAAAACCTCAACGTGCCGATAGCGATCAAAGTGGGCATGGCCACGCAATCAATCGAGGTCACTGCCGAAAACCCGCTTATAAACACTACCGAGACACGAAATCAGCAGACTCTTGAAACCCAGGAGCTGTCGACTTTGCCTCTGGCAGGCCGCAATTTGCTTTCGCTGGTAACAGTTGCCGCGGGCGTCACTGGCCTGGGACTCGCCGGCGGTCCGGGCGTGAGTTCGGGCACGCCGGGATCTGGAGTGGACAACTTCTCCACGGAAACGGGCGTTGACGTCAGCGCCAACGGCCAAGGCACGGTGGCGAATATGTGGATTGTGGACGGGCTTGACGTCACCAGCAGCATTCGGCAGGGAGTCTTGAATCTCGAACCCAACCCTGACGTCATTCAGGAATCGAGCAATCAGGTCAACACGTTTACCGTTGATTACGGCCACTCGAGCTCGATCCAGTTCGCATCAACAACCAAGTCCGGTACGGATACGTTCCACGGTCTGGCCAGTGACTATTTCAATTATCAGAAGATGTATGCGAGATATTCCAGTCAGACGTCCGCGACGAATCCCGACACCCCTTATGCTCCATTCCATAGCAACAATATGTCTGCCACGATCGGCGGACCCATTATTCCCCATCACGAGTTCTTTTTCTTCTTCGGCGTCGAACCGCTGCGTTCTTCCGCTTCCACGGGTAACACCGTCCTGACCTTTCCGGATCCGGCGTTCGTGAGCTGGGCCGGTACCAACTTTCCGGACACTTTCGGAACCAAGGTTTTGACCACCTACAAGGTCTCCCCTGCCGTAATTACAAACGGCGTATCGAAGACCGCAGCCGATGTCTTCCCGACCACTTGCGGGACAGCAACCACGTTCGGCTTGCCTTGTACCACTCCGATGGTTGATACCGGAACGTTCAATTCCAGTAATTTCCGCAACGGCACTCAGTATTTCGTCCGCATCGACAAGTACTTCAAGAACGACCGCATTTACGGGAGCTTCTTCCGTACGCTTCTGGGCTACGGTGGGGCCGCCTCCGTCCCGCAGTTCAATACCACGAACAATACTTGGCAGCGCGCCTTCCAGGTGAACTGGACGCACACCTTCAGTCCGAACACCCTGAACGATGTCATCTTTAACGGGAATCGCATTGAGGGCAAGCTTGACGAGACCGGCGACTTCACCATTCCTATCATCGGTGTAACCGGACAAAACCTAAGCTACGGCCTGGGTTTCTCGCAAGGCGACTTCATTCAGCACAACTACCACTGGCGTGATGTTCTGACGCATGTGCGTGGCGCACACGTACTCAAGGTGGGCTACGAGGGCTGGTACGGCGATGACGTCGAGCCGTTCCAAGGTCCGTGGTCGCATCCGAATTTCACCTTTACCAACCTCTTGAATTTGGCGCAAGACGTCCCCTTTAGCGAGACGGGCGTGATGTACAGTCCTACAACCGGCCAACAGCAGCTTTGGAGTTGGGACGCCGCTTCCAAAACTTGGGGCATCTTCGCCGAGGACACCTGGAAAGTGCGGCGCAATTTGACCGTGCAACTGGGCTTCCGCTTCGACGATCAGGGAAACCCGTATTCCAAGTCACCTACGACCGTTTTTGGCGACTTCTACCTTGGCACAGGTTCCACCTTCCAGGACCAAGTGGCCACAGGTTCTGCGAAAGCCACACACAACGCGCTGGCTCATACACCCATGGCCTACAATCCGCGTATCGGCGCGGCATGGGACGTCAACGGAAAGGGAGACTGGGTCGTGCGCGGCGGCTTCGGAACCTATTCCAATTGGCTCACGCCCGCCAACATCCAGGAAGAATACCGGGGCAACCCACCGGGGCTGATCAATCCTACCTTTTATGAGACAAATGCACCGGGTAACCGGCCAGTGTTCGTCCAAGGTACGGGCAGTACACCTCCATTTGGATACCAATACCCTGGACTGGCTGGCACAACCTTGTGTCCTGCAGCTCCCTGTCTGGACGCTGCGGGAGGAATTGTCGGTGCGGGATTGGGGATTGGCGGCATCAACCCCAACATCGTATCCCCCACTGCCTACATTTTTGCAGCCTCGCTGGAGCATAGGCTTGGCAGCCACCTTGTTGCCAGCGTGCTTTGGAGCGGCTCCCACGACACCAACCTAGTCGGGAATGGAAACCAGGGAGGCGATGTTTCCTATGGCACTGACATCAATGACATGCCGGGAGACCTACTCATACCAGGCCACGCCAGCCCCGTGCGTTACAATCCGAGTTTTGGCCAAATTCTCTACACCCAAAACGATCGCGTGAGCAACTATGAGGGCCTCACTTTTGACATTCGTGCAAGAGTAAAACGCGGATTCTTTGACGCATCGTACACCCGCTCTTCTTCTAAAGATGACGCGGCTGCTTACCCGACCTCGGTGGATCCGCACCAATACTACGGACCTTCGCCTTGGGATGCTCCCAACCGCTTCTCCCTCAGCTTCAACTACGAGTTGCCAGGCCTGAACAATGGTGCGGGGTTTGCCGGGCACCTGACAGGAGGATGGGGACTCAGCGGAACCAGCATTTACCAGACTGGTTATCCTTTCACGGTCTTTACCTCAGCGACATACAACGGGACGGCTTATGTTGCGGGTGCAGACGCGCACGGCGCCGTGTCCGGAGACTACAACGCCGATGGAGACAACATGGACTTCCCGAATGTTACCTCCTACTCGCAGGGGACGTCGCGGAGCGCTTTTACCCAAACCGGCCTCTTCACGGCTGGGCAATTCACCGTGCCCACAGCGGGCACAGAGGGCAACGAGAAGTACAATGCCTTCCGCAATCCGCCCTATATTCAATCGGATGTGACTGTTTACAAGAACACTCACATAACGGAGAGGCTCAACTTCCAACTCCGGTTTGAGTTCTACAACCTCTTCAACCATCCAAACTTCTACAACACCAACGGCAATCTGACCGCCGGAAACTTTGGCGAATATGGCTCTCAAACGCTTCCCAGATGGTGGCAAATCGGAGGGAAGATCACATTCTAGGCTGGCTTAGAACAACAATCCGAGGGACCGCCGCTCATACCCCTAGCGGTGGTCCCTCGGCACTAAAGGGATCAGCCAGTGGACGCCCGGAGCTCCTGGGCAAAGCTCTTGGCCACATTTCCAGCCTTCGACAATTTGTTGGGGAAGAGGCGGAGGCGGTGCAGCCCCCGCCTCTTTTTTTTGGTAGCCCAGTTATCCACACCACTTAACCTGAATTCTGAAGTTGCAGAGAGAGTCCTCCACTCCGGTACGGCTAAAGACGCTGTCCATCCGGTCGGAATGGCAAATTGTGAGTGGTGGATGAGGTGAGCCGATCGCGTTTCTCCGAGACACGCGATATCACTCTTTTTCAATCTGGCGACCCCGTCCGATCAAAAGGTGTGCCGCCCCCGTTTGCGCGCCCATTCTTCGGCGGCAGCAGACTTCCTTTGCTTGACTCCTGCCGGGTCTTCTTGACGGCTCCAAATGCTTCCTGCACAATCGAGTTGTTAGTATCGCCTCGCTCCGAAAACCGTTCCCTTGGGTACGGAATGCCGGTCGCGTCCCCTTCGGAATCAGCGTTCGCCTTCAGCGGATTCCTTTTGAAGCAAATGTCTCAGTCCCTTCTATCTCCGTGGCGAAAACGCGTGACTCCTTCAGCCTGGGCAAGTCCCCTCGTGGGGTTCAGCGTTCCTGCGTTGTCGCTTTGCGTCTTCATTTGGTTCTTGCTCGCCACTCTCACTCAGGCGCAAACTAATTCGCCTCCCACTCCGCAATCCGTCGTTCAGGCACTTCAATCCCACGACAACGAACTGGCCCTGCGCCTGGCCCAGGAGTTAGCTCGCGCCCATCCCAGCGACCCACGCGCCTGGACATTACAAGGGATCGCCCTTCAGGGCCTGAACCGACCTGAGGAGAGTCTGCGTGCCTTCAAGCACGCGCTTCAAATCGATCCGAACAACGTCGCTGCACTGGAGGCCGCCGCACAGCTTGAATTCCAAGCAGGCAGTCCCGATGCGCTGCCTTTCTTGGAGAAGTTGCTCAACCTGAACCCCGATGACCAAACGGCCCATGCAATGACCGCGGCACTCGCCTTCCAACGAAAAGACTGCGCCACCACCGTTGCGCATTACCAAAAGAGCCCTGGGGTCGTGGCGAATGATATCCCGGCTCTCTCGCAATTCGGCGCCTGTCTGGTTCATCTGAATCACCCTGTGGAAGCGCTCTCGGCCTATCAGCGGATTGCTGAACTTCGACCCCAGGAACCAGAGGCGCTTTATTACCTTGGGCTCGCCCAATATGGCGCTCACCACTACGAGGATGCCATTGGTACCCTGCTGCCCCTTACGGAGGATGGTCCGGAAAAGCAAAGGGCGGCCGCCTTGAACCTGATCGCGGCAGTCTACGAAGACGGCCAGCAGACGCCCGCAGCGGTCGCGGCCTTGCAGAAGGCCATCGCGCTTGACCCCGCCAACAGTGACAATTATCTTGACCTGGCCACCATCAGCTTGGATCACGGAGCCTTCAAGCTGGGCGTGGATGTGCTCAACGCCGGATTGCACGCCGTGCCCGATTCCGGCCGTCTCTATCTGGAGCGCGGCGTCCTGGAGGTGCAGTTGGAACAGTATGACCAGGCCAACGCTGATTTCCGAAAAGCCGCAGCCTTGAACCCCCTCCAGAATTACAGCTCCGTGGCTTTGGGCATCTCACTTCTCCAGGAAAATAAACTGGGCGAGTCTATTAGGGTTGTCAGGCAGCGTCTCGCGAAGGCTCCCGGCGATCCCACCCTCAACTATCTTCTCGCCGAACTCCTCGTTCGCACGGGCGTCAAACCAGGCACGCCCTCCTTCCAGGAAGCAAAGGCTGCGGCGCAGCGCGCCGTGCGCAGCAAGCCGGATTTTACCCTTGCCGAAGATGTCCTCACCGAGCTTTACCTGCGTTCAGGAGAGACGGGTCTTGCGGAGGCAAGTGCACGCCGTGCGTTGAAGTCCGACCCCAACGACCAATCCGCTATCTATCACCTGATCGTTTGCCTTCGTCGGAAAGGTGACCAGACTGAATTGCCGCAGCTAGTGCAAAGACTGGCGGAGGTTACCGCAGGGTTGCGCGAGCAAGAAAAGGCGCGGAACCGCTTCAAGCTGGTTGAAGAAGAGAGCGACCGAAATTCCCAGAAGAAGGTGAATCCCTGACGGCTTGCTGACCAGTGTCTCGAGACGCTGGACCCATGATGCCACGAAAAGAAAGGGCACTGGGGCCCCGCAGGGGTCGTATGCTGCGCAGAGGATCAGCGCTAAAATGAGAGTGCCGGGTGATCGTTTGAATTGAAGAGCTGAATTGCCGGACCATGAGTTGTCCGACCGAATGACGGGGATGCCGTGAAACTATTTGGAGCCCGAAGTCTGGGCATCTGCGGTGTGGCGGCTGCCACCGCAGTGATCCTGGGACTTGGCGCCGTGCAGCACGGCCCGACCGCGCCGGGTTTGGCGTTTGCGCAGCAACTGGCAAGTGCGCGCGCCATGGGATCCTCTCCCTCGTTCAGCGCTGACGATCCCAACCTGGCTGCGATTACGGTCGACTACCCAGAGGATGGATCTATCTTCCCGCCGGAAATCACACCTCCAACATTTCTCTGGCGTGACGCTTCGGACAGCGCATCTGCGTGGACAATCGATGTGGCGTTCACCGACGGCTCCGCCGGGATTCGGGCGAAATCCGCGGGCGAGCGGTTGCGTATCGGCGAGATTGACCCGCGTTGTATCTCCGGAAGCAACGAACCACCCAAGCTGACACCCCAGCAAGCTGCGGCGCGAACCTGGATTCCGGATGCGGCCACCTGGGAGGCGATCAAGAGCCACTCGAAGGAGCATCCCGCCACCATCACGATCACCGGATTCCAAAACGAGCATCCAGACCGCCCCGTTTCCCACGGCGCCGTGGTGATTCAAACCTCGATGGATCCAGTCGGAGCGCCGATCTTCTACCGCGACGTGCCGCTGATACCCTCGGAGCTGGAGGAGGGAGTGATCAAGCCGCTGGCCCAAGGCGACCTGCCCCTGCTCTCCTGGCGCTTGCGTAACATCGCCGAGCCCGGCAGCCGTCTGCTGCTGACGGGTCTTCACACCTGCGCCAATTGCCATTCGTTTTCACGCGACGGCAAAACACTGGGCATGGATCTCGACGGTCCCGCTAATGACAAAGGGCTGTACATGCTTACGTCCATCAAGCCGGAAATGGTCGTCCGCAATCAAGACGTGATTTCGTGGAGTTCCGTACGGGATGAAACCGTTTCGCCTTCGAGGATCGGTTTCATGTCACAGGTCTCGCCGGACGGCAGATACGTCTTGACCATGTTGCGAGGGCTGGAAAAAAAACTTGCCGATAGCTACTACGTTGTAAATTTCAAGGACTACCGCTTCCTGCAGGTGTTCTATCCGACGCGCGGAATCCTCGCGTGGTACAACCGCGCGACGGGCCGAAGGCAAACTCTGCCCGGGGCTGATGATCCGCGCTATGTGCAAACCGACGCCGTCTGGAGTCCCGACGGCAAGTACGTGGTCTTTGCCCGGGCGGAAGCAAGGGACCCCTATCCCAAAGGCCAGAAGCTAGCCGAGCGTGCCAACTCTCCGGAGGAGACCCAAATCCAGTATGACCTCTACCGGATTCCCTTCAACGACGGCAAGGGTGGCCAGGCGGTGCCGATCGCGGGCGCTTCCCGCGACGGCATGAGCAATAGCTTTCCCAAGGTTTCGCCCGATGGCCGTTGGATCGTCTTTGTGAAATGCCGCAATGCACAGTTGATGCGCCCCGACAGCCAGCTCTACGTCGTGCCCGCGGAAGGCGGCGTGGCTCGGCGCATGCGATGCAATACTCCGTTGATGAACTCCTGGCACAGCTTCTCGCCCAACGGCCGTTGGTTGGTTTTTTCCTCGAAGAGCCGAACGCCCTACACGCAGATGTTTCTGACGCACATCGATTTGGAGGGCAAGGACAGCCCGGCGATTCTGATCGACAATTCGACCGCGGCTAATCGCGCGGTGAATATTCCGGAGTTCGTGAATATCCCCCCGGACGGGATGATGAAGATCGACGTGCCCGCAGCCGAGTCCTACCGGCTTTTCGACGTTGCCTCGGACCTGACGGCCAAGGGCCAGCTTGAAGCGGCCATCGCGGCTTGGAAGAAGGTTTTGGAACTGGATCCTCGTAATGCCAAGGCTCATAACAACCTGGGGAATGCGCTGATGTGGCAAGGGAATCTCGCCGAGGGGACGGCGCACTTGCACAAAGCCCGCGAACTGGATCCCGAGTTCAACGAAGCTAAGAGCGATTTCGGAATTGCGTTCTATACTCGCGAGCAGTTCCGCGCGGCTGTGAAGAAGTCGGATTGCGACGGCGCTACTTCTTTCGGCAACAAGCTTCTTGCCGTGTCGCCGGACGATGTCGAAGTCAAGAAGGCCTTTGCAGACTGCGTGCTGAAGCAAAATCGGCAGCAGATGAGGGCGGCGCTTGAAAAATCCGATTACTCGGCGGCGCTCTCGTTCGCCAATAAGGTATTGGCACTGGTGCCGGATGATGCCGAGGCCCAAAAGGCCGTAAAGCAGTGCAACTCGGCCGTCCGTCGTCCGCAGTAGCCAAGACTTTGCAGAATGTCGATCAAGTCGCTGCTTTCTCCAGCGGGAATCCCACTTTGCCGGTACGAAGGAAGATCCTCTTGGAGTCTGGGCGTGGCGGTGAACGACTCGATCACGGCTCCTTGGGCTTCTGAATGGTTTCCTGCGTTTGCACGGAAAAGAGCTGGAAGTCGGAAAAAGTGTGCTCGCTGATCCTGCGGCGCTTGGCATAATCCGTATACGCCACGGCAAATAGAGGCAACCAGATTTCCACATTTTGTGACTGAAATTTGACCGGGGCGTAATCCACCGAGAACGCATTCTCTTCCAGCTCAACGATGGGAATGCGGTTTGCCAGATTCGTCTCAAGATGGATGACTTGGCCAGAATCTGCTGCGATCCACGCGCGGCCCTTAATCCTGAGCGGGTAGACTCTCGTTCCAGTTTCCATCGCCACGGTGCGGGCACGCTTCCCCTTCATCTGGTGAAAGTGAACCACCCAGGCGGACTGATTACGCCAGTGAAGGGAACCCTCGCAGCGCATTTCATAGTCGCTTTGCAGCGCGGGATGAAAGATCAACGCCAAGGCCGGCAGCCCTTTGTCCAAAATGGCGCTAAGGTTTTCGCTGTTGGTCCCCGGAAGCAGTGTGCGGGTTTCAAGAACCTGGATCGGCCCAGATTTTTCTCCGAAGTCAACTACGTAATCGAACTTCGCCGTGAGGGACACCCCAGTTTGTCCTGGGCTAATCTGCTGGGTGCCGGTGGCGTTCGACATCCCGATCATCACCGGTGAGATTCTCTGCTCGTAACGAACCTGCTCATGCGCGATGAAGTTCTGAAGATGATCAACGAGCTCTTCGGCGCGTTGTCCGGCCTGTTTCAGGACTTCGGGAAGCGAGCAGGGCGGCATCGCGGAGATTGTCGGAATGGGAGCATCCACCCGGGGCGGATCCCAGCGTAACGAGTGCACCTTCTTTTCTGTTTCTTGAGCCGAACTCGCTGGCGGTGTTTTCGCAGACGCGAGGGTTGCGAGCAGCCCCACCGCGGAGAGGAAAGCGAGCGCGGTGAATGGTCGGGCCTTTAGGTTACGGGCGGTCCCGCAAGTGCGAGTCAGCGCAGGTAGGTGGCAACGTCTCATCTTGGCAGCGCCGGAGGCTCGAAGCCCACCATCTGGAATCCGGCCTCAACTTAATTGAATGATATCCCATCTGCTCCGATGAACAGGATCGAAGTCGCTGCGGTTGATCCACGCCCCTGCACAAGCTGTGCGCAGCAGTCTAATGCTCTTCGTGTTGCCTCAACCCGAACAGAATCCCAAGAGTAAGCGCGATGGGTGGAGAGATGAAGCCGCTGAAACAACCCAGAAAAACCAGGCGGAACAAGATTCCGCGTAGAGTTCCTGATAACGTTCGGTTAGTTTCTGGCATTGGAGGGCAGAGGGTACGGATATTGCTTCAGAAGTTCGCGGCGAATCTTGCCAGCTGAGGCTTTGGGGAGTGAGTCGGAAGGCGTGGTGCGAAGTTGCTCGATGGTGGATTCAAGGCTGGCCAGGAAGGCTTTGCAGGGCTCGCAGCTGTCGAGATGCTGCTCCAGCTTTTCGCATAGGGAAACATCGAGCTGTTCGTCGAGGTAGTTGGAGAGTTGGGCGAAGAGAGATTTGCAGGAGGAAGGGCGTTTTTCTGAAGTTGTCTTGGCCGGGTGAGGGCGAAGAGCGGTTTTCTTTGGAGCAGCGGGGTGGTGATTCAGTCGGGCCAATTTCTGGCGAACAAAGAGGCGTGCGCGGTGGAGACGCACGCGAACATTTCCAGGGCGCAGGCCGGTGATGTCTCCCACTTCTTCGTCAGTAAGCCCTTCCATATCCCGCAACACGAGAATGATACGGTACTGCGGCGGCAGTTCCTGAATCACCTCGCGCAGGCGTCTAGCCTGCTGGCTGCGGATGGCCAGCGACTCTGGATTAACCGGTCCTTCCTTGGCGAGCCGCGCAAGTTCGTGACGATCGGGCATGAGTTCGTCGAGTGACAGGTCATGTTTGGGCGCAAATCTACTTTTGCGGCGGCTCATCAAACAGCGATTCTTGGCGACTTTGTAGAGCCAGACGAGCAGCGCGCGGGGGCTTTCAATTTTCGAGAGGTACGGGAGAGCTTTCACGAGGACTTCCTGCATGGTGTCTTCAGCGTCTTCGCGCTGACCGCAGACCTTCATGCTGAAAGAGAAGACGGTTCCCTGCAGCAACTCCAAAGCCTGTTCTAGGGCCTGGGGGTCACGCTTCTCCAGGAGCGCCACCGCTTGTTCGATCTCTTTCCGCATTGCCCATCACGATAGCACACCAGCCGCCCTTTTCTCCGTAACTGGCCATAACCAACTGAGAACGCAGCACTTGGGCGAGTGTTGTTTTTACCACGTTCCTCCAGTGCCTGCGACGTGGTTTTGCCTGTAACAAATCTTCCTCGATTGCATTTGTTCCAGTGCAAGACGCTCGGGAGGAGTTGGAAATGATCACGGCAAAAGTAAGCCTTACACAGGCGTTGAAATCGCAGCGACAGTTCATTGCGCAAACCGGCAGTGGCCACCACATCGTTCTGGACGACGCCGCTGGAGGGACAGGAGCAAAACCCATCGAACTGGTTGCCGTCGCGCTGGCAGGTTGTACCGCCTTCGATGTCATTACCATGCTGCGACAAAAGCACCACCAAAAGTTGACCGCGTATGAGGTGCTAGTGGAGGCGGATCAGGCGGAGCGGCCTCCGCAGGTGTTTACGGCGATTCGCCTGCGACACGTGCTCACGGGATTTGGCCTCGACAAGACGGCAATCGAGCAGGCCATTCAGCTATCCGAAGAAAAGTACTGTTCCGTTGGCGCGATGCTGAAAGAAAATGCGGCGCTCGAAACGGTGTACGAGATTCACGAAGAGCCGTCGAGTTGGCTCCAGTCAGTGCCCAGTCCGGAGCGGGTCTCCGCTTGAGGCATATGATGCATCAAGGATGGGGTGCAATCTCGGTCCGAAAGCAAGTTAGCGTAGTGATTCTGTTTTTTGCACTGGCGTCATTGGCACATGCGCAAGAAAAGGCCGCGACTCAACCGCTCACGTTAGAGCAGGCGGTGCGTATGGCGCTGCAACAGAATCCGGCGTTCCAAACGAGCGCCGACGAGTCCGAAGCGACGCAGGCAAGGTTGAAGCAGACGCAGGCAGCATGGTTTCCGCGCTTCGATTTTCACCAGGACTTCACGCGCGGAAATAACCCGGTGTATGTGTTCGGAACCAAGCTGACGCAACGGCAGTTTTCGACTGCCGATATTGCGTTGAACAACCTGAACACACCAACTCCACTGGACAACTTTCAGACACGCATCGACGGCCAGTGGATGCTGTTCGATTCAGGGAAGACCGTGTTTCATCAGCGCAGCGCGAAACGCCTGGTGACCGCAGCGGACTTCGAAACGGAACAGGCGCGGCAGGATTTGATCCTGGGGATCGTCCGGAGTTACTACGGCGTACTGGTCTTGAAGGAAAACGTGAAAGCCGCGGGCGAAGCACTGAAAACGGCGGAATCGAGCGCGCAACGCATGGAGAGCATGCATAAGGCAGGACTGCTGGTGGATTCGGACCTGCTGAGCGCGAAGGTTTTTGTCTCGCAGATGAAGGACCGTCAAATCCGCGCGCGGAACGATCTGGCACTGGCGGAGATGCAACTGGCGCGGGAAATGGGCATAGCCCTCGACGCCCCGGTGGAACCTGCAGCGACCTTGGCCGAACCCGGGATGCCGGCCAAATCCATTGAGGATTGGATTCACATAGCCCTTGAGCAAAGGCCTGGTCTTCGCGCAGCCCAATTGCAAGAAACCGCCATGAGTGAGGAAACAAAAGCGGCCAAAGCGGAATTCGGGCCAAAGATCGCGCTGTTCGGAAGCGCGGAACGCGACGCAATGGCGCTGGGTGGTCCTTCAGGGACGAACTGGACGGCGGGCGCAAGACTCGACTTCAACATCTTCACGGGCGGTGCGCAGAAAGCGCGTGTCGCGGAAGCCACCGCAAACGCAAACAGAGCCAAGCATAACGTGGAGTGGTTCTGTTCCGGGGTGCAGATGGAAGTGCGTAAGGCCTATCTGGACGGGAATGCCGCAGCACAGAGAGCGGAGTCGGCGCGCGATGCAGCAGAGCAGGCCAAAGAGAGTTTGCGGATCGTGCAGAACCGTTATGAAGCCGGCCTGACGACCGTGACGGAACTGTTGCGTGCGCAGGCAGCGCAACTCGATGCGACGACCGGATATCTGGCGGCGCTGCAGGACTGGCAAGTGGCACGGGCGCAACTGCAGCGAGCAGCCGGTGTACTGACGCCGGAGTCGGCGCTGATTACGGGGGCGGGCCAGCCATGAATTTCATGAGGAGAACGGGAGACACGATGCGACAGGGATTGCAGATCGTTCTGATCGCCGCGGGTATGCTTGCCGCCGGGTGCGGCGGTGGCATAGAAAGCACGCCGCAGAAAGCAGAAGTTGTGCAGGGATTGCACGTACAAAAAATGCAGTTGCAGAACGTAGCGAACGAACTGGAAGCGCCAGGAAGTGTAATTGCACAATCCACGGCCCAAATAGCAGCAAGAACCATGGGAACAGTGCTCCAGGTTTCAGTACGGGAAGGCGATACGGTGATGCGCGGACAGCTTCTCGCTCAATTGGATGAACGAGAGATGTCTTCTCGCCGAAACGCTGCACAGGCAGGCGCACAAGGTGCGAGCGCTGGGGTCACGCAAGCAACGAAGGCGGTGGCCGCGGCACAAGCGCAAGCCGACATGATGCAGAAAACATACGATCGATATTCGTACTTGAAAGAACAAAAATCAGTGAGTCCGCAAGAATTTGATGAAGTTGCAGCGAAACAACAAGCGGCGCAAGCAAATCTGGAACAGGCGAAGGCGGCACTGCGACAGGCAGAAGCCAGTTCTAGGCAGGCAGAATCCGAGGCACATGCGGCCGACAGCGTTGCCGGTTATTCACGAATTGTGGCTCCGTTCGATGGAAGAGTGATTCGGCGGATGGTGGAGCTGGGCTCGATGGTATCGCCGGGAATGCCGCTGTTCGTGGTGGAGGACGCGTCGCGCTACCAACTGGAAGCCACGTTACCCGCCGAAGCGCTCGCAGCCGTGAAGAAAAATGCCTTGGTGCGAGTGCAGTTGGATGGATTGCCGGAGAAGTCTCTGACGGGAAAAGTGGCGGAGCTTGAGGGAGGAGCCGATCCGGCATCGCACACCTTGAAGGCGCGTGTGGACTTACCCAGAGAGTCTGGAGTTCAATCCGGGATGTTCGGTCGAGCGTATTTTGCACAAGGAGAGAAGCGGGCCATTGTGTTGCCGGCCGAGGCCTTGGTGAGCCGCGGCCAATTGCGGGGAATTTATGTGGTGGACGACACGGGCCTGATCCACTGGCGCATTGTGACGTTTGGAAAAAGTACAGGCAATCAGGTTGAAGTGTTGTCAGGACTGAATGACGGAGAAGCCGTGGTGCTGAATCCTTGTAGTCAGGAACTTGATGGAAAGAAGACTGGCGCAGCCCCAACACACGGGGAGAAGCATTCGTGAAGCGAGGGCTGGCAGGAAAAATCGCGCACGCGTTTATCGATTCCCCGCTCACGCCGCTGGTGATCATCGCCGCGTTGTTGCTGGGGCTTTTCAGCATCTGGCAGACGCCTCGCGAGGAAGAACCGCAAATCGTCGTACCGATGCTGGATGTGTTTGTGAGCATGCCAGGCGCGTCGGCAGAAGAGGTTGAGCAGCGTGTAACCATTCCCATGGAACGCCTGCTCAACGAAGTTCCTGGTGTCGAATACTTGTATTCCACAAGCCAACCCGGCGGCGCCTTGGTGATTGTGCGTTTCTACGTGGGGATCAAAGAAGAGGACGCGATCGTTCGCACTTACAACAAGATGTACTCGAATTTCGATCGAATCCCGCAGGGCGCGAGCCAACCTCTGATCAAAGCCCGTTCGATTGACGATGTTCCGGTATTGGCAATGACGTTCTGGGGAAAGAACTACGATGGGGCTGCGCTGAGGCGAATCGCGGCGGAAGCGCAGCAAAGCGTCAAGCAGGTAGCAAATGTCTCGGAGACCACACTGCTCGGAGGACAGAAGCGCGAACTCAAGATCACGCTGGATACGCGGAGGTTGGCGGCCTATCACGTTAGCCCCCTAGCGATTGCGCGGGCACTCCAAACCAGCAACCAACGGCTGGAGGCAGGATCATTTGCCGAGGGAAATCAGGAATTCGCGGTGGAAGTTGGAAGTTTCCTCCACAGCGCGGAGGAAGCGCGAAGGATCGTGGTTGCCGTCCAGAGTGGCCGTCCCGTTTATCTCGGGGACGTGGCCACGGTAACGGACGGTCCGGAAGAACCCACGGATTACGTCTATTTCGGAACAGGCGGAGCTACAAACGGCCCGGGAGGGACATATCCGGCGGTGACACTGACAGTGGCAAAGCGCAAGGGAGCCAACGCAACCAACGTCTCACAAGATGTGCTGGAGAAAATGGATTCCCTGCACGGCTATGTGTTGCCGAACAATGTGCAGGTCACCATCACGCGAAATTACGGCCAAACGGCAAAGCACAAATCGGATGAACTCCTGAAACATCTTTTTCTTGCCACGATATCCGTGACTCTGTTGGTCGGTTTGGCGTTGGGCTGGCGCGAGTCAGGCGTCGTGTTGCTGGCTATTCCGGTAACCTTGGCGCTTACTCTGTTCATCTTTTATGCCTACGGCTACACGTTGAATCGCGTAACGCTCTTCGCACTGATATTTTCCATAGGCATTCTTGTGGACGATGCGATTGTCGTAGTCGAAAACATCGTGCGACACTTTCGCCTGCCGGAGAGTCAAGGCCGGTCGTGGAGCGACGTGGCGGTCGAAGCAGTGGACGAGGTCGGAAATCCGACGATCCTGGCGACCTTTGCAGTGATTGCCGCGATTCTACCCATGGCGTTTGTGCGAGGGCTCATGGGCCCATACATGCGGCCAATTCCAGTAGGCGCCTCTGCAGCCATGTTGTTTTCACTCATGGTCGCATTTGTCGTTTCGCCATGGGCTGCGCTGCGATTGTTGCGTGGACATACCGGAAAACATGCCGAAGGTGAAGCGGAAGGTGGAACTACTAAGTTCTATCGCAAATTGATGGGTGGACTGATTCAGAACTGGCGGAAACGCTGGGCATTTCTGGCAACGGTGGTGGTGCTCTTATTGTTGGCCTGCTCGCTCGTCGCCTTCAAGGCCGTGCGCGTCAAGATGCTGCCTTTCGATAACAAAAGCGAATTCCAGGTGATTGTGGATATGCCGGAGGGCACGCCGCTCGAACGCACTCTCGCCGTGGAGCAAGAGATCGGCACATACCTGCATTCTCAGCCGGAAGTTGTGAACTACCAAACGTATGCCGGGACATCGGGACCATACAACTTTAACGGACTGGTGCGGCATTACTACCTCCGTCGCGGCGCGAACCAGGGCGACATTCAGGTGAATTTGCTCTCCATCGACGATCGCAAGCGCCAGAGCCACGAAATCGCCAAGGAGATGCGCGGTCCTATTCAGGAGATTGCCAAGAAATGGAATGCGCGCGTAAAAGTGGCCGAAGTCCCCCCAGGGCCTCCAGTAATCTCGACGCTGGTGGCGGAAGTGTATGGGCCGGATTATCAACGACAGATCGAGGTGGCGCGGCAGATCCGCAAGATTTTCGAGGACACGCCGGGAGTGGTGGACGTCGACTGGTATGTGGTGGGGGACCAGAAGAAACTCGATTTTCAGGTGCAGCAGGATAAAGCGGCAATGCGGGGAATTTCACCAGCAGAGGTTTCTCAATCCGTGGCGATGGCACTGGGAGGCACGCAGGTTGGTTTGATGCATCAGCCCACGGAACGCGAGGACGTGCCGATGCGCGTTCAATTGTCGCGCGCGAGCCGCTCCAGCGCGGACGCGTTGCGTGGCTTGTACCTGAACGCTCCAGATGGATCGATGGTGCCACTCGGAGAACTCGCGAAGGTTCAAGAAGCAACAATCGACAAGAACATCTACAGAAAGAATCAGCGCGAAGTGGTTTACGTAACAGCGGATGTGGCTGGAGCCGAAGAGAGCCCCGTCTACGCAATTGGCACACTAGGAAAAAAGATTGATGCGCTGAAAATCCCCGAGGGCTATGTGATCGAGCAATTCACCGCGATTCAACCACCCAATGCCAAGAAGCTCGCAGTGAAGTGGGACGGCGAGTGGCATATCACTTACGAAGTTTTCCGCGACCTGGGATTGGCCTTCGCGGCGGTATTAGTTCTGATTTACGTGTTAGTGGTGGGCTGGTTCGGATCATTCAAGACCCCGCTCGTCATCATGGCACCGATTCCGCTGACACTGGTCGGCATTTTGCCGGCACACGCGGCCATGGGTGCGTTCTTCACCGCGACGTCCATGATAGGATTCATCGCAGGCGCTGGAATCATCGTCAGGAACTCCATCATCCTCGTGGACTTCATCAAGTTGCGGCGGGAACAAGGCATGCCCCTCGAAGAGGCCGTAGTGGATGCGGGCGCTGTAAGGTTTAGGCCAATGCTTCTGACCGCAGCAGCAGTCGTTGTGGGCGCAGGAGTCATCCTGTTCGATCCGATCTTCCAAGGTTTGGCGATTTCGTTGATGGCGGGAGAAGTCGCGTCAACGCTGCTCTCGCGCATTGCGGTTCCGGTGCTTTATTACATGAGTGAGCGAGGTGGCAAATGACAATGGAGCGTTATATCCGCATCATCGCAGGGACATTCGTATTGGTGTCGCTGGCGGTGGGAATCTGGGTGAATCACAACTGGTATTGGTTCACCGCCTTCGTGGGGGCAAACCTCCTGCAATCCGGGTTCACCAAATGGTGTTTGATGGAGGACATTCTTCGGAAGGTCGGCGTTGGAGCCGAATCCCACTCCTGATCCGTAACCGAGGGTTCTGCAAATTCCAGTGCCGGGACTCATATAGAGTGCACGTCATTTCTCATTCCGACGAATCATGTGCACTTCCCCGCGGACCGTGGGACTCAGACCAGTTCGATCAAATACCGCAGCAGAAAATGCATGGGAATCGGTAACCGTACCTGCTGTCATAAAAACGTAATACTAATCGCGACGAATTGTGGCCGAGAATTTTTCGCTCAGCGCGTTGTTGCCCTGCTCCAATCCATCTCGATTGCAAGGGCCGCTTGACGTTTCACGTTGAGAGGACCGAGGTCAGCGTATACACTGCCATTTTTTCATTCTAACCTTGTTCTTCTGGCTGTGTGCTCGGACGGTGCCCGCTCGAAAGTCGCATAGAGGCTTTTTCCCAACCCACAGTCCAACCCACAAAGTCTGATGTCTTGTATAACTCCGCGTACTTTGGCAGTCGCCGCGGTGTTCTGAGTTGTTGCAAAACCCCGGCAAGACTGGCACTTCCTAGCCTTCAACTCACCTTCACCCTGACCGCGTGGCCTTCAACTCATTTGCTGGAGGTGCGTCCGAATGTCGGAAAAGCGACAGGATTGTGCATCGATGATTTGCTCTGGCTGACCAACGTCCATCCTAAATCAAGATTTTCGAAGGGCATCTTTCCTGACAGCAGGTGCTTCCTGTTCTTCCTCCACCCAAAAAACACCTTTGAAAACGCATAAATAGCTGCCCGCGCGCCGCGCCAGCGGCTTCCTCCTAACTACCCTCTCGAGAGTGCTCCAGAATTGATCCGTCGGCTTGATCTAGGTTCATCTGCCGGGCCACTTCCGAAAGAGAGCTGGCGCTATCCTTCTGGCGATTGCGGCTTTGTTCCACTACCAGAAGTGGGTGGCCAGGATCGTCGGCGTGGCCGGAGATCCTGAGATGACGCGCACGTGCAGCACGATTTGGATGTTCTTTTTCTGCCATCCGGGAGGCGCATCGCGTAGGGCCTGTGCCAACAGCTCCGGGTTTGTGATCAGCTCGGCGGCGCCTTCCGTGCCGTAACGGGAGATACCTGAGACTTGCACTAGGACTTGCCCGGTGTCCCTGTCCAATACCCGCGACACGATGGCGTAATCTTCGTCGAGGGTTAGGCTGTTGGGATACGTGGAGATCTTCCACTGGGTGGGCAGGCCATTGTCGGTAACCCCATAAAAATCATTCAGGCCAGGGTTGAGATAAAAACGCAGGCCGCGGTTCAGTTCCGCCCAGCGGTCGTAAGAAAAGCCTACAAGAATCGCAGGACTCTTTTTCAACTCGTCGAATCCGACGTCGTTCCCAATCCGCACAATCGGAGGACGCTTGGCCTGGGTGAGTAGCGCTGCGATGCGGGCTTCAGCCTTCAGGTCTCCGACGTCCACGAACTGATTCGGGTGTTCGATGAAATTCGCCACTTCCGGTTTCGCCTGCGAAGCGGGTTTCTCCAAGGAATAAACAGGTACTGGCGTGACCTGTAACAAGGCAGGAACCGAGCTCCGGAAGACGGGTTCCCAGAATTGTTGCAGCGCCGGCGGAAGGCTTGGTGTGCGGAATCGGAGATAGGCGATCGAACCGACGCTGGCCGCAAGCACGAGCGCCAATAGTGTCGCTAGTTTTCGATAGCGAAAGTCCCAGAGACGAGCGGCGTCGTTGAGCTTTCCGCCCACTACCTCCGAGTTACCTAGCGTGTCCTTCATGTTATTGACCCGATTGGCGAAATGCGGGATGTAGTTTCCCACCGGGAGATCGAACACCAGCGGGTCATTTGAGCCTTCGGGACTGGCGTAGTAGATGATCAGCCGTTTGCGGACATCTCCAGCGGCAACTCTCACGCTTGAGTCGTCGCTGGGTTCGAAGGATGTGCCTCTTCCCAGCGCTTCCATTCCGATGATGCGCTCCTTCAATGCCTCGGAGTTGCCACTGAGCGTGGCTTCGACGACGTAGCGGAGAAAGACCTGGGCCCGCTGGCTGGTCCGAAAGGCAGAACTGGCCAGGACTCGATTCAACGCCGCTCGGATCGCTTCCTGCGGAACCGGTTCCTTTTCCGCCGACAGGTCCGTGGTGGAGTGCAAGGTCATGAAATGTCTAGCGGATTGATTTTAGCACCCTAAACGTCCAAGTCTGTGTGGCACCCGCCTTGTTTGCCTAAGTTTAGCAGACAGATGAAAAACCCCGGAGGCGTGTACCTTCCGGATCTCAGTGACCGGTTCGGCCAAGTCTTCTGCCGGTTACATACCGTCTCACGACGGTAAACTACTCGGCCCCAGCGCCTCATGGGTGAGATGTTGAGGCTGTGAGCCAGGGCGCTACCACCTGGACGCAACTGAATTTGGAGGTGACCAATGCGATGCCATGGCGTTTTTTATCCTGTATCAGCGTTTTGTTTTCTTTTCCTTTTCCTCTGCAACTCCATGTGGGCAGGAGATTCGTCCAAGGTTCCGCTGCATGAGGGCTGGCGGCTGCAGTCGTCACGTAAGGTGCGCGATTCCGGAGAAGTGATCTCATCTCCCGGGTATTCGACAAATGGTTGGTACAGTATCACCGTGCCTACGACTATCGTAGCTGCACAAGTCGCTTCCGGGGAGTTCAAGGACCCGTATTTCGGCATGAACTTGCGCGACCTGCCGGGGATGACCTATCCCATCGGGCTCAACTCCTTCAGCAACCGGCCCATGGAGAAAGACAGCCCCTATGCGGCTTCGTGGTGGTATCGCAACGAGTTCAAGTTGCCCCCAGAGTACGCGGGACGGAAGGTTTGGCTGGACTTCCAGGGCATCAACTATCGCGCCAACATCTGGCTGAACGGTCATGAACTGGCCGATTCCAGTGAAGTCGCAGGTGCCTATCGCACCTACGAATTTGCCGCGAGCGATTTCGTGAAAAGCGGCTCCAATGTCCTGGCGGTTGAGGTTTTCGCCCCTAGCGAAAAAGAACTCGGAATCAACTGGGTCGATTGGAATCCCACCCCGCCCGACAAGGACATGGGGATATGGGGAGATGTCTACCTCACTAGCAGCGGTCCGGTGAGCGTGCGTTATCCGCAGGTGGCCACGCATTTTCCCAATACATCCCTGGCGGAAGCGCTTCTGACGGTCCGGACACAGTTGCACAACGCCACGGCCAATCCAGTAGAAGGCGTGGTGGAAGCCAAGTTCGACGGAATTCGAATCCGGCAGCATGTGACGCTCGGGGCGAACGAGACGCGATCCGTTGACTTCGCGCCCGAACAGTTTCCTGAATTGCGAGTCAAGGATCCGAAGCTGTGGTGGCCGGCGGAAATGGGAACGCCGGAACTCCACGGCCTCACGGTCAGCTTTTCGACCGATAGCGCTGTCTCCGACGAGCAGCACGCGCGCTTCGGAATTCGCGAAGTTACTTCAGAACTCACAGAAAAGGGCTACCGCCTGTTTCGCATCAACGGCAAGCGGGTCCTGATCCGTGGCGGCGCATGGGTACAAGACATGCTGCTTCGTCCGGCTTCTGCAGAACGATTGGAGGCCGAGTTCCAATACGTGCGCGATTTGCACCTGAACACCATCCGCATGGAGGCACAGATCGGACCCGACGCGATCTTCGACCAAGCGGATGAAAAGGGCATTCTCATCATGGCTGGCTGGTGCTGCTGTGACATTTGGGAGAAATGGGATCAGTGGCCAGTTGGCACGCTCCATGTGGCCAGCGAATCTCTGCGGAGCGAAGCGCTCCGCCTGCGCAAGCATCCGAGCTTATTGGTGTGGCTCACCGGCAGCGACGGTCCACCTCCACCCGACGTGGAGCGAGCCTATCTCCAGGTCCTGCGCGAGGCGGCGTGGCCAAATCCAGTTGTCTCCTCCGCCGCTGACATCTCCTCCCCGGTGAGTGGCCCTTCCGGCGTGAAAATGACGGGACCTTACGATTACGAACCACCATCCTATTGGCTGCTCAGCCGTCCGGCGGATATTGGAAAGGCGATCGAGGGTGCTCGCCTCGGTGGTGCTTTTGGCTACAACACGGAGACGAGCCCGGGCCCCGCGATCCCCCCGCTGGAAAGCCTGAGAAAGATGCTCCCCAAGGGACACCTCTGGCCCGTCGATAACTTTTGGACTTACCACGGCGCGGGGGAGCGCTTTCAGGATATGACACCGTACAACGGAGCCATGAATGCTACTTATGGGCCCGCAGCAAATCTGGACGACTATCTGCGCAAATCGCAGGCCATAGCCTATGACGGCGAGCGTGCCATGTTCGAAGCCTATGGCCGTAATAAGTACGAAGCAACGGGTGTGATCCAGTGGACGTTGAACAATGCCTGGCCTTCCATCTACTGGCATCTGTACGACTACTTCCTGTATCCGGCGGGAGGCTATTTCGGCGCGAAGAAGGCCAATGAGCCCCTCCATGTGCAGTATTCGTATGATGACCGCAGCGTGGCCGTGGTCAATAACACGCTGCGGGAATTCCGCGGGTTGCTGGTCAGCGCTCATCTCTACGACTTCAATCTCAAGGAAATCTTTGCCGTGCAGGAAAAGTTGGACGCTGCTGCGGATAGTTCCAATCGGGTGCTCAATCTGCCGGCGATTCCGGCCGAGCCCGCGGGCGCAGTCTATTTTGTCCAGCTCTCGCTGCGCGACCACGATGGCAAGGAAGTAAGTTCCAACTTCTATTGGCTGCCCGCCAAGCCATCCACCCTGGCGTGGGACAAGGCCTCGGATAGCGCGGTGGCGCCTATTGCCACGTTCGAGGATCTGACCGCGCTGAACAGGCTGCCCAAGGTTCATGTCGAGGCGGAAGCTCGTGTTGAAAAGGTGCAGGGCAGCGACGTGGTGCGGGCCAGCCTTCACAACTCGTCCAAGAATCTCGCCTTCCAGATTCACTTCGGCATACGCAAGGCAGGTCAGCAAGACGAGGTATTGCCGGTGTTGTGGGATGACAACTACGTGTCCTTGCTGCCGGGAGAATCGAGAATGCTTACGGCGAGATTTCCGGTGAAACAGCTATTGGGAAAAGACGCAACAATGGCGGTGGATGGCTGGAATATCGATCCGGTCAGTGTGCGTCTCGTGGAAGCCGAGAAAAACTGAATTCAGTGGCTGTTGGTACATGCATAGGGAGAAACGCGCATGGCTGGCTCCAGTTTTGCGCAGCCTCCAGCGGCATCAATGTTTGACGCTACGGCGCAACCGCTGTCCGGCAGATTGCTTTCGATGGACGTATTCCGCGGTCTGGCGGTCGCAGGCATGATCCTGGTCGACAATCCCGGTGACGATCTCCGGGCTTATGGGCCGATCCGGCACACGGTATGGAACGGTTGGTCTTCGGCCGGCCTCATCCTTCCGTTTCATGGTGGGAACTCCCTGGTGTTTTCCTATTCCGCGCGTCAGGCGCGTGGCGGCGCTAGCAGAACCAAGCCCTGGCCTGGGTGCTTCTAATAACCCATATTGAATCGATTTAATAGTTGACTCCCCCAAGCCCGGCGGAATATATTCTTATCCGAAGAACGCCACGCGGAGCTTTTGCTTCCGCGTTATCGAGGAGGATGCTATGCGTGCGTCCACGACATCGGCAAAATTGAAAGTACCATTTTACGGCCACGGCCGCCAATACCACAGCATCAAGCAAGAAATCGACGACGCCTTCCACGCCGTCCTGGAAAGCGAGGCCTATGTCATGGGGCCCACCCTCGCTCGTTTCGAAAAGGAGCTCGCCCAGTACTTTGCTATGAAGCATGCCGTCGGCTTGAACTCCGGCACCGACGCTCTCTGGCTGGCCTTTTTCGCGCTGGGCATCCAGCCGGGCGACGAAGTAATCACCACGGCCAACACCTTCTTCGCCACTGCCGAGGCCATCTGGATTGCTGGGGGCAGAGCCGTCTTCGTCGATTCCGACCCGGACACCAACAACATCGATCCTTCAAAGATCGAGGCCGCCATCACCCCGCGCACCGTCGGCATCGTCCCCGTGCACCTCTACGGCCATTGTGCCGATATGAAGGCCGTCAGTGCCATCGCTAAGAAGCACAAACTCTGGATCGTGGAAGACAACGCACAATCCATCGATGCCCACGGCGATGGTTTCAAACAGGGCGAGCTTAGCGACGCCGTCTGCACCAGCTTCATCATCCAGAAGAACCTTGGCACTTTCGGCGACGGCGGCGCCCTCATTACCAATCGCCCGGACATCGAACAAACCGTGCGCCGTTTGCGCAACCATGGCTCTCTCAAGCGTTCTGTGCACTCCTTCGGCTTCAACAGCCGCCTCGATGATCTCCACGCCGCGTTCTTGAGTGTCAAGCTCAAGCACATCATCCGCTGGACCGATCAGCGCCGCGCCTGGGCCAAGCGCTACACCGATGGCCTCAAGGGCACCAGTTTTAAGCTCCCCAAGGAATTGCCTGGCTACCGTCATGTCTTCCATCTCTACGTCATCGAACACCGCAAGCGCGACCATTTGACGCAGTTCTTGATTGACCATGGCATCGACGCCAAGCAGCACTATCCCATCGCCATCCACCAGCAAGAAGGCTATCCCTGGGGCAAACTTGCCGATCCGCACCCGAACGTGCCCAATGCGGAGCGCAACGCCGCGCAATGCGTTTCCTTGCCGATGTTTCCCGAACTGACCGCGAAAGAAGTGGACTACACCATCGAGGTACTCAGGGAGTGGGACGGCAAGTTTGGCTGGTAAGGCACACCGAGGAGCGATCGCCGTGAGCGCGAAAAAAATCTACAAAGTCCTGGTTGTGGGAGTTGGGAAGCGCGGCAAGCACCATTCGCTGGCTTTCAAGAATAACCCGCGCTTTGAGTTGGCTGGCCTGGCGGATTCCAGCCCGGAGCAGTTGGCCAAGGCCGCGGCGGAACTCGGCGTGCAAAAAACTTCGCTTCAACCACTCGCTCTCGCAAAAGAAATCCAGCCGGATGTTTTCTGTTTCTGCACGCCCCCAGGCATCCGCCTGGAACTTATCCAGATCGGCATCGCTTCCGGCGCAAAGCTGATCGCCTACGAAAAACCCATGGCCCTTTCCATGACCGAGGCCATCGCGATTCGCAAAGCGGTCAATGCTGCGGGTGTCCGGACCGTTGTGTCGCACCAGCACCGTTACGGCCAGCACTATCAAAAGGTCAAGGAAATTGTGGAGAGCGGTGCGCTTGGCCGCATCCACACCATCCATGCCCACGCCAGCGGCTGGTTCCTCCATCTTTTCACCCACCTTGTCGAATACATGCGCTGGTATAACGGCTACGCGCGCGCCGAATGGGTCATGGCCCAGGCCGCAGGGCGCGGCAAACTCTCCGACAATCATCCTTCTCCCGACTATATTGGCGGATTCATTCAATTCGCCAACGGCGTCCGCGGCATCATTGAATGCGGCGCCGGCGCTCCGGACGTTCCGGAAGTCGACTATTGGTGGCGCAAGAACAAGATCGCCGTCTACGGCACCGAAGGTTTCGCCGAAGTTCTGACCGGCGGCGGCTGGAGAGCCGTCACTGGCTCTCAGCAAGGTGTGATTTCCGGCGCTGGTTGCATGAACTACGACATCGAAATGCCCTTGTACATCGAAGACATAGTCCGCTGGCTGGACGACGACAAACAGGTGCATCCCTGCAACGGCGAAAGCGCCTACGAAGGCTTCGAAATCACCATGGGCATGCTCCGATCCGTCGTGCAGCGCGGTCAGATTAAGTTACCCTTGGCAGCAGGCGAACCGGAAATCGAGGCTCTAAAAAGGGTTTTGCCAGCCCAGCCAGTGCTTGTCTCCAGCGAGGTCCATCGCAAGGAATACAACGTCTAATCCGCGGTACGCCGCCAAGACTCATCCGCGTTCCGTCCCAGGCTAGGCGACTTCTCACAAACTCTGCGGCAGCCCCGCTTGGGGCGCAAGGCTACCGCAGCCGTCCCATTCCATTCCGCGATGGCATCCGCGACTCGAGTATTCCCAAAACGTGCAAATTGGTGAGGCGTCATGGCGGAATAACGGTAGGTCGCTAGACATCAGCAGGGAATTGCAGGATCATTTTAGCCAGATTTCGTCAAGAATTATTGACTCCGTTCGATGTAATTTCGGGGAGCTTTTTTCTCAGGCATTCAGGGAAATATGCGCAGATCAGTTCGCAACCGAGTTGCCACCGCCATGCTGCTCTTTGTGACGGCGGCCGTTGCGGCACGCGCGCAGGAGACTCTGCAGACCTTCCTGGTCCATGGGTCCGAAGCTCTGCGCGCTGGCGACAATGCTGCCGCTGAGCGGGCTTTTCGCCGTGCGCTCAGCATGCAGCCATCTTCCGTTGAGATTCTGAATGATCTGGCGATCTCCCTGGCGCGTCAGGGGAAAACCGCGGAAGCGATAGGTTTTTACGAACGCGCGCTGAAGCTCAAGCCGGGCGACCCGCCTACGGTTCGGAACCTTGCCGCAGCGTTCTATCGGGCCGGGAGGTACCGGCAAGCACGGCCGCTGCTGCGACAGCTGACAGCCACGGGCGCGGCCGATTTCCAGCTCCTGGAGATGGCGGGCCTGACCGCGTTTGCGCTCGATCGCTATCCAGAATCCGCGGCATATCTGGAACGGGCCAGCCAGATGCAACCCGCCGATATCGCCACGCTGGACATGTTGGGCAAGGCCTACACGCGGGCGAAGGACTACAAGAACGTCGCCAGCGTGTTTGAGAGGATCATGCGCATCAATCCGAATTCTGCCGCGGCGCACGTCATGATGGGCACGGCCTATGACGGCATGTCCAGGGAAGAAGAGGCACGGAACGAGTTTGAGGCGGCGCGGGCAGCCGATCCAGGGTACCTCGGCGTCCATTCGGGTCTAGGCGTAATTTATTGGAAGACTGGCGATGATGAGCGCGCGGCCGCGGAATTTCGGACCGAACTCGCGAATTATCCTGCCGATCCGGTGTCGAACTGCCTGTTGGGCGAGATTCTGGCGAAGCAGGACCAGCCCGCTGAGGCAGTGGTATACCTGCGGGCCGCCGTGGCGGCCAACCCCAGCTATAAGGAAGCGCTGTATGAGCTGGGTAAGGCGGAGATAGATCTGGGTCATCCGAAGGACGCAGTGGCGCCATTGCGCAAAGCCATCTCGCTCGACGCGGAATACTACAAGGCGCACTTCGTGCTGGGGACGGCGCTGCGGCAACTCGGGCTGAAGGAGGAAGGCCTGCGCGAACAGAGGCTTTCGGCACGAATACAGAAGCGTGCGGACGAAAACGCGGCGAAGGCAGTGAGTGCGAAAGGAAATGTTCCTTAAGAGAGCGGGTTCAATACGTTCCGCGCATGTTCGCAACCCAATCACAAACTATCCGCTTGAACTGCTTGCTCATGGCAAGAGTGCGTTTTGGAGAAACTTCGGCGCCGCCAAATGCGTGCGAAGAGGATTCTTGGCCCGGACACGTCAAAATGAATCGCTGTTTTCCGCGCCACCGACTGCGAGTGCTCGATAGGCAGCGCCAAGAACCGGGGCATCTTCGTTGATTATGACGGAAATGGGGATACGGGAAAGGATTTCCGTCATCGGTCCCTTATTGGCGAATGAGCGGCAGAAGCTGCTTTCTTTCAGTCTGGGGAGAATCTTCACGGCAATGCCGCCGGCCAGAAAGACTCCGCCATAGGCGAGAACGCGCAGAGCCAAATTTCCTGCTTCAGCGCCAAACGCGTCGACCCACCAATCGAGTGCCTCGACACAAATGGGGCACCTTCCGTCGATTGCATTGTGGGTGATTTCACTGGCGGAAACCGTTGCTGGTTCGCCAAACGTGGAATGGCGCACCGTGGGATCGAGGAATTCGTGTAATTTGCGGAAGCCCCGTCCGGAGAAGATATCCTCGCAGGAGACGCGGGGAAGATTCTGTTTCAGGAATAGGAGCAGGCGGGTTTCCCGTTCGTCGCGCGGAGCGAAATCTGCCGAGCCGCCTTCCGAAGGGGCCGGACGATAGTGCTGGCCGTCCCAGTAGAGGACGGCTTCTCCAAGACCGGTTCCTGCGGCGATGACGGCTTTGTTTCCTCGCGGCTCGGGAACGCCTTGCTTCAGAGAAATGAAGTCGCCGGGCGAAAGTTTGTCTAGGCCAAACGCCGTAGCCACAAGATCGTTCAGGAGGACAACGTCTTTGGCATGAAGATTCAGGGCAGCAGCAATAGAGACGGACTCCACTGGCCAAGCCAGATTGTAGGAATACAGACGTCCGTTTACCACTGTGCCGGGAACGCCAAAGCCTGCAGCCCGAATGTGGTTGCGAACCGGAGCCTGCTTGCGCAGATCTTCGCGGAAATGCATCAGTACTTCTTCAAAACTTGCGTAATCCCCGGTTGCATAACGTTGCCTCGCAACCAAGTGCAGGTCCGTGCAATGCTCTTCGAAAGCAGCCAGGTTGCATTTCGTGCCGCCAATGTCTCCAGCAACGATCATGGATTCCCCGGTAACGGTTCAGGTCGAAGAGCGCGCGCCAGGCGCGAGAAAAGTGCCAAAACACTAACAAACCCTCGTAAGGTGGCTTGAAGCACGGTGCTCTTGATCATTGTGACCCCAAGTGAGGGCAACAAACCGTTCAGCGAACTAGCGGAAGCGCCGGATAACGAGATTATGGCGGTCGGAACGATACAAGCCGAGCACATAGAGAATCACAACGCCCTTCGTAGAATAAATCACTTGCCGAATGCGCAGAAGCGGTTCGCGTTTCGGAACTCCAAGGAGTTCCGCGGTTCGGGGATCAGCGGCCGTAGAGTCGACTTCTTCGTCGGCATAGCCCAGTTCAACGTTGTAGTCCCGTTCCAGAGTGGCGAAAAGCGATTCGCGGTGCAGGGGCGCAGTCAGCAAACCAGAGAATTGTGCGGCGGAGAGATAGCAGGTCTCCAGGGCGAAAGGTTCGCCGGAGGCATGACGCAAGCGCTCGATTTTGACGACTCTGCTATTCGGCGATAGAGCCAGGCGCGCGTTCACTTCATGCTCATCGTCAATGATTCTGGCAAGAAGGACTTTCGAGCAGGGAATGAGGCTGCGGCTGCCCATCTGTTCGGTGTAGCTCATCAGTTTATTGAAGTGGATCTTAGGCGTAGCAACAAACGTGCCAACGCCACGGCGGCGCTCGACAGTACCTTGTTCCTCCAACGAGGCAAGAGCGTGGCGAGCGGTCATCAGGCTGACGTCATGAACCCTGGCAAGTTCTCTTTCGGATGGTACAGCGTCACCTGGGCGTAATTCTCCCGCTTCAATAATCTTGCGGATTTTGCCCTGAATCCGCTGATAGGCGTGGATACCGTTTCGGCGTTTGACAGGCATTCCGTCTCCCTCGACTCATGACTAGCGTATAGCAAGACAGTCACAGCATTGCAACAACCCGTGCGGGGATAAGGATAGAAAGTTGTCCTTCACCCTCAGCGAGGTGCCGGCCCGTTCTCCAAAACCGGCACACGATGCCACGTGGCGGCAAAAAACATTTCCGCCGTCGTGCTGTGGCGCCCGCGCGGGAATGGATGCACCCCGTCCCCACTAATCTACAGAGATATAGAGCGGAATGGCACTCGTGCTATAGGGCGCATTTTCAAAATCCTTTATAAAACAAGATTTTCCTCTTGACAAGCGAAAAAGAGTGCTATATAGCTTGGCGCAATGCAGAACTATAGCTCATTGGGGTGTCCGGCTCAGTCCAGCGCATGGCAAAAAGGGAACGTGATGGGCGGGCGGCTGGTGGCCTCTCTGGGAGGATGTTTACGAAGAAACTGTTGCCCTGCGGTGGTAGGGATTGTCGGATTAGCCCTGCTCCTGACTTTGTGCGGCGCTCGTGCGGTTTCCGCTCGGGTGTGAGGCGTCCCTCTCCGGTGCCATCACCGATCCCAGCGGCGCGCCCATCGCAGGCACCACCGTGCCGGCCAAGGGCGCCGATCGAGGAACATCTGGGCCAGCGATGACGAGCGAAGTCGAGATTTACAGTGTTTTGAACATTCGCGCGGAAACCGAGAGCGTGAAAGTGGAGACAACTGGTTTTGAATCCGTAGTGTATCCCACTTTTGCTCTGGCATTGAATCAGGCCGTTCGTGTCGAGGTTCGGATGAAGGTGGGCGCGGTTACGTTCGCGGTTGGGGTTCGCGGAATTACCACTCTGCTCCAAAAGCCGGGTAAGGAAATGGCCGCTGATTTGGTGTGTGGCTCAGTTTGAACTTTTTACAAAGGAGTCTAAGGAAGTCCTATGAAGAAAACTTTATTCTGGGGACTGCTGATTTTGGGTATCCTCGCGTTGCCGTCTATCAACTATGCGCAAGAGCTAACCGCAACAATCAACGGCATAGTGAGCGATGCATCCAACGCTGTGGTTCCTGGCGCCACGGTGGTCGTCCACAGCAACGATACGAATGCCGATATTCGAACGGTGACGACGGGCAGCGACGGCGAGTACACGGCGACCAACCTGCCGGCGGGAACCTATACGGTTACGGTGCACGGCGCCGGGTTCCAGTCATGGACGTCGAAGAACGTGGTTCTCAACGTTTCCGAGAAGCGCAGCCTGGACGTACAACTAACAATTGGCAAGGTGGCGGAGACAGTTGAGGTGTCGTCCTCCGCCGTGCCGATCGAAGTCAGCACCGCGGAACAATCGCAGACGATTACCGGGACGCAGGTACGCGAGCTCATATTGAACAACCGCAACTTCGAACAGTTGTTGACCCTGCAGCCCGGGGTGGTCGCGAATTGGGGCGACGAAGTGGGTTTCGGCCTCGCGAACAATACCACGGTGACCGTAAACGGCTCGCGCTCGACCGCGAATAACTGGACCGTGGATGGCGCCGATATCAACGATAGCGGCTCGAACGCAACGTTGTTGAACGTGCCCAGCATTGACGCGATCCAGGAGTTCACTCTCCAGAGAAGCAACTATGATGCAGGGTCCGGACGAAGCGGCGGCGGGCAGATACTCGTGGCCACCAAGTCCGGTACCAGCGATTTTCACGGCAGCGCCTACGAGTTTTTCCGAAACGACTATCTGAACGCGAACTCCTACTTCAGTAATGCTACCGGGACTCCGCGGTCCATCGAACGGTACAACGATTTCGGATTTACCGTGGGCGGGCCGATCTTTATCCCAGGGAAGACGGATATGAAGAAGTCGAAGACGTTCTTCTTCTGGTCCGAGGAATGGCGCAAGACCAGCACACCGAATTCGGAGACGATTACCGCGATGCCCACGGCGGCTGAGTTGGGCGGAACATTCGCAGGCGATCTGTCGCCCTACGTGGCGAATCCTGCCTGCGTCACCGTAACCGGCACCGGAGCCAGCGCGGTCTCGCAACTCAACCTCACCACGGCCGGTTGCTACAGCAAGAACGCACAAGCGTACGTCAGCAGCATTTTCAGCAAGTATCCGGCAAACCTCAGCGGTAGTCAGTTCTACTACGCTTACAGCCAATTGAACAACTTTCACCAGGACATCATCCGCGTGGACCAGGTGATCAATGATAAGGTCCGGTTCTATGGCCGCTACATCATGGATGACGTCCCGGAGAATCAACCGACCGGTCTTTGGGCCGGCAACAACTTTCCGGGGGTAGTCCCGACGGCCCTAGATGCGCCGGGCAAGAACGTGGTTGGAAACCTGACCTGGACGATTTCCCCGCGCATCGCCAATGAGTTGGAATACGTGTACAGTTGGGGCGGAATCAACGCCACGGCGTCCGGGATCATTGGCAGTTCGGCTTTCACCGGCCAACTGACCAACAACTATGCCTACACGGACCCCTATGGCCGCGGCCCGAGCGTCGGCATCGCGAGCAGCGGTTTGGCAGTCGGCGCCGGAAGCGCGCCGTATCACGAGCGCAACATTGACCAGAGTATCATCGACAATCTTTCCCTGGTGCAGGCCAAACACGCGCTGCGCTTCGGCTTCAGCTTGCAAGCCATGGAGAAGACGGAAAATGCCTCGGAAGGAAATCCCAGTTTCAGCTTCTCCAACATCACTGATGCCAGCGGCAACATCCTCATGCCGGCCCTCGCGCAGTTTCTTTTGGGCCAGCAAGCTTCCTATTCACAGGTGAGCCATGATGTGATTCCCGACCTGCATTACAAGAACATCGAAGCCTACGTGCAGGACGACTGGAAGGTCACGCGCCGCCTAACCTTGAACCTTGGCATGCGCTACAGCTACTTCCCCACGCCTTCGGATGCGGGCAACACACTGGTTAACTTTAGCGCGGGCCTGTTCAACATGTCGAATGCCCCGGCGATCGATCCGGTCACCGGCCTCATGGTAGCCGGACAGGGTATTACGGCCGCCAATTACGCGAATGGGCTCATTCTGCCGACCGGCGCTGCGTGCAAGGCCGCGCAGGTCATCGCCCCGACCGCGACTTGCTCGCCCTACGGAGCAACGATCAATCCGGGCACCAAAGGAAACATCGCGCCACGGTTGGGATTTGCGTGGGATCCTTTTGGGAGGGGCAAGACTGCCATCCGCGGTGGATACGGCATGTTCTTTGACCGCTCGCTGAACGGTATCTTTGAACAGAACGCCTTTGGCGATCCGCCGCTGCTACAGACCACCAACGTCCCGGTTGGTCCCTTTGACAATATTTTGTCGGGTGCACCGGCAGGTGCGCCTCTCGGCCCGGTGGGCTTGACTGCTACCGGTTCCCCCATTTGGAAAACGCCCTACTATCAGGATTTCAACCTCTCGGTGCAGCACGAAATCCTGCCCAACACCAAGCTGGAAGTTGCTTACGTAGGGACACTGGGTACTCATCTGCTTGGAGACGTGAATTTGAACCAGCCCACGGTCGCCGCGCGTCTTGCTTCCGATGCCGCCAATGCGGCTACCGGTAATTACACGAACGTCAATGATCTCCGTCCGTATCCCGGATACGGCAACATAACCGCACGTGATACGGAATTCACGAGCAACTACAACTCATTGCAGATAACACTGAATCGCCAGGTAAGCAGGGGCCTGAACGTTGGCGTGGCCTACACCTGGTCTAAACTTCTGACCGACAATAGCAACGACCGTGGCACGGCGATCGCCGACACCTATAACCCGAAGCTGGACTACGGTCCATCGGCTTTCAATACCCCTCAGATCTTCGTATTCAACTACGTCTACGATCTGCCCTTTTACAAGGGACAGAGTGGGTTTGTGGGCCATGTGCTTGGCGGATGGGAGATCTCTGGGATCACCACCATCCAGTCCGGACAGTCGCTCACGATTTTCCAAAACGCCGATCCGTTCAACCTCTTCAATACGGTCGCCAAGATTAATGACGGCGGGTTGGCACTGCAAACCATTCGTGCAAACAGGACCGCAACGGCAATCAGCTACCCGAAAACAGTCAGCTCATGGTTCAACCAGAGTGCCTTCACGGATGCTGTAGGGCACTTCGGGACGGCGAGCAATGGCCAGATCCTCGGGCCGGGTCAGCAGGTCTGGGACATCGGCTTTATCAAGAATACGAGCATTACCGAGCGTATCAGGCTGCAGTTCCGTGGCGAATTCTTCAACGCCTTCAACCATGCCAATTTCAGCAGCGTGGACACCAACGTGGACGATGGTTCATTCGGCACGTTGAACGGCACGCACCTCCCGCGTAACGTCCAACTCGGCCTGAAGCTGTACTTCTAGCCTAACCTTAACCAGGGGCACATCCGTTCGCGGGTGTGCCCCTTTTTTTGTGTGCCGAGCATGTTTGATAATCAGGAGGTGAAGTTCCGCTACCGATGTGACCGAAGAGAGCTTCGCGGCAAGGGCGAGAGACAGGAAGGCTATTCTCACAAAGGACTCCAGGACGTCCGACGGGTTTGCACTCATGTCGGAGGTCAACGGAGAGAAGGTTTGCGCAAAATGCCTGAGCAGCGAAGGGCCTGGAGGGTCAGAATCTGCTGCGGGCAAGGCGTTGGCGGAGGGTGTTGCGGCAGAGATCGGTGATGCAAAGCTCCAAGGCTTGTTTCCAAATGACGGCATTCCCGGGCGAATCTCCGGCATTGACGAAGTCGATGGAAAGGGTGCGTTCAAGTTCGTTGTAACCGGAATTCCATTTCTTCAGATATTCAGGATCGGTGCTGCTCCGGGTGTCGAAGTCCGCCCACTCGTCACGAAGAGCGCGGAGGCGCGCGAGCAGGGGCGGCAAGGGAATTTTGGCTTGATCGCCAAACGCAGTGACTCTGGCACCGGCCGCGGCGACGAGAGGACGCGGGTCATTTAACGCCGCAGAAACAAAAGGCTGCAGTTCGGGGCCATTCCGCAGGAGAGCGAGGTCGACAAGCAAACTTGTTTGATGACAGTCGCTGCCGCCCTTGTTGTAGTAAGCCGAAAGCGCCGGTCCGAGTTTCTCTGTGCCGTAGGCGGGATCGAGGCGCAGAAAATAGGTCAGGAGGCCTGCTTCGATGGAGCAGGGCCAGTCTGGTCCGTAGACTTCATATACTTTCTTCACGCGGGGAAAGATGGAGTCGGTGGCGTAAAGGCCGATTATGGGTGCGACGCGAGACATTCGTTCGGTCCAACGGTCTTCGAGAATGCGGATCAGCTCGGCGTCGAGGTCAGCGCTGGGCGGCAGATTCATGGAGCGGATGCGGTTCCAGTCGAGTGGCGTGTCGAAGTCGAGGACATGTTCGCGAAAAAGTGCCTGGGCTTTTTGCGGGTCCAGCTTGGCAATTTCTTTAAGGGCTGTTTCTCGGATGAACGAAGCGTTTTGAACCGGAGGAGCAGCGTAGATTTGCGTCAGGATGGCGAGGACCTGATCGGGGGAAAGAGTCTTGGTCCACCGAAAGTTCAAGAGGTCATTCGCTAGCTCCTGGGAGGGCAGATCGGGCAGGGCCGCGAGGTGCAGATCGCGGATGCGATCCCGATCAGCGGGCGGAACAGGGAGCAACTCGGAGCCGAAATAGAAAGTGCTGAGGTGGTCGAGGGAATGAAGCGTGGAAGCACGAATGTCCGTGGGGCGTCTGCCGATGGTGGCAGCAACGACCTGCCAATTGACGACGATCTGGCTGGCGAATTGTGAACGCCAGGCGGCGAGAGCCGCGCGATCCGAATTGCGGACGACAGAAGGGGTGAGCTTCGGATTCCGCTGTAAGAACTGAACTAGAGACAATTCCTGAATCAGATTCTCATCGGCAACGAGAGTGGTATCGCTGAGCCGCGCCCGGAGCAAAGCGATGGCTTCCGCACGAGTGGGCGCTGCAAGGATGGTTGCCAGGGCAATCTCGTCAGACCAGCCGTAGTTGTTGCGACGCGTGTAGAGAGATGCAGCAGCTTTGCGGGCTTTGGGCGTGGCGATTTCGAAGAGGCGGAACGCTTCGACGGGTGTGAAGCGCGGGGTCGGCTGCTGCTGCGCGCAAGCCGCGATTTCGTCCACTTCGCGAGACGCGGCGGCGAGGTCCTGCGGCAGGATGCGAATGGTGACGATGTTTTCGGAGGCGATGGGAGGGCCGCCCTGGTCCCTCACGGGCGCGCCAGGCGGGAGAGCGGAACGCGTGACGACGTAGAGGCGGTAGAGGCCAGGCTTGGAGAAGCGCAAGTAGTGAGTGAGTTCGATGGAATCGAATTGGGGCGAGGGGCTGAGCTTCAGAGTTGGCTCGCGCGGAGCGGAAATATTGCCGTCGATGGCTCTGTGAAAGTCCCAGTAATCGTGAAGAGGATCTCGGGCTTCGGCGGGGCGATCGGTGAAAAAGGATTCGAGGACAGAGCGCTGACCATGATCGAGAAAACGCGCTCCGGCTACGTATTTACCGGGGGAATCGGCGGTGAATTCATATTTGAGGCGAATGGTATCGCCGATGTGGAAAGTGCTTTGGGCGGAATCGAGGGAGATTTTGAAGTGAACGTCCGGAGGGTTGGCGGCGAGGGCCTGCCCGTGCTGCGCTTCGAAGCTATCGCCAACTAGCGCGGGAGAAGTCCAAGCGAAGAAGAGCAGCCCAAGCAGAATTACGAATTGCTGTGGCATGGTGTCTGTCAAGAACAGTGTAAAGCCCGGAGGATGGGGGCGCGCTGGGGCTAGCAGGTTCAGTACTCAATGGGTAACGGAAGGACGAGTTTATGCATAAGTTTCCGACAATGCGGCGCAAGATGAGCACATCGGATCGTTCTAAGCGAGTGAGCAGCTTGTTTCGGAGGGCAATCATGAGGATGAATTCACGGTGTCTCGTGACAGCGGTCTGTCTGCTGGTGCTGCAAGTGATGATGAGCGGAAACGTGACAGCGCAAACCAAGGATGCTGCCAAGAATGAAGCGGGGTTGGCGCCGGCGCTGACGATCTACAACCAGCAATTCGCGGTAGTACGGCACGGGTTGGCGCTCGATCTGAAGGCGGGACAAAACCATGTGGAAGTGACGGACATCACCGGGCACGTGGAGCCCGATTCGGTGTTCTTGCGATCGCTGGAGGAGGGTCGGCATCTGCGGATTCTGGAGCAGAACTACCGCAACGATCCTGTATCCGAGCAATTGCTGCTGTCGTTATATGAAGGGAAGATTATTGACTTTCTGATGCCCGACAAAACAATTGTGAAAGGAAAGATAATTCGCAGCGGGTTTGTGCCGCACGCGACGCAGATGTACGGCCAAAGGTATTACCAGGCACAGGCAATGTACGTAGAGCAGGGAGCCGGACAGCCCGTGATTGAAGTGAACGGCCAGCTGCAATTCATCCTGCCGGGGCAGCCGATCTTTCCATCCCTGGCCGACGACACGGTGCTAAAGCCGACACTTTCCTGGGAATTGGAAACGGACAAGGCGGGCAAAGCCGCCGCGGAATTGAGCTACGTCACGGGCGGGATGAACTGGGAGGCAAGCTACAACGTGGTCGCACCAGTTAAGGGAACGGAGCTGGAGCTGGTGGGATGGGTCACGCTGGACAACCAGAGCGGAAAAACCTTCCGTGACGCGCGGATTAAATTGATGGCGGGGGATGTCAACAAGATTCAGCCGAATGAAGGAATGGCATCGGGCGGGAGAAACTTCAGCCAAATGGTCGCAATATCAGGTGGAGGGCCGCAGGTCACGGAGAAGGCGTTTGATGAATATCACCTGTATACGCTGGAACGGCCCACCACATTGCACGACCGGGAGACGAAACAAGTTGAGTTCGTGCGCGCGGCTGGAGTGAAATCGAAAACGGTATATGTGTACGACGGCTGGAAGGTGGATGCAAGCTCTTGGAATTGGCCGATGGAGACGATTCGCACGCAGGATGCGTTCGGCACCCAGTCCAATTCCAAAGTCTGGGTGATGCAGGAGTTCAAGAACAGCACCGAGAATCACCTGGGCATGCCGCTACCGAAGGGCAGAGTGCGATTTTACCGGCGGGATGACGATGGGCAACTTGAATTCACCGGTGAGAACGAAATCGATCACACGCCGAAAGACGAGCTGATACGGATCTATACGGGGAACGCATTTGACCTGACGGGAGAACGGCACCGGATGGACTACAAGTTGAACACGCAGGCGCGGTGGGTGGACGAGAACTTTGAAATCAAAGTGAGGAACCACAAGAGCACGACGGTGGAAGTGCGGATCGTGGAGCACTTGTACCGGTGGAACTCTTGGGAAATCAGCAAGAGTTCGGATCCGTTCAAGAAAGTGGACGCGCAGACTGCGGCGTTCACGGTGCAAGTACCTCCGGATGGCGAGAAGGTCCTGACGTATCAGGTGCATTACTCCTGGTGAGAGGGAGGAGTCGGAAGAACTCCGGACAAGCTCACGACCCGCGGCAGCGGCGAGGGTAAACGCCTATCTGATGTCGCTTTGTGTCGTCAGGCAAAAGCGTCGGGCACCGGCTCGCCGGAAGACTGGAATCTGCAGTTCATGTCCGCATTGCGGTAGCTCGTCTAGCAGATTCAAGCGCCCGCGCCTTTCTTCACCACCAGGTCGAGTTCCTCACTTCAGGCCTCGTGTCAGGCTGCAACCGGCCAGGAATCGCTGAATTCCCCCTGAGCGGTGTCTGAACGATAACAACGAAAGTACTATCGCGATTGGACCTTCCGCCAAACTTCCCGCCAAGCGCATGCTGCGAGATTTTCCTGAACGCCCCTCTGCAAAGCCGTCGGTTGCCGCGCATATCCTTGCGAAACAATCGCTTAGACGATTTAGTTGCGATCTCCTTCCCATCTGAGTTTGTTCTCATACACCTAAACCTTGGTAACTGTCCCCCTAGGAAGCGCGGACGGGTGCATCCCCACTGCCCCAAAGCAGTACTTTCGTCCAGTTGTTGGCGCACACATGAATGCGTTACCACTAGCTTAGGTCCCAGTATCGGCGGGGCGGGTGTAGTCGCCGTCGCAGTCCGGCGTGAAGGCTTCTTGACCCGGCATTTGGCTGGGAAAGGGCGGCGGAGGACACCCGGCAATCCGTCGATACCGCCATTTCGGAAGCGAACGTCTTAGCGAAGAGGAGTTGCCCATGAGATACAAAAATAGAAACGAGCGGGGCTTCACCTTGCTGGAAACCCTGATCGTAATGGGCATCATGTTCATTTTAGCGGGCATCACGATCTTCAAGAGCTTCGGCAGCATGCAGAGCTATCAGGCGAATGCGGCCATGGACATCGTCAGAAGCCAGCTTCGCGTCGCCAGGCAGTTGGCCATCAGCCAACGCCGTAACGTCCAGGTTTCATTTAACACCGCGCTCACTCCCCCGACGATGACGTACACTGTGCAAGCCGGTAACTACGCCGGAAGCACCGAAGCGAATGGAAAAGCCGTCACCATGCCGCTCCCCAACCAAGTCACGTTTACAGGGGAATCCGGTGAGTCGGATACCCCGATGGCCTTCGGCACATGCGGGGGCAGCTTTGCAATTTGTATCAATGGCAGCAGTACCCCCCCGCTCATAATGGGATTCAATTCCCAGGGCCAGTTTACAGATAGCACCTGGGTCAGCTCCCTGAACGGAACGATCTTTATAGGAATTCCCGGTCAGGCAGCCACAGCTCGCGCAGTGACCATCATGGGTGGCACTGGCCGCGTTCGCTCGTATAGCTACGTCGGTGGGGGATCGTACCAATGGACGGAATAGGGAGTTCTAACATGCAAAGAGGCCGTAGAGTTCGAACACAAAGAGGTTTCACCCTGATCGAGGTCATGATCGCCATGGGTGTCCTTGCCTTCGGCGTTCTGTCCCTCGTTTCTGTTTTCACCCAGGGTCTCAGGGCTTCCTACCAGACCCAGATTCAGTACATCGCTCAACAAAAGGCGCAGGAGGCGTTGGAGACGATCTTTACCGCTCGTGACACTAAAATCCTTACCTGGGCGCAGATTGCCAACGTGAGCAAAGGCGGAGTTTTTATGGATGGTGCGCAAAATCTTTGTGCCTCTGGACCCGACGGCCTGTTTGGCACCCAAGACGACGATTGCACCAATCCCGACGTCATAACGACGGGCCCGGGCCCCGACGGCGCTTTCGGAACCGCCGATGATGTCGTGACCAATCTGAACCCTTGGATGAAGCGCACGATTCTGATTGCTCCTGTGGCCACCACGCCCAACCTGAATCAAATCACCATTACCATCAATTGGACATTCGAGGGACAGTCCTCCTCCTACGTGCTCGTCAGTTATATTTCCAACTTTTCGTGAGGCCTACGATGAAACTTCATACAAAGAAAAAAATCGCGGGCTTTACCATGATCGAATTGCTAATCGCCATGGCCGTCACCATCATCCTTCTTTATGCCACCGTCCAGGTCTTCCAGAATGCCACCTATTCCAATCAGATCGTCGTGCAATCGGCGGACATGACGGACAATCTGCGTGCTGGATTAAACCTCATTCAACAGGATCTCCAGCAAGCGGGCGCAGGCATTCCCGTCGGGGGTATCTCTATCCCTTTTTCACCGGATGGTTCCGGCTGTGCAACGACGGCGGTGATCAACCGTCCTGTCTTGGCCGGCAACAGCTCAGTTCCCGGCAAAGGCACTTTTCCCAACTGCAATGCCACTATCCCCGCCGTGGAGCCTGGAAATTCCATGGGTCCCGCTCTTACCGCCCCGGACGCATCCTCTGGCACCGCTTCGAATCCAAATCCCAGCGGCGTAACCGACGAAATCACTATGCTGTATCGGGACAACACTCTGAAGCTTGATGATCTTCCCGTGAATGACGCGACTAAATGCCCGAACGGCAAGGTGGTATTGACCGGCACCACTCTTGTGGTTACCTTCGATCCCGCCTGCATCAATTTGACTACGGCCGGCATCGCGGTCCAGGTGGGCGACCTCATATTGTTGGAAAATGGGAATACCACGAACGGGACCTTGGTATGCGTCACGGGTATCTCGCTGGGGAGCAATTCTTTGACGTTTGCCTCGGGTGACGCCTTTGGCTTGAATGGGCGCAACAACATAGACGCCGGCGGCACGATCAAGCAGTTGGAGACCTCTCCTGGCTGCGGTGGCGCAAATTCTTGTTTTCCTGAGACCCTGGCCACCCGAGTCTGGATGATTAGCTACTACCTGGACAACGTGACCAGTCCTCCCTGGGTTCGGCTGATCCGGGCGGTTAACTTCGAGACCCAGGCGCCCGTTGGCGAGACCCTCGAAAACTTGCAGTTCACTTACAACTTTGTGGACGGTGTCACCAACCCTTCGAACCAACCCACGGTTCCTACCGGCAATTCGGAATCGCAAATCCGTTCGGTCAATATTTATCTGGCGGCCCGCTCAAGTTACAACCTCCAACAGGGCACTCACGCTTCTTACGCACGGAATAACTTGATGACGCAGGTCAGCCTCCGCAGCCTGGCTTACGTCGATCGCTACTTTTAAGAGGAGCTGGCAATGCAAATAAAGCAACATCATAAGACTTTTCGCTCTTGCAAGGACGCGGGGGTTGCGCTCATCACAGCGCTCCTCCTGCTGTTCTTGATGTCCAGCCTTCTGGTTGGCTTCTGCATCCTGCTGATCTCGAACCAGCAGTTGGCGGGTTCCAATAACGACGACATCTCGGCCTTCTATGGCGCGGAAGCGGGCATGGAGCAGTTGACCGCAAACGTGGGGAACTTGTTCACGGACACCTATGCGCCGACCATTGGGCAGGTCAACGCGCTAACAACGAGCCCCGGTCCTCCCGTCATCCCGGGAATATCGTATGTGACGGGTAGCGGCGGCTCAGGTTACACGATCACTCTGCCTTCCACCACAACTTACGATTCCAATGGAAACCCCATCCCGGCCACCTCTTCAGTCAAGATCGGCCCCTATGCAGGATTGCCGGCATTGGTTACCGAATACACGCTCACGGTCAATGCTCGAACGACCGCGGGTCGCGAAGTGAAACTCCAGCGCACCACGCAGGCGGTAGGCATCGGGGCATTTTCGTTCGGCATCTTTTGTGGCATGGACTGCAGCTTCTTTGCGGGACCTAACTTCACCTTTGGCGGGCGCACCCACACCAATGGCAACCTTTACCTCGCGGAGGGTAATGGAAGCACGCTCACGCTCTCCGATAAAGCGGATGCCTACAAGGATGTCATTCGCACCACCCTCTCGAACGGCCTTTCGACGTCTAGTAATTACACGGGAACAGTGAGCATCACCACGAATCCCGGAAGCGGCAGCTACCGGACCCTCGCCATGACCGAGGGAAGCTACAACCCACTGACAGGATCGGGGAATTCATCCTGGCCCACGATCTCCACGGGCCCCAACCCCACTGATTACAATCACAACCTGATTGATGGGAAAGCCAGTCTGGACCCCACGCATTCCACGGGCGCGCAATCGCTAAACCTTGCCGTTGCCCTTTTGGGGAACGGCGCCACGCAAGCTGTCGACCTGAATCGCCGCCCCCTGATTGGCGAGCCCATGACGGTCACGGCAGAGCGCTACTATGATCAAGCCAGCCTGAGGATTCTTCTGTCGGACAATTCAACAGACATCTCGAATCTGCCATGCATTGATGGCGGCACGCCCCCCTTTGACCTGAGCCTGATGGCCACCACGGCAACGACTAGCTGGTCTACCTCCGCCAACGCGACCCTGAAAGCGATAGCCACCAACCTGGCCAAAAACACCACCGGCGCGGGGCCGCTTCCTTTGGCTGAATCCGGCGCAGGGGCAGCCTCCTACAGTTCGGTGGATGGCTATTGGCTACCCAATGGGTACCCCATCATTAAGGGGTTCATCAAGATTGAAGAGCAGACCAGCTACGGCACCGGCACTGGCTGCGGCACTTGGAAGGACGTCACCGCGGAGATCCTCGGCTACGGATACGTCGGGCGTAACATCAACCCGGTTCCCCAATCCCTGGACGGAACAACGCTCAATCAGCAATGGCCTGGTACGAACGCAATACCGTCCCCGGGGTCGCCAATACTAGCCGGCATTTGGGCCATCCCTAACCCGCCGTCCAACACTACTCAGATTGGCCCGCAGAATGCTTCCGCGTATTGGGCAAATGGTACGATGACTGCCGTTTCTACACCCGGTACAGCAAAAAGCTGCATGGACCCGCATCCGAACGCCATCATTCGTCTGGAACGCATTCGCGACAATCCCAGCTCCTTGTGGCCTACCTATGTGCAGACCGCCGCCATCGCAGGCAGTAAGAAGCCGTACCAGGCGCCGATCAATGTGGTTTGCGGCGTGGATCCAACCACGAAAACTCTCGAAGGAACATGGGTTCCTTACCCTCAGGACTTCTGGCCCAACGTCCTCTTCGATACGCGCGAGGGCGAACTCCGCGAAGACACCATGTCCGCGGCGAACCTGCCGACGCTAAACGGCTCGATGAGCTATATTGAAATCGACGGCGCGAACCTGGCCAACTGGTTTGCCGGCAAGATCGGCACCGTCGTCACCAGCGGCCAAGGCACCAAGGACCCCAACTACGCCACGAACAATTTCGTGCTCTATATCTCCGACCGCCGCGGAAATTACGAAGACTCCACCGTTCAGACCATCACCGGAGGCTGGCCTCCGCTTTCCTATAGCAACCATGAAACGGGCGAATACGGCTGGACGGATATCGTCAACGCTTCCACCGACGTCACAAATGGCTGCCCCAACAAGACCCTCGATACAGGCGAAGACGAAAACGCGGATAATACGTTCAAGGGATCGCTCTACTACTACGGCGCAAGTCAGAAATATATCCATGATGCGAACGACACGCTCGCTAACGTAACCAACTCAGCCACGAACCCCGGCAGGTTAGGCATTTTCTCGGGGCTTTCCGGCACTGGCCTCCTGCAGAACGACAACTGTGCGATTGTTCCCACATACTCAACCACCGACGGCATTTGGCCCATGTTGGTTGCGGCCCACCAGAACGCCCCGCGAGAAAACCCGCCGCTCTTCTTCCGCCGCGCCGTCAAGATCGTCAATGCCAACAAGCTGACGGCCTTGGGCACGTGCCCCGGTGGTCAGAATTGCGGCTTGGCCATTGCCACGGAAAATCCCGTCTATGTCCAGGGCGATTTCAACACGAACTCGGCTGGGGGTGGCTCCAACTGGACTGACCCCTACGTGGCTTCTTCCATATCTGCGGACGCCGTCACCCTTCTTTCCAATAACTGGAATGATGTCAATTCCTTCAGCACACCCTATTGCGGTGACGACTCACAGTGCCCATCAAACCGCTCTGCCGTTACCAGTTACTACCGCGTCGCCATCCTGGCAGGCGTCTCGGGCACCTTTCCGTTGCCCGGCGGCTCTACCAGCGCCACAATCCCGCAGGACTTCGGTACCGATGGTGGCGTGCACAACTTCCTGCGCTACATCGAGGACTGGGGTAACCAGTCCCTCTACTACAAGGGATCCATCGTAGAGCTGTACTACAGCCGGCAGGCCAACGGCACCTTCAAGTGCTGCAAGACCGTTTACAGCCCGCCATCTCGTGGTTATAACTTCGATTCTGACTTCCTGGACCCGATCAAGCTGCCGCCGCGCACGCCGCTGTTCCGCGACGTTAACACTACCGGCTGGACGCGGCTTATGCTGCCGAGCCAGTAGAACGTCACCTCCTGCTAATCCAGTTTTCGCAAGCGCCCCGGTCACCGCCGGGGCGTTTGCTTTATGAGTTGCTCCCATCCCGCGCACCCGCTCGCCCTTTCGTGGTACTTTGAAACGTACCGCACAAACGCGATCCGAGCGCTCGTGCGCAGCCATGAACCCTCTCGAAACCCTTAGCCTGGTCCTTGGTGCCGGCTTCTCTTCCGGCCTGAACCTCTATGCCACCGTCGCGACGCTGGGATTGCTCCAGCGCTTCGGCGTCATTCAACTGCCCGAGCACCTCCGTATCCTCTCCCATCCCGTGGTGCTGGGAATCGCGGCGGTCCTTTATTTACTGGAATTCCTGGCGGACAAGGTTCCTTACATCGATTCGGTCTGGCAGGCGGTCCACACGTTCATCCGGCCGCCGGCGGCGGCGCTCCTGGCGTTCGGCGCGACCTCAGCGGCCCCCGACGTCTGGCGTTGGGGAGCGGCGCTGCTTGCGGGGGGCATCGCGCTTACCTCCCACGGTACCAAGGCCAGTGCGCGTGCTGCCGTGAACCTGAGCCCGGAGCCTTTCAGCAATTGGGCGCTGAGTTTTGGAGAAGATGTGCTGGCGGTCTGGCTGATCTGGTTCGCCACGGCGCATCCCACGGCTGCGATCATCGTGGTGAGCGTGCTCTTCGGCATATCGCTCTTCCTGCTGTATCACCTGTTTCGATTCTTGCGCCGCACGCTGCGGAAACTCGTGGAAATCTAACCCGCGATTCCTGGAGCCGCAGGAAACAGTGGCGTCCGTGTAGGGGTCGAGCACTGCTCGACCCCATCTCGGCAAGGCGCAAAAAGTATTGTCATTCCGAGCGTAGCGAGGAATCCGCTTTTCCCTGCGCCATATCAGCGTAGAGCGGGTCCGCACACTCCACCTGCACGCCGCTCTCCGGGTGGAGGGAGCCCCGCGTCTTTCCCCCCTCGCGTCTACTTCACGTAGGTCGCCAGCCAATCCAGGAACGTCTTGTACCAGAGCTGGCTGTTCTGCGGCTTTAATACCCAGTGTCCCTCATCCGGGAAAATCAGAAGCTTGGAGGCCACGCCCTGGCGCTGCAACGCGGTGAAGAATTCCAGCGACTGCGTATACGGCACGCGGTAATCCCGTTCTCCCGCCACCACCAGCGTCGGCGTCTTGTACTTGCCGAGTTCCGCGGCGTAGGTTGAGGGCGACCACTTCTTGTAATTCTCGGGCGCCGTCCAAGGCATGCCTTGCATATCGTGCTCTTCAAACCAGAGCTCCTCGGTCGCGTACATGGAGACCTCGTCGTACACGCCCGCATGGCTGATGATCGCCTTGAATCGATCCGTGTGCGTCGCCAGCCAGTCCGCCACGTAGCCGCCGTAGGAGCCGCCCGCTGCGGCCAGCCGCGTTTTGTCAATGAAGGGATACTTCACCGTGGCCGCGTCGATCCCCTTCATGATGTCAACATAGGCTTTGCCGCCCCAATCGTTGGTGATCTCGTCCGTAAATTTCTGCCCAAAGCCGGTTGAGCCGCGGCGGTTGATCATCAGCGTGACGTAACCCGCAGCAGAGAATACTTCCGCATTCCACCGGTAGCCCCACGCGTTATCCCACATGGTCTGCGGCCCGCCGTGCAGCAGCACAAGCGTCGGATATTTCTTTGTGGGCGAAAATCCCGGGGGCCGCACCACCATCGCCTCCACTTTCGTTGCTTCGGCGCCTTCAAACCAGAAGCTCTCCGGCGCATTCATTTCCAGTTGCGCAAGGATGGCGTCGTTGTGATGCGTTAGTTGCTTCAGGCCACTGCCATCGCCCGCGGCGATAAACAACTCCGTCGGTGATGTCAGGCTGGTTCTCTCTGTCACCAAACCGGCCGCATCGCCGCTGAAGGAAAATGCGCCGTTGTAGCCATCGAGCAGCTTCTTTGGCGCCGCGCCGGCTCGCGCCTCCATCGCATAAATCGGCTGCAGCGTCTCATTTTCCGCGGTGAAGTAAATGGTTTTGCTGTCCGGCGACCACGCCAAATCGTTGGCGCTTCGGTCGAATCCGGCCGTGAGATCCGTGCTCTTGCCTGCTTGGCGGTCGTACAGCATGATGCGCCACCGGTCGGCCTCGTATCCCGCGGTGAGCTGCGCATGGTAGGCGATCGCGCGTCCATCCGGCGAATACACCGGGTTCCCATCGAACCCGGGATTGGAAGTGATGCGCTTCGCTTCGCCGCCGGAGACGGGCACGACGAATAGATCGGCATTCGTGCTAATGGCTTCCACTTTGTCGGTTACCGCCGTGTAACAAATCTCCTTGCTATCCGGTGAGAAATTGATGTCGCTGGGAGCGCCTCGCTCGTCCGGCGGAATATCGTAGTCCGCTTCTGGCGTGAGGTCGCGCGCGGGCGAGCCGCCGTCGGCCGGCATCACGAAAAGGTGGCTGTGTTTACCTTCGGACCAGTGATCCCAGTGGCGGTAGAGAAGGTGGTCGTAAATGCGCGCCTTTACTTTGCTTTTTTCTTTTTCTCCATCGCGTTTGGCGTTGCACGCGTCGTCCTTGCAATCCACATAAACAGATGATGTGAAGGCGATGCTCTTCCCATCCGGCGCCCATTTAAAGATATCGGCTCCCGTAGAAAGCTGCGTCAGTTTTTTCGCTTCGCCTCCCTCCATCGAAAGCAGATAGACCTGAGGAGTGCCCTCGCGCGCCGAAAGAAACGCCAGCCACTTGCCGTCAGGGGACCATGCAGGAGATGTGTCGCGGCCGCCCTGGGTCACTTGAATCGCTTCGCCGCCCGTCGCCGGAACGATCCAGATATTGCTGACGCCGCGGTTCAAATCCATGTCCGGCGTGGACACCGCGTAGGCCACCCATTTGCCGTCGCGCGAGATCTGCGATTCTGAGACGCGGTGCATTTTGATCAAATCATCAAAAGTGATCGGATGTTTCGCCGGCGCCTGAGCTTGCGCCTCTGCGGCCAAAGCTAGGCCCAGCGCGATGGCCAGAATTCCGTTGCACATCACTATGCGATTCCTCATTGTTCCTCCACCACTACAGCGCTTTTCCTCGCAATCACCAAAACATTGCATGATGTCACGATTGCGCGGCGAATCCAAGGCGTGGCGCGCGATCCTCTCCAGTGCCCTTATTTCTCCTTGACGGTTGGCAAGCCCACGGCCCAGATATACCCATCGGGATCCACGAGCGTGACTTCGCGCCACCCATGTGGAAAATCCTGCGCAGGCCGCAAGATCGTTACGCCCGCGGCCCTTGCGCGCGCTTCCACTGCATCGGGATCGATGCCGAGTACGCGCAATTCCGCTCCGGTTCCGCGCGGCCCTGCGCCCTGCAATCGTGCATAGAGCGGATGATGATCGTAGGTGTGGTCCGCATGAAGCATGAAGTCGACATCGAGCAGGGTCAATGCCGCGAAATCGCCATCGGCGTAGCGCACCGTCGCCCCGAGGATGTCGCGGTAGAACGGCAGCGATTTTTCCACGCTTCGCACCAGCAGATTGACGCTGAATTTCGGCAGCGCCCGGCCGTAATCATACGCCGGCATAAAGGCATCGCCAGTCCGCGTTTTTGTCACGATATCACCTCCGCACCACCAGCCAGTTTACAAGCGCCACCACGCACGTCGTTCCTACAATCACAAATTCGCTTTTGCCCATTTGCGTCAGCAGCAATAGGGAAAAAATCAGGCCGAGACCTGCAAAGAGGTAGGGCCAAGGGAGAACGAATTGCGCCTGGCGATCGCTGCGCCGGCGCAGCAGCGGCACCGCCAGGGCCATCGCGCCGTACACTGTCAGGCGCGAGACAGCTGATAGGATGGCGTTCCACTCGAAATCTCCCAGTGCTGCAAACACGAAAACCAAAATGGCGTACAGAAAGATTGAAACGTATGGCGTTCTGTATCTTGGATGAACCGCGCCCAGAAACGCGGGGAAATCGCCCTGCTCGGCAAGCGCAAAGGTGATGCGCGGCGCATGCAAGAGATTCGCGCTCAAATAGCCGTATGCGGAAATTAGCGCGGCCAGCGCGATCGCGATTCCGCCCGCGGGTCCCAAAAATCGCTGCGCGGCATCGGCGAGGGGCCGCGCGGATGCCCCAGCATCCGGCAAGATCGCCACGACGGCGAATTGCACGGTCGTGTAGATCAGGCAGACCACCCCGAGCGCCGTCAGCAAGGCGATGGGCGTGTCACGCTTGGGATTGGTCGTTTCTCCGCCGACAAATAGTGCGCCTTCAAAGCCGCCGTAAGCATAAACCAGCAGCAGCATGGCCTGAAACCAGCTCTTCGCGGAAGCAGCGGGAAACACAATCGCCACGCGAAGTTCCGGCTCGATCAGCAAAGCGAGCAGCGCCGCCATCACGAAGAACAGCAGGAAGCCCACCTTGATCGCGGTGAAAACGTTGCTGATGTTTTTCCCGGTCCTTACGCCGATGTAGTTCAGCAGCACCAGATGACCGATCAGTACGCCCAAAAGGAGCAGTTCGCCCCGGCGTGTTCCCAATGCTGGATAGAACTGCGCTGCGTAGGTGCAAAAGAGGTTCGCTGCCGCGGCAGGAGCGGCGATGCGCGTCAGCCATGTGAGCCATGCGACCAGCAGCCCCGCGAAGCGCCCCAGCGCGTCCCGTGCATACAGGTACAGCCCGCCGGTTTCTTCATAGTAGGAAGAGACTTCCGCGATACAGCCCGCGATAATCATGATTCCAACGCCGGCGCCCAGGCAGCTTACCGGACTGAGCCCGCCCAATCGCGCCGCCAGATCGGCCGGCAGTTTGAAGATGCTGACGCCAACAATCGAATTGACCATCAGAGCCGTCAGACTCCAACGGCCGATTGTGCGCACCAAGGCGTGCGAGCTATGCGTCAACCGCGGCAATCCTTCCCACCCGGCGATTTCCTAGTAGGTCTTTGGTGCGCTGACCGGAGCCGCTTTCATGCGCGCGATATCGCCCAGCACATCGCTCTTTCCGTTGATCGCTTCGAGATGCGGATTGCGCTCGCCGCCGTGATAATCGATGCGATAGGTCTTGTAGTAATCGGCGCCCTCGGCGAGCAGCTCGATGGGTTCTTTGTTGTCTTTCGCCCACTGGATGGCGCTGTGCAGTACTTCCGGGGACCACTTACGGCCGTTCACCGCCACCAAATGCATTCCAGGTGTCAGCCCCGCCTGATCCGCCGGCGAGCCCGGAATCACGTCCAGGATGCGGTCGCTCAGATCACCCCCGGGTGCGTGCACGTCAAAGCCCAGCGAAAAGCCGAAGCCCGCCACTTGGGTGGCGATTTCTTCTGCCTTCTCGTGTTCGTTGGGAATATCTGTAAACACCACTTTCCAGCCAGCATTCGCCAGCCCGCCAAGCGGCGCGCCCGGCCCGTGCGACCGCAGGCGCTCTGTCAAAAATCCCCGCCAGTTGTATGGCATAACTTCGTTCATTCCCGCTACCACATCCTCGAACGAGTAGGGCACCACTTGCGGCCCAGTATTGTCGCCTCCATAAAATTTCCGGCAGAAATCATCGAGCGATTTCTTACCCCGGGTTTCGCGGCGAATAATGGTATCGGCCTCCAGCCAGATAAACGTGCTTTCATCGTAGTAATCAATGCTGCGCCGCCGCGAAGCCCCCCCTACCGGTGCGCCGTAAAGGATCTGCGCGGAAATCGCGGTGTCCTGCAGATCTCGCCACGTGCGTCCGGGCCAGTCATTCAAATACGCGGCGGTGACCGCGAGATATTCGCGCAATCGTTCTGGCGTCCAGAAGCCGCTGCGCGCCGCCAGCATCACTCCTAGATATTGCGTCAGTCCTTCATAGACCCACAGCAGATCACCTTTGAGCGGCGTCTGATAGTCGGAAGCAACCAAGCCCACGGGGCGGCGATACTTGCCGTTCCAGGAATGCGTGAATTCATGCGCCAGCAGATCCGTCTGCGTTTCGAGGACCTCGGGATCCAAGAACAGCGCTTCGGGCGTGCGGTTATCGCTGGATTCGTGATGCTCCACGCCATCGGGAGGCATGACGTCGCTCAGCGAGAGCAGGAAATCGTAGCGGCGATAGTGCCGCGCGCCAAACAGCGCTCCCGTTTCCGCCACTAGTTGGCGCAAATGCTGCACTTCCGCAGGGCTCGCGGCCAGCGCCGTGGGTCCGTCCGCCGCGATGTGGATGAAATGTTCGGGCTTCTGTCCGGGCGCCAAATCAATGGTGCGGAAATAGGCTCCGGCAATCACGGGCGAATCGATCAGCGTGGTTAGGGAAGCAGGGGCGAACTCCACCGTATCCGAGTTTTCTTTGGCTACCGGCAGCGCCGTGCCGTACTTCCATCCACCGGGCAAACGCAAGCTCGCGAGGTAGGTCAGATCGTCGGTCTTCGCCCCTTGTGGATAGAGCGTGACGAGATACCAGTTCAACACCGCGATCTCCGCCGTCGCGGAAGGAGTCTCGCGTGACCCGCTCGCATCCGCCGGCGACAAATAATCCAACGCCACCTCCAGCGTGCTGGCGCCACTCGGAACTTCCAGATGAAAAGCGTACATGTCCACATCATCGCGGCGCCAGGCAACTTCCTGTCCCGCGGCCCGCATTTTCAGGCCGATGAGATCGACGATCGGCCCCGTCGGCGAGTGCTCGCCTTGGATCCACTTCGGGTAGACGAGAGTGAGCGGTCCGGGCTTCACGGGAAACACGAGTTGCGCGTGGAAAAGATGCTTCGCAACGTCGCGTAAATCCACAGCAATCTTTACCGGCTCCGCTGCGGACTGCGCGTTGCTTCCGCTGATCGCGGCGAGACCCGGCACAAGAAAAAAAACGAGTGAACGAAAGCAGGAACGCGTTAGCAAGTGGAATCCTCCAAACCCGCGAATGAGTATCACACGACTGCGCCGCAGGGTCACCTTCAGGTGTTGCCTCATGGTTTGTTACAATCACGGTATGAGTACGGTCACACAATCTTCTCCGCTATTTTCCCGCAATCTCCGAAAACAGTATCCGGTTGCGGTGCGCGGCGAAGGCTGTTGGATTATTGCCGCCGACGGCCACCGCTATCTGGACGCTTCCGGGCAAGCCGCGGTTGTCAGCATCGGCCACGGCGTTCCGGAGATTGGCCGGGCCATGGCCGAACAGTCCAACAATATCGCCTTCGCGCACACCTCGCAATTTCACACCGCGCCGGCTGAAAAACTCGCGGCGCGCGTACTGGCGCTTGCTCCAAAGAATTTCCACTATGGGGGGCGGGTCTATTTCACTTCGGGCGGTTCGGAAGCCACCGAAACCGCGATCAAGCTCGTACGGCAGTATTTTCTGGAGCGCAAGGAGACTGCGCGTTATCGCGTGATTTCTCGCAAACAGAGTTATCACGGGAGCACGCTCGGCGCGATGTCTGTCAGCGGCAATGTGGCGCGCCGGGCGCCGTATGCACCGATGCTTCCGGAATGGGGCCACGTCGCTCCTTGCTTCTGCTATCACTGTCCGTTTGACAAGACATTCCCGGAATGCGAGCTCGCCTGCGCGGACGATCTGGATGCATTCCTCAAGGCGAACGATGCTTCCACAGTCGCCGCGTTCATTTTTGAGCCTGTTGTCGGTGCGACGCTTGGGGCCGCAGCCGCCGTGGATGGCTACACCGCCCGCATCGCCGAAATCTGCCGCAAGCACGGCATCCTGCTGATTGCGGACGAGGTCATGAGCGGGATGGGCCGCACGGGCAGACCCTTTGCGGGCCAGCACTGGGGCCTCGAGCCGGACATTATTCTTACGGGGAAGGGCATCGCCAGCGGCTACGCGCCTCTTGGCGCGGTTCTTGCGGCGCCGAACGTGGTCGAAGCGTACGAAAAAGGCTCCGCGGCGTTCATGCATGGCTTTACCTACCAGTCGCATCCGGTGTCCATGGCCGCCGGGAATGCGGTCTTTGATTATTTGGAAGCGCACAAATTGTTCGATCGTGTGACTCCGGCGGGCGAGACGCTGCACCAGGCGCTCGCTGCGCTGGAACACCACCCGCAGGTCGGGCAGGTGCGCGGTTTGGGATTGCTGCAAGGCGTCGAATTCGTGAAGAACAAGTCCACGCGCGAGCCGTTTCCGAAAGAAGCGGGCATTGCCGAAGAGATTCGCCAGGCCGCGCTCGAAAAGAACGTTCTCACTTATCCTACGCAAGGTTGCGTGGACGGCTCGCACGGCGACCACGTGCTCCTTGCTCCGCCTTTCATCATTACGGCCGAAGAGTCTCGGCTCATTGCGGAGGCTTTGCAACACGCTTTGGCAAAAGTCTTTCCCGCCTGAGCGGCTCGCGCTACTCTTCTTGGCAGCAATTCATCATCATTCATTTGCTCGATCATTTGGGAGATGCCTTTCATGCGCCGCCAGTTGCCGCTCTTTGCCTTTATGTTCGCCTCTGTTCTTTTTGCGATTCCTTCTTGTCCGCAGGAAAAAAATGCGGCCAAGCCACGTGCACGCGATCTTGGTGTGCCTTTTGATGGGACACCCGGCCCGTTCAACGCCATCACGGACGTTCCGGGCGTAACCGTCGGCCACACTACGCTGATTTCCGGCGAGGGAAAGCTGGAGGTCGGCAAAGGGCCGGTTCGCACGGGCGTCACCGCGATTCTGCCGCGCGGAAGAGATTCATTTGACGGCGCGGTATTCGCGGGCTGGTGGACGCTGAACGGCAACGGCGAAATGACCGGCACGACCTGGGTGGAAGAATCCGGTTTTCTGGTGGGTCCGGTGATGATTACGAACACGCACAGCGTTGGCGTGGTGCGCGACGCCGTCATCCAATGGATCGTCGCGCATCGCAAGATGGGACCCGACGATGATTGGTGGTCGCTCCCTGTGGTCGCGGAAACTTGGGACGGCTGGCTGAACGACATCAATGGCTTCCACGTGAAACCGGAGCACGCCTTTCACGCCATCGAATCCGCGCATGGCGGGCTCGTTGAAGAAGGCGCGGTCGGCGGCGGCACCGGCATGATCTGCAATGGCTTTAAGGGCGGGATCGGCACATCGTCGCGAAAACTTCCCGCGAAAGACGGCGGCTACACGGTCGGGGTGCTCGTCCAGTGCAATTATGGCTCGCGGCAAAACTTTCGCGTGGCAGGAATTCCCGTCGGGCGCGAAATTGCCTCAGAGGACCCCTATGCATTTGTACCCTCGGATGTTGCGGAACGCGGCTCGATCATCGTGGTTGTGGCCACGGATGCGCCGCTGCTTCCCATGCAATTGAAGCGCCTCTCGCATCGCGTGACCTTGGGTCTTGGCCGGGATGGCAGCATCTCTGGAAACGGCTCCGGCGACATCTTTCTGGCATTTTCTACCGCGAACCCAGGTGCAGCCGCCGAAGACCACCTGGTTGACCTGAAGATGCTGCCCAACGACATGCTGGATCCGGTATTCGCCGCCACCGTGCAGGCCACCGAAGAAGCCATCATAAACGCGATGATCGCCGCCGAATCGATGACCGGGAGAGACAACCATCACGTCACCGCACTGCCGCACGATCAACTCCGCACAGTGCTGAAGAAATACAACCGGCTGAATCCGTAAGATGCCTTTGCCGGGGCTCAACGCGGCCGTTGTCGATGTACTTAAAGCGCCAGGGGTGCGGTCTTGCGTGGTGGATTAAAGAATGGCAAGGGCACGATCTTGGCGGAAACCGTTTTGCGCGAGGCTTCCACTGTCAATTCCATGCTAAGCGTCTGGCCCACGGTGGCGCTTTCCCGGCTTATGGTTGCCAGCGCAATCATGCGTTTAAGCGTCGGCGACCAGGTCGTGGACGTGGCCTTGCCCACCTGCCGTCCGCCGCGATACACGGGGACGGCCACGCGCGACGCCGTTCCCGGCACTTGCGGCGCCATGCCAATTTTTTCGTAGAGCGCTTCGACCTCGCTCCAGTTGATTTCCAGTCCCACCAGCCTGCGCCGCGGGCCGCCTTTCTTCGCTTCCAGCGTCAGGGCTTCGCGCCCGACGAAGTTTTCTTTCTTCAAATCCACGAGCTTGCCGAGTCCGATTTCGCCCGGCGAGTATTTCTGATCGTCAATCAGGGCGCGCTTGCAGGAGATATAGTCCACTTCGATCAAGATCAGTCCCGCTTCGATGCGCGCGATATCCAGGGCCACCATGCCTGCGGCGTGGATATCGAAGGGCTTGCCCTTGTTCATCAACTCGTCAAACACTTTGACCGCATCATTCCAGTTGACCCAGATTTCGTAGCCCAGGTCGCCGGTGTAGCCGGTGCGCGAAATGTCCACGGGAACGCCCGCAATTTTTCCGTGGGTCACGCGGAAATATTTCAACTTGGCAATGTCGGCGTCCGCAACGGCATGCAACAGTTTGCCGGAGGTTGGGCCTTGCAGCGCGAGCGCCGCAGTTTTCTCGGAAATGTCCTCAATCTGCACATCCAAGCCAAGGGCGTTCTGACGGAACCAGCGGAGGCTGGGATCGGCGGCGGTCCACCGATAGTCGCTTTCGCCGAGGCGCGTGATGGTGCCGTCGTCAATGACCTTGCCGTGGGGATCGCACCAGCAGCAGTAAATAACCTGATCGATGGCCACCTTGTTGATGTCGCGGGTGATGACGCGGTTGACGAGTTTGCTGGCATCGCGGCCGCTGACGCGGTATTTGAATAGCGGCGTGATGTCGATCAAAGCCGCGGTGCTGCGGATGGCGTTGTACTCGTGATCGTGCGTCATTTCGTAGACGCTGGCGGTGTAATAGCCCGACCACTCCTTGAAGTTGAGGCTTTCGCAGAGCGCGAGAGTTCTTTCGTGAAAAGCGGTTCCGACGGGCACGTTCCCTCCGATGCAGCGCACGAAAACGTATGGAGAACCTGGCAGGGGCTGCCGGGTTAACCTCGGATTATAGTTTCGAGTTCATGGCGGCTGCAAGCGCCAGACAGCGTGAAAATTCAAGTGATTCTCTTGTAAGGCGCGCAGGCTCTCAGTAGAATGATGAGTTCTTCGATTCATTTCGCTCCTTTCTACATAGCGGAGTCACAACGCATGCCCCAGTTTTATGATGTGGTCGTCATTGGCGGCGGTCACAACGGTCTGGTGAACGCCGCGTATCTGGCCAAAGCAGGGAAAAAGGTGCTGGTTCTGGAAAGCCGTGGGGTTCTCGGCGGCGCCGCGGTTACCGAAGAAATCTTTCCCGGCTTTCTTTTCTCCGAGCTTTCCTACGTGGTTTCCCTGCTGCGCCCCGAAATCATCCGCGAACTCGATCTTCCACGGCACGGCCTGGAAATCCTCCCACTCGACGGCACGTTTTCGCCGATGCTCAACGGCGATTACCTGTGGCGCGTGAATGATCATGCAAAAACGCAGCGCGAGATCCGGCGGCATTCGCGGATGGACGCCGAAGCGTACGACGAATTCGGGAAGCTGATGACGCCGATGTGCCGCTTCGTGAAGCCGTTGCTTTCCATGATTCCGCCGGACCCGACAACGCTAAATCCGAAGGACCTGAAGCAGTTGAATTTCCTGCTGCAGCGTTTTCGCGAGCTTTCCTCCGACGAACGCTACACGCTGGTGCAGTTGATGACCATGAGCGCGGCGGATTTTCTGGACCAGTGGTTTGAGACGGACGTGCTGAAGGCGACGATGTCCGCTTCCGGGATCATCGGTACGTTTTTGGGTATCCGTTCGCCGGGCACGGCCTACGTGCTGTTGCACCACTACATGGGCGAGATTGACGGGGCGTTTCGTTCGTGGGGTTTCAGCCGCGGCGGTACGGGCGGCATCTCGCTGGCGATTGCATCGGCGGCGCGCGAGGCAGGCGCGGAAATCCGCACGCAGGCCGCGGTCAGCAAGATTCTGGTGAAGGATGGACGCGCGTGCGGCGTGGTGCTGAAATCCGGCGAAGAGATCAGCTGCAACGTGGTTTCTTCCAGCGTGGATCCGCACCTGACGTTTGAAGTTTTCCTTGAGCCGAAGGATCTTCCTTCGGATTTCCTGGAAAGCGTGCGGCGCTACAAATTCCGTGGCTCCTCCGGCAAAGTAAATCTGGCGCTGGACGGATTGCCGAATTTCAAGGCGTTGCCCGGCGTGGGCGCACACCTGCGCGGCGCGATGTCCATTTCGCCGAAGATGGAATATATGGAACGCGCGTACGACGATGCGAAGTACGGTCATTTTTCGCGCCGGCCATACATTGACATGGTGATTCCGAGCCTCACCGATCCTTCCGTTGCGCCGCCGGGCAAGCACGTGCTTTCCTGCTTCGTGCAATATGCGCCATACAAGCTCGCCGAAGGCACATGGGACGATCAGAAAGAAGCCTTTGGCAACAACGTGATTGATACCATTGCCGAACACGCGCCCAACATCAAAGACATCATCATCGGCAAACAGTTCGTGACGCCGTTGGATATGGAGCGCGAATTCGGCCTCACGGAAGGCAACATTTTCCAGGGCGAGCTTTCGCTCGAACAGCTCTTCTTCCTGCGGCCGGCGCCGGGCTGGGCGTACTACAGGACACCGGTCAGCAACCTATATATGTGCGGCTCGGCGACGCATCCCGGCGGAGGCATCATGGCCGCGAACGGACGCATCGCCAGCCAGGTCATCCTGAAAGAATGGAAGAAGGCGGCGAACTGACCATGCCCATCGGACAGAAGGTAGTGCTCATTGGCGGCGGTCACAACGCGCTGATCACCGCATATTATCTGGCGAAGGGCGGGTTCAAGCCGGTGGTGCTGGAGCGCCGCGAAGTGGTGGGCGGCGGCGCGGTCACGGAAGAATTCCATCCGGGATTCAAGGTTTCCACGCTGGCCCACTCGCTGGGGCCGCTGCGGGCGGACATCGCGCGGGACTTGCGGCTCGAGCGCTTCAAGTACGGCATTTTCCATCCCGATCCCCGGCTGATTGCGTTGGGGCTGAATGGCAAGGCCATCGTGTTTTATAACGATGCGGCGAAGACTGCCGGCGGGATCACGCGCATTTCCGCGAAAGACGGTTCGCGCTACACCGAATTTGCCGAAGCGCTGGCGGAGCTTTCCGGCGTGTTCCAGCAGTTGACGTCCATCACGCCGCCAGCGATTGATAATCCGACGCCGTTGGATCTGTGGAACCTGCTGCAGACGGGCCGCGGCATACGCAGCCTGGGAAAGAACGGCATTTTCGATCTGCTGCGCTGGGGACCGATGTGCGTGGCGGATTTCGTTTCGGAGTTTTTTGAGACGGAGTTGTTGCGCGCGGCGGTGGCGGCACGCGGGATATTCGGCACGAACCTGGGCCCGTGGTCCGCAGGATCGACGGCCGTGCTGCTGTTGCGCGCCGCGGCGGATGCGCATCCCATCGGATCGGCGGCATTCCCGCGCGGCGGGCTGGGCGAATTCACGCGGGCGCTCAGCGACGCGGCGAAGAAAGCCGGCGCGGAAATTCGCACCAACGCGGAAGTGCAACTGGTACGCACGAAGGAAGGACGCGTCACCGGCGTGGTGTTGGTGGACGGAGAAGAGATCGCCAGCGAAGCGGTAGTCTCCGGCGTGGATCCGAAAAGGACGTTCTTCCAACTGGTGGATCCGGCAAACCTGGATCCCGTGTTCGCGACGCGCATCAAGAATTACCGTTCGTCGGGCAAAGTGGCCAAGGTGCACCTGGCACTCGGCGGTCTGCCGAATTTTCCAGCGCTCGCGGATGCCATGGGGCCGGATGGCTTGCGGCAAGCGCTCTCGGGACGCATTCACATCGGACCGGATCTGGAATATCTGGAGAAGGCGTTTGACGCGGCCAAGTATGGTGATATCTCCGCGGCGCCGCATCTGGATGTGACCATTCCGTCGCTGCTCGATTCCTCGCTGGCGCCGGAAGGGAAGCACGTGCTCTCCGCGTATTTCCAGTATGCGCCGTACAAGCTGGCAGAAGGGAACTGGAGCCAACGGCGCGGGGAACTTGCCAACATCGTGATCAAAACGCTGGCGAACTATTCGCCGAACCTGGCCAGCTTGGTGGAAGCGGCGCACGTGCTCACGCCGGAGGATCTGGAGACAACCTACGGCTTCACCGGCGGACACATTTTTCACGGCGAACTGACGCTGGACCAGATCTTCACGATGCGGCCGGTGCTGGATTGGGCGCGCTACCAGACGCCGGTAAAAGGGCTGTTCCTCTGCAGCAACGGCACGCATCCGGGCAATGGATTGACCGGCGCTTCCGGAGCGAACGCGGCCAAAGAAATCATCCACGAACTGCGATGAGCAGTTAGTCCAAACGAACTCGGCGACGCTCTCTTTGTGCTTGGGAATGGGAGTGACGGCAGTTCCGATTCGGGAGGCAAGTGTTGGCGATGGAGTACCCCCCCGCCTATTATTGTGAAGCATATCAAAACAAAGGGTTTGCGGGCGCAAGTGTGCGCAAGAGTGTGAAAACAGGGGACTTAGAAATTCACTGTTCTTATTTGTAAACCCTTTGTTTTGCCATTGATGCGCACTGTTGGTGCAGAGGGTAAGTGTGCTGGGTATCTGCGGGGTGCAGGCGGGCTTGTGCCGAGTATTCACAATGCATCATACCGCACTATTTACTAAGTATAAATAAATATTGTGAGGTATTAATTTCAATGTGCATATTAAAATGTTGGGAAACAGAGAGATAGGAGCGGACCTACCCTTGCGAAAACCGCAAGGGTAGGCCACCCGGAGTTGCCTCGGCACATTTAGGGATGCGCTACCCACCGTTGACAGTGTGCCAGCACTCGGCGATACTCAGGTCGCGACTGACAATGTTCTGAGGAATTCTTAGAGACGCAATCAATCGCGAGGCTCACCGTGCTGAAACATATGCTCAACAAGGCCAGGGAATTGTTCAACAAGGCTAGAAAATGGAAGCCGCTCGCGGGCAGCCCGTCCTATCGTGTGCGTTACACGAGCGTTCCCGTGTGGCGGCCCTGGCGGGACTTCTAGCGCTGGATTTGCCGATGCTTCACAAGCGCAAGCACTGTCTGCAGCGCCGCAGACGGTAGCGAGTCGTTTGAAAGGTCGAGCCTTCCTTCCTAAACCCTGCAAAGATTTGAAAACTTGAGACCAATTCCGTTCATTCTGCGCTAACGAGCGCAAACGGGCGCCAAAGTTATTCTGTTGATTTGCAGCAGGTTGGATTGATGGCACAGGACTTGCTTGAACGCTCGTTCTTGCTCCTAAGCCAAAACCCCAGCGCTGGTGCACCCGGCTCGCGATCCGCTGAAACAACGGATCGCCCGCCGCGTATAGTAGGTAGAGGAGGCTAGGGAGGAGCTTCGGGCCGCAGTCGCAACGCCGAGCTGTCTTGCTCGCGGTAACTCACTTTAGCCCTGAAAAGACATCGGGATGATGCTCGCTCCGGAGCTGACAACGATAGGCCAAGCTGAGTCGAAACTGCGGGGTCCAAGGCCACAATAGTCCCGCAACAGGAGAGAGCGATGGATTCGACCAAGCAGACAGCACGACTCGCGGGGCTGTTCTATCTCTTGCTTGGGATAACAAGTGCTTTTGGACTGTTGGATGCCCCGTTAGTGCGAGGAGATGCCACGGCCTTAGCCGGCACGATTGGGTCTTCTGAGGTCATTTTTCGTGTCGCTATTGTGAGCGATCTGATCTCACAGGTTTGTGGTATTTTCTTGGTTCTACTTCTATACCAGCTACTGAAACCGGTCAACAATCAACTTGCCGCGCTTATGGTGATATTGCTTCTGGTCTCTGTGCCCATCTCGTTTCTCATTGCGATCAACGACGTTGCCGCTCGAATACTCTTGAGCGACGCCAGACTCCTGTCCGCATTCGCAAAACCTCAGCTGGATGCCTTGGCGATGGTCTTCCTCAGGTTGCATATCCATGGAGTCTTCGCCGTTGAGGTATTTTGGGGGCTTTGGCTTTTCCCCTTTGGGCTTCTCGTATATAAGTCGAGTTTCCTTCCCCGCATCCTAGGCGTCCTCCTGATTATTGCAGGCTTCGCCTATGTGGCTCATAGCTTTGCTTCCTTGCTGCTACCAGGTCACAAACCTATCGCTTACGAGTTTGCGACGATGGTGGCGAGGGCCGCTGGGGAGTTGCCGATCATGTTTTGGCTCTTGATCAAGGGCGCAGACTTCAAGCATTCGTTGGGCGAGCCAGGTGGGGTCCGCACTTGATCTGACGCCTTATTCCTCGTTGCAGCGGCGGCTGATGCAGACATTGGCTTGAATTCAGGTTGCTCCTGGTTGGATACCACTATATAAAATAACTATACAGTAATAAAAGGCGTAAAGGGCAGGCTGCCCGAAGTTGCCTTAGCGCACTAAGGCTGTACCACGCGCGGCGAAAGGAAGAGGGAACTTATCGACGGAAACGTGCGTACAATTTGTAGAGATGCGGGAGACTGCTTGGCCGGGTTGCGAGCCGGGTGTTGAAATGCACTGTGAAACGGCGACGGAGAGGAAAGAATGGAGTTACGAGGGTTGGGACGATCTCGTTCAGGAGACGCTCGCTGAATGGGAAGAGTGCGCTGTCTGCCTGCCGCCGTTTCCAGAAACGTTCACCGTTGCCGAGCAAGCAGCCAGGGAAGCGCGCCTGGAAGAGTTTCTGAAGAGCGTCGAAGGCGATTTGCGCCGTCCGCCGCGCACGAAATCTGGCCGGAAAGCCTTGCGGGAGCGGCTGACCTTAGCTTTTGAACGCTTTGCCAAAGCGGGACTCGACCTGAAGGACGAGCATCTTGGCTTGCTGTTGAACGGCGGCTTTTCGACGCTCGGCACTGAAATGGCCCGCGGGGCGCGCCGGTTCGATCCATCCATAAGCGCCGCCGACGTATTTCAAGCCACACGGAACGCTTGGACGGCAGGCGGCCTTCAAGTGCTGCTGGGCCGGGAAATGCGCCTGACGCCAGCAATCTTTGCCTACAGCATGCTCTACCCCTATACCGATAATTATCTCGACGACACTAGAGTGCCTTCCGGGGAGAAGATCAAGTTCAACGCGCGAATCAGGCGGCGTTTGTCCGGGGAAATGATTGCGCCCAACCGTGAAGGCGAAGCCAGGCTGTGGCAGCTATTCAAGATGATCGAAGGGCAGTACTGTCGCGCCGATTGGCCTCAAGTGTATGAGAGCCTGCTGGCGATTCAGCAAGGGCAGGAAAACAGCATGCGACAGCGCGGATCACCGCCGTGCGCGCACGGACCCGACATCCTTAAACTCAGCTTCGAGAAGGGCGGGGCCTCGGTCCTCGCAGATGCGCATTTGGCTGCGGGATCGCTCTCCCGCGAGGAAGCGCAGTTTGTGTTTGCCTGGGGCGCGCTCCTGCAACTGGTGGACGATCTCCAGGACATAAGACAAGACCGCCGTGAAGGTGCGCTTACGATTTTCACCCAGGCCGCCGGGCGCGTGCCGCTGGATGAGCTGACGACACACACCCTGAGTTTCGGGCAGAAGGTCATGCGCCGCATGGACCAGATGCCCATCCGTTGCCAGGCCCTAAGAGAAATGATTCAGAAGAGCTACATGTCATTGCTGGTCTGGTCCGCAGGAGAATGTGGCGAACTGTACACCAGGGACTATCTGGCTGAACTGGAAACTCACTCACCTTTCCGGTTTGCGTCCGTTGCCGCGCGGCGAAAACAAGTTGCCAAATTGACCGGCCCCTTGACGCGATTGTTTGAGGCGTTCCTGGAGGACGAGGAGGACCAGGCTATGTTCCCGCTGACCGATATCGCCTCTCCGCGTTAGGGGCGTACCGCAGAACGCCGACCTTGGGTCTCCCGTTGGGAGCCCGAAACCGTTCGCACTCCAGCAGCGGTGACGCCCATCACAGAAAACATTCCACTTTTATGGCGGAATTTGGACTCACGTCCTTGTGGTCGCGCGGCAGCCGCGCCCACGAAGCAGGGGAAGCGGCCATCAATTGAGACTGAGTTGAGAACCTCGCGTGGCGTCTTTTGAGACGATCCCGTTCAGTTCTAGATGGAAGTGTGGGGTATATGAAATATGCGCTGATTTGCGTTCTTGCGATATTCGTTTGTCTGCCCGCGGTAGCGCAGCAGACGGACGTCAACCGGTACACCCTCTACACCGGATTCGATTCGATGATCAGCCCAGCTCGTAGCCTCACGGAGTATGGTTTCGACTTGGACTTCGGCGTCACCGTGAGGCCTTGGCTGGCCCTGGGGGGTGATTTCGGCGCCCTAGGCAACAACATCATCAGCGGCTCGGGAACGATTAACGGGACCGAAACCGTCTACGCCCCGGTGCTAAACGCGGCCTACGCGGCAAAAACGCCTGGGGTGCCACCTGCCAGCGCGGTGAACGTGCCCTTCAAATCGACGACGTACACGTTTGCGGCAGGCCCGCAGTTTTACCTGCGCAAGTGGCAAAAGATCACGCTGTTTGCGCGGCCTGGCCTCGGGGGAATTCATGAATCGGCAGACCTTACTTTCCCCGTGGGGCTGCCCCAATTGCTCGGGGCACTTGGTCTCCCTGTCCCAAGTACTCACCAGACGGACACTACTTGGTTCGTTGGTGCGGGTGGCGGCTGTGACTTCAACTTGTCGCGGCGGGTGGGAATGCGCGTCTCAGTGGACTACATCAATACGCACCTGTTCTCGAATTTGCTGACCGACCGGCAAAACTACTTTCGGTTCACCATTGGCCCGACTTTTCGCTGGGGACATTTGAAGTAACACAGCCGCGGCCCGGGCCACGCGCCTGCCCCCACGCGCGAGGGCGACACGGGGGCCAGCGGGCTCGTTGAGTGCTCAGGCGGAAGCACCGAGGGCGCGGGCGCCCGCGACTTCGAGGAGTTTGCCAGAGTGCACATCGTAGAGGTAGCCGTAGACGGGGATGGATTTGGGCACGAGCGCGTGGTTGCGAATGCGCGCCACATCGTCTAGCACGGCCAGTTTCTGGTCTTTGATAGTGAGCCATTCGATGTATTCGCCGGCGCGGGAGCCGGGGCCTTTGCCGACGTCGCGAAAACCGTTGGAAGTAAGTTCGGCGGTCTCCAGGCTGGATTCAAGGAGGCCGCGCATGACCTCGCTGGTGAAAAACTCCATGCCGCAATTGGTGTGATGGATGACGAAGAATTCGCGCGTGCCCAGCAATTTGTAGCTGATGACCAGCGAGCGGATGGCATCGTCGCTGGCGCGCCCGCCGGCATTGCGGATAACGTGGGCATCGCCTTCGGCCAAACCGGCGAACTTCGCGGGATCGAGGCGCGCGTCCATACAAGTGAGGATGGCGAAGCGCCGGGCAGGCGGAAGAGCGAGTTTGCCCTTCTCGCCGAATTGGGCGGAATAGTTTGCATTGGCTTCCAGAACTTCCGAAAGAATCTTGCTCATGGTGTGCTCCTTGTTTTTCTAGATTGGATGGTTCAACCGCTTTCAGCTTCCGCGGGAATCGCCCGGAAAACAAAAAAGCCCACGAAGTGAATCGGGGCTGGGGGTGATCCGGGTCTAGTGATGGAAAAGACTAGCCGCTGGAATCCTCTCGCCCACAGTTCCAACAACACGTACACAAGCAGCAGGGGCTCGTGCAGGAAGCGGAAAAGGCGAGCGCGGAAGAGTTGAGACTGATGAACATGGAAGGACAGACTACGCTGGGGCATCGGGGAAGTCAATGGCGGTGAGTGTTGTAACGTCGCGCGCGTGGGTCGGAATACGGCTTGCAGCTAAACCGGAGCCACTGTAGAGCGCAGCCAACACCGTTACTTCGCGGCGTCAGAACGGCAGAGCTACGCGGTGACGTGCCATACTTGTTGTGTCCGGTCTAAGTTCAAATTAGTGACCGGGGCAAGAGGAAGGCGCGATGACGCTGGTCACGACGTGGCTACTCGGTTTGTCAGTGCTTGTGATGGTAGCCGCGGTCTTGTTGCTGCTTCGCAATGCGAAAGTCGGCGAACTGTTTCACGTGCATGTGAAAGACCGGCCGAAGCGCCGGCTGCTTCTGGCAACGATCGGGTTCTTTGTCACGTTTGCGGTGGCACGCTCGCTGGCTTACGCCGCCTATCGGAGCGTCGGCCCTTTTCAGTATGTCTACATTAACGGCGCGCATATCCATCATGATGTGTGGGGGATTTTGCTTTTGCTCGTGGTGGGGTTCTGCTGGTTGATCGAAGTGGGGACGGGAGCCAGGTCGTCGTCTTTGTTTGCAAGCCGCTTGATGTCCTTGCTGTACGGTGTGGGCGCTGGATTGACGCTGGACGAGTTCGCGCTGTGGCTACACGTTCAGGAAGGTGTCTATTGGACGCGGCGGGACTTGGCCAGCCTCGACGCCGTGATTCTTTTTGGAGCCGCCCTGCTCATTGGCATGTGGGGGCGTGACTTCCTCAAGGCCTTTGGTCTTGAGTTCTGGCACTCGCGCCGCAAGCATCGGCAACGCCGATAGCCAGGACTCTGCGAGCCCACCCGGGATTTTCCATGACGCTAAACCTGCACCACGCGTCATGGTTAGAGCGACTTCCCAAGGACACGCGGAGCGCAGCGCGAAAGTTACACGAGGCCGCTTTGGCGGGCGAGCTTTAGAGCTTCGATGGCCGCGCCACGGGCGCCGGCGGTGTCGCCATTCGGCATGACGTAGATGGGAATCTTGGCTTGCTCTTCGCGCTGTGCTGGCATGCCGACGCGGATCTCGTTCAAGAACCACAGTTGGAACTCTTTGCTGGCCTCGAGTGCGCCGCCGCCGACAATTAGCGCATCGGGGTCGAACGTATTGATCATTTCGTCGAAGAAGAGTCCCAAGGCGTGGGCTTGAACCCGGAAAATGTCCTTGCACAAGGCGTCGCCCTTGTCCGCAAGACCGCGCACGAGTTTTGCCGCCTGGTGGGCTTCCAGTTTTGCCAACTCGTGGCCGGGATAGCGCGGCAGAAAATACGGCAGGAGGTTTCTTTCGATCGCGGTGAGTGAACAGAGCGACTCGAGATCGCCCGTGCGTCCGCAATTGCAGTGCGGCTGAATGCCAGCGATTCCGGCGATGCTTTGATAGGGAAGGAGCACGTGGCCGAGTTCGCCGCCAAAACCGTTTTTGCCCTTGACGACGCTGCCATCCATAATGATGCCGCCGCCGTTGCCCGTCCCGATGACGGTCGAAATGGAAGTCTCGTGGCTGCTTGCGCCAAAGATCGTGTAGTGTCCCCAAATCGCAGCTGCGTTTGCATCGTTTAAGTAGGAAACTGGTTTGCCGAGCTTCTGCTCCAGACCATCGCGAATATCGAATCCCGCCCATTGCGGATGAACGAAGTTCGTGGCGCCCCGCATACTGAGTTGGCCAGCGGCACTGGCCGGGCCGGGAGTATCCAGGCCGACTGCGACGACGTCCGAGAGGAGTACGCCCGCCTTATCGGCGGCAATCTTGAGACCATCGGCAATCTGGCGGAGGCAAACCGCAGGTCCCTGCTTTACAAGAGCCGGATGCTCGCACAGACCTTCAATGAGAAATTTTTCTTGCTGATCCAGCAACGTATAGTTGACGGCAGTTCCACCAAGGTCCACTCCGGCCACGAGCGTCACGCTTGTTCTCCTCTGTCCTTAAATAGTTGCCCGGCCCAGCGTAGCAGGATTGGGAATCATCGTCCAACGCAGAGCGAAAGACGACGACTTGCTGGCCGGGCAAGGCAACCTTGCTATAATTCTGCAAGGTATGAGAAAGTGTGGGCCTCGGACCAGGGGTGTACGCAGCGAGGGCTGATTGCCGATGGCTGAGAAATCTCCGATGGCAGGACGCACAGGCTGGATGCTTGGATTCGGCTTGCTGCTTGGGCTGGCGACGGCGTTGACGGGGCACCAGACCGTAAAGTACACCTCGACGGACACCTTCTGCGATCAGGTGTGCCATGCCCACTCGCATGCAGAGCAATTCTGGATTCAGTCCGCACATTACTCCAACCGGCACGGGATTGTGGCCCACTGCACGGACTGCCACCTGCCTCCTGGCGGACTGCGGTATCTGGCGGAAAAAGCGCGGCTGGGGGCTCGCGACGCGTACGCCCAGCTCTTTCGCGACGTCGGCAAGATCGACTGGGCGCGGGAACGCCAGCTTGATCGCGCCGTGACGTTTACGTATGACGCGGCCTGCGTCCATTGCCACAATAACCTGTTCACCGAGGGGCTCTCCAAAGTGGAAGGCACCCTGCCTTCCGGCGAGCAAGCAACGGACGAGAAGCAAGTGCGTGAGATGAAAATCGTCGCGCGCCGGATGGAAGCACATCTCTATTTCCAGCGGAATCGGGATAGGTTGCACTGCGTCAACTGCCACTTGTTCACCGGGCATCGCATGGAGACAAAGATGGCGCCCGAGGCAATGGCTGCGGTGGTGGATGCGCGGTTTCCGCTTGCCGCAACAGGATTTCGGGCTTACACGGAAGCCGTGCCAGGAACAGGCGTAAAGTTCCACATGATTGCTGTGCCGAGTGGAACGCTTGCGGCGGGGAGCCCGGAGCTGGGAGCTTGCCGCTTACGAGACGCAGGGCCCGTGCGCGCCGTCAGCGTGAGCGCGTTCTGGATGGCGCAGGCCGCGATCAGCAGCCACGACCTGGAATTGTTTTCTGTTCAACATGGATTGAAGATGAAGCCAGACGGTGTGACGCCGCAGATCGCGGATGCCTACACGCATTGGTTGTCGCAAGCGACGGGGAAGAAATTCCGCCTCCCGACAGAAGCGGAATTGGAGTACGCATGTGTGGCTGGCGGCACCATGCCCGCTTGGGAGCGAACGGCCAGCCGGGCGGACTCGCATGTTCCCGGAATGGCCGTAGTCAACGCCTGGGAGTTTTTCGGCCTGCCAGGCAGCAGCGCAGAACTTTGGCTTGACGTGAATGAGAACCCCGATGGTGCGGGATCGGGCTTCCTCGGGAGCGGAGCAAGCTTCAGGGTAGTAAGGGAACTTGAAGAGAGGCCGGCAACCAGCGCGAGGAACGAGCCATGAAGGAGCCGCGACCTTTGAAGGACCCACGAGATCGCGAACTGGGCATGGACCGCGCGATCACGCGACGCGATTTTCTGAACGGGGTCGCCATAGGGATCGGCGGGCTGGCGCTGAGCAGTTCGCTGGGCGGGTGTACGCGGCACGCCGGCTCGGATTCCTTCGCTGCACAGGATGGCGCGGATTACAACCCTGCGGCGGCGAGCGGGATGCGCGGCGATAACGCCGGATCGTTTGAAGCTGCGCACGGATTGCGTGACGGAACTTTTTGGCAATCTGCTGGCGCGGCGACCCATACGGATGACACCTACGACTTGATCGTAGTAGGCGCGGGCATAAGCGGACTGGCGGCGGCTCATTTTTTCCGCAAGCAGGCGGGCGCGAGGGTGCGCATCTTGATTCTGGAAGCGCACGACGACTTCGGCGGGCATTCGGCGCGGAAAGAGTTCCGGGTGGGAAACCGGATGTTGCTCGGCTACGGCGCCCAGTCGATTGAAAGCCCTTCGCTTTACAGCGCGGTGTCCAAGGGCTTGCTGGCTGACTTGGGCGTCGATGTCCAGAAGTTTTATCACTATTTCGACCAGAGTCTGTATCCTTCGCTAAAGATGGGAAGCGGCATTTTCTTCGACCGGGAGACGTTTGGAGAAGATCGTCTGGTGGCGGGCTTTGGCAAAATTTCTCACCGGGAGTTTTTTGCGAAGGCCCCGCTTTCCGATCGAGCGCGCCGCGACCTGGTGCGAATCTACAGCGAAAAAGTGGACTACCTTTCTGGGTTGACGCTGGCACAGAAACGCGCGGTGCTGGGCCGAACCAGCTACGCGGACTTTCTGACGAGAATTGCCAAGCTGAGTCCCGAGGTGCTGCCCGTTTTCCAAACGCGCACTCACGATTTGTTCGGCGTGGGCATTGATGCGGTAGCCGCGTTGGCCTGCTTCGAAGAGGGCGATGACTATGGTTACGGGTACCCTGGGCTGGACTTCATGGGGTTGGGCGCGGCGAGCGATCGCGGCGAGCACAAGCCTGATCCTTATATTTTTCATTTTCCGGATGGCAATGCTTCCATTGCTCGTTTGCTAGTGCGGTCTTTCATTCCGGAGGCAATTCCGGGGCACACCATGGAAGATGTGGTCGTCGCAAAGGCCGACTACAGCCGGCTGGACCGCGAATCCACTCCCGTGCGCATCCGTTTGAACAGTACCGCCGTGGGCGTGCGGCACGACGGCGAGCCGGCGTCAGCCAAAGAAGTGAAGGTGACCTATGTGCGCAACCGGCAGCTCTTTCGGGTGCGCGCGCGTTGCTGCGTGCTGGCCTGCTACAACGGGATGGTTCCGTATCTCTGCCCCGAAATTCCCGCGAAGCAGAAGGAGGCACTTGCGTATGGTGTGAAAACCCCGCTGGTGTATTCCCACGTTGCGATTCGCAATTGGAAGTCATTCCAGAAACTGGGCGTGCACCAGATCGCGGCCCCGGGGAGCTATCACGTGCACACGGCGATCGACTTTCCCGTGAGCCTGCCGGAGTACAGATTTCCCAGCCGCCCGGAAGAGCCGATGATCGTGTTCATGGTGCGTACACCGTGCCAGCCAGGTTTGACGGAGCGAGAACAGCATCGCGTGGGACGGGTGGAACTTTACGACACGCCATTTGAAACCTTTGAGCGCAAGATCCGCGACCAACTCGCGCGCATGCTCGGCCCCGGGGGCTTTAATCCGGCGGAGGATATCGAGGGCATCACCGTGGGGCGCTGGGCGCACGGCTACGCCTACGAATACAACCCGTTGTTCGATCCCGACTTTGCCGAGGGCGAAGCGCCGCACGAAGTAGGACGAAAACCATTCGGGCGCATCGCGATTGCCAATTCCGATGCGGGCGCCACGGCCTACATGAATGTCGCCATCGATGAAGCCTATCGCGCCGTGCAGGAGCTCTCTCGATTCCAAAGCTGAGTGGCTGACGGAATGCGTTAGCTGCGAGTTACGAGATTCGAGAACAACGATATCCAGTAGAGAATTTCTGAGGCGCCGAACGGAAGAAGTGAGGTCAGTACACGCCGGGAATGAGGCGTTTTGTGGCCCTAGCATAGGCCGAGTAATCGTCGCCAAAAGCCTTCACCAAGGCGGCTTCCTCGACATGGATGCGGTAAAGAAGTGCGGCAGTCGTAGGCACAATCACGACAGCAAGACTAATCCAATTGCGGGAATGTAGGCCGACAGCAAGAAACACTAGCAGCAGGCCGAGGTAGGAAGGATGCCGCACGAACCGGTAGAGTCCCGTGCGAGTGATCTGCTGCGAATCCTGGATGGCCACGTTGGAGCTGAAGGATTTGCCAAGGGTGAAGATCGCGGTCCACCGGATGGCCAGGGCTACCAGCATCACAATCACGCCAGCAGTTTTCAGTGCGTGAGCGCCGCCGAACATATTGGGTCGAGTGGCCTCGCTGATCCATTGGCACGCGGTAATGGAAGCGGTAATTACGAGCCACAAAATCAGCAACGATCCCCGGTCCTGCACTTTTCCACTGCTGCGTCTGGTGCGCGTCACGATGCCGACGAGAATCTCGAATGCAAGCCAACCCCAGAAAAGGAGACTCCACAAGATCGGAAACGTCATCATGTCACCAGAGTTGAAGTCTACGTCCACATGGTACAACTCCTGTCATACATCAGGGCAGTCGTAGACGGAAAGTGCCGAGAGCCACATTGTGTTTCAGGCGATTCGGGGGTTGCTTGTGGGCGTTGCGGGAGCGGCCCTATAATCGAGTGTTCGTAACCAGGAGGAAGCGACGCCATGGCGACAGCGAAAGCGAAATTGAAGGTGAAGGAATTCACCAACGAGACATTTATCGATTTCTCGAACGCAGCGAACCGAAAAAAGATGGAACAGGCGCTGGCAAAAGTGAAAGCGGAGTTTGGGCGCGAGTACCCGATGTGGATTGGCGGAAAGAAAGTCATCACCGCGGGGAAAAGGAAGTCCACGAACCCGTCGCGGCCATCGGAAGTGATCGGCGTGTTCCAGGATGCAACAAAGGAACAGGTGATCGAGGCCATCGAAGCGGCCAACAAGTACTTCGACGTGTGGAAGAAGGTGCCGGCACAGCAACGCGCGAAGTATCTATTCAAGGTGGCGTCGATCGTCCGCTCGCGGAAATTCGAGCTGGACGCGCTGGTCTGCTACGAGGTCGGGAAGACCTGGTTTGAAGCCGAAGCGGACATAGCGGAAACGATCGATTTTTGCGAGTTTTACGCGCGCGAGATGCTGCGGCTGGGGCAGCCGCAGAAATTGACGCCGATGCGTGGTGAGCGGAACTACCTGGTGTACATCCCCTTAGGCGTAGGCGCGGTCATTCCACCGTGGAATTTCCCGTGCGCGATCATGGCGGGATTGGTAGTGGCTTCCTTGGTCACCGGGAATACCGTGGTGCTGAAACCGGCTTCGGATGCACCCACGATTGCGGCGAAATTCGTGGACATTCTGTTTGAGGCGGGAATTCCGAAGGAAGCGGTGCAGTTTGTGACCGGGTCTGGCGCGGCGGTCGGTGACACCATCGTGCAGCATCCCAAGACGCGGTACATCGGGTTCACCGGCTCGAAGGAAGTGGGCTTGCGGATTGCAGAACTGGCGGCGAAGCCTTCGCCGGGGCAGATCTGGATCAAGCGGACCGTGCTGGAGATGGGCGGCAAGGACGGCATGATCGTGGACGATGAGGCGGACATCGACGCGGCGGTGGAAGGAACAGCGCAGGCTGCGTTTGGGTACCAGGGGCAGAAGTGCTCGGCGTGCTCGCGCGTGATCGTGAGCGAGAAAGTATACGACACATTTCTGAGCAAGCTCGTGGAGCGCACGAAGAAAATCAAGGTGGGGCCGAGCGACGACCCGAACAACTACATGGGTCCGGTAATCAATGAAACGGCGATGAAGGGAATCTTGAACTACATCGAGGTTGGGAAGAGGGAAGGGCGCTTGTTGACGGGCGGCGGACGCGCGCCGGGCGAAGGATACTTTGTGGAACCAACGATTATCGCGGACGTGGATCCGAAGGCGCGGCTGGCGCAGGAAGAAGTCTTCGGACCGGTGCTGACGGTGATCAAGGCGAAGAATTTCGATCATGCGATGGAGATCGCGAATAACACTGAGTTTGGCTTGACCGGCTCGTTGTACTCGAAGAACCCGAAGAAGATTCGCCGCGCAGAGGAAGAGTTCCATGTGGGGAATCTGTACCTGAACCGGAAGTGCACGGGAGCAATGGTGGGAGCGCATCCGTTCGGCGGATTCAATATGAGCGGAACGGATTCCAAGACTGGCGGGAAGGACTATTTGCTGCTGTACCTGCAGGCGAAGGCCGTGGCGGAGAAGGTCAAGTAGGAATGAGGAAAGGGACGTAGAGGAAGTAAAGGAAGCAAGGGAAGTTAACGCTGTGAGCGCAGAGGTAAGCGCGCAGAGTTCGCAGAGAAGAATAAGAGGGCGGATGAAGAATCCGCCCTTTCTTCATGTGTCGCAAGCCTTGGCAGAAGGGCGCACAAGAAGGCGGCCGCTACGATTGAGCGGCGCGTTCAAGTTCTGCGATGTCGAGTTTCTTCATCCGCAGCATGGCCTGCATCGCCTTGGGGCGTTTAATCAGGCCGGGTAGGTGCCCCGGCACGATCTGCCAGGAAAGACCGAACTTGTCCTTGAGCCAACCGCACTGCCCCCCGCTGCCCCCGGCGGAGAGTTTGTCCCAATAATAATCCACTTCCTGCTGGGAGTCGCATCTCACCAGTAACGAGATGGCCTCAGTGAATTTAAAAAGAGGGCCGCCGTTAAGCGCAGTTAACTTTTGGCCGTCGAGTTCAAAGGCGATCGTGAAGACGCTTCCCTTCGGTCCCTGCCTGATATCTGTAGCACGCTCGTCGCCGAGGCCCCGCGAGTTCTTGAACACGGTGAGGTAGAAGTCGACAGCCTCTTCGGCATTCGAGTCGAACCAGAGGAATGGCGTGATGCGGGGATAACTGTGGAGAATACCCATGGAAATCACCTCAGTCTTTCCTTACAGCACTTTCTCCAACCCACAACAAAAAAACCGTCTGGGCCGGCAGCGACAAGGTTGGCATTGTAAGCATACATGACTTGCATTTTGCAAGTTAAATTCAGGCTGAGGCGCGGCCATACAGCGTCGCCGGAGTGATGACCGGCCGCTACACTGGTTCGGCGGAAGCTCGACTAGAGACGATTTTGAGGACGCGGTAAACGGGATAGCTGCAGGCCAGGGCGATGAGGACGAAGATGCTGTTGGTGCGGTCTTCGCGGACGGCTTCGACCAGGAAACCAATGGAGCCGAGGAGGGCGAGGGCGGTGGTCCAGGGATAGCCCCAGGCGCGATAGGGGCGGGGCATGTCGGGATCGCGGAGGCGGAGGAGGAACATCGAGGTGAAAGATAGAAGATAGTTGGTAACGAAAAAGAAGGCGAGCATGGCGATAACGCGTTCGAAACTGAAGACAGCGAACGCCACGCCGACCAGGGCGCTGAGGAGAAGGCCGAGGGTGGGAGTGCCGCCCTTGTTAATGCGGGAGACGCTGTGGAAGAAGAGGCCGTCGCGGCTCATAGCGTAGATGACGCGGGTGCCCATGAGGTGGAGGGCGTTGAGGGAGCTGAAGAGGGCGAGAACCATGATCGAGCGGAACACGGTGTCGCCATGCGGACCGAAAACGCGCTGGGCAGCGAGGCCGAGGGAGAAATTGTTGCCGGCAATCTCGCTCATGGGAAGGACGTAGAGCACGGCGGCGTTGATGAGAAGGTAGATGGCCACCACGGAAAAGAGGCTGGCAAAAATGGCGCGAGGGACCAGGTGGCCGGGATTCTTGATTTCATCGCCGAAGTAGATGATGCCGTCCCAGCCGTCGTATGTGTAGATGGTGGCCTGAATGCCGAAAAGGAGAGCGGTGATGAGGGCCGCGCCGACGGGGATGACGATGGGGGCAGCGGCCTGGGCAAGCGGGGCGGCTTCGGCGGCGTGACGCACGTGGCCACCCAGGGTGAAGCAGGCGATGACCATGACAAAGAAGACCAGGCCCTTGAGAACGGTAGTGAAGTTTTGCACCTTGCTGCCCATGCTGATGCTTCTCCACTGCAGCAGGGCGAAGATAATGATCGCGGAAACGGCGGTGACTTTGATGCGCATGGCGCCGTCCATGATGGGGAAGATGTGCGCGATGTACTCGCCGACGACAATGCCAACGGCGCCGGTGGTGCCGCAGGTGGAGAGCCAGTCGCTCCAGCCGACGATGAAGCCGGCATAGTCGCCGAGCGCGCGGCGGGAAAAGTTGTACTGGCCGCCGCTCTTGGGGATGGCGGCGCCGAGTTCAGCAAGTTGGAAAGCACTGACAAGAGCGTAGAACGCGCCGCCAAACCAAACGCAGAAGAAGAGCCAGTGATTGGGGAGGCGCGCGGCGATGTCGCCGGGGGTGCGCACAATGCCGGCGGAGATGGCATTGCCCACGGCAACGGCAATGCCGAATCCAACACCGAGGATTTGCAGGAGCTTGCCGCGGTCCTTGCGCAAGCGAGGGGACCGCGTAGATGGATCGGCAGACGAAGTGTCAGCAGGCAGCGGCAAAGGGAAGTCTCAAGATCCTCGGGGAGTACGCGTCATCATACGTTCGCGGGGCAAAAAAGCAAACTGGAATTGGAAGCGCTTGGAATGCTTGTGGATGAAAGGGGCTGGGGGCGCCAGAGGCGAGGCGGAAACGTTGCACAGGTCGTGCCCGAAGGTAACTGGCTGATTGGTCCGGGACAAGGAAAAGCAATTAACTCATCTGCGGGATGCGGGGATTGCGAGCATCGTCTGCGAGCTCGATAGCAAGTTCGCGGAGTGAGGGTGGGGCGACGAGCCGGATGGAGGCGCAGTCGTTGACGATCCAGTCGGCGCCACTGGCAAAGAGTTCCGGGTCGTGTGTGGTGGTGCGAATGGCAAGGACGCGACAGCCGGCGGCTTTGCCGGAGCGCACGCCGGAAGGGGCGTCTTCGATGACGATGCAGTTGGCGGGCGGGAGGCCGAGAGCGGCGGCTCCCTTGAGGTAGGGCTCGGGATCGGGCTTGCCCCGTTGGATGTCGCTGGCCGTGACCATGTGGCGAACGAGAGGAAGGATACCTGCGGCACGAAGACGGACTTCGGCGAGTTCGCGGACGGCGGAGGTGACGACCGCGAAGCGGTCCGGCGGGATTTGGGAGAGCAATTGATCGGCGCCGGGTAGAGCGACAACGTCGGCGACGTCGGCGATTTCGGCTTGTTGCATCCAGCGGTCTTCAGCGAGGTGGGCTTCCGGGGAGGCCTGGGGGAGGAGTTCCTGGATGCTGACGAGGCTGGGGCGGCCGTGAGCCTGTTTGACAACTCGGGCGGGGTCGAAGCCGTGCTCGTCGGCCCAGGCCTTCCAGACGCGGGCTACGGCGGGGGTGGAATCGACAAGCACGCCGTCCATATCGAAGAGTAGGGCCGAGCATAGGATACGGGTCATTGGGTACCCGAGGAGCGAGACAAACATTGTGGCGTGAAAACGGACGAAGGGGAAGGGCGGGGTACTCCGTTATGGACTTACTGCACGCACTGAGTAAACATAGCAGCATGAACAAAGAAGTGAGTATTACCGAGGCGAAGACGCAGTTGTCGCGGTTGCTGCGGCAGGTGCTCGCGGGCGAAGAGTTCACGATTACCAACCGGGGAGTGCCCGTGGCGCGGCTCGTGCCTGTATCCACAAGCAAGCCCAAATGGAGGGGATGACGATTCTGGCGGATGATCCGTTCTTTCAGAAATACGAAGTTGAGCAAATCTTCTGCGGTAAATAAGACGGAATTGCCTTCAGTCTGAGCGGTCCTTCTTCCACAAGCGGAAGCCGCCGAGGAAGGCATTGCCGTTGCTGCCAAGGCGGGCGCCCGGGGGAATGCGTTCCAGTTTTTTGCTGTTGCCACCGCCGAGGACCACGTAATCGGCTTCCAAAGCGCTCTTCAGTTTTTTGACGACCCTGGCAACATGCTTGCGCCATTTATTCTTGCCCAGGCGTTCAATGCCGCGCAGGCCGAGATAGTCTTCGTAGGTTTTGCCTTTCCTGTAAAGCAAGTGCGCCAGTTCCATGGGCTCAAGAACGCCGTCCACAATCATCGCCGAGCCAAGACCTGTTCCCAGACCGAGAAACAGCATGGAGCCGCCCTGGTAACTGCCCAGGGCCTGCATTGCGGCATCGTTGATGACATTGACGGGGCGCCCAAAAGCTTTGGCGAAATTGAAATCCATCCAGCCACCGCCCAGATTGTGAGGCTCCCGCAGCGGGTGGCCATTGATGATGGGGCCGGGATAGCCGAGGGAGATGCGTTCGTACTTCCAATCACGAGTTGCGGCTTTGACCAGCTTAACCATTTTTCCGGCGGTCATTCCGGGTCCGGAGATGAATTTTCGCGGCTCCGATTGCCCCGTAGCGAGCATTTTCACGTGCGTGCCGCCAACGTCGACGACCAGGGTCTTGTGAGATTTTCTTTTTCGGGCTGTCTCCATCGCCGGTCCTTTGACTGGTCGAACGGCCCGTCACAATTCAGGGCCGCTCGAAAGTTAGCCTCAGACTGTGCCTATGCCGCGGGAGATGTCAATAGGTTCGCGAGGGCGGCGGAGGAAAACTCTGAGCCGTGGCCGGCTGCTTCTGCAAGCGGAAATAGCGAGACGGAGGGGCGAGACAAGGATTTCGATGCGGATCAAGTTGGGGTGACAGAGTTGCCGCTGTTTGAACCCCTGCTTGAACGCGGCCTGAGTTTCAAACGCTTCCTGCTGCGCCAAACGGCGCATAAGGGCAAGGGCTGACCTGTGCTGCCAACTCATTCCCATTCTAACCTGCTGGCAAGACCATGACAAAAATGTTCGCAGTGGCCCAACATGCCTCCTTCACCTCATTGTTGAGTGTTTTCCATGCCTCAATCAAACTATGCTTCTCTGATGCATCGTAGGCGAACAGGCACGCGTAGCTGTACTGCCACGCCGGATGTGTCTTGGATGCCGGGGCACTTGGGTGAGCACGGTAGTAGAAACACTGATATATCCCACTGACCAACTCTGAGCGTGCTGCAAGAATCGTGCCCTTCCGAAAAAGCTTTCCCTCAAAAATGACTGTATGTGGGCAAGGGGTACGGAAAGCCCAATCTGGGCAACTTTGAGATATGGGCGTTTCTTTGGAATCGCCCCACCAAGACTTCACAACGTCATCGGAGTTGGCCCCGATGACCTTCGTGAACAGATGCTTGTTTGCGCTCCTTGGCGAATCCGAAGTCACCTCTTGCTTCCGCGCAAGTTCGGATTCAGCAAGAAAGGATTCACGGATGCGGTCATCTGTTGGATTGTCAACCGCCTTACGCAGATATTCGGGGATTGCTGGCAACACAAACTTCTCTATGAAAAGCCCTTCATATTGCGTGTTTTTGCCCTTCAGGGCAGAGCCTTTCTTTTCCTGAATCCACTGTGTGACAGCGTGTGCAGGTATTTTCTTGTTTAGGTGTTCTTGCAATCCCGCAAGAAATTCTCTGGCAGCGTTTCGGCTATTCTGTCCATCAGATGCCGTCTGCCACACCGCCTGTTCTGACATATGCTTTCGTCCTTGGTTCTACTAGATGGGGTTCAAACTTTTACGCCAGCTTTCGCGCTTGCCTTTCAAAAGGTCATCCATAAACTGCCAAGCGTGAGGGTTAGATACCTTTTCGTAAAGCTTCCGCTCTAAGCTTCCACCAAGAAGACGCTCGTCAACTTCAGCCATCGCTTCTTTCCCACGCACATGCGGATAACCACCAAGGTCTTCTTTGATTCGGTGGAACTTCTCATAGATGCGGCTTATTGCTCCTGCTTCCTTGAGTTGGAAAAAGGCGTCTTTCTCTTTGTAGTGGTTCCACACGTGAAACGATGTATCCAACTTGGCATTGAAATCCAACGCCGCTCCTTGCTTAAATCCTTCCACGGAGAGAGCCGTTGCAAAACGGAGATGCGTTGCGTAGTAGTTGTTGGATATTTCGCGGTAAAGCTGTTCCTGTATCCTGCGGTTACTGATTTTCTCCTGAAGCATCCTGCCAAAGTAGCCGCCAGCGGGAAGCAGGACAGCAAGCACTTTTTCTATCCAATAGTGAGCGTCCACCTAACTACCAGCCCTTCGGCAATTCAATTTCGTATCTATGAATTTGGTCAAACAAAACAAAGCCCCCTAGATTGGGATGCTTGGTCTTGACAAACTCCTGCACGTCAGCGCGGTACTTTTTCTGGTCATCACCATTTATTTTCGCCCCAGAGTATTCAGACTCATAACCAATCACCAGCGTAGTTCTTCCACCAGCCGGAACGAAAATCGGAAAAGCAATTTCTGGACGCTTGTTCACCGTGTGATAGATGCTATTTTGAGAGACTAGCTTGTGAAACACGTCCACTTCTGATTCGGAATCAATGCGGTAGTCTTCCTGAGTGTTGTTCTGAAGGGTGTAGACGAAAACGATGCGATTCTGCTCTCCTTTTGTGGTCACGTAGTCATATGTGGCCGTGATTGCCTGCGTGTTCCACGCCTGGGGCGGTTTAGGTCTTCTTGAATACCAGACCAGCCCGCCCACCACAACAGCACATAGCAGAGCAAAGCCTGCCCCAAAGCCAAAGGGTTTGAGTAGCACCCTTTGCCACCCACTGAGTAAATCCGTCATTGGGCAAAGAATACATCTTGGTTGCGCAATTTGAATCAAAAAAAATCAAGCCCGGCCACTCTCAAGAGCAACCGAGCCGTTTAGAGCCGATTTCCGGGCGGAATCACCGCGCGAGAGGAATTGGGGTGGGAGATGGGATTTGAACCCACGACATTCGGTGCCACAGACCGACGCTCTACCAACTGAGCTACTCCCACCACTCGGATGTAGTTTAACACGACCTTTGAGGGGCAGAAAATGAGCAGCTCGCGCATTCGGCGACGGGGCAGACGGATATCGGCTATCAGATATCAGCGATCAGGAACCTACGGCCGGCGACCAGCTACCAGTGACCAGCGATCAGGGAGCAACTGCATGGATTTGGGGCGCAGGTAGCACGCGGACGACTGGGCGCAACTCCGGGAGGGTTTCAGGGTTAAATGAGGCAGAAGGCAATTTGGAGAGAAGATGCAGTACCGGAACCCTTTCACATTGGGAGGAATGTCCAGGAAAGGGAACTGGGGATCGGGGAAAGCGATGAGATACCTAAAATACGTGGTTTTGCTAGGAGTTTTGCTGATGGGCGCGGGCTACGCGCAAGCGCAAGTCAGGTTCGGCGTTGGAGTCGGCCCCGTGTACGGTGGGTATGGCCCCGCTCCTGTTTGTGAGTATGGCTACTACGGGTATTACCCGTATGCCTGCGCTCCTTACGGTTATTATGGGCCGGACTACTTCGTAGGCGGCCTGTTTATCGGCGCCGGGCCGTGGTTTCACGGTCGCGGCTTCTATGGTCGCGGCGGCTATTATGGCCGACCCGGGTACGGCTACGGGCGACAGGGGTACGGCAATCGCCCAGGCTGGGCTTATCGGGGCAGTTCCGCCCGCGGGAACGCTGGAGGCGGCTACCGAGGCGGTGGCGGCTTCCGCGGTAACAGTACGGGCGCATTCCACGGCGGTAGTGGCTTCCATGGCAACAGTGGAGGCGGGTTCCACGGCGGGAGTGGTTTCCACGGCAATAGTGCAGGCGGATCCCACGGTGCGGGCGGCTCCCACGGCGGTGGCGGCCACGGAGGCGGACACCGTTAATTCGGTTCGACCTATTTAGCGAGAATACGAACGGCTGGCAGCGGGTGCTGTCAGCCGTTTTTCGTATGGGGGGCCAGCATCGCCGGCTTCCATCTCCGCACGATCCCAACCCTGCAAACCTCTTGCTTCCTGATCGCTGATGCCTGATCGCTGATATCCCCCCTCTGAAGGCGGGTGCCGAGTGTCGGATTTACTCTTAACGAGGAGGAAACGCGGGGCGGGTGCGCGGCAAAAGGGGGCAAGGGAGTTGATAGACTGGAGTTAGGGAAGCGTGTCCCCGCGCATGAACCCGCAATCGTCGGATCGTATCCATTTCGATTTGCAATTGGCCTACGCGCGGCCGGTGGTCGCGATGCTGGCGGTCTTGTGCCTGATGGAGTTGCGGGCGGCGCGGGAAGTGCAGCGGCCGCTTTCATTTCTGGTCGCGTATTTCGTAGTGGCAATGTTGATTCTCCCGTTGGAACGGGCGCTGCGCCGGTACAACTGGGGGCTGCCGCTGCTGTGCGACATTCTGGTGACGGGAGTGTTCCTGTACATTTCACCGGAACTCCTGCCGGCGTGGTTTCTGCTGTTTTTCATCGCGTTCGCGGCGGCGTACCGGTGGAACCTGCGATTTTCATGCTCCCTGTGTTTCGGGCTGTTGCTGCTGGGGCTGGCGCTTTCCATGCACCGAGGTGCGCCGGAAGCGCCCACGAAGGACCTGCTGTACTCGATTTCTTTTTTTGCGGCGTCGTTTCTGGGAGCCGCGGGAATGGCGTATCTGGGGGACCGCAACCGGCGGTTTGCCTGGCAACAAGCGACCCTGACGCGGCTGGCGAACACCATGCACGTGGACCTGGGACTCTCGGAATCGCTGCGATTGCTGCTGGAAGAGTTGTGCGGGGAATTCCAGACCGAAGAAGCGCTGCTGGCATACCGCGACGTTGATCTCGAGCGCATTTTCCTGTGGCAACTGAAATCGGGCGAAAGCGAGCGGCTGTCCCCGGAAAATCTTCCGCTGATGCGCGCGGACGGATTTCTGCTGGATGATATGGAAGCGTCGGTGTGCTGGAATTCGCTGGAAGGGCGCGGCGCGGGATTTGGCTGGGACCGGCGGAATGGCCAGGCCCTGAAAATCGTGCCGCGGGTGCCGGGACCGACGCTGCAGGAATTAGGGATTAAGAATTTCCTGAGCGTGGCATTCGATCAGGAGGAGCACGCGGCGGGGCGGCTGTTCCTGGTGAATCGCCGGCCGGGGCGCGCGGGGTTTGTGAAGGCGGATCTGGAGTGGTTTGAGCGCATCGCGCGGCATGTGAGTTCGTCCATCGAGAGCGTTTTCCTGCTGCGGCATTTGCGGGCGCGGGCGATTGAGGCGGAACGCTCGAGGATTTCGCGCGATCTGCACGACGGCATCCTGCAGACGCTGCTGAGCATCGAGATTCAGATTGACGTGCTGCGGCGGAAGGCGACCACCCAGCCGGACCAGGTGGAATCGGGTCTGGCGTCGCTGCAGCAAACGGTCAGAAACGAGGGCGGGGAATTGCGCCACATGGTGACGGACCTGCGGCCGCTGCGCGTGCAGTCGGCGGACATGGTGGACCTGATGAGGGGGTTCGCGGAGAGGTTCCGGAACGAGTCGGGCTTGGCGCTGGATTTGCTGATTGATTCTGCGGAATTGCATGCGCCGGACCGGGTTTGCCGGGAGCTTTTCCAGATTTACCGTGAAGCACTCAACAACATAAAAAAGCATGCCAAGGCTTCCCATGTCGTGGTAAAACTGTCGCAGGACGATAGCCGGCTCGCTCTGGTAGTGGACGACAACGGCGAAGGATTCAGCTTTGCCGGTCGATTCACTGGGGATGAGCTAGACCGGCTGCGGCTGGGTCCTATTTCCATCAAGGAAAGAACGCGCACGGTCGGGGGAGTTTTAACCGTGGAATCGAATCCAGGTCATGGTGCGCGTCTGACGATCGAGGTACCACTCGGCTGATATGGCAAAGACGAAACAGCAGATACGCATACTGATGGCGGACGATCATGCGATCTTCCGCGACGGCCTCCGGAAGCTTCTCGACGGCGACGAGGAAATCACCATTGTCGGCGAAGCGCAAAATGGCACCGAGTGCATCAAGCTCCTGGCCAAGCTGAAGCCGGACATCCTGCTGCTGGACCTGCGGATGCCGGACAAAGACGGGCTGGCGGTGCTGGAGGAAGTGAATTTCGACCAAATGCCCACGCGCGTGATCGTGCTGACCGCGGCAGAGGACGACCGCGATGTTGTGCGGGCGATGCGCCTGGGGGCGCGCGGCGTGGTGTTGAAGCAATCCGCCACGGACCTGCTGGTCAAGAGCATTCACCGCGTGCACGCGGGCGAAATCTGGCTGGACAACCGCATGACCGCGGAGGTCATGAAGGCGTTCGCAAAGTCTTCGGAGTCCGGGCCCAGGCGGGAGAAGCCGCTGCTTTCGGACCGCGAGAAAGAAATCGTGCAACTGGTGGCGCAGGGTTTCCGGAACAAGGAAATCGGGGAGAAGCTGTTTATTTCCGAGCAGACGGTGAAGAACCACCTGCACAATATTTTTGACAAGCTGGGCGTGTCTGACCGGCTGGAATTAGCGCTGTACGCGATCCACCATCGCTTGATTGACCATTCGTAGGAAGAAACAAAAACACTGGGAAGCAGCGCGCGAACAGTCACACGAAGAGTTGGTGTGTGCGGACGCGGGGAGGGGCGGGAAAGGCCTTGTATCCCCTTAGTAATGAATGAGTTACGGCGTCCTTGCCAAAATCACGAAATTGCCAGATTTTCAGGAATTTGGACGGGGGTTTACCCGTCCTAGTACATTCGTACCTTTTTGGCCGGGAATGATTTTGAATCCCGAGTTCTATTGTTCCCTGGCCCCACCCCGGCTACACTCATTCCTTCGAACATGGAGGTTTGCCTTGACCGGGTCCGAACGCCGCACTACACAAAGGTTTTCCATGCGGCTGCCGCTTACCGTGAGATGGACTACGGGCGCGGCGGTTGGCGAAACAGTGACGGAATCCCGTGATGTCAGCTCCCGCGGGGTTTATTTCTTCCTATCCAAGGATGTCAAAGAAGGCTCGCCCGTCGAGATTCTGCTGACATTGCCTAATGAAATTACTCTGGCCGGACCGGTGCGCGTGCGCTGCCTGGGCCGCGTGCAGAGGACGGAACCCCGCGATGAAGGTGCGATTGGGGTGGTCGCGGCGATCGAGCGGTACGAGTTTCTGCGCGGCACCGAAGAAGTGTAATTGGCGGAATCGCGCGCATAGAGATTCAGTACAAGTTCCTTGCTCGCTCACTGCGGAGGCGGGCAGGAATAGCCGGGGTGCCTCGGCCCCTCAGCGGAGCGCCCCGGCAGTCGTTTATTCGGAAGCGGTCACGGTCGTGCCGAAATCGAAAATCAAAAGCTGAAAGCCAGATAGCCCTCCCCCTTTTTCACCTCACTCTTGCAGATCCCCTCTGAGAAACCCGAAAGATAAAATCCAGTCTCTTTCAATGAAGCTCCGCCGGATTGCGTTACGACCTTCTTCGTTGAGCGTTGCCCCCACTCTTCGCTGACGGATGATCGGAGAGGGAACGGCCTGCTGGCATATTGTCACGCGGCAGGGCGTAGCGGAGTGTCCTTCTGGCATCGCCTGTACTTTGGGTCAGGCGATTTCCGCGGGGTCATGGGCGATGATGGATTGAGCCCCGCCCCTCGGAAAATCTCATAGGCCTTTTGGTAAGAAGGCGACAGGAAAGTGTGCCATGCCGGAAACGCCGGCGAGTCAACACAAAGAAGAGCCCAACTATCATTCCACCGAACGCGCGGTGGAGCGTCTGGCAACGCCGAAAGAACTGGCGGAGTTTGGGACGATCAGGCCCGATCCGGTGATCGAAGCGAAAATTCTCGCGCTCCTGGGAGCGGAGTTGCCGGAAGCGGAATCGCCGGAAGTGCGGCCGCCGGACACGAAACACACTGAGATGGTGATTGAAGTCCGTGAGTCGGCGATTGTCGAAGTGCCGCTCGAACCGACTGCGGCAAACAGGGTGGAGACAGCGAGCAATCCCGACGAAGTCATCCCTGAAAAAACGGAGATCTTCAAGGAGGGCCCTGAAGAAACGCCGCCCGAAGCGCCGAGGGAATCCCGGACGGCGGGCTCGGATCTGCTGGTATTCGCGGAGGTGCTGGACCAGCATCGTCAGTGGCTCGAGAGCGGGGGAAGCGCGGGCGCGCGAGGCGAATTTGCGGGAGCGGACCTGGCAGGAGCCGATCTGACGGGCGTCAACCTGCAGGGTGCGCAACTCCAGAAAGTGAATTTGCGCGGCGCCGACCTTTCCATGGCGAATTTGCGCGGTGCGAATCTGGTGGAAGCGGACCTCCGTGAAGCGAACCTGCTGGGTGCGGAATTTTCGGGCGCGAATCTGATGGGCGCGAATTTCTATGGCGCGCTGGGATTGTGGTCCGGGCGGCTGGGTGGGGCGAACCTGTTTGACGCGACGCTGCCGGAGGCACTTTCCGCGCACGATGGCGGCAAAACGATTGCCCAAGCTACGCAGTCGGCGCGCGGGTTTTACCTGCTGGTGATGGGGCTGTGCCTGGCTACGTGCGTACTGGTGGGGCTGACGACGGATGTGCGGCTGCTGCTGGATCTTTCCGCGGCACCGACTTCGCGCATTCCGAATATTCTGCCGTTGCAGGGATTCTATCTGGGAGCGGCGCTGCTCCTGACTGTATTGTTCTTGCGGCTGCAGTTCTTGCTGTTGCGTTTATGGGGAAGCATAGCAGCGCTGCCCGCGGTGTTTCCGGACGGGCAAACGCCGGAAAAGGATGGGCGTTGGTATCTGGTGGGACCGATCCGGCCACTCTTGCGGTGGTCGCGCGATCCACGCTCGCCCATGGCGCAGGTGGAAAGCGTGATGGCCCGGTTGCTGGTGTACTGGGCCGTGCCGGCCGTCCTGTTTTTCCTGTGGTTGCGCTATTTGGTGATGCAGGACTATCGCGGAACGCTGTTGCATGTATTCCTGATAATGCTGGCGAGTGCCACGGCTTGCGGAACGCCCCGGATTGTGGCGCGGGTGCTGCGGCCGGGCGACTGGAGCGATGAAAGCACACCGCATTTCCTGAGTGATGTGTTTTCGGCATTGCGGGGGCCGCTGGCGGCGGGCCTGGTGCTGTTCCTGCTCTCGCTGGGTGTGATCCGTGGTTTGCCGGCAGACCCGAACATACGGCCCGAAGTGAGCCAGGGCGATCCGCGGCGATGGGCGGCGACGGCGTTTCAATCGGTGGGCTTCCGGCCGTACGCGGATATTACCGAGGAGATTCTCGAGGGGTTACCCGTGAAAGCAAGGAATGGCGATGCGGGAATGAGCGATGCGCCGGGACCGCGACTCAACGAGATCAACTTGCGGTACGCGCGGGGCTATCGCGCCGAGTTTGCGAATGCGCGGATGTGGCGGGCAAATCTGGAAGGTGCAAGCCTCTCGGAAGCGGATTTTCGCGGCGTGAACTTGAGGGAGGGCGTGCTGCGGTCGGCAAATATGGACAAGCTGCAGGCGCGCAAGATTAACCTGGTGTCGGCCGACGCGCAGGGAGCGAACTTTGCCGGCGCGGATTTCCAGAATGCCGACATGTCTTACGCGAACTTGGCAGGAGCGGTGCTGACAACGGCAAATCTTGCTCGGGCGACGCTGTACGCGGTGAATCTGCGGCAGGCGAACCTGTTGCGGGCGGATTTGTCACATGCGGATCTGCGCGATGCAAAAGCAGAACTGGCGGTGCTTTCGCTGGCCACGCTGGAGCAGACGGATTTGTCGGCGGCAAAGCTGGCGGGCGCGAACATGACCGGGGCGCAGTTCAAAGGAACCATACTGCTGGAAGCGGACCTCTCGAAGACGGATTTGCGGGGGGCCGCGTTCCCAGGGGCAATCCTCCGCCAAGCGCATCTGGATGGCGCAAACCTGGAAGGAGCGGACTTGCGCGGGGCGCTGGGATTGGCAGCCTGGCAGGTGTGCTCGACAAACGGTTGGCGCGGCGCTCAGCTAGATGCAGACGTGAAGACCGCGACGGAGCAGTTGTGCGGATCATCCCAGGCTGTTCCCCAAAAATAAGTCGTTTCCATTCAATATGATACTAGAATTTCGGTGCGTCATTGACGTATCCCTGTGCCAGCACGTAAACTCGTGCTACACGTGTTTTCGTGCGGACCGAGGATGCCATGCCCAAGAAAGGCAGTGCTTCACCCAAGAAGACCAACATTACGTTGAAGCTCGATAAGGAGTCGCTGCGCGCGGTCAAGGTTGTCGCCGCGAAGCGGGGCACGTCCGTAAGCGCCCTGCTCTCCGAGAAGCTTGAGGAAATCGGAAGGAATGACGAGGAGTACGAAAAGGCCATGAAGCGGGCGATCGCCAGGATGGAGAATGGCTCGTTTGGCGGTTGGCAGAAACCCAAATCGCGAGACGAACTGCATGAGCGGTAAGGCGTTCGTTGACACGAACGTGTTGGTCTATGCCCATGATCCGCAAGGGGGCGCCAAATCAATCCGTGCGCGGAGATTGGTGCGACAACTGTGGCTGGAGAAGAGCGGGGTTTTGAGTACGCAGGTTCTCCAGGAATTCTGCGTCAATGTGCGTCGCAAGTTTCTACATCCGATGAGCACTGAGGAATTTGGTGAACTGTTGGGCGATTACATGAAATGGCACACAGTTGTGAACTCCGGGGAATCCATCGTGCGGGCGCTGGAGATTGAGCGGCGATACCAGTTATCGTTCTGGGACGCAATGATCGTGCAGGCGGCGGCGAGCGCGAGGTGCGAGGTGCTCTATTCGGAGGACCTTTCGCACGGCCAGGAATATCAGGGCGTGCTTGTGGTCAACCCGTTCATGAGCTGAGCGTGCCGGGGGCCGATGGTGCACCCTCAAATGATAAGGTGGAGATCGCCGGGTCGGAAGCGGCGCCACTAGAAATTGCGACGGAGGAGAAGGAAGTAGGGTGTATATGAACCTGCGCCAGGCGCATCTGGATGGGGCGAATTTGGAGGGAGCGGACCTGCGCGGGGCGCTGGGATTGGAAGCGTGGCAGGTGTGCTCGACAAACGGTTGGCGCGGCGCTCAGCTGAATGCGGACGTGAAGACGGCGACCGGGCAGTTGTGCGGGACGCCGCAGGCTGTTCCTAAGCCGTAAAGGGCCTGGCAGGCTGTGGAAACACTTGCCGCCATCAGCGGCTCAACTCATCTTTTCGGTACTCATCCACATCGATCGTCATCGGTTGCTGCATTTCCTCCAAGTACTGCCCTACCTTGAAATAGCCTCCATGCTTTGCCTCGGTGATATCCTGTAGGGAGAACTTAGAACAAATGAGCCCCAAAGGGTTTGAAGGTCGGTGAGCGATGGCCTCGGAACAGCCGCAAGCAAAGCGAGAAATGCCCCCTGCGGAAGCGGCCGATGTCGCGGGAATGGTTAACTACCAGGAAGGGGCAGTGGTCAGCCGGGCGCTGATCAATCGTCCGGCGGCAACAATTACGCTATTCGCTTTCGATGAAGGGCAAGGTTTGAGCGAGCACACCGCGCCATTCGATGCTTTAGCGCAAGTGCTGGAGGGCGAAGCGGAGATCACCGTCTCCGGGAAACCGATGGTAACGAAAGCCGGCAGCGCCGTGCTCATGCCGGCCAACCAGCCGCACGCGTTGAAAGCGCTGACGCGCTTCAAAATGCTACTGACGATGATGCGTTCGCAGGAAAAGTGAAAGAATCGCGGCGTTGACAGGCTGGTTGACCCTCCGCTGACGTGGTGAACTATCTCAAAAAAGAGGGGCGCAAACATTCTGCGCCCCTCTTTCACAATAGGATGGCTATCGCTTACGGGATCGTGACTTCCTTGCTGAGATACACGTCCTGAATCGAGTTCAGCAGTTTCACTCCTTCTGCCATCGGGCGCTGAAACGCCTTGCGTCCGCTGATCAAGCCAGTGCCGCCGGCGCGCTTGTTGATGACTGCCGTGGCCACGGCTTCCTCGAAATCGTTGGCACCGGAAGCGCCGCCGCTGTTGATCAAACCGGCGCGGCCCATGTAGCAATTGGCCACCTGGTAGCGCGTCAGATCGATCGGGTGATCGCTGGTCAAATCCGTATAAATGCGCTTGTCGAATTTGCCGTAGCTGGAACCGCCGTTGTTCAGCGCCTGGTAGCCGCCGTTATTTTCGGGCAACTTTTGCTTGATGATGTCAGCCTGAATGGTGACGCCCAGGTGATTGGCTTGTCCGGTGAGGTCGGCGGAAACGTGATAGTCCTTGTCCTTTTTGAAGGCGCTGTTGCGGAGATAGCACCACAACACGGTGGCCATGCCCAGTTCGTGAGCCTTGGCGAAAGCCTGGCTGATCTCGACGATCTGGCGGGTGCTCTGGTCGGACCCGAAGTAGATTGTTGCGCCTACCGCGGCCGCGCCCATGTCGTACGCCTCCTCGACGGTGCCGAAGAGCACCTGGTCAAAGCCGTTGGGGTAGGTGAGCAGCTCGTTGTGGTTGATTTTCACGATGAAGGGGATTTTGTGGGCGTACTTGCGCGCCACGGATCCCAGCACACCGAAGGTCGAAGCAACCGCGTTGCAGCCGCCCTCGATCGCCAGCTTCACGATGTTCTCGCCGTCGAAGTAGTCCGGATTCTTCGCGAAACTTGCGCCTCCGGAATGCTCGATGCCCTGATCCACCGGCAGAATGGAAAGATAGCCGGTGCCGTGGAGCCGCCCGTTGAAGAACATGCGGTGAAGATTGTTCAACACGCGGAGATTGCGATCGGACGCCGCGTAGACCCGGTCAATAAAATCGGGGCCGGGAAGATGCAGGCGTTCCTTGGAAATCTTGGGAGACTTGAAGCCCAGAAGGGATTCCGCCTTTGCTCCCAAGAGTTGTTCGATTGCACTTGTAGTTGCTGTTGCCATGGTTCTCTCCTCAATTTAGTCGCGAATTCCGGTTGCGAGCAGTGCTCCTGCGGCCTGGTCCACCAGCCAAAGCAGCTTGCCGTGCGCCGGCTGAATCAATTGCGCCGGAAGCTGCTCCGGCTCGTAAGGTCCTTCCAAAACCGCTTTCAAGGCCGGAGCCTTGTCTGCGCGAGTGACCAGAAAAATTACCCGGCTCGCCTGGTTGATGGCGGGAGCGGTGAGCGTGATGCGCTCCGTATAAAGTTTCCCTATCCAGTTGCGAACCACAATGCGATCGGGCGGAGCGTGTAGAGCTTTCGTGCCCGGAAAAAGCGAAAGGGTGTGACCTTCATCACCCATGCCGAGCAGGACCAGATCGAAGCGCGGAAACGCGCCTTCCTCTATTATAAAGTATCCGCGAAGCGCCTGCTCATATTCCAGTGCTGCTTTTTCGGTCTCTGCATACTCGCCCTTGATGCGGGTGACGCGCGAGGGTTTCACCAGTGCCTTGGAAAAAAGGGTTTCGTTGGCCATGCGGAAGTTGCTCTCCGGGTGATCGGGCGGCACGTGGCGTTCGTCGCCGAAAAAGAAATGGATTTTTTCCCATGGAAGCTGCGCACGCAGCGTCGGATCCTCTGCAAGCAGGGAATAAAGGCTCTTGGGCGTGGAGCCGCCGGAAAGCGCAACCGTGAAGGAATCGGATTCAGCGACCGCCTCCTTGGCCGCCTGAACGAAAAGCTCCGCGGCGCGGCGCGTGATCGCCGTGGCATCCGGCAGAATCCGCACTTCGCTTTCCGCGGGGCCGGTCATCAAGGCGTACCTGCTTTGTCCTTGTCGTGCGCCGCGTGGGCGCCGTGCAGTTCAACATCTTCCTCGCCAATGCGGCGCCAGGAGCGGCCGTCGCGAGAGAGAAGTTCCTCGGCTTCGACAGGTCCCCACGATCCGGCGGCGTAATTTGGAAAGCCGCGAGCCGGCAGCGCGCGCCACACATCAATGATGGGCTGGATCACGTTCCAGCCGGCCTCGACCATATCCGAGCGCTGAAACAGCGTGGCGTCTCCCGCCATGCAATCGCGCAGCAAGCGCTCGTAGCCCGTGCCGTGCTCCGCGCCAAAGTAGGTGGCGTAGTCAAAATCCATGTTGACCAGACCTAGCCGCATCACGGAACCCGGCACTTTCGCGCCGAAGCTGAGCGAAATGCCTTCGTCCGGCTGAATGTGAATGACCAGGCGGTTGGTTTCCAGGTTGCGCACGGCGGTATTGCGGAACAACACGAACGGGGTGCGCCGGAACTGGATGACGATCTCCGTGGCGCGGTTCGCCAATCGCTTTCCCGTGCGCAAGTAGAAGGGCACGCCGGCCCAGCGCCAATTGTCAATCAGCAGCTTCAGGGCGACGAACGTTTCCGTATTCGAATCGTGCGCCACGTCCGGCTCGTTGCGGTAGGCAATCACTTTTTGCCCTTCCGCGTTGCCGTCGGCATATTGGCCGCGCACCATGCAGGTCAGCACGTCTTCGGGGCTGAGCGGCTGGACAGCGTGGAGGACTTCAGCCTGCTTGTTGCGCACCTCGTCGGCTTCAAACGAGATGGGCGGCTCCATCGCGGTCATGGTCAGGAGTTGGAAGAGGTGATTGGGCACCATGTCGCGCAACGCGCCGGCCGTTTCGTAGAAGGCCCCGCGGTGCTCCACGCCGACGGTTTCGACGGCGGTGATCTGCACGTGGTCCACATAATTGCGGTTCCACAGCGGCTCGATGATGTTATTGGAAAAACGGAAGACCATGACGTTTTGCACGGTTTCCTTGCCCAGATAATGATCGATGCGGTAGATCTGTTTCTCGGTAAGAACCTTCTTGAGTTCCGCGTTTAACTGCCGCGCCGATTCCAGGTCGTGGCCGAAGGGCTTTTCGACGATCACCCGCGCCCAGTTGCCGTTTTCCTCCTGCGTGAGGCCTGCGGCGCCGAGTTGTTGAACGACCGGTGAAAAAAATCTTGGCGCGACAGCCATGTAAAAGAAGCGGTTCCCGGCGATTTTGTGCTGCTTTTCCGCGTCCACGATCTGCTGCTTCAGCCGCTGAAACGCCTCCGCATCCTGAAACTCGCCCTTGATGTAGTAGATGCGCTCGGCCAGCCATTCCCACATCTTCAGGTCGATGGCCTCCGGCGCGAACTTCGGAATTTCTTCACCAAGAACCTTGCGGAAAGATTCCGTGGTGTAATCGTTCATCGCGAATCCCACGATCGCGAATTGCTTGGAAAGCAGATTCTCCTGCGCGAGGTTGATCAGCGCGGGGATGAGTTTGCGCTTGGTCAGATCTCCGGTGGCGCCGAAGATGACCATGACGCACGGCGCGGCCTCGGTGTTGGTGTCCGCGTGATTTGGGCTCATCGGTCGGTGTCCTGTCTGTAAACCGGCGGCCATCGTCCGCGGCGCTCAGTGCCCGGATTTCTTTTCGACATGTCCGCCGAACTGGAACCTCAGGGCAGAGAGCACCTTTGCGGCGAAATCATCTTCGCCGCGCGACGTAAAACGCTGGTAGAGCGATGCCGTCAGCACCGGCGCGGGCGCCGTCGATTCGATTGCCGCAAGAACCGTCCAGCGGCCTTCGCCGGAATCGGAGACCCGGCCGGAGAAGCGTTCCAGCGTGGGCTGATCGAGCAAGGAAATCGCCGTCAGGTCGAGCAGCCAGGAAGCCACAACGCTGCCGCGCCGCCACACTTCGGTGATGTCCGCCAGATTGAAATCGTACTGGTAGTGTTCCGGATAGCGAAGTGGCGTGGTTTCCGCATCGGCTTCGCGGTGGCTTAATCCGGCGTTGGCATGTTTCAGAATGTTTAGGCCTTCTGCATAGGCGGCCATCAAACCGTATTCGATGCCGTTGTGCACCATTTTCACGAAGTGGCCCGCGCCCGATGGACCGCAGTGGAGATAACCCTCCTCCGCCGTGCCCGTCGCTTTTTCGCGGCCGGGCGTGCGTTCAATCTGCCCGCGGCCGGGCGCCAGCGTCTTGAAAATGAGATCAAGATGCTTCACGACGCCGGTTTCGCCGCCAATCATCTGGCAGTAGCCGCGCTCAAGTCCCCAGACGCCGCCGCTGGTGCCCACATCCACATAGTGAATGCCCTTGGCGGAAAGTTCCCTGCCGCGGCGAATATCGTCAATGTAATAGGAGTTTCCGCCATCAATCAGGATGTCGCCGCCGCTCAGTTTGGGAAGGAGGTCGCCAATCGTGGCCTCCACGACCGCGGCTGGCACCATCAGCCAGATGGCGCGCGGCTTCTGCAGTTTGGTCACAAACTCGTCGATGGAAGCGGCACCCGTGGCGCCCTCGCCGGAAAGTTGCTTCACGGAATCGGCGCTGCGATCGTAGACAACGCACTCGTGCCCGCCCTTTTGCAGGCGGCGCACCATGTTCGCGCCCATTCTCCCGAGTCCGATCATTCCAAGTTGCATCGTGAGGAGTCCTCCACGGAGTTCTTTCTGAAGGGCCGCTGATTCAGGATAGCGCTTGCTGCATGGCTTTGGCGAGTTTGGCGAGATCGGCCTTCACATTCTTGCCCAAGTGCACGCGCAGGGCGCGCCGGCCGCGTTCCGCCAGCACCGCGAAATCGCCGCGGGCTTGCGCCGCCTTGACCACGCCAAACGTGTACTTCTGTCCCGGCACCGGAAGGTCCACGGCATCGTCGCAGGTAATCTGCAGGAACACGCCGCTGTTCGGGCCGCCCTTGTAAGCTTGTCCCGTGGAGTGCAGGAAACGCGGACCAAAGCCGAGGCACGTGGCCACTCTCTTGGCGTCACGCACCTGGTGGCGAATGCCCTGTAGCGCACGCTCATTCTGCGGGTTCATGGTGATGTAGCCGAGCACGGCAAAATAGTCCCCCGGACCGATGCGCGACAAATGTGCCCGCAAAACGTCCGCGAGTTTCCCGCCAGTTTTCAGCGCGGCGGCATTCTTTTCGTCTGCAAACAGCTTAATGCCGTTGGCTGTAAAGAAGGGCGTTTCGGGAGGCAGCTTACCGTTGGCTTCGTACTCCGTGGTCAGCTTCTTCGTTTCCACCTTGCTGGCTTCCACGTCTGGCTGATTAAATGGGTTGATGCAGAGGATCGAGCCCGCCACCGCCGTGGCGATTTCCCAGCGGAAGAATTCCTGTCCCAGGTCGTATTTGTTGGGCAAAACAATGCGCACAACCGGATGGCCGGCCCTCTCGATCGCGTTCACCGCCGCATCTTGCGCCTTGTTCGTTTCATTGCTCAGGCGGAGATAGGCAAAGACACGGTCGTTGCCGTAGGCCGCGGGTTTGACCAGCTTCTCGCGGTCCACTGGAATGATGCCTTTGCCGATCTTTCCCGTGGATTCGGCGATCAATTGTTCCAGCCAGGCGCCAAGATCGAAAATGCCGGGAGAGGTAATGATTGTCAGTTTGTCGCGGCCGTGATTCGCCGCCACGCCCAGGATCATTCCGAGCACCGCGCCGGGGTTCACGTCCGCAGCGCTTCCCGGCCCGCATGCTTTCACCATCTCTTGCGTGGGTTTCAGGAATTTGGCGAGGTCCAGCCCCATGCTGGCGCCGGGCACAATGCCGAAATTCGAGAGTGCGGAGTAGCGCCCCCCGATACTGGGCACGCCCGCGAAAATATGGCGAAAATGATCGGTTTCGGCGACCTGTTGCATTTTCGAGCTGGGATCGGTGATGGCAACGAAGTGGCTGCCCGCTTTTTCGGGGCCGACCTTGGCGGTAATTCGCTCAAAAAAGTATTGCTTGAAAATGTTGGGTTCGAGCGTGCTGCCCGATTTGCTGGACACGATACACAACGTCTTGCGCAGATCCAGCTTCCTCTCCAAGGCTTTGATCTGTCCAGGGTCGGTGGAATCCAGCACATGCAATTCCGGGAAGCCGGGAATTTTCCCGAAGGTCAGTCGCAGCACTTCCGGGCACAAACTGGAGCCGCCCATGCCCAGCAGCAAAACGTGCCGGAACTTGGCCTTCTTCACTTCCTGCGCCAGCTTCCGGAAGATGGCGAGATTCGCGATTTGCTCTTGCGTGATGTTCAGCCAGCCGAGCCAATTGCTCTCATCCGTGCCGCTCCATAGCGAAGCGTCCTTCTTCCAAAGCCGCGCGACCTTGTTGTTGTTTTTCCAGTCCGCAAAAGAAGCGGCAATTGCCGCGGACAAGGCTGGCGGCAATTTGTAGGTAATTTTGTTCAGGCTCACGCGAGCACCCCGGCGCTCTTTCCTGTCGCGTCCAGCAATTGCTTGAACGCATCCGCGAATAGCTTTACACCGTCAACGAGCAACTTGTCCGTAACTTCCTTCATGGAAATGCCGGCCTTGCCCAGGTTGTCCATGATTTTTGCGGCGCCGGCCACATCTTCGGTCAGGCTCTTGCGCAATCTTCCGTGGTCGCGAAATGCGTCGAAAGTGGCCGGCGGAATGGTGTCCACGGTGTCCGCCCCGATGAGCTCCTCCACGTAAATGACGTCGCGGTATTTGGGATTTTTCGTGCTCGTGCTGGCCCACAGCAGCCGCTGCGTCTGCGCGCCTTTGCCTGCCAACGCCTTCCAGCGCGGCCCGCCAAAAAGTTCCTCGTACTTCCGGTAGGTGAGCTTGGCATTGGCGATGGCGATCTTTCCGCGCACGCTTTCCAGCAGATCTTTCCCCGTGCCGCTGGCCGTTTTTTCTAGTGCGTCCACTTTGGAATCCACGAGTGTATCAATGCGGCTGACGAAGAAGCTCGCCACGCTGGCGATATGGCTGACGTCCAGCCCCTTGATGGCACGCGCTTCGAGAGCGGCGATAAATGCCTCCGCGACCTGCTCGTACGCCGATTGCGCGAACAGCAGCGTGATATTGATGTTTAGACCCTCTTCCAAAAGTTGCCGGATGGCCGGGATGCCTTCGGGCGTGGCGGGCACCTTGATCATCAGGTTTTCGCGGCTCACTGCTTTCCACAACCGTCGCGCTTCCTCCAGAGTGCCTTTGGTGTCGTTCGCAAGATAAGGAGAAACTTCCAGGCTGACGTAGCCGTCGCGGCGCTTGGACTGCTGGTACACCGGCTTGAAAATGTCGCACGCGTCCCGGACGTCGCGAATGGCGATCTTTTCAAAGAGGCCCTTAGCGTCAAGAGATTTGGCGTCCGGCGCATTGAGAATGTCGGAGTACAGTGTGCTTCCGGTGATGGATTTCTCAAAAATGGCGGGGTTGGAGGTCATCCCCCGCAGCCCATCATTCTCAATCATCTTCTTCAGCTCGCCGCTGGTGAGCAGGTCGCGGCGGATGTAGTCCATCCAGGGCGATTGCCCGTAGTCCAACAAACCCTTCAACGGGTTGGTACCGGACTTGCCTCCGACATTAGGAATCGTTGCTGTGGTAGTCATGACGCTTCTCCTTTATTCCAGGGCCTTAAGCTTAAATTGTACGACGGGCAGAGCGCGGGGCACGCGCTGGATTTCAGATTCTTAACATCTTATCTTCCAACGCTTTAACCTTCGCCAGGCGCCGCACGTGGCGCTCCTCCCCGGTGAATTGCGCGCCCAGGAAGGCCTTCACCAGGTCTTCCGCCAGCTTGACGCCTACCACGCGCGAACCCAGCACCAGGACATTGATATTGTCGTGCTCTACACCTTGATGCGCCGAATAGGTGTCGTGGCACATTCCCGCGCGGATGCCCGCTAGTTTATTTGCGGCGACGCTGGCTCCCACGCCGCTGCCGCAGATCAGCACGCCGCGCTCGGCGCGTCCATCAAGCACGGCACTGCCCACGGCTTCCGCAAAGTCCGGGTAATCGGAGGGCCGTTCGTCATATGCGCCAACATCAAGTACGTCGTGGCCGAGCGACTTTAACAGGTTGGCCATCTCGTTCTTCAGTTGAAAGCCCGCGTGGTCCGATCCGACGACGATTTTCATGCTTGCCTCACTTGCCCAGGAGTTGTTTCGCCGCCGCCACAACCATATCAACGTCAAAGCCGAAGTGCTTCAGCAGGTCCTTCAGCGGCGCGGACGCCCCAAAGCTCCGCATGCCGATGATCTTGCCCTTGGGTCCGGTATACCGCTCCCAGCCGAACACCGTAGCCATTTCCACGGAAACGCGCGCGGTCACACTCGATGGCAGGACGCTTTCTTTGTACGCGGCGTCTTGCTTCTCGAACAGCTCCCAAGACGGCAGGCTCACCACGCGAGCCTTGATGCCTTCGGCCTTCAATTTTTCGTACGCGCCCACGCACCACTGCAATTCCGTGCCGGTGCCAATCAGGATGACCTCCGGCTTTCCGCCATCCGCATCCGCAAGCACATAGCCGCCCTTCGCCACACCCGAAGCAGGCGCGAACTTCGTGCGGTCCAGCGTGGGCATGGCCTGGCGGCTGAACACAAGCGTTGACGGCCCATGCGTGTGTTGCAGAGCGGCTTTGTACGCTTCCGTCACCTCATTCGCATCGCCCGGCCGCAGCACCAGCATGTTCGGCATGGCGCGCAAGGAAGCCAGTTGCTCGACCGGCTGATGCGTGGGTCCATCTTCGCCGACGCCGATGGAATCGTGGGTAAAGATAAAGAGCGCCGGGATCTCCATCAGGGCTGCCAGGCGCATGCTGGCGCGCATGTAGTCGCTGAAGTTGAAAAACGTCGCTGCAAAAGCGCGCAGCCCGCTGAGCGTCATGCCGTTGACTGCCGCGCCCATGCCGTGCTCGCGCACGCCGAAGTGGACGTTGCGCCCGGCGAACTCGTCGGGGAAAAACTCGCCCGCGCCCTCAAAGAGCAGGTTGGTCTTGTTCGATTTCGCTAAATCAGCGGAGCCGCCCACTAGCCAGGGAATGTTCTGCGCCAGGACGTTGAGCACTTTGCCGGAGCTCTCCCGCGTGGCCATGCCCTTTGGGTCCGGCGGAAATACCGGCAAATTCTTGTCCCAGCCGGCGGGCAGCTCGCGGCGCTGCATCTTGTTCAGGCGACCGGCCAAATCTGGAAATTGCTTGAAGTAGTCAGCAAAGAGTCTCGCCCACTCCCCGCGCGCATTCGCACCGCGTGCACCCAAATGGTCCTGGAAATGTTGGTACACGCCGTCGGGCACCAGGAACTTCGCGTCTTCCGGCCAGTCGTAATTCTTTTTTGCAAGCTTGATTTCCGCTTCGCCCAACGGTTCGCCGTGCGCTTCATAGGAATCCTGCTTGTGCGGCGAGCCGTAGCCGATGTGCGAATCCACAACCAGCAGGGTCGGGCGATCGCTGGTCTTCAAAAATGTCTCGTAGCCCCGCGCCAGCTCCAGCAAATCATTCGCATCGGCCACGCGCGTGACGTTCCAGCCATACCCGACGAACCGCGTCATCACGTCTTCACTGAACGACCAGCTTGCCGGGCCGTCCAGCGTCACGCGATTGTTGTCGTAGATCCAGCAAAGATTCGATAGCTTCAGGTGACCTGCAAGCGAAGCCGCTTCGCCGGCCACGCCCTCCATGATGTCGCCGTCGCCGCACACCGCGTACACGCGGAAATTGAACAGCTCAAATCCCGGACGGTTAAAGTTTGCCGCCAGCCACTTTCCGGCAATGGCCATGCCCACGCTGTTGCCCACGCCTTGCCCCAGCGGCCCGGTGGTTGTCTCCACGCCTGTGGTGAGGTGCGATTCCGGGTGGCCGGGGGTCCTGCTGCCCAGTTGGCGAAAGCGCTTGATCTCGTCCAGCGACACGGAAAGCTCCTTCTGGACTTCGCCCTTGGCGTTCACCGCTCGCACACGGGCCAGGTGCAGGGTGGAGTAGAGAAGCATGGAAGCGTGTCCCGCGGAGAGCACAAAGCGGTCACGGTTGGGCCAAAGCGGGTCCGTGGGGTCATACTTCAGAAAACTTTGCCACAGCGAATAGACGACCGGGGCCAATCCCATGGGTGCGCCGGGATGTCCGGAATTCGCCTGTTGCACGGCATCAATGGAGAGCGTCCGGATTGTATTGATGCACAGTTGATCGATGTTTTGCTGGCTCACAGTGTCTCCCTTGCGGATCAGGGGATGACCGCAATGTGGGTTCAGGGGTTAGATGCAGCACCCGCAGATAAATCCATAAAATTGTACTTCAAAAAGGTACAGCTCGCTTGTTCGGTTGGCCTTCAAGCCATTCTCAGGCCGCTTGACGCCGACAATGGCCGCGCGAGGTAAATCCCTGCCAAGTCGTAACCCCGCGTTAACCCGTCATTCATGCACCTCTCGCTAGAATTCTCGCCCAGAGGGCCCGGGATGCCTGTGCTGATCGTGGAAGGTGAGCCGGAGATGGCCCGGCTGATTGGCCATCTGCTTCCTTAGCAAGTGCAAAGAAATTGCTTTCATCAGGAGAAATCGAAATGAAGAGATTGATTCACCTGTTTCCGGTATGCGTTTTACTCGCGATGACCTTCTTCGCGCGGGGTGCGAACGCACAGAGTGACAAGGGTTCCGTGGCTGGCCACGTTTCAGACTCATCCGGCAGCGTGCTACAGGGCGCCGAAGTCGAATTGCAGCCCACGGGCATCACTGTGGCCTCCAATCAGCAAGGCTCCTACTACATCAACAATCTTGTTCCCGGGACGTACACCATCACCGTTACGTATGTGGGGTTCTCCCTTTTTACAAAGGTCGTCAACATTGCGGCGGGCCAGCCCACCACTGTTGACGTGAAAATGGAGGTGACCTCCCAAAGAGACCAAGTCTTTGTGACTGCCGAACGCCCTTCCGGCGAGGTAGAACAGGTAAACCGCCAGCGGACCGCCGACAATGTTCTGCAGGTACTCTCGAATGAGGTAATTACAAGCCTGCCCAATGCCAACATCGCCGACGCTGTGGGCCGCATGCCCAGCGTCACGCTGGAGCGCGACGAAGGCGAAGGCAAGTACGTGCAGGTGCGCGGCACCGAACCGCGCTTGACCAACGCCACCATCGACGGGGTGAACGTTCCTTCTCCCGAGTCCGGAGTCCGCCAGATCAAATTCGACGCGATTCCCTCAGATATCGTGGAGTCCGTCGAAATCAACAAGACCCTGCAAGCCAATCAGGATGCCGACGGGATCGGCGGCTCCGTAAACTTGGTCACAAAAACGGCCACAGAACGCCCCACCATCGCCCTTTTCGGACTTGGAGGCTACTCGCCGATTCTGGGCGGGCGCCCCAACTACCAGACGACGGCCACAGTGGGCAAGCGCTTCGGCTCCAGCAAGAAACTCGGCGCGCTCTTCGGTTTCTCGTATGACTTTGAAGGCCGCGGCATTGATGACACTGAACCCGTGCCGGACGTTGCTACCTTGCCGGACGGCTCTACGCAACGATATTTCGACTCCATGGACATTCGCGAATACAAGTACTACCGTTCGCGGTACGGCTTGGCGGGAAGTACCGACTACCAACTGGGACAAGGATCGAACATATACGTGCGAGGTCTGTTCTCCGACTTCCACAATTTCGGTGACCGCTGGGTGTACACCCTCAACGACAACACGCCGCTGCTGAACCCTGGCCAGTATCCAAATGGCATAACTCTTTTGAATAACAATGGCTGTAGTTTGAATTCGTCGACGCCACCGGTAGAAACGTGTAACGGCGCACCTTCCTTTAACAATTCTATCCGTCGTCCTCGCTACATTATCGAAAACTTGGTGTTGGGCGGAAAGCACGTGCTCGCCAGTACCTGGTTTTCTTGGGACGTTTCCGGTTCGTTTGCCAGCGAAAATGATAACGGTTATGGTGGTGGTTCCTTTGGCGTGCCATATGCCTCGACCTATACGAACCCCGCTTGCACGTACGATCCTGCCGCTACGGGGAATTCCCTTCGCCCGCGATGGTCGCAAGCATGTTACACGGAGGCCTACAACACCTCCCTGTTCGACCTGAACGACGTGAACATCAGCCGCGGCAAGACTGCCCAAACGAACTTGCAGTTTGCTGCGGCGATGGGCAAGCGCTACCACATCGGTTCGCACCTGGCGACGATCGAGATTGGCGGAAAATTCCGCAACGCCCACAAGTACGACCACAGCTACTCGGACGACTATGCAATACCAACTGTCGGTGGCAGCGGACCAGACAAAAACGACTTTGTCCCAGGCGCTGCGATTATCCCCTTCAGCCTGTTTCCCAACACGTTTCACAACTCCAACTACTACAATGGAACGTACCCGCAGGGACCGTTTGCGGATTACTACAAGACGCAGGCTTACGCCTTCGCGCATCCGAGCGACTTCGTGTTTTCGACCGGCGCTACGGGGGCTCCCAACTTCTACAGCTACATCGAGCAGGTTTCCGCTGGGTACGTAATGAACACCATCGACTTCAGCAAATTCCGGCTCGTCGCCGGTGTTCGTGTCGAAGCAACGAATTTGGACACCTTGGGCTGGCAGAATGGCTGCACGGATCCTACGGTTTGCCCACTACCCCTTATTCCACCCGGACAAAACTTAAAAGCCGGCGGCGATTACATCCATGTGCTTCCAAGCGCTTCGCTGCGCTATGCCTTGACCAGCAATACCGACTTTCGCCTTGTTTATGGCCGAGGGCTCTCCCGTCCTAATCCTCAGGATATAGCTCAATCATTTTCCATTACCCCCGCGCAAGGGGGTAAGGGGAGCATAGGTTTCGGCAACCCGAACCTGAAAGCGGAAACCGCCAACAACTTCGATTTCTTGTTCGAGCACTACATGAACCCGTTCGGAGCCATTCAAGCTGGCGTGTTTTACAAAAGACTTTACGACCCCATCATAGACAGCTCAGTGGAAGTGCAAAACTATACGCCACCTGCTCCCTATAACACCTCCGGTTACCAAGGTAGCTACACAATCAGCCAACCGCTGAACGCGGGAAGCGCACACCTGTTTGGCTTCGAAATCGCCTACTTGCAACGATTCAGCTCGCTCCCGGGATTCCTCAGCGGGCTAGGTCTTTCGGCAAATTACGGCTACACCGTCTCGGGGACTGGCGGTCTCCCTGGCCGTTCTGATAATCCTCATTTGCTGAGGCAAGCGCCAAATACCTGGAACATCAGCCCGACGTATGACCGGGGCCGTTTCTCCTACCGGCTTGGGGTTTCTTACAATGACGCTAACATCTTCTCGTACCAATATCAGGATGGAACAGCGGGAGGGTTGAAGGGTCCTAACAGCGACACGTACCTCTATTCGCACCTGCAGATTGATATGCAGGGAAGCGTGCGAATGAATAAGGGCTTCACTCTGGTCGCCTATATTCTCAACGCCAACAACGAGGTCTTTGGTTTCTACAACGGCAGCAGTCAGTACTTGATTCAGCGCGAATACTACAAGCCGACGTATGCGCTCGGTATGCGCTGGTCGCCGAGGCACGAACGGTAGCGCTTCGAGCATCAATCCCGGCGGGGTCACTGCCTGGCCTCGCCGGGAAGTTCGGAAGGAACCTTGACCGCCCCCAGGGGCCGCGGTGTTTAGTGTACACGCCAAGTCCCCGGCCTTTTCCCCGAACGATCTTGCTGAGGGGCCATTCAGAGGAGCATTTGGGCCACGTTCAGGAACATCCAGCTGCCGTGTAATTCGTGCCATCGAGCACGCTTCCTGGAGGAAACATGAAAACGAAATTGGCTCGGTTCACCGCCCTGCTTGGGCTGCTGGCCATCGTGGCACTGGGTGCCGCAATGAACTACTCACTCGCAAAGAAGGTCGCCGTGCCCGGCACGGGCGGCTGGGATTACGTCAGCGTGGATGAAGCGGGGCGCCGCGTGTACATCTCTCACGCCACACAGGTGGATGTGCTGGACGCCGATTCGTTTGCGCTGGTCGGCACGATTCCCAACACACCGGGCGTCCACGGCATCGCCCTCGCCTCCGAATTTGGGCGCGGCTACATTTCCGCCGGGCGCGCCGATGCTGTTGTGCCCTTCGATTTAAAGACGCTGAAGCCGCTCCCCGAAATCAAGGTCGGCAAGAAGCCCGACGCCATCATTTACGAGCCGCTCACCAAGCGCATCTATGTCATGAACGGCGACAGCGAAAATATCACCGTGCTCAACGCCGCCGACGGCGCCGTGGTGGGCACCATCGCGCTTGGCGGCGGCCCTGAATTCGCGGTGTCCGATGGCAAAGGCAATCTTTGGGTTAACCTCGAAGAGCAGAATGAAACGCTGCACATCGATGTGAATACGCTGAAGGTAAAAGACCGTTGGGCGCTCGCGCCATGCGCCACGCCCACCAGCCTGGCGCTCGACAACGAGAACCGCCGTCTTTTCGTGGGCTGCCGCAGCCGCCACTTCGCCGTGTTGAACGCCGACACCGGCAAACTCGTCTTCACCGCGCCCATCGGTGAACGCGTGGATGCCGGCGCTTTCGATGGCACTACCCGTCTCGCCTACGTCTCCACGGGCGACGGCAAAGTTTTCGTTTTCCACCAGGATTCGCCGGACGCCTACAGCCTGCTCCAGGAAATCGTGACGCATCCCGGCTCCAAGACCATGGGCTACGATCCCAAGACCCGCAACCTCATCGTGCCTGGCAGCGATAACGGCGCCATGCAAGTGATGATCTTCTCCCCCAAGCCCTGATTCACGGCTTTCCGCTCGTATTGCGCTGGTCCTTCGTATTCGCTAGATTGGAATGGCCGGCGCCCGGGTGGCGGAATGGCAGACGCTGAGGACTTAAAATCCTCCGGGGATTTTTCCTCATGTGGGTTCGACTCCCACCCCGGGCACCATCAGTTCCCCTCTAGTTGCTGCTGGCGCGATGCGACCCAAGGCGCAGAGTGTCGCGCGATGATCGCAACACGCCTTGCTGACTTTGAAACTCCCGCGAGTTTTGTGCAAGCCTCCTGCCGTAATCCCAACTACACTTCCAGTTGGCCCGAGACTCTTCGCTCGAATACCCAGATTGGCTTACGTGGGCACTCTGGAAGCGCAGCATTGAAGCTTTGGACAACGACGCCCCATCGCACGATACCGTCTCCCCCACCCTTGCACAGAGTGCTGCCAACAGCAGGGGTCTCTTCCGCTATTGGTTAGCAGCGATTCTTTTACTCGGCGTTTTTGCTTTTTGCGTCCCCACCATTCCGTCTGCCGACATGTGGTGGCATCTCAGCACTGGCCGTTACATCCTGCAAAATCACTCCGTCCCCCATACCGATCCGTTTTCTACCACCATCGCTGGCCAGCCCTGGATCATTCACGAATGGCTCTCCGAGGTCGTCTTTTACTTCGCGTATTCCACGATCGGTTCAGTGGGGCTTCTGCTCCTGACCGCCTTCGTGCTCACGCTGGCTTTCTGGTTCGCTTACGGACGCTCCGGTGGACCCTTGTTGGCCAGAATTCTCTCGTTGGCTCTGGGTGTATGGGCCGCGAGCCCTATTTTTTCTGTGCGTCCCCAAATCTTTTCCTATCTTCTGGCTTCTGCTTTTCTCTTCGTGTTGAGCCGGTATTTCCAGAACGGTTCCTACAGGTTGCTTGTCCTGCTGCCTCTGCTCACGATTCTCTGGGTTAACTTTCACGGCGGCTACGTCCTTGGCCTCACGCTCATCCTTCTTTTCGCGGCAGGTGCTGTCGCCGATTGGCTCGCGGGTCAGGCTGACGGCGTCACGACGAAGCGGCGGGTCCTTGCGCTTCTACTGGCCTGCGCTTCTTGTTTGCTGGTTGCGCCTTTGAATCCCAACGGCTTCGCCTTGCTCACGTATCCTATTGCGATTCTCAAGGCCTGGGGAGCACAGACGGACATTATGGAGTGGCGCTCTCCCGATTTTCACTTATCGATCTTTCGGCCTTTTGCGGTGCTGATGCTTCTCACGGTGGCCGTGCTGGCACTTTCTCCGAAACGACCGAGGCCCAGCCAAATCCTGCTCTTCATCTTCTTCTCGTATGTCGCGCTCTACTCTATGCGCAACTTGCCGTTCTTTGTGTTGGTGGCCTTCCCACTGCTCGCTGAGTACGCTTTCTTGCCCGCTTGGAAATTTCCGGCTTGGCGTCTGGGTCTGCTGAAGGCTTTTCAAGCGGCCGCGGTCCTCCTGGTCGCCGTGGTCTGCGCCAAGATTGCCAGCGACCACATCGCCACGGAATTGGACATGGAGCAGTCCCGCTTCCCCGCGCGCGCCGCTTCATTTCTCGATGCCCAGAAGCTCCCCGCTCCTCTTTTCAATTCGTATGATTTTGGCGGGTATCTGATCTGGCGGCTGTATCCACGCTATAGGGTGTACATCGACGGACGCACGGATGTGTACGGACTCACGTTCTTTAATGATTTCATCCAAGTCTACCAGGTCAACGCCGATCCACGACCTACCCTGGATCACGCCGGCATTCGCACGGTTCTAGTGGAGCCGCAATCGAATCTAGCCGGTTTTCTTCGCACGCAGACAGTGTGGAAACGCGTCTACGAGGATCCTGTCGCGGTCATCTTTTCACGCTGAATGCTCCAATTAGCTACGCCATTCGAGCTTGCGGGAGACTTTGCGCAGGCACGCTGTGACCTGCGGTCTGGAAGTTCTCTATCCCCTGTGACAGGCAAACCTTGGGTCATCCGGTCGTTAGCCGTTCCTGGCCCCAACGGTAACGTCCTGACTGGGACGCGCCACAAGGTCACGCACTGAAAAACAGCGTCCTAGACGGATCTGCGCCATTGGCGAAGGTGCGCTCGGCAGGGAGTAGCGAAACAAACAAAAGGCGGTGCTGTTCAGCTGGGGGGAGGAAGCAGCACCGCCTTATTGCTGGGATGCGGATCCCAGTGACGGGATTCCGCTCCCCTTGAGGAAACTCAACCGCGGACCGTCAGCACCGGGCAAGGCGCCTTGGTTACTACGTTGTAGGCAATCGTCAGCGGCACATGGCCCGCCAGGCTCTTCCGAGGCTTGGCGCCCATGACGATCAGATCCGTCTTCGATTCCCTGGTCGCCAGCAGAATCTCTTCCACGGCGGCCCCAAAGGTGACCCGGAACTCCGGTTTGCACCAGTTCTCGCTCCCGGCGGGCATAAGCTGCTTCATGCGCACCACATTGATCTCCCGCTGCCGGGCCACGCTCTCTTCCGTGTAGGCCGCGGCGCTTTCGATCACATGCAGCAGCGTCAGATGCGCGCCATGCTCTTGGGCGAGGGAGAAAGCGTAAGCGGCAGCTTTCTCCGCACCTGGCCCAAAGTCGGTCGCGAACAAAATGTTCTTCAACTCCACTTCCTTTTTCTCGGTGTCCTTCACCAAAGGACCCACCGTCAGAACCGGACTGTCGGACTGCCGGAAAATCTCCTCGGCGACGGAGCCGATCAGGATCTTCTGGACCTTGCCGCGGCCGTGCGTCCCGGCCACCACCAGGTCGATCTCATGCTCGGCGATCAACTTATTCAGAGTCGGCCAGACGTTGCCCTCTTCCATCAGCACTTCGTGGGGCACGCCGCGTAGTTTCCCGGAGATCAAAATGTCCGTAACGCCTTCTTCCGCGGCCTGGCGAACCTTCTCGTAGGTGGCCTGCGCCAGTTGTGGTTCGGCAAACTGGAAAGGATCCGGGGTAATGACGTGGGTAAGGTAAATCCGGGCATCATAGCGCTTGGCCATGGCTATGGCGTAATCCAACGCGTGGTCGGAAACTTCCGAAAAATCGGTGGTCACAAGAATCTTGGTAAGGGAAACTCTCTTGTTCTGGTCTGTCTTGGCCTTTTCCTTGGGCTCCATTACTTGCGGCATGACTCCCCTCCTCAACTTCCCCCCTTTGGCCCAGACTGATGGCACCAATGCATCAAACTAAGGAGAGTGCACGTTCCGTTCCACAGCGCGCCCTTCTTAGTCGCTGGAAAGAAAGAGGTTGCGTCACTTTTTAAGTTTACTGGAGTGTTACTGAGCCAACTTCCGCACAAATGTGCGCCGAATCACCTAAGTCTGTGGGGAATGAACAGCACGAAGAGACTGGCCACCAGCCGCAAAGCCTAGCCCAAAAAAGAAGCAGCGGCCAGCTAATGGATGAGCCCGTCATGCGGGCGTTCGCGGTCGACTATTCGACGCTTCGTTGTAGTCGTGCTGGCCGCTGCAAAGTCATTTTGTGGGCGCCCCTTTCTACGACGTTTCCGTTTCAGGCTTGCACCCCGAACGCAAACGCCCTGAAAGGAACGCCCACTGCGCAGCTATTCGACAATCGCTCCATTGCCGAATTGCCGCGCGCTGTTCTATCTTGCATCTGGCGTTCCTTTGTGGCACCTCCCTCTTGCCCTAGGATCTTGCTGTAAATACGGCTGTTAGATTCGCTGCCACCGCGGAATCATCGCGGGGCCGGCCCCTCCATGGGGCATTTCACTCTCCGCGGTGTTTTCTCACCCACCGCCTCTTGTATCGCTCAGGCAATCCCCCCACGCAGAACCCTGCGACACGGGAGGACTCACCCCGCACCCGCCCTTGACAGCTTGCTCAGAGCTATGTGACAAGGGAGAAGAGGAAGTTGTATGGCCGACACCAAAGAACACGCCCACGAACTGATCGAGCGTCTGGCCCCAAGCCAGGTTACCGCCGTCGTTGGCCTACTCGAAGCCATGCTCGACCCCGTCTCCCGCAGTCTCGCCAACGCCCCCCTGGACGATGAGCCAGTCTCTGAGGAAGAGGCCCGCGAGATTGCCGCTGCTCGCGCCTCTCTCGACCGTGGCGAGGGCATTCCTCACAAGCAAGTTCTGGCTGAGTTCGGCCTCACCCTCGAAGACTTCGAGCGCATGGGCCGCACCCCGCTCGACCCCCACAAGACGAATCGCTAAGCATGGGCAAGAGCATTATCTGGAACGACCAGGCCAAGGCTCAACTCCGCGCCATCGATCAGCCCACCGCCCTCCGTATCCTTCACGCGCTAGCCCGCTATCTGGATACCGGCAAAGGCGACGTCAAGCGACTCTGAGACATCGAGCCTCCCGAGTTTGCCTTCGCATCGGCGACTACCGCGTCCGCTTCCATCACCAGGAGCACATCAGTCGCATCTTGGCCGTGAAACATCGCCGCGAAGCTTACCGCTGATCTGCGTGCCGCTCGCCGAGCATGAAATGTTTCTCGAATAGCTCCGTCGCCCGCTTTGCGCCTTCTTCCGTCATCACCACCGATTTCGCTTTGCTCTTCGGATCCGAGATATACCCTTTCTCGTGCAGCCGGTCGAGCGTGCCCGTGACGCTGATGAGCCGCTCCAGCACGTCGTAGCCATACCGCGTGGTCAAGCCCTTGACGTCCGTGCGCAGGTGACCCGGCCACCCCCAATTGCCCCAAGTTTCAGGTCTTCCTTGAATTCTGTATGGCAAATTCGCGAAAGAACGGAATGCCGAATGTTCTAATTTTGTCGATGGCATCCTGGGTTTGCGGTTCGACAAATTGCATCGCCTGCTCTAATGGCAGCAGTCCCTCGTCCTTCCTGCCAGTGAGCTCGCCCACCTTGATCTGAGAAACAGCCCGTGCAATAGCCTCCCGCGGATTTTCGTGTGGCCCCACCTCCCACATAGGCTCCCAGTTTCTTTTAGGCCACTGATCTTTGTAGAGCTGCGGTAGCCGGAATCGAACAGCGCCTCTTTCTGTGTGGCTCGGTTCCCGAGCCATTTGCATAGGGAATTCGCCGGCCGAACACGCCAACTCAATCGCAAACCTATCCTGATTGTATTTCGGCGATATGAAAAGGTAGATGTATGCATTCATATCAGGTGCCATCTGCCAGCCAAACAAACGGTCGCCCGCGCGAATTCTTCGTGTCTCAACAGGCGCAAACTGCCCTATTTCCTGCTGGAGCTTGCGTGCAAACACTGCTCGCACAGCCTGGGCGATTTTAGTTCTCATGTTCTCCTGGTTTTCCTACGCGTGTCGACTCGCGGGTGGCTCAGCCCTTCGGTTGGATTCAGCTTTTACGATGGCAGAATACCACTTCAGGATTTAACTGCGGAGGCTATCAGAACGAGAGAATCGGGTGGCCTGCCCTTTGCGCTTTAGGGCTCTTCCTTCCTCTCGATTCTGTCATACTCGATAGCCGAGACGTTGAGGGACTTACCACTCAGGGTTTCGCGGGAGCCGCAGGTTCTTCCTCTTCGCTATGCGACAATCCAAACTTCTTCATCTTGTACCGCAGCGCGTCCCGGCTGATATTCAACAGCTTCGCCGCCTTGATCTGGTTGCCATGCGACTGCTGCAGCGCCAGTTCCACAAGCGCATGCTCCACATCCTCCAGCGACGTGCCACCCTCAGGAATTGATAGCGCAGGCAATCGTCGCTTCCCGGGCGCAAGTTGCGCTTCCGCCACCGGGGCGCCCAGCTTGTTCTCGCCCTGCACTCCCCCGCCCTTGCCACTGGCCACGGTGAACGGCAGGTCATCCGGCCTCAACAGGTTGCCTTCCTCAAGAATCATCGCGCGTTCCAGCGCGTTCCTTAGCTCGCGCACATTTCCCGGCCAGTCATAATTCAGCATCAGCCTTCGCGTCTCTTCGCTCAGACCCTGCACGGACTTGCGAAACTTCCTGTTGTAGTGCGCCAGGAAAAACTCCACCAGCGGTACGATGTCTTCCTTTCGTTCCCGCAACGCCGGCAGGTAAATGGCGATGATCGCCAGCCGGTAGTACAGGTCCTGGCGGAAACGGCCTTCCCGCACTTCTTTCTCAAGATCCCGATTGGACGCAGCAATGACCCGCACATCCACCTGGATATCGCGGACCCCGCCCACTCGCCGGACCATCTGGTCTTCCAGCACACGCAGGAGCTTGGCCTGCAAGAGCGGCGATAGCTCACCAATCTCGTCCAGGAACAGCGTGCCGCCATCGGCAAGCTCGAACAGGCCCTTTTTCATGGCCTTGGCGTCCGTGAAGGCGCCCTTTTCATGGCCGAAGAGTTCCGCCTCGATCAGCGTTTCGGGGATTGCCGAACAGTTGATGGCCACGAAGGGACGTTCCGCGCGGGAACTGCGGTAATGAATCGCCTTGGCCACCAGGTCCTTGCCCGTGCCGCTCTCCCCTTGTATCAGAATGGTACCGGCCTCACTGGCAGCGACCTTGTACACAAACTTCATCAATTCCGTGATCTTCCGCGATACGCCAATGACCTCGTGGTAGCCCGCGCGGCGTCGCACCTCTCCGCGCAGCGATTCCACCTCGGTACGCAGTGAACCCGCTTCCAGCGCGTTCTGCAGCGTCACCCCCAACTCTTCAAAATTGATGGGTTTGCTTACAAAGTCGTACGCACCCATACGCAGCGCCGCTTTCACGTCGTCGAGTTGCGGGTCCGCGGTCATCATGATGATGCTGCGCGTCTCCCCCGCCTGCTTCAGCTTTTCCAGGACTTCCAGGCCGCTCATGTCAGGCAGGTGCACGTCCAAGAGGACGGCGTCCACACTTTCGCCTTGCAGGTTGCGCAAAGCATCTTCTCCCGTCCCGGCCTCGACACTCTGGTAGCCGTATTCGGTACACTTCTGCGTCAGCGCCCAGCGGACGAGCTTTTCGTCGTCAACTATCAGGATTCGCTTTTGGGGCATCTTGCTATTTTATCACCATGCCCAGCCTACGGCCGGTCCTTCTTTGGGCGCTCCAACGGCAAGTCGATCCGGAACCGCGAGCCTTTTCCCGGCGCACTGCTCACTTCGATCTTGCCTCCATGTGACTGCACGATGCCGTTTGCCAGCGATAGCCCCAGCCCCGTGCCTTCGTTGCGCGTGGTGAAGAACGGCTTGAAGATTTTGGGGAGCGCATCGGCCGGAATCCCTCTCCCCGTGTCGGCCACTTCCACGATCGCCTGATCCTGCTCAAGGGCGGTGGTCACTTCCACTTTGCCTGGGCCGGAAATGGCCTGAATGCCGTTCAGCAGGAGATTCAGCACCACTTGCTGTATTAGCGCGGGATCATGGTCCACCAGCGGCAGTGAAGAATTTGCTGTGAACAGGATCTGCACAGGCTTGTTGCGGACCTGTTGGCGCGCCAGCATCACCGCTTGCTCAATCGTCGAGTTCAGATCGCTGGGGCGGAAAGCAGGTGGCCGGGGCCGCGCGTAGAAGAGCAGGTCGTTCAGAATGTCCTGGATATGCCGGATCTCCTTCTGGACGTCCCCCATCACTGCGCGGCTGGGGCTGTTGGCGGGCAAGTCTTTGCTCATTACCTCCACAACACCCGCAATTCCGGCTAGGGGGTTGCGAATCTCGTGCGCCAAGCCAGCGGCCAACTCGCCGAGTGTCGCCAGGTGCTCCGCGCGCGCCATCTCACGCTGGTGAAATTCCTCGAGTTTCCACCGGCTCTCGTCCAACTGCTCGACCATTTCATTGAACTGGCGGCCCAGCCGCCCGATGTCGTCGTCGCGCTTGGCAAATTCCACGCGCGTCGAGAGGTCGCCGTGGCGCACGCGTTCAATGGTATCCATCAGTTCTTCCAGCGGGCGTTCCACCAGCACGAGCAGGACAGAGAGCAGTACAAAACATAGCAAAATGGCAAAGCCTAGCGCCGCCAACAGAATCCACTGTGCGTTTTGAATATCCAGTGACCGCAAAACCGCCGTCACGACGGCTAAGCTCAACGCCAGCACCCCGATGATCGGGATGAATACCTTCCATTGCCAGCGGATTCCGGTCGCCCAGCGCACGGTTTGGGGCAGTTTCATGCCCGTATCTCACCAGAAAAACAGCACTTCGCGCAAGTCGGCACCGTGACTCCAGAGGCAAGCCTTGCCGGGAGACACAATTCGGCACACCGCCCCGACAATTTTGCCCCACCTTCCGCGCCGTCCTCTACAATCGCAATCACGCAATCTCCTGCTCACACTTTGGGAGCGCTCTTGCGGAGGTTCTGTGCCCTCACCTGATTCCTTCGATCTGATTGTGATTGGTTGTGGCCCGGCCGGCGAAAAGGCCGGCGCCCAAGCCGCGTACTTCGGCAAGCGCGTCGCCGTGATTGAGCGTGCCCAGGGCGTCGGCGGCAGTTGCGTCAATACCGGCACCGTCCCCAGCAAAACCCTGCGCGAATCGGCCCTGTACTTCTCCGGTTTGAAGCAGCGCGGCCTTTACGGCATTGATTACTCGCTGAAGGAAAATCTCACCGTCCACGATTTCATGCATCATGAGCGCACCGTGGTTGAAATGGAGCGCCGGCGCATTCTCAAGAATCTGGAGTTGCACAATATCGAACTGGTGTGTGGCCAAGCCTTCTTCGAGAATCTTCACACCGTAGCCGTCAGCGGCCCGGCGGGCACGCGGCGCCTGCGCGGCGAGGTGATCCTGATTTCCACTGGCTCCAAGCCCCACCGGCCCGCGGAAATTTCCTTCGACGATGTGCACACCTTTGATTCGGACACATTCTTGCGGATGGATCGTATTCCGAAGAGCCTTGCGGTCATCGGTGGCGGCGTCATCGGTTGCGAATACGCCTCCATCTTCATGGCGCTTGGCGTGAATGTGACCCTGGTGGACGGCCGTGATCGCCTGCTCCCCTTTCTGGACGCGGAAATCGCCGGTCGTCTGCGCGATCGATTCATTTCGCTGGGAATGAACTTGTGGTTCAACGAACGTCCCGTAAAGGTCGAAAACACCTCTTCCGGCGCGCGGCTTCTCATGAAAAGCGGGAAGATCCTGGAAGCGGACGCTGCACTCTTTGCCGCGGGTCGCCGTGCCGCGGTTGACGGCTTGGGGCTGGACAAAGCGGGGCTGGCCATCAACGACAAAGGCTACCTCAGCGTGGACGATCACTATCGCACCGCCGTGCCGCATATCTACGCCGCCGGCGACGTTATCGGCTTTCCCGCGCTGGCCTCGACCTCCATGGAACAAGGCCGCGTGGCCGTATGTCACGCTTTCGGCCTCAAATACAAGGAGCGCGTTCCCTCGCTTCTCCCCATGGGCATTTATACGATTCCGGAAATTTCCGCTGCCGGTGAAATTGAGGAGTCCTGCAAAGAGAAAGGAATCGATTATTGCGTCGGGCGCGCCCTGTACGAGAACAACGCGCGGGGTCACATCACCGGAGACACTTCCGGCATGCTCAAGCTCATTTTCGCGCGCGCGGACCGCAGGCTGCTCGGCGTCAGCCTGATCGGTGAATCGGCCACCGAACTGATTCACATCGGCATGCTGGTTCTGGACAAGGGCCTCCCCATCGATGAGTTCATCGAGCAGGTTTTCAACTATCCGACGCTCAGTGAGATGTACAAATACGCCGCCTACGATGGCCTTGGCAATCTCGCAGGTCACAAACTCCGCGAGGGCTAGCGCTCCATCCGAGTATTGGTTTGCTGCGGCTATCCGCGCTCGATAGGGCAATAATATATTACGCTAACTAAAACATGCTAAACTCGCCACATGGCGAAAGAATGCTGCTTCTGTCCCTCCACTGCGGACATAACCGGGGAACACATATGGAGCGATTGGATGAACAAGCTGTTCCCATCGGGCGACATCACGTTTCGAAACGTAACGCTAGATGGTGCGGTACTCAAGCAGTGGCCAGCAAAAGAGATAAACCTAAAGGCGAACGTTGTCTGTGGAACATGCAACAACGACTGGATGTCTGACATTGAAGAGCAATATGCAAAGCCCGCCATGACAGATTTAATCTTGGGCAAGCAAGTGGGCGCGTTAAGCAGAAAACGCGCAATGGGCCTTTCGCTATTCGCTTTTAAAACAGCGGTCATTGCAAATTGTACTCTCCCTGAGGACCATTTCTTTTTTGCCAAGTCACAACGCTATGCTTTTCGTGAGTCTCTTACGATTCCGCCTGACGTTATGATGTGGCTTGTTGGGATGGAACCGATTAGGGGCGGAGGAATTGGCAGTCATAGCGTGCAGTATAGGTCCAACGTCACCCTGAATGTATGCTCCTTTTGGATTGGTCAGTTGGGATTTCAAGTCGTTTCCGCCAAGTCCACCCGACCCCGAAAGCTTGAGAGTCTCCCCACGCCACCCGGATTGACCGTTTGTTTTTATCCAACGTTGGAACCCGGCATTAGTTGGCCCCGCAAGAACGTCCTCAGCGTACAGGCGTTTAATGACTTTTCGAACAGATGGAACATGATTAAAGAGAGATGATTCTTTGGGTAGTGTCCTAATTTCGATCTCCAGTGCGATGAACGGCCTCTTGATTGGCAATAGACCGAAATAGTAGAATTTTAGGCAATATCAGTAGTTCAGTCTGATGATCACCAGCATCCACACCCTGATTTATTCCGACGATGCCCCCGCAACGCGGGCATTCCTTCGCGACGTCCTCGGCTGGCCCTACGTCGAGGATGCGCTGGGCGGAGGTGCGGGTTGGCTGATCTTCAAGACCGGGCGGAGTGAGATGGGCGTGCACCCGACCCACAGCGTCTACGATGGCAAGACGTTCGAATCGCCGAGGCACCATCTGATCTCCCTGATGTGCGACGACATCTCACACACGGTCGCTGAACTGAAGGGCAAAGGAGCGGAGTTCCGCGGCGAAGTTCAGGATCACGGGTACGGACTCGTGGTCATGATGGCCGTACCTGGCGCGGACGACATCATGCTTTACGAGCCCAAGCATCCGCTGGCGTACAGCCTTTGACCGATTGAAAGGGCAACTAACTCACTCCCACCTTTCACCCTTCGCAAGGCATCGTTCAAATTAGGACACTACCATTTTTTGCGCCCCACATACCCTTTCCGCCGTGCCGTGATACACTAGCCGCTCATTTTTTTCGGCGAGCCCGAGGGCGCTGTTGTAAAGTCATTTCATGCTTTCGCTGCGCCTCGCCGGAGCGGTTCTCTTTCTCTGTGCCTTGGCCTTGGTTCCTTCCCTCAGCCCACGGAATACTTCTGCTCCAAGTCCGCCTGCATATTTTGGTTTCGACCGCAACGATTACCCCGCCGATGACGCGCTACCTGCTCTTCGCAAAACATTTTCCTTCGCCAGCTACTGGCTCAGCGCGCCACCGGGGGAAAAGCGCAACTCCTGGCTTGGCAAGCGCGCGCTCCTGCAATCGCAGGGATTTGGTCTTGCTGTTCTCTTCAATGGCCGCGCGAGTCGCGCCTTGCGCAATACCGCCGACGCGCGCCAAAAGGGAATGCTGGACGCGCAAAATGCCGTGAAGTCAGCCCAGCAGGAGGGCTTTGCCATAGGCACCGTGGTTTTTCTGGACATTGAGGAAGGTGGCCGCCTGCCAGCACCTTATCACAGGTACCTCCAGGCCTGGAGCAACGCCCTCGCGAAAGCCGGCTACCGCGCCGGCGTCTATTGCTCCGCGATTCCGGTGGACGAAGGTCAAGGTGTGCACATCACCACCGCGCAGGACATTCAGGCGCACGTCACTTCGCCCGGTCTCGTCTACTGGGTCTACAACGATGCTTGCCCGCCTGCTCCCGGATGCGCTTTCCCGGCGAATCCGCCGCCACCCGCACAGAGTGGTTTTTCCTCCGCCGCCATTTGGCAGTATGCGCAGTCTCCACGGCGCAAGGAATTCACCGTGCGTTGTGCCGCCAGCTATGCGGCGGATGGCAATTGCTATGCGCCCCGCGACGCGCAGCATCGCTGGTTCCTCGACGCCAACGTTGCCACCACGCCGGACCCCTCCTCAAGCCATTAGGATTTGGAATCAATTCGTGGGATTCCGTGGAAACTTTTGGTAGGGCAGTCGCACGCCGTTAATCAAAACCTGATCGGCACGAAGCTGTGTGGGCGCTTCAAACCCCGCCGCGCCTCCCGCGGCCACGTAGTCATCTTGATCCACGCCGTCGCCGCTGACGCCCAACCCTCCAACCAACGTGCCATTGCGATAAAGCCCCACGCTTCCCGGAAAAAACACGATACCGCTCTTGTTGGTATTCGGCAGCCCAGCTTGAAATCCTTGCGTGCAGGGATTCGCCACATCCTGCTGGTACAAATTAAAAAACGGTCCGGTGCCGGAACCGTCGATCCCCGGCGGGAAAAAAGGCTGCGCGCCGAATCCGATGGTGCGATTCGTAACCGCGGTTCCGCTGGGCACCTGATTCAAATCGGCTGCGGTGCGCGAACTGCTGTTGAAGTAAACCATGTTGCGCGCCTTGGTAACGGCCACGTCAATGCTGAACACCGTGGAATCGGTCATGCGCCGCAGACCGATGACCGTGCCGTCGAGGTCCGCCACGGCAATCACCATGCGCGCCTTGGAACCCAGCGGCAAGCGGATCACCGCGGTCGTTTGGTTCGCGGTGGCTTCGGCGCTGTTCAATATCTGTTGCACATCCGAAGCGCTAAGCCCGCCAAGAGGTCCCGCTGCGGGCGCCACCAGATCGCCTTCGGGCGGCGGGCCGCTGCTGGCAAGCGGCCCCACCAAGAAACTTCCTGTGAATGTTCCCGCATTAACACCGGCATGCGGGGTTGTCTGATTGACGAAGGGTAGCGCGATCCCGTTGATAAACACCACGCCGGGCGCTGCGGGTGACGGCCCAAAGCCGTTGGAAGTCGCCCCCGCGAATGCCGCATATTCGGCGACGGCCTGCAGCGCACCCGCCACACCTACACCGCCCACCACCACGCCGCCGCGAAAAATCGGTACGCCCCCGGGATTCACTGCGTTCGGATCGCTGTCGAGCAAATCGGCTTTCCCGGTGATGATGCCGGGGCCGGTGCCACCGCCCACCGCAAGGGAAGGAAAGACGCGCTGTCCCGGCAGATAGTTTGTCGCCAGCGTGCACCCACGATTCGTGTTTTCGATACCGTAGAGCGGAGCGGCGTCCGTGTTCGTCACGCCGGGCGGGAAATGAATGCCGCTGATAAAACGCACGGTACGCGAAGAGAGCGGCGCCTGATCATTGCTGAAATAGGCGGCCGTCCGGGCCAACGCCACTGCCAGATCATTCACATCAACAGGTGCCCCAAAATTGCCGGTGTCGGTTGCGCCTGCGCCGGGCTTGCGATAAACGGCGAGTACCATTCCGCCGCGATCCACAACCGCAATTACCATCGTATTTGTGTCTGCTGCCGTGGCCGCAGCCTGCACGATGTTTTGCACGTCCGCGGCGCTTAACGCAGGTACGGCGGGCGGCGGAGCCGCGCTGCCGCCACTCGTGGACGTCACACTGCCGCATCCAATCAGAACGAAGACGAGCGCCAACGCCAGCGAGAGCGCCAGGACCACGCCGAACGCAAGCGTCTTCCGCCGTTGCTCGTAAGCTTGACGCGACTCCACTGGTTTTCGCAGGACATGTTCCATCGAAGGTTCTCTTCGTTGGTAACACACCGCGCGAGAGCGCAACAACGTGCATTCCCCGCGGGTGATGCCAAATGTTAACGGTCTGCCGCCCGCGCGGGGCGTTATCGTCTATTCGCAGGCGTCACGGAAAAGAGTTGCCGGGCGCGGCTGAATCCTGTTTAGTTATCAGGTATTGCAAACTGCCACTTGGCTCAACCGATCAAAGAGCATGCGCGTTGCCTTCTCGCTCAATTCGCGTACGTACCGGCTGCGCCCAGCAATCCTCTTCACTTTTTGTCTCGCGGTGACCCTCTTCGCTGCAGCGCAAGGGCCTGAGACCGCCTCGCCTTCCGTAAACGTGACGCAGGAGGCCGGTCCGCCGAAACGCATCCCGCGGCAACAGGCGCTCACCTCATCGGCCATTGATGGTGTGGTTCGCGAGCAAGTCTCCGAAGGTGTTTATCGCCCCGTCGCTGGCGCGCGCATTCAGTTGAAGAATCTTCAGAACGGCCAGATGCTTTCCGCACAGGCCGCGGGTGACGGTGTATTCCGCATCGTGCCGGTGGTTCCCGGCTCGTACGATCTCGAAGTGCAAGCCACTGGCTACGCAGCGTTTCGCGTGGCCGCGCTGTCTGCCAACGCCAACGAGGTGCTTACGCTGGAAATCTCGCTTGTCCCCTCGGCGATCGCAGCAGTGCGCTCGCGCCTGCCGCGACAGTCCGAGCTCGGCCCTGCCTTGCCGGCGGAGACTCCGGCGTCACTCGGTGCTTATCGCGAATTCCGCCATCGCCTCGATGCCGATCCCAACTACATTCTGGAACTCGCACCCGGCGTGCTGCCCCCTGTCGCCGACGTGTTCAATGCCGTGCCCAATCGCTGGGCGCTCGAGCAGCCCGACTACCGCCGCTATGCTCCTCAGGGCGAATACATTTACGTCAAGCCGCATTGGTACGACCCGTTCAACCGCAATCGCTTCAAGGGCGATGAACCCATCTGGCCGGAGTTCCTGGGCCAGCAAGTGTTCTTCAATTTCACCGGCTCCGCGGAAACCTTACTCGATGGACAGCGCGTCCCCACGCCCAGTGGCGTAAGCGCCGCGCAACCCGGCAGCGCGGAATTTTTCGGCCATGGCGAGCAATTGTTCCTCGATCAGACACTGCGCTTCACCTTCGAGCTGTTTCACGGCGATGCTTCGTTCAAGCCCGTGGATTGGCGCATCCGCATCACCCCCGAGGTGAGTCTGAATTATCTCGACGTGCGCGAACTGGGCGTCGTCAGCCCAGACGTGCGCAAAGGCACCACGCGCTTCGACACCCATCTGGGCCTTCAGGAAGCCTTCGTGGAGGTGAAGCTGCACGACCTCAGTCCCAACTACGATTTTGTTTCCGCGCGCGCCGGTATTCAGGAGTTCAACGCCGATTTTCGCGGCTTTCTTTTTGTTGACGAACAGCCCGCCCTGCGCTTCTTCGGCGATCTCCACAGCGGCCGTATCGAATACAACCTCGCTTATTTTCATTTTCTCGAGAAAAACACCAATAGCGGCCTGAACACGTTCGCGCGACGCGATCAGCAGGTGATCCTCGGCAACATTTATCTGCAGGACTTTTTCTTTCCCGGCTACACCGCGGAATTCATCGCCGCGTGGAACAAGGACGATCCCAGCATCCATTACGACGACAACGGTTTCCTGGTGCGTCCTGCGCCCATCGGGAATGTCATCAATCAAGGTGTTGGCCCGATTCCTCATGGCATTCGCGTCGGCTACTTTGGCTGGCTTGGCAGCGGCCATATCAAGCGGCTCAATCTGACGCACGCGTTTTATCAGGCGGCCGGTGAGGACACGTTTAACCCCATCGCGGGGCGTCGCGTTACCGTGAACGCGCAGATGGCCGCCGCGGAACTTTCCCTCGATCGCGACTGGATCCGCTACCGCGTTTCCACGTTCTATTCCTCCGGGGATGCCAACCCGCGCGATGGCCGCGCCCGTGGCTTCGATTCCATTGTGGATCTGCCGAATTTTGCCGGCGGGTTGTTCAGTTTCTGGAACCGCGAAGCCGTTCGTCTGACGGGCTCTGGCGTTGACCTCACCACGGAGGGCAGCCTTCTGCCAAGCATGCGTTCCAGCAAGGAAGAAGGTCAGGCGAACTTCGTGAATCCGGGAATTTTTCTCGTGAACGCCGGCGCCGATTTCGATATCACTCCGAAACTCAAAGGCTTCGCGAACTTCAATTTTCTGCGCTTCATGCGCACCGAACCACTCGAGTATGTGCTCTTTCAGCCGGACATTCGCCACACCATCGGCGAAGATCTCGGCGTCGGCGTGCATTACCGCCCGCCGCTCTCGGAGAATATTGTGCTGACCGGTGGCGCTTCCATGTTGCAGCCCGGCCAGGGCTTTCGCGATATTTATACCGGGCGCACGCAATTTTCGGTTTTTGGCACGGCCAAGTTTACGTTTTGAGGATGCGGATGACGCGACCGCTACTGTCATTCCGAGCGAAGCGAGGTACGGTTTTCCATCGCACGCCTTTTGTGCGATGAATCTGCTTTTGTAGGTTGACCTCGCCAACGGAAAGATAAGAACGGTTTGTTTGCTGGTAGCGTCCTGAGGACTGAAAAGAATGCTCGCGAAAACAGGATCGTCACTGCTCACAAAAATCGCATTGCGCAATCGCCGAGTGCCCCTGCTCGTCCTCCTCGCGGGCACGAGCGTCCTTCTGTTCGCCTTTATTGGCACTCACTCGCGCACTGCCGCTGCGGCAGCGCAGGAACCGCCGAACCCCGTGCGCGGCCAATCGCAGGAAGAGGCCGATCGCAAGTCTTCCGGCTGTATTTCCTGCCATACGGCGACGGACGAGCCCACCATGCATCCCTCCAAGGGCGTGCACCTCGGCTGCGCCGATTGCCACGGCGGAAATGTCACCGTCAGCGTTGCCAGCCGCACGGCGCCCAATTCACCGGAATACAACGCCGCAAAGGAAGAAGCCCACGTCCAGCCGCGTCAAGCCTTCTTCAGGAATCGCACCACGATTCCGGAGCGCGCCTACACCGAATGGCTCAAGGAATCCGCCGTATACGTGAAGTTCGTCAATCCGGGCGACCTGCGCGTTGCGCCGGAAACGTGCGGCGCGGCAGGATGTCATCCCAGCGAAACGCGCGCGGTTTCCACCAACATGATGACCCACTCCGGCTTCCTGTGGGGCGCAGCTCTCTACAACAACGGCGGCTTTCCCTACAAGAACGCGCGCTTCGGCGAGAGCTATGACAGGGACGGCGTTCCGCAGGCCCTGAAAACCGTTCCGCCGCCAACGCCGGAGGAAACCCGCGCTAATGGCGTGCTTCCGGAGCTGACTCCTCTCTATCGCTGGGAAATTTCGCAGCCGGGCAACGTTCTCCGCGTCTTCGAGCGCGGCGGCAGCAAAAAAGGTGAGCTCGGCAATCCCACGCGTGAAGAAAATCCCGGCAAGCCCGACGACAAACTCAGCGATCGCGGCCTGGGCACCGAATTGCGCACCGATCCCGTTTTCCTCGGATTGCAGAAAACGCGGCTCCTCGATCCCGTGCTTTCTATTCCCGGCACCAACGATCATCCTGGCGACTACCGTTCCAGCGGCTGCTCCGCCTGCCACGTGATCTACGCCAACGACCGTGATCCCGCGCATTCCGGCCCCTACGCGCCGTTCGGCCATCTTGGCTACAGCGCTTCGATCGATCCCACGATTCCCAAAAACGAGTCCGGCCATCCCATTAAGCACGTCTTCTCACGCGCCATTCCTTCCAGCCAGTGCATGATCTGCCATGTCCATCCCGGCACGAACATGGTCACCACCTATTTCGGCCTCACCTGGTGGGACAACGAAATCGACGCGGACAAGATGTATCCCACGCAGCAGCACAATCCCACGCAAGAGGAAAAATATCAGTCCTACCTGAGTAATCCGGAAGCCGCAGCCGCCCGCGGCTTGTGGGGCGATTCCAAGTTCCTCGAAAAAACCGGCAGCCCCGAGTTCAACGCGCAACTCAAAACCACGCAGTTCGCCGATTTCCACGGCCACGGCTGGATTTTCCGCGGCGTCTACAACCACGACCGGAAAGGGAACTGGCTCGACAAAGACGGCCGCGCCATCGCCTTCGACGATCCGCAACGCTTTCAGAAAGCCGTGCACTTGGCGGACATTCACTTGGAAAAAGGCATGCAGTGCGCCGATTGCCACTTCGCCCAGGACAACCACGGCAACGGCAAAATTTATGGCGAACCCCGCGCCGCCGTGGAAATCGATTGCGTGGATTGTCACGGCACAATTCGCCAGAAAGCCACGCTGCTTACCTCGGGTCCCGCCGCTCCCGATGGCCTGCGCCCCGGCGAACCGCGCGGCCGCCACCTGGAAGCGCTCCGCACGCCGTCGGGCTTGCGGCGGTTCGAGTGGCGCGGCGACAAACTCTACCAGCGCTCCATGAGCGACCCCAACGTGGAATGGGAGATCATCCAGACGAAAGACACGATTACGCCGGGCAATCCGCACTTCAGCCAGAAATCTTTTCGCGCCAAGTTGATGAACAAAGACGGCTACGCTTTATCGCACACTCCGGCCGACGATTCGCAACTCGCCCACGGCAATTCCTCGATGACATGCTACGCCTGCCACACTTCCTGGACGCCCACCTGCTTCGGCTGCCACCTCCAGATGACCGCCAACGTGCGCCGGCCCATGCTTCACAATGAAGGCCTCACCACGCGCAACTACACCAGCTACAACTTTCAGGTGCTGCGCGACGACGCCTATTTTCTCGGTGTGGACGGCACCGTTACCGGCCACCGCATCGCGCCCGCACGCTCTTCCTGCGCCGTCCTGGTCAGCTCGCAGAATAAGGATCGCGAGTGGCTCTATTACACGCAGCAAACCATTTCCGCCGAAGGCTTTTCCGGCCAGGCCTTCAGCACCTTCGTGCCGCATACCGTCCGCGCGAAAGAAACCAAGCAGTGCGGCGATTGCCATGTCAGCGCTGCGAACGACAACAACGCTTGGATGGCGCAGCTCCTGCTGCAAGGCACCAACTTCATGAACTTCATGGGCCGCTATGTTTTCGTTGCCACGGGCAACAAGGGATTTGAAGCTATCACCGTTGCGGAGCACGACGAACCCGAAGCCATCTACGGCAGCGATTTGCAGCGCGTAGCCTATCCCGATAATTTCAAGAAGTTTGTGGCGCACAGCCGCGAGCTTTCCGCCGTCGCCGCACACGAAGGCAACGTGCTCGATATTCAGGCGCGCGGCGAGTACGCCTATGCGGCCACGGGAAAAGGTGGCCTGCGCATCTACGATATCGCCAATCTGGACAACAAGGGTTTTTCCGAGCGCATCACCACCGCTCCGGTCTCGCCGCTTGGTCAGAAGTTTTACCTGCCCACAAAAAATGCCGTGGCCGTCGCTTCGCCCACAACCTTGGGTGTCGATCCATTGCGCGCGCGCCTTCAGGAAAATGAGGAGCAGGCCATTCACCTCCTTTACGGGTTCCTCTATGTCGCCGACAAAGAGGAAGGGCTCGTCGTTGTCGGCAATCCCGACCTGAAAGCCAAGAGCCCCGGCGTCGGCACGCTGCTCGATGGCAATCCCACGAACAATTTCCTGAAGCGGGGCCTGGCGTTCAACCCGAATGGCGTGCTCACTGGCGCGCGCCGCATTACCATTGCCGGCACTTTCGCCTATATCCTTACAGACAAGGCGCTTGTGGTCGTGGATCTGGACAATCCGGCCGCGCCAAGAGTCACTGCGACCCTGGGCTCGCCTTATTTGAACGATCCGCGCGGTATCGCCGTGCAGTTCCGTTACGCGTTTGTCGTTGACCGCGACGGCATGAAAGTTCTGGATGTCACCGACCTGGCGCAACCCAAACCGGTTGTCGGCGCCTTCGTGCCTCTCGCAGATGCGCGGAACATCTATGTAGCCCGCACCTATGCCTACGTTTCCGCCGGCAAGCAGGGCCTGGCGCTCATTGACGTGGAAAAGCCGGACGCCCCAAAGCTGGATCAATTGTTCACCGCGGATGGTCAGCTTAACGATGTCAACGACGTGAAAATCGGCATGGTCGCAGGGAGCGCCTTCGCCTTCGTCGCCGACGGCAAAAATGGCCTGCGCGTTTTGCAGATTCTTTCCCCGTGGGATGATCCCGCGCATTTTTCCGGCTTCAGCCCGCACCCAACGCCTAAATTGATTGCCACCGCGCGCACCAAAGGCCCGGCGCTCGCCATTTCCAAAGGCATTGATCGCGATCGTGCCGTGGACGAATCCGGCAACCAGTTGGCCGTCTTCGGCCGCCGCGGCGCCCGCCCTCTGAATCGCGACGAAACCCAGCGGCTGTACCTTCGCAACGGCAAGCTCTACACCGTCACCGACGAGCCCGTGGAGCGTCTCCAGACGCAATCTACATCAGGCAACTGAGCCACGCCCAGGCAAATTCAGCCTGGCCGGCAGCCCTGCGGCGTCCTTTCCGCCATTTGTCAACCGATTTCTCCATCGCTTTTTCTTCGATTCAAATTTCCGCATTAGCTTCGCCCTAACGCACTCATTCTAATGTTTTTCCCGCACCTAACTCTTTTCCTTGCAACCGATTACCCTTTTGGTGCATCTCCTCCAGCACTAACAACCTGTTCACGTTTTCCTCGCATAGCCCCCATCAAAATTATTCTTGGGACAAACCCAGAATTGCGGTTAACGTGTAACTGTAGTGTGAGGAAGCTTCCGAGCCGCCAGTCCGGTTCGCGCCCGCAGTGGCGGGCAGAAAATAGGAGTACTTTTCATGGTGAAGCAGTATCTTCTGGCCAGCGATTTTGACCAGACCCTGAGCTTCAACGACTCGGGCGTCGTTCTCAGCGAACTTATTGGCTTTCACGGGTTTCACGACAAGGTGAAAGGCTTGTCCGATATCCACCTGGTCCAGCAGGGAGCCGAACTTTCTTACCTGATTCTTCATGACCCGGATTTTCGCCGCGTGCGGCGCGAACATCTGATCGAAACGGGCAAGCGCATTCGCCTAAAACACGATGTAGGTCTCTTCGCGCGCTCGCTCGAAAAACTTTCCGACGGCTACAAATTCTCGTTTTACGTCATCTCCGCGTCGCCGCAAGAGATCATCCAATCGGCCTTGGAAGGCATCGTGCCGCCCGATCACATTGTCGGCACGCGATTCCGCTTCAACGAAGCGACCGGTGAGGTCCAGTCCATCGTCCGCGCCACCGCGGGCTGGGGGAAAATCACCGCCCTCGAAGAGGTTCGCGCCTCCTTGGGCATCAGCACCGACAGCGTCATCTACATGGGCGACGGAAGTTCCGATCTGCCCGTGATGATGCACGTCAACCAGCACGATGGCCTGACCATCGCTGTTTCCGAGGCGCAATTCATCACCCGCGTCGCGCGCCGCACGGTGCTCAGCGACAACGCCATGAGCGCCCTCGTGCCCGTGCTCGAGGAAGTCCTGCGCTGGGATTCCGCGCAAATCCGGCGTTTCTTCGCCACGCGCGGCCTGACACTCCGCGAATGGGACAAAACGCGCACCGACATGCTTACCATCGAGGAATCCAATTTGCCGGCGCCGGCGCAGCCGCGGTAAAGCGCAGGCGGCGCACGAAGCCCCGGGCGCTTCGCTAGCCTACGTGGTGCCCAGCGAAAAATCGTTTCTCGGAAATTAGCTGCAGACATCGAGGCGTGACTCGATCACCTGGGTGATCCCTCCCGGCCCGGCGCGGGACGCCATGTTCGCCTGCAATTTGCTATGCTTTCTGCTTTGCAAGGAGGCCGCAATGTCCCGCAAAAACATCCTGATGCTAGTTGGCGATTTCGTCGAAGACTACGAGGTGATGGTGCCCTTCCAGGCCCTGCTGATGGTCGGCCATGCGGTCCACACCGTATGTCCCGGCAAGAAAGCCAGCGAAACCGTCCGCACCGCCATTCACGATTTTGAAGGCGACCAGACCTACTCCGAGAAGCGCGGCCACAATTTCGCGCTCAATGCCACCTTTGACCAAGTCAAGCCCGAGGAATACGACGCGCTGGTGATTCCGGGGGGCCGTGCCCCGGAGTACATTCGCCTGAATCCCCGCGTGCTGGAAATCGTTCGCCATTTCGCCAACGCGAAGAAACCCATCGCGGCAATCTGTCACGGTGCGCAAGTTCTGGCCGCCGCCGGAGTTTTGGAAGGGAAGAAATGCAGTTGCTACCCTGCGGTTTCTCCCGAGGTCACGCGCGCGGGCGGCACGTTTGCCGAGCTGGCCATGACCGACGCGGTAGTGGACGGCAATCTCGTCAGCGCACCGGCGTGGCCCGCGCATCCCGCGTGGCTGGCGAAATTTCTGAGCGTGCTGGGAACGCGCATCGAGCCGTAGCACCTAATCTCGCGTGTCCGTCACGCGGCCGCTTCGCGCCGGAATATAGCTTATATCGCTCTCACCTAAGCGTTTATGGTTCTCCAACGCCTCGGCGCCGAATCTTCTTCGCACTACTCCCTTTCCTAATTCCTTTTCTTCTTACATAATCGTTAGTTCTCTATCCCACACTAAGGCGATCCTTGCACAATGGCTAACATCAATGTAAAGAAAGGCGTAATTGGCATTCTGACCGGCGGCGGCGACGTCCCCGGGCTTAATCCAGCGATCCGTGCCGTAACACTTCGAGCGCTCCACGAAGGCTACGAGGTCATCGGCTTCCGTCGCGGCTGGGCGGGAATCGTGGACATGGTCCGCGATGAAAAGCACGACAATTCCGACAACTTTCAGCGGCTCAGCGAAGACGAAGTGAATCGTGCCGGCAGAACCGGCGGCACCTTCCTCCATTCCTCGCGCACCAACCCCGGCCGCGTCAGCAAGAGCAGTGTTCCCGACCACTTGAAGGGGCAGTTCAACGCGGAGAAAAACGATCTCACGCCCGAAGTCCTGAAAAACCTCGCGTGGCTGGGCATCGAGTACATGATCCCTATCGGCGGCGACGATACGCTGAGTTATGGCGTGCGCTTGCACAAGGAAGGCGTGCGCGTCGTGGCCATCCCCAAAACGATGGACAACGATGTGCCGGGAACCGACTACTGCATCGGCTTCAGCACCTGCATTACCCGCACCATTCAGATGACCAACGCGTTGCGCACCTCAGCGGGCTCCCACGAACGCTTCATGGTCCTCGAAGTGTTCGGCCGCTATGCGGGCTTCACCGCTATGCTGCCGACCATGGCGGGTGCGGCCAATCGCTGCGTCATCCCCGAGCATAATTTCGATATCGAACAACTGACGGAACTTCTGGTCCACGATCGCAACAGGAATCCCAGCCATTACTCCATCGTGCTGGTCTCCGAAGGCGCGATGTTCAAGGGTGGTGAAATGGTCTTCCAGCGGGATAGCGCGGATGCCTTCGGCCACAAGAAGCTGGGCGGCATTGGCGATCTCGTTGCAGAAGAGGTGACCGCTCACTCTCCCAAATTCAACAACGGCAAAAAAATTGACTGCATCACTCAGAAGCTCGGTTACCTGGTGCGTTGCGGTGATCCCGACGCCATCGATTCCATCGTTCCGATGGCCTACGGCAATCTGGCGTTCGACCTGATCCTCAACCGCATTCACGGGCGCCTGGTGGTGCTGAAGAACGGGCGCTACGACAACATGCCCATCGACACCGTCACGGCCACAAAGAAAGTCGTCAACGTCAAGGAGCACTACAATATCGAGCGCCTCCGCCCGGTTTACCAGAGCTTCGAGATGAAGCCGCTATTTCTGATGACCAGCGAAATCGGGTGATTTCGTCGGCCCACTGGCCACCCGGGGGTGTGCCCCTCGAAATCGCTGGCTGAACAAAATAAACAAGGGCGTGTATCCGGGCGTGGACGCTACTCATCTATCTTGAAGTACGCTTCGACTGAGGTGCTCGCATGCAACCCCGCAAACTGGGAAAAATCGGACCGCGCGTTTCGCCCCTCGGCCTTGGCTGTATGGGCATGTCGGAATTCTATGGCGCGAGGAATGATGCCGAATCCCTAGCCACGATTCACCGCTCCATTGAACTCGGTGTGAATTTCCTGGATACCGCGGACGTCTATGGGTATGGCGACAATGAAATTCTTGTCGGCCAGGCTATTCGCGATCGCCGTGAAAAGGTATTTCTCGCCACGAAGTTCGCCATCGTGCGCGACCGCTCCAACCCGCATGTGCGCGGCGTGAGCGGCAAGCCGGAATATGTGCGCGCCTGCTGCGAGGCCAGCCTGAAACGCTTCGGCGTTGCAGTGATCGATCTCTATTACCAGCATCGCGTCGATCCCGAAACGCCCATCGAGGAAACTGTGGGCGCCATGGCGCAGCTTGTGCGCGAAGGGAAAGTGCGATATCTCGGGCTATCCGAAGCCTCGCCGGCCACACTCCGCCGCGCCCACGCGGTTCATCCCATTGCCGCGCTGCAGACGGAATACTCCTTATGGACGCGCGATCCGGAGGATGAAGTTCTGAAGACCACGCGGCAACTTGGCATTGCGTTCGTCGCCTATAGCCCGCTCGGCCGAGGGTTCCTCACCGGGCAATTCAAGAAATTCGAGGATCTGGCGGCGGACGATTACCGGCGGTATTCGCCGCGTTTTCAGGGCGAGAATTTCCAGAAGAATCTGGATCTTGTCGCGCGCGTGGAAGCGCTCGCCCGGGAAAAGCACTGCACGCCGGGACAGCTTGCGCTGGCGTGGCTGCTGGCGCAGGGCGAGGACATCATTCCGATTCCCGGCACAAAGCGCCGAAAATATCTGGAGGAAAATATTGGTGCTCTGCAGGTGAAGCTCACCTCCGAAGATCTGGGGCGCATCGAAGAAGTTGCTCCCAAGGGAGCCGCCGCCGGCCTGCGCTATCCCGAAGCCATGATGTCGCTGGTCAACCGTTGACATTTGGAGTGCGGCGGCTCGCCGTCGCTTTTACAGCTGTCACTCAACCGAAAAATTCCGCCGTCAACCGCAGACCTGTTGCGTGAACCCTATCTTCCGCCAGTTCGCAGTGAGGGCAAGGTGTACGCCGGCTTCACTTCTTTCCGTTTCGACCAATCGTGATAGGTGTGGCACTCAAAGCAGCGTGACTCGGCATGCTCGGGTCCAGGCGCGTGGCAGGTCTTGCAATTCTGGATTCCCGGTATGAGCACGTCGCTCGTCTCCGTGCTGCTCAGCGCCTTCGCATGGCAACTGATGCACGTGAAGCTGCGATGCGCATCGTGATCGAATTTCGCATGCGGCAGCCAGCGCGCGGTCGTCTTCGCGGGGGCAATGTCTGGAAGCGGGCCCACCTTGCCCGATACCGCTGCGATGGAATTGGGAATCCGAACAACTGCCTTGCTCAAGGGAGTTTCATACAAATGGCACTGCTTGCAGGTTTTGCGCGACAACAACTCCTCAGCATCCGCTGTGCGTTCAGCTACCCACTGAGCCGGCGTCAAAATGCGCACGTCAGGTTGCAAGGCTTTCCCAGTTAGATCGCGGCTGGGATCGCGCACCACGCGTACTTCAGCAGGATGGGCGGCGATGTACTCCTGAAACTTTTTCACCAGGAACGCGTGTACCACTTCCGGCTTGTCATGCGGCACTCCCAAGTCAAACCGCTTGTCAAATGTGAGCAGATGGCACTCAGCGCAGGTAGTGGCAAATTTCGGTGGGATCATGTTCTCGCGCCCGGTCAGCGGCTTCGGAGTCCAAAGGGCGTCGTTTGGCAATACCTCTGGGAGGTCTGCGCTGTATGAGCTTGCGGCCATAACGTACACCTTATCGGCGTATGGCCACCCCTGATTCACACCCGCCGGGCGGTGACAATCGCCGCACTCCAATTGCACAATCGGCCCGTTCGGCCCGCGCCGGATGGGTCTCATGTGAATCGCGTGATTCAACTGAATCGTTCCGGGATCCTTCGCCCCATTGCGCAGCTCCGCAAATTCCGGGTGGCCGCTCTCCAAGCTGCGAATGTGCGCTGAGTACTTGGGAATGTTACCGGTGGCGTGCAAATCGGCATGACACTCCGCGCAAGCCTGGTTGCTGGCGGCGTTGATGTTGATGCGCCCGCGATGCTCGGCGTGGCATGTGGCGCAATCCGGTACCTGCGCCCTCTCCTGGTTCTCGTGATGGACCGGGCCGTCATGGCAGCCGAGGCACGCGCTGTCCAGCGCGTTCGCGGAAAATTCGCCAGCCTTCTGCACGTGGCAGGCCGCGCACTGCCTCTCCAGCACGGCGTGCGGCTCGCTCACCCGGCCGCTGGAATAGACGCGCGAATCATGGAAAAAGCCGCGCCCGGCGATCCAGCCGAGCGCCAGCAGCGGCACTACTACGCAGAACCACAGCTTCGCGCGTTTGTACGGCGTCGGCCTCTTAAAATAGTTCAAGTCGATGCGTTGCGCCAGCCTCTTGGTTGTGCGTGTTCTCGCCACTTCGTCCTCTGTGACCTCGCCGCTATCCCCTCGCGATCTCCGTGTTGACTCTTTTATCTTTCTTACTCGCCGCTGTTTTCTTAGTATCTCAGCGCCACAACCGCATGCACCGCGCCCAGCAGGATCAGCGCCAGCGAAAGCGGGATGTGCACCAGCAGCCAGCCATGCAGCCAGCGATGCAGGCGTTCCTGCCGCAGCAGTTGACGCGCTTCGTCGCAGATTTCTTCGAGTTCCTTGAGAGTTTCCTGCGCCGTGACTGGCAACAGCGTCTGCAAACCCGCAAACGCGCTCTTGGCTTTTTCCGCGTCGCCCAGGCGCTGCCCGCGCCGCTCTGGCTCTTCCAGAAACACGCGCATCTCCTGCAAGTAAAAGCGCGTCAGCGGTGCGCCCTGTTCCGCGTTCAGGAGCACTATTTCTGGCGCAGCGGCAACCGCGGCACTAGCACCTGCGCTAACTGCAGCGGAAGTTCGCAGCGGCACGGCGGATGCCGCAATCGGCCGCAACGCGCTGAAGCCCCCGGCGCGCAATTCCTCGGCGGTATCGCGTTTCGTAACTCCCAGCGAACCGCACAGCGCTTCCACGGCGCGGTCCGCCTCTTCGCGCAGCGACCTGCGCACATTTTCAATTTCGTCGTAAATCGTTTCCAGCGGCACATCGGTGGTCATCAGCCGCGGTACGTAATGCTGCAGCACCGCGCCAAACAACCCGCTCGCCACGGTAATGATCAGCAGCCACATCAGCACGCGCGTAAGCGTGCCGCCAAAGTGGAAGCCGCCGTGAAACAGAATCAGCGGCAGGCTGAGCATCCCCAGCCACAAATGCCCGCGCATCCAGGCCTGTGCGCGGCCCAGCCGCCATGTGGGCACGCGCTTCCGTGCCCCGAGTAGCGCCGCGAACATCATAAACGCGAAGCCCACGATGCCGAACGCAAGTCCTATGCCGCTGCCGCCACGCGGGCCGGCGGGCGCATTCACGGCGTAAAACGCATACACGCCCCCGCTTACCAGGAAAATACCCAGCGAGAGCCAGGCCCAGCCGCGTTGCGTGGCGTCCATCCTCATCGCGCCGCCCTCATTGCTTCGGCCCCGCGCCCGCCATGCCGGCAAAGAATTTACGCGGATCAACGCGGTGTGCGGCATCGTGCGGGCAAGCGTACACGCAACTTGGCTCTTTCAAATGCGTGCACAAATCGCAGGAGGTCGCTTTTTGCTGCACCACCGCTCTGCGGCGCCCCGCGTGTTCCGGATCCTCAGCCATGATTTCAAACGGATGCAGGTTGATGTTCCCGTAAGGGCAATTCTGCGCGCAAAGACCGCAGCCGATGCACCAATCCTCGATAATCACTTCCAGGGAATTGCGCCGCCGGATTGAGCCCACCGGACAGCCCACCATGCACAGAGGATCACGGCACTGCCGGCAGGACGTGGCCACCAGAAAATTCTCAAAGCGCAACCCCTCGCGCACCAGCCGCGTCACGCCGTCATGCGCATCGGCGCAGGCATTCACGCAGGCATCGCAGCGCGTGCATTTCTGCAAGTCCAGGATCAGCAGGCTTTGCGCCTCCATCAGCCCTTGCGAGAGGAACTGCTCGATGGGGACGCTGTGCACCATCTGCATCCGCTGCGCATTCGCCGCGCGCCGCTCCGCCGCCACCGCTTCCAGGCCCGCGCGCACGTTCGGGAAACGCTCCACCATCTGGCGGAAATCGTCGCCGGAAATCTTCACCACCTCCACGTGGTCCAGCGCCGTGCACGTCGCCGTGCGCACGCCGCCGCCCAGCAGCCCGATTTCGCCGAAATAATCGCCGCGCGACAAATACGCCAGCACCAACTCGCCCCCGGGATACTCCTCGGAAATTTTTACGAAGCCGATGCGTACCAGATAAAAGCTATCCGCTGCCTCGCCCTGGCGCGCGATCACTTGTCCGGGGGCGTAACGCACCAATTCCACGCTTTCTTTCAGGTGCTCGATGAAGTCCGGCGACAATTCCGCGAACATGGGCACGCCGCGCAGGTGCGTTTCCAGCGCGCGTCGCCGGTAGTTCTGCTCGATCTGCGCGCGGAAGGTTTTGTTCTTCATCATGATGTCGAGGACGTTGCGCAACATCTCGAACGCCACGACATCGCTTTCCGCGCGCACCGTTGCCGAGCGCGGATAGAAATTCATGCAGGTCATTTCGCCGAAAAGATCGCCGGGCCCCAGTTCCGCCACCGGGTTGCCGTAGGAAAGGTCCACCGAGGCATCAATCGGGATAGTGCGGTCTCGCGCCTCTTCTTCGCGCTTATCCTGCTCGCGCCCCACCAGCACGCTGGTCAGCCGTTTGAAAAGGCCTTGCGTGCCGCCTTGCGTCTTCACGTGAGCAATCGGCGTGGCGATCGCCACCTGGGCCTTGCCTTCCAGGATGTAGAACGCGGTCGAGCCAAATTCGCCTTCGCGGCAGATTATTTCGCCCTTGCCGTAGCGCCGCTTCACAATGGCGCCGCGATTCAGTTCCAGGAATGTCCCGGAAACGCCCGCGAACACCGGCAACCTGTGAAGCTCCTCCGCCGTCAGGCTCTGCGCGTCGCGGCCTGCGGCAATGGCCGTGCCTACCACGCCTTTGTTCGTCAGCGCGCCGGTGGGGCAAGAGACCATGCACTCGCCGCAGGAAATACAAGTGGAATCGCCCATCGGCGAATTCAGATCGAAAGCGATGCCTGCGGAATAGCCCTTGCCCATGCGCCCGAGGACGAAATTACTTTTGATTTCGTCGCAGCCGCGGATGCAGCGGTCGCACAGAATGCACGCGTCGTGATCCACGGCAATCGCCAGCGACGAATGGTCAGTTCCACGCGAAACCGTGCGGCGCGGGAATCGCGGAGTGCTCACTCCCGCGTCCTTCGCCAGCGCTTCGAGTTCGCAATCGCCGGAATGTTCCTGCCGCGCACAAGGCGATGGGTGGTCCGCCATCAGCAGTTCGAGCAGCGTTTTCCGCGCGGCCAGCACCCTCTCCGAATTTGTGGAGACCTTCATGCCGGGTTCGACCGGCCGCACACACGCGGCAGAGAGCACGCGCGCGCCCGTATCCACCACGCACAACCGGCACACGCCCACGGGCGTCTGGTTCTGCAAATGGCACAGAGTGGGAATGGCGATGCCATGGACGCGTGCGGCATCGTAGACGGTCGTCCCCGCGGGCACCTGCACGAGCTTGCCGTCGATCGTCAGTTCCACCAACGCTGTTGTCATCGCGCTCATCTTGGAGTGCGGCGGCTTGCCGCCGCTTTCACCACTTCAACTTTTTTTCAGCCCAACCCGTCTGTCTCTTCTTCTCCGCGTCCTCTTTGCGAAATCCTTTCTCTTAAGGTTTGATCCCCACGCGCTGCAATTTCGGCATTCGTGCGCTGGCCGAAAAACAGATCCCGCTGGGGCACTGTCCTTTCAACACGTGCGCATCAATCTCCGCCCGGAAATGCTTCAGCACGGATTGAATTGGCGCCGGCACAATCTGCCCCAGCCCGCAAATGGAAGTGAGGCTCATCGCTTGCGACAACTCCTCCAGCAGCGCCAGGTCCGCGCGATATTGCGCCTCGCCCACACCGCCTTGCGTCCACCGCACCAGCAAATCCACCATCTTCTGCGAACCCAGGCGGCACGGCACGCACTTCCCGCACGATTCGTTGCGGTAGAAACGCACCGCGGTCAGCGCCATATCCAGCATGCAAGTGGTGTCGTCGCACACCACAATCGCGCCGGAGCCCAGCATCGATCCGGCCTCGGCCAGCGCCTTGAAATCCAGCCGCACATCCACCATGGACGCCGGCAAATAGCCCGAAGACGGCCCCGACGGCGCAAACGCCTTCAACGCGCGCCCGCCGCGAATCCCGCCCGCATGCTGAAAAATCACTTCGCGCATTGGCGTGCCCATGGGCACTTCAAACACGCCCGGCCGCGCCACATGCCCGCTCACGCCAACGAATTTCAGCCCGCGCGAGCTGTTGACGCCTGCGTTTTTGTACCACTCCACGCCGCGCGCCAGAATCTGCGGCACATTCGCAAATGTTTCGACGTTGTTGATCACCGTTGGTTTTTGCCACAAGCCAACCTGCCCGGGGAAAGGCGGTTTGTTGCGGGGTTCGGCGCGATGCCCCTCGATCGCTTCGATCAGCGCGCTTTCTTCGCCGCAGATGTAGCCGCCCGGGCTGACGAAAACTTCCAGATCGAAATCGAATTCGCTGCCAAGAATTTTCTTGCCCAGAAGCCCGGCTTTCGTGCTGCGCCGCAGCTCTTCGCCGAAAATCTCTTCCTGCAACGGATATTCGTGGCGGATGTAGAGGATGCCTTTTTTGGCGCGTGTCACGAGGCCGGCAATCAGCATCCCTTCGATCACCAGGTGCGGCAGGTTGCCGAGGATGAAGCGGTCCTTGATCGTTCCCGGCTCGCTCTCATCGGCGTTGCACACAATGTACTTCACCGGATCAGCCTGTTTGCGGACCAGATCCCACTTCATGGAAGTGGGGAAGCCGGCGCCGCCCATGCCGCGCAGTTCCGCTTCTTTCAGCGTGGCCAGCACGCCATCCCATTCCTTCGTGGCGATCAGCCGCCGCACCACGCCGTACTTTTCCCCATCGCCATAGGGATCGGAAGCGCAGGCCACTCGGCCTTCATGTGGATGCTCGGCCCGCAATTCATCTTCGCGGAGGGCCCGACGTGCCAGGTCTTCCGTGCGTTCCGGCGTGACGCCCGCGAAAATCTGGTCATTAATGGCGACGGCGGGCGCCTGATCGCAACGTCCCAGGCAGCTCACATCCTTGATCTGCACATCCTCCGGCCGCGCGCCGGCAAATCTCCGCAGCAATTCGGCGCGCAGTTCGCAAGCGCCATTCAGGCGGCAGCTCATGTCCGCGCAAACGTGGATTTCCACCTTGGCCGGTGGCGCCAGATGAAAATGGGGATAAAAGCTGGCGACGCTGTGAATCTGGTAGAGCGGCGTCTGGGTGCGCTGTGAAAGGGTTTCCAACTCCGCTTTTGGCAGGTACCCGTAGCGCAGTTGGATGGCTCGCAGTTCGTCAAAAATCACGGTGGAATGTCTCGCGAAACTGCGCCGCACGTGCCAATCGCCCCGGCGCGCTTCGGGGTTCAGGATATTGACGCATAGTAGGGGCAGCGCGGCGGGAAGTAAAGCGAGGCCCGTTGTCTTTTCGCGCAATGCCCCCAAAAAGCCAACGCTTCCGGTTGACTTGGAGGCGGACCAAAGCTATAAGCGAAAAGACGTTTCGCGTCTCACCGCATGCTGATTCACTGCCAAAAAGGATGCTGGCGGCTCGCGCTGCTTTTTGCGACGGTCTTGCTTTGCCAGGTTGAGGCGAGTTCCGCGGCCACGGATACGGCGGAGCCGATCAAGTACATTGGCCCCGGATCGTGCGCGGCCACCAGTTGCCACGGCAGCGTCAAGCCGATTGCCGGCAGCCGCATCCTGCAGAACGAATATTCCACCTGGATTCTGCAGGACAAGCACAGCCGCGCATATCAGGCGCTCACGGGCGATATTGGCGAGCGCATGGCGCGCATCCTGAAACTCGGCAACAAGGCGGAAGAAGCGCCAAAATGCCTGGTGTGCCACGCGCTGTATACAACTCCGGAGCAGCGCGGGCGCTCGTTTGAGATTGCCGAAGGCGTCTCCTGCGAATCGTGCCACGGCCCCGCATCGGCCTGGCTGGGCCCGCACACCACGCGCGACTGGCCGCATGAAAAATCTGTGGCTTTGGACATGCAAGATACCCGCGACGTCATTCACCGCACGCAGAAATGCTTGGAATGCCATCTCGGCACAAAAGAAAAGTTCGTGGACCACGAGATGATCGCTGCGGGGCATCCCGATTTGTATTTTGAGCTGGACTCGTTTTCGGCGGTGATGCCGCGGCATTGGAAGTTGCCGCGCGAATCCGCCCCCGGCAAGCCTGTGGAAGAACCGGCATGGGCCGGCGTGCGTGATTGGAGTACGGGCCAAGCCGTGCAGCTCAGCGCTTCCATGGATCGCCTGGCGTGGCGCGCACGTGGCGAACGCGCCGACAAAAAGGATCCCTGGCCGGAGTACGCGGAGCTTTCCTGCTTTGCCTGCCACCATTCCCTGGGTGCGGCGAAAGATACCTGGCGCCAGGAGCATGGCTACGAAGGCCGCCGCCCCGGTGATCCTGCGTGGAACGCTTCGCGCTACGCAGTTTTCCGCTTACTGGCGAAGCAAATCGATTCCGCGAACGCCCAGGAACTCGACCGGCAATTGCTGACGGTGTCCACTGAAATGAGCAAGCTCAACCCCGACCGTCGCATTGTGGCGGATGCTGCTGCGGCTGCCGCGCCGCTGGCGCAGCACATCGCGGTGCGCCTCTCCACGATGCCATACGATCAGGCCATTACGCTGCGCATGCTCCAGCGCATCACCGACGACGCGGAAAACATTTCCATTTCCGATGAACGCGCCGCGGAACAAGCGGTTATGGCCCTCGATTCCCTGTACATTGCCTACAGCAAGGACGCCAAGCCCGCTGACGCCGCCGAAGCACGCGCCGCGATTAACGCGCTGTTTCAGCAACTCGAGAATCCCTCCTCCTACAACGCCGATCAGTTCGCCGCGGCCCTTCGTCGCATTCGTCCCCTGCTGCATTAATCGGAGGTTTGGAAAAAGGAATTACCGGGCAGGCCGGCAATCCGATCGTTGGCTGTTTACGACAAGTGCAGGCGGCGGGCCACGACAAAGCAATAGTGGAAGCCCGAAGTGATCACCAGCGCGGCCACTGTGTACCCCAGATAGTGCGCCAGAATGCCGACGCGGTCATTGGCATACGCCGCGGCCAGCACCGTGAAAAACACCAGCGCAATCTCAAAAAAAGTCGTGGACTTGCCCAGCAGGCTCGGCGGAAACGGCCGGTAGCCCTGGATCAGCAGGATGACCGCGGCGACTACGAGCATCAGAATATCGCGGCTCAGCACCAGAATCGTAAGCCACCAAGGGATCTTTTTCTCCATCGCCAGCACCACGAACGACGAAGAGAGCAGCAGTTTGTCGGCGATGGGATCGAGATAGGCGCCCAGCGCCGATTTTTGATTGAGCCGCCGGGCCAGCAGGCCGTCAACCGCGTCGGTGAGTGCCGCGCACACCAGCACCAGCAGCGCCCACCGGTATTCCTCGTACAGAATGAGAATCAGGAATAACGGCAGAAAACCGAGGCGCAAAAAAGTGATCTGATTGGGTACCGTCCAGATGCGGCCTTTCATTGGCTGTCAGGATAGCGCAGATCAGGCGAACTGGGCGAGATAATCGGTCAGCGTGCGGCCGATCTTACGCTCGAAGATTTCGGCCATGGAGGGAATCAAGCCCGAAGGCTCGTCGAGCGAGATGCGCTCGATGCGCATCATGGGGAAAAACACCGTGGGCAGGCCGACGCGCTCGGCATCGATTTGGTTGATCTGGCTGATGAAATGATCGAAAGAGTTGAGATCGATGCCGCGGATGGTCACCCCGCTCGTATTGATGTCCAGCAGGATGCCCCAGATTTTTTCTTTAGGGGAGTGCAGGCTGATGATCACAATGGAGTCGGGTTTCATAAGTTTAGCCGCTGAGAGTCACCTTTAGTTTACCGCATGGCTGCCGGGTGTGGGGCAGAGAAGTGGAGAAAGTGTCGAGAGTGCGGCTCGGTCCGGGCTCTCTCAACGGGTGGCACTCTTGGCGGAATCGTAGGCTCGGCCGAGCCACCACAGAGCATCACGCAGATCAGCGTCACCGGATAATGAGAAGGAGAACCATCCTTTGCCGGGCACGCGTGTGGAAGTGTCCAGGCGCGGCTCCTTTTGCGCTCGCTGGAATAAGGCCGTGGGCATCGGGTCGAACTTGAGAATGATGGAGGAAGAAGTGAAGAGGCCGCGAGAGTATGGCAGAGCCGCGAAGATCGTTCCCCGGCGATAGATCATGCGGAAACCAAACATGCGCTTGCAGATGACGCCGGGCCAAGTTCTCACTTCGGATTCGAGCAGGGCAGACCAGTGCTGCATCTCTTCGGAGATGACGGGGAATCTGGGTTTGTCGCGGCGCTTTGAATTTCTGCCCGCAGGTTTTCTCGCGTGTTTCATGGGAGATGCCCTTAGATTGCCATCGGCGCGGGGCCGGCGGGTGGCAGGAGCAACTTCGGCTCGGTGAGCGACTGCACCTGTTCGATGGTGGCGTCGGGAGCTATTTCGCGCAGCAGCAGGCCTGCGGGCGTGACGTCAATGAAAGCGAGTTCCGTCACGATGTGATCCACCACCTCGACGCCGGTCAACGGCAGCGTGCATTTCTTCAGGATTTTGGGCTTGTTGTCGCGCGTGGCGTGTTCCATGGCGATGAACACGCGCTTCGCACCCGCCACCAGATCCATCGCGCCGCCCATGCCCTTCAGCATCTTCCCGGGGATGGACCAGTTCGCAAGATTCCCCTCTTCATCTACCTGAAGACCACCGAGAACGGTCAGGTCGATATGGCCGCCACGAATCATGGCGAAGGAATCAGCGGATGAAAAATAGCAGGTGCCTGGGATTTCGGTGACGGTTTCCTTGCCGGCATTGACGAGGTCGGCGTCAACTTGGGACTCCAGGGGATAGGGTCCGACACCGAGCATGCCATTTTCGGATTGCATGACGACATCCATGCCTTCGGGAATGAAATTAGCAACCAACGTAGGCACGCCGATACCCAGATTGACGTAGTAACCGTCTCGCAGTTCGCGCGCGATGCGCTTGGCGATGCGTTCGCGTTTTTGCTCGTCGGTCAGGGGCATGAGAGGTTCTCCGTCGACAGTTTACAGTTCACCGTCAAACCAAAACCGACCGGCCCAAAGACCGGCCACTACAGCTTTCGCGTGGTGCGCTGTTCGATGCGCTTTTCGAAGTGCGCGCCTTGAAAAATGGCGTCCACATAAATGCCGGGCGTGTGCACGAAATCGGGATCAATCTGCCCGGGCTCGACGAGTTCTTCCACTTCCCCAACAACGAAGTCGGCGGCGGTGGCCATCATGGGGTTGAGATTGCGAGCCGTCTTGCGATACACAAGATTGCCCCAGCGATCGCCTTTCCACGCCTTGACGAAGGCGAAATCGCCGCGCAACGCGTGTTCCAGGACGCACATGCGGCCGGCAAATTCTCGGGTCTCCTTGCCTTCAGCCACCACCGTCCCGAAACCCGTGGGAGTGTAAAACGCGGGAATGCCCGCGCCACCCGCCCGCAGGCGTTCGGAGAGTGTCCCTTGAGGATTCAATTCCACTTCGAGTTCGCCGCCGAGCGCGAGCTGCTCGAACTGCTTATTCCCCCCGATGTAAGTGGAGATCATCTTCTTGACCTGGCGGGTTTGCAGCAGGACGCCGACGCCGCAGTCTTCCACGCCACCGTTGTTGCTGATGATGGTGAGGTTCCGCGTACCTTTGCGGCGCACCGCGGCGATCAGGTTTTCGGGTATACCGCAAAGCCCAAAGCCGCCGATAAGGATAGTCATGCCATCGCGAAGATTGGCGATGGCGTCGTCTGGCGATGCGATGCGTTTGTCCAAATTCCGTCCTCACGCGATTACAGAAAACGCTGCGAGAAGTTTACTCTAACTGGCGGACAATTCGGAATTTGGGAATTGTCCTTCCAACGAATCAACACCGGCAACGGCAGAATTTTGCTCCCGGCGGCCTTGAGGCCCCATTCCGCGCAATGCTATCTTTGGTCCCACGGAAACAACCGTATTGTTCGTCGGCCCTAATAATTGAGCGCCTGAGGAGGCGGCCATGAAAGTAGCCTACCTGGACATCGAAACGAACTACGTCGGGCAGTTCACGAGCAACGACGATCGATTCTTCCGCGACTCCAAGAATCACTTGATTACAGTTCTTGGCGTCCGGCTGCTGGACAATGACAGCGACGAGTTTGTGCAGCTCTTCGATAAGGAGGTTACCAAAGCGAATCTGGCCAAGGCGCTCGAGGGCACTAAGAAAATCGTGACCTATAACGGCCGTTCCATTCCCGATCCCCTCAAGAAAAAAGTGGGGTTTGATTTTCCCGTCATTGCCGCGCAATTGGGCATCGTCCTGGACAAGGAATATCAACATCTCGATCTCTGTCCAGAATGCTGGAAACGCAACTTGTACGGCGGCTTGAAAAAGGTAGAGCAGAAGCTGGGCTTGCGGCGGCAATTTCCAGACAGAGAAGGCGCCTGGGCCATGGAAACATTCCGCGCCTATGTGAAAACGGGCGACGAAAAGCTGCGCAGGGAATTACTCGCCTACAACCGCGAGGATGTCTACATGCTGCGCGAACTGGAACTCAAGCTGGCAAAACTTTAGTCTGATCGCGTACCCCGGTTTCGGCGGGACTGCGTTTGGGAGAAGGGGAATGGCCCCAGTTCTGGTGCGCGACAGGGTTAGGCGAGTAGAATGAGCCATGGACAACTGGCGCCAGCGAATCAGCGTGAATGCTGAAGTTTGCCACGGCCGAGCCTGCATCAAGGGCACGCGAATCCTCGTGTCCGCGATCGTGGATAATGTGGCCGCGGGAACCACATACGACGATATCCTGCGCAGCTATCCCGCCCTCACACGCCCTGATATTGAAGCGGCCTTGACTTATGCCGCGGAATTGGCCCGCGAAGGCAGCTTCGATTTGCCACTGGAAACAAAAGCTTGAAGTTCAAAGTTGACGAGAATCTACCGCTGGAATGCGCCTCGTGCCTTCGCGATGCTGGCTATGACGCGGAGACAGCCGGATCGGAAAAGCTGTCAGGTGCGAACGATGCGCAGCTTTTCGAGCGGTGCCAGGCCGAGAGCCGGGTCCTGATCACGCTCGATCTCGATTTCGCTAACGTTTACTCGTATCCTCCCGGCTCGTCGGCGGGCATCGTGGTGCTCCGGCCGCGAATGCAAGATACAAAAACTCTTCTCTCCCTGCTCAAGCGCCTGATCCCTGTGATGGCGGAAAAGCCGCCACAGCGGCAATTGTGGATTGTCGAGCCAGACCCGATTCGCTATCGCGGTGATTGAAGTGGTTCCGCGCTTTCCCACGAACAATACGTTCTCCCGACGTTCAATCGTCGGAAACACTTCGGTCTCGCGCGATTTGCCTATGCTGATGGAGTCTGTGCTACATGCTGCGGAGGAGCTTGTAGAGTTCGTTGGCGGCGTCGAAGTCGGCTTCGAGTTCGCGGGAGCCGAGACGTTCGCGCAAATCATCGAGGCGGCGGGCGAACAAGTCGAGCGCGACAGAGAGCACCTCGCGATTCGTGAGCACAATATCGCGCCACGTGGCATAGGGGCTGCCCGCAAGGCGCAGCGAATCGCGCAAGCCAGGCCCCGCCAGCGTGATCGGCAGGCCGTTCTCGTCGAGGTGATCGTAGAGAAACGACGCCAGCGCCACTGCCGCGAGTTGCGGGAGATGCGAGGCGAGGCCGACCGCGTAGTCGTGCTGCTTCGCACCGAGCCACACCGGGCGCGCGCCCATCTTTCCCAGAATCCTGACGAAAGCGACCACGCGCGGATCGCGGACTTCCCCCGTGTCGCTCGCCAGGGCGTAGGTCGCATTGCGGAAAAGGTCCGCGTCCGCATGCTCGAACCCGGAAAGTTCACGCCCAGCCATGGGATGCCCGCCGAGAAAGTAGGGGCCCCCTTCCTGGGGGAAAAGTTCAGCCGCGGCTTGCGTGATGCGCTGCTTGGTGCTGGAAGCGTCTGTGACCAACGCGTGCGACGCTGCGTGCCGCGCAATCTCCGGCAGCAGGTCGAGCGTTGCGCCGATGGGCAATGCGATGTAGATGAGATCGGCGCTGCCCAAGGCGGGTTCAAGCGAATCGGAGAAGGCTTCGTTAAGCGCGCCGCTTTTTCGCGCTTGCTGCACCACATCGGCGCGATCCCAGCCGGCGACGCGCAGGTCCGGCGCATATTTGCGCAGTGCCAGGGCAAAGGAGCCGCCGATCAGGCCGGTGCCGAGAATGGTGACCCGCTGGATCAAGTGTGGGGACATTGGAAGGACAAGTCTACAGTGGACAGTTTACAGTTCACAATCAGAGAAGGAACAGAAATATTGGCGCGGAGACGCGGGGCACGCGAAGAAGGGAAGTACTTTGACTTTTCATTGCGCGCGGCGCCGAATCCAAGCAAACCAGCCATGGGGTTCAGACCAGGCGGCGGCCAACGGCGGGCGCGATAATGCGAAGTTCGCCCATGAGCTGCGCAAAACTCGTGGGATAAAGCGACTGCGCGCCATCGGAGAGCGCGTGGTCAGGATCGTTGTGCACTTCAATCAACAGGCCATCCGCGCCCGCGGCAATGGCGGCGCGCGCCATCGGCGGCACTTTGTCGCGGCGTCCGGTGCCGTGCGAGGGGTCGGCAAAGATAGGCAGGTGCGAAAGCTTCTGAATCACGGGAATCGCGGCGATATCCAGCGTATTGCGCGTGGCCGTCTCAAAGGTGCGAATGCCGCGCTCGCAAAGGACGACGTTGTAATTTCCGCCGCTCAGGATGTACTCCGCGCTCAGCAACCACTCTTCCATAGTGGCAGACATTCCGCGCTTCAGCAGCACCGGCTTCTGAACTTCGCCGAGGGCTCGCAAAAGAAAATAGTTCTGCATGTTGCGCGCGCCAACCTGAAAGATGTCCACGTACGCGCCCATCATCTGGATTTGCGAGGGGTCCATCACCTCGCTCACGATAAAAAGGTTGAACTTGTCCGCGGCCTCGCGCATCAGCTCCAGTCCCTTTTCGCCCATGCCCTGGAAAGCGTATGGTGAAGTGCGCGGCTTAAAGGCGCCCCCGCGCAAAATCCTGGCGCCCGCCTTGGACACGGATTCTGCGATGGAGAGGATCTGCTCGCGCGACTCCACGGAGCACGGGCCTGCCGCGACAACAATTTCGCTTCCGCCGATTTTCACGCCGCGGCCCAGGTCAATGATCGTGCCCTGCGGCTTAAATTGGCGGCTGGCCAGCTTGAACGGCTGCGTGATACGCACAACCTCTCGCACGCCTTCCAGCAGCTCGAAATCGCGATGATCGAAATCGCGGTGGACGCCGACGGCGCCGATCACGGTGTGCGAAGCCCCGGTGGAGCGGTGCACGTCAAAGCCGCCGGCGATAACGCGGTCGATGACGTGCTGAATCTGCTCGTCGGTGGCTCCTTCATGCATGACGATGACCATGATGGTTAAACCTCAGTTCCTGTCATTCGGGAAGTACAGCATAAAATCGCGTGCGCCGGCGTCATTTGGGTTCCTCGTCGGAAGATTGCTCGCCGTGCATGGCCAGGCGCTCGGCGGAACGCGCTTCGTCAATGATGCGCTCGAAGAGCCGGCGAATCGCGGCGTCGCTGAGCGGCCCTTTGTTGTGGCTTTCCACGTTCGCCAGCACTTCGTTTTCGCGCTCGGGCTGGTAAAGGGGAAGATGAGATTCCTGCTTGAGGCGTCCGGTTTCCAAAGCACATCGCGAACGCTCGTTGAGCAGCTCGACGAGTTTCTTGTCGATTTCATCGATGCGGCGCCGCCAGTCGGATAGATTCATGGCGTGGCCTCGTGGAGCGATCGAAGAGGGATCCCTCGACTGCGCGACCCGGCGCGCCAAACTGCAGCGCGCAAGAAAAAACCGGGTCGCTCCGCTCGGGATGACAATCTGGGTGTCGGGCTTAAGGTGGAAGAGGTCATGGCGCAACCTCGCGACGGGAGAGGCCGTGGCGCGCGGCTTCTTTGAGCGCGCGAACTCGCCCGCCCAAGGCTATGGCTGCCGCCTCGGGCGAAGGTGCCTTCTCAATTTCTGAGACCAGCGCGGAGCCGACCACCGCGGCGTCCGCGAGCCCGCCCAGAACGGAAACGTGGCCCGGCAACGAAATCCCGAAGCCCACGGCAATGGGAAGTTGCGTGAAGCTGCGCGCGCGGCGCAGGAGCGCGGGCAAATCGTCGGGCAGCGCATCCTTCGCGCCGGTCACGCCAGTACGCGAAATCAGGTAGAGAAAACCGGAGGAGCATGCGGCGATTTTCACGAGGCGATCATCCGTAGAAGTGGGCGCGGCCAGAAAGATAGTGTCCAGGTGATGTGCCTGCAAGATTTGGCGATACTCCATCGATTCTTCCGGCGTGAGATCGGTAACGAGAACGCCATCGGCGCCGGCTTCCGTGGCCGCCGCGGCGAATTTTTCCAGGCCCATCTGGAGGATGGGATTAAAGTAGCTGAAGAGCACCAGCGGCACCTGGCTGGACCGGCGAATTTGCCGCACCAGCGCCAGCACGCCGGCAAGGGTTGTGCCGGACTTCAGGGCGCGCTCGGAAGCGCGCTGAATCGTGGGGCCATCGGCTAGGGGATCGCTGAAGGGTACGCCGAGTTCGATGACATCGGCGCCCGCTTCGGCCAGCGCCAGGACAAAGTCGCGCGTCGCAGCCAGCGTGGGATCGCCCGCGGTGATATACGCGACGATGCCAAGTTCGCCAGTGGCGCGCAAGTCCGCGAAACGCTTCGCGATGCGAGTTGTGAGAGATACGGTCATTTAGTGCTGCTTCTCCGGGTACGAGGGGCAACCACTGGATAGAAGCATACAAAAACGGCGCCGAACGAACACGGCTTCAAGTCAGTTTACCGAGCAGACGTGTGTATGTATCCATGTCCTTATCGCCGCGGCCGGAGAGATTCATGATCACGAGATCGCCCGGCTTGAATTGGTGCAGGCGCTCGATCAGGCCCGCTAGGGCGTGCGCAGATTCCAGCGCGGGAATGATGCCTTCGCTGAGCGAAAGAAGCTGCGCAGCATCGAGCGCAGCCTGATCGGAGACCGCCGCGTATTCGGCGCGATGCTGATCAGATAGCCAGGCGTGCTCCGGACCGATGGCGGGATAATCGAGGCCTGCGGAAATGGAATGAGTCGTGGCGATCTGGCCGTCTTCGTTTTGCAGGACGTACGTGTAAGTGCCCTGCAACACGCCGGGCCGCGCTCCCGTGAAACCTTGATGCGCAGCCAAACGCGCGGCATGTTCACCGAGGCCGTTGCCGCGACCGCCGGCTTCAATGCCCACAAGTTTCACATTGACGTCCTTCAAGAATTCGTAGAACAATCCGATGGAGTTGGAGCCGCCACCAACGCAAGCGTAGAGATGAGTGGGCAAACGCTGCTCAGCTTCCAGAATTTGCGCGCGCGCTTCGCGGCCAATCACCGCCTGAAAATCGCGCACCATCGTGGGATAGGGGTGCGCGCCCAGAACCGAGCCCAGCAAATAATGTGAACTCCGCACGTTGGTGACCCAATCGCGCATGGCTTCGTTGATGGCGTCCTTCAACGTGCGGCTGCCGGATTCCACGCCAATCACTTCCGCGCCGAGCATGCGCATGCGCGCGACGTTGAGCGCCTGCCGGGCCATGTCTTCCGTGCCCATGTACACGGTGCATTCCAGGCCGAGATGAGCGGCCACGGTAGCGGAGGCCACGCCATGCTGTCCCGCGCCCGTTTCCGCAATGATGCGCGGCTTGCCCATCTTCACCGCGAGGAGTCCCTGGCCGATGGCGTTGTTGATTTTGTGCGCGCCGGTGTGCAGCAGGTCTTCGCGCTTCAGGTAAATGCGCGGGCCGCCGAGTTTCGCGGTGAGCCGCGAAGCAAATTGCAGCGGCGTGGGCCGTCCGGCAAAGTTTTTCAGCAAATCCTGGAGCCGTGCTTGAAAAGGGGGATCGGCTTTGGCGAGTTCGTACACGCGCTCCAGTTCAAACAGCGGCACCATCAGCGTTTCCGGAACGTAGCGCCCGCCATAGGGGCCGAAGCGTCCGGGCGTGGTGGCGGGTATGGTGATTTGAGTGTTCATTTGTCGAATGAACATTGTACAGCGAGATGGGATGGGAACGGAGCCGGATGGTCGCGTCAAGCGGGGTAGCGCTGGGCGCGGGCGACTTCGTCGAAGAACGCGCGGAGTTTTCCGGGATCTTTCTTGCCGGGCCGCGATTCGACGCCGCTAGCCACATCCACGGCGTAAGGGCGCACCGTGCGAATCGCCTCGGCGACGTTTTCCGGCGTAAGGCCGCCTGCGAGGATGATGCGGTGCGAGGCGGCGAGTTTGCCCGCGAGGGACCAGTCAATGGTTTTGCCCGTGCCCCCGAATTGCTTCGGCTCGTTCGCATCGGGCGCGGCATCCAGCAGGACCGCAGAGGCCGAGTGGTAACGCGAGAAAAGCTTCTCCGAAAAACCCGGGCCCACGCGAAGAACCTTGATCACGGGGATACATTTGGCGCAGTCGTCCACGTTGCGGGCGCACTCATCGCCGTGAAGCTGTACCGCGTCCAGGCGCAGACTTGTGGCCAGAGCTGTGACGGCGCTGGGCTTCCAATCCACAAAGATGCCCACGGCGCTGATGAAGGGCGCCAGCTTCCGCCGCATGTCCCAGGCATCGGCGGGAGAAACCGCGCGAGGGCTCTTCTCGTAAAAATTGAAGCCCAACGCGTGCGCACCCAGTTCCGTGGCCAGTCGGGCGTCCTCGGGATTGGTGATGCCGCAGATTTTGACGCGGACCATGAAGAATAGTGTACGCGAAACGGGGCGGGGGATGGGACCGACCCGACAGATTGGTCGTGGGTCAGTCTCCGGTTGGCCACAGGAGGAAGCTGGTTTCGCTACACCTGCAGAACGTCGCCTTCGCGCGCGACCATTTCGTACAGAACCGGGTTGACAAAAAAGCCGAGCAGCAACCGGGAGAGCAGCCCCGCGACGACCACAATGGCAAACGGCTTCTGCGTGTCGCTGCCCACACCGGTGGACATCGCGGCGGGAAGAAGCCCCAGGCAGGCCACCAGTGCGGTCATCATGATCGGGCGCAGGCGGAGCAGCGAGGCTTCCCGCGTGGCCTCGCGTATGCTCTTCCCCTCCAGACGCAGTTTGTTGATGTAACTCACAAGAATGACCGCGGTTTCGACGGACACGCCGAGCAAAGCGAGAAGGCCCAAGGCGCTTGATACGCTGAGTGGCGTGTGCGTGAGCTTCAGCGCGATCAAAGCGCCGACTGGTTCAGTGATGACCACGCCGAGGGCGATGGTGACCGGGAATTTGAAGTTGCCGTACAGCGCGAAAAGGATCAGAAAGATCAGCAGTACGGCGAGCGGGCCAATGATGTAGAGTTGCGCCTTGGCATCCAGCAATTCGCTGTATTCGCCGCCCCAATCCAGGCGGTAACCCTCCGGCAGGCTCACTTTCTGAGCGATGTTTTTCTGCCCGTCATGGACGATGCCTTCCAGATCGCGCCCCACAATCGAAAACTGGATGCCGATGTAGCGCGAGTTATTTTCGCGATAGATGAATGAGGCCCCGGTGGATTCCTTGATGGTAGCAAGTTCGGAAAGCGGAATCTGCTGGCCGGCGGGGGCGGGTACGAGGAGATTGCCGATTTCTCGCGCATCGGAGCGGAACTTCGGGTCCATGCGCACGACGAGATTAAAGAGTTTTTCTCCCTGAATCACCTGTGTGGCGGCTTGGCCGCCGACGGCGGCTTGCACAACGGCCTCAACATCGGCAACGTTGATGCCATAGCGGGCGATTTTTGCGCGATCGGCGTCAATGATCAGGCTGGGCTGGCCGAGTTCGCGGACGACCGTCAGCTCGGTGAAGCCGGGCGTCTGGTCGAGGACATTCTTGATTTCGACAGCTTTTTTCTCGAGGACGTCAAGGTCCGGCCCGAAAATTTTCACGGCGAGCGCCGATTTAAGACCCGTAAGGGCCTCGTCGACCGCGTCCTCGGCAGGCTGCGTGAAGTTGAATATTACCCCAGGATAGGAGTCCAGCTTCTTCTGCAGGTCCACGACAAGCTGTTCTTTGGTGCGCACGGGTGTCTGCGACCACGATTTGTCCTTGTACGGCTTGAGGCCCACATAAAACTCACAGTTGAAAAAACCCGTGGGGTCCGTGCCGTCGTCGGGCCGCCCAAGCTCCGAACCCGTCACCGTGACCATGGGGTATTGAATCAGCAGGTCGCGGACTTGCGGCGCAAATTTTGCGGCTTCTTCAAACGAAATCGTGTATGGCAGCGTGGCGCGGACCCAGACGGCGCCCTCATCCAGATGTGGCAAGAACTCTCCGCCGATGAGAGGAATCAGAAGGAGAGTGGCGCCGAAAATCAGCAGCGAGGCGATGATCGTGATCGCCGCGTGATTGAGGCACCATTCCAGCCGGCCGGCGTACTGATCGCGAATCCAATTGAAGACGGGGTTCTGTTTGTCCTTGACACCCTTTTTAAACCAGTAGGACGCGAGCACGGGAACGACCGTGAGCGTGAGAATGAGTGCGCCGAGGAGCGCAAATCCCATGGTGTCCGCCATGGGGTGGAAGAGTTTTCCGGCGGGACCTCTCAAGGCATAGATGGGCAAGTAGCCGGCGATAATGACGGCCACGGAATAGAAAATGGGGCGGTCGACGTCGCGAGCAGCCGCCAGAATGACGTCGTTCAATTTGTATTCGGTGCCATAGCGCAAGCCGAGTTCGCGGTAGATGTTCTCCACCATGACGATGGTGCCGTCAATGATGATGCCGAAATCGATGGCGCCGATGGAAAGGAGGTTGGCCGCTTCTCCGGTCCAGTTCAAAAAGATGAAGGCGAAGAGGAGAGCCAAAGGAATCGTGAGTGCGGTGATGATCGCTGCGCGGAAACTCACCAGAAAGAAGATCAGCACGATCAAAACAAGGATCATGCCGCGAAGAAGATTGCCTTCAACGGTATCCGTGGTGACGCGAACGAGGTCGCTGCGGTCGTAATACGGGCGTACCTTCACGTCGGGCGGGAGGAGTGTATTATTGATCTCCTCGGTTTTCTTCTCAACCCGTTCGAGGACGTTTTGAGTTTGCTCGCCGCGGCGCATCAAGATGACGCCTTCCACGGCGTCGTCGTCCTTTTTCTGCTTGGTCTGGAAGCCAAAGATACCGAGGCGCGGCGCATGGCCGATGACCACGCTGCCGATGTCCTTGATGCGGACGGGCACGCCATTCAGGCTGGCCACAACGATTTCGCCGATGTCTTCCGTATTTTTTACCAGGCCGAGACCCCGCACGTAGTAGAACTGCCCGCCTTGCGTGTAAAAGCCGCCGCCAGTATTGGCATTATTGGCGCTGAGCGCCGCAACAATCTGAACGACCGGAAGGTGATAGTTGTAGAGCTTCACGGGATCCAGCAGGACGTGATACTCCATCGTGGGCCCGCCAAAACCGGAGTCGTCCGCCACACCCGGCACACTCTTGTAAGCGCGCTCGATGGTCCAGTCTTCGTAGGTATGCAACTCCATCGGAGAGCGATCCGGGCTCTCGATGACGTAGCGGTAGACGAGGCCACTGGGGCTGAAGAGCGGGGCCATGCTCGGCGTGACACTTTGCGGCAGCGTGGCGTCGCTGATGCGCTCGAACACAACTTGACGCGCGAAATAAGGATCCACGCCTTCATCAAAGGTCAAGCGAACGTCCGAAAGGCCGTATAGGGAGATCGAACGCATGACGCTGAGGTGCGGCGAGCCGTTCATGGCCAGCTCCAGCGGCAGCGTGGTGAGGCGCTCAACTTCCTCGGCCGCGTGGCCGGGCCATTGCGTGATCAATTCCACCATCGGCGGCGAGAGATCCGGGTAGGCATCCACGGGCATTTGCTGAAACGACCAGGCGCCCGCCACGATGATCAAGATCGTGAGCATGAGCACCAGGAAGCGCTGCTGGAGAGCGAGTTGGACGATGCGGTGAATCATCGAGATGTCGCTGAAGCGCTCCTCTTAGTGCTGCAGGGAATTCTTGAATTGCAGGAACAGGCTGCCGTCGCCGACGACGTGTTCGCCCTCTTTCAAGCCACTGGCGATTTGCGTGCGGCCTTTGTTGCTGCTCCCGACCGCGACCTGGCGCCGCGCGAACTGGTTCGCATTCGTCTGCACATAAACAAAAGGCTGGTTTTCGGTGTCGCGCAGTACGGCGGCGTCGGGAACCGTGATGGCGTCGGGAATGGACCCAGCGCCGACGAGCGCGGTCACGAACATGTCGCGCTTCAATTTCTTGCCGGGATTCTGGGTTACGATGCGCGCCTGCAAGGTTCGTGTCGTGGGATCCAGCGCGGGGGCAATAAAGGAAATCTTCCCGTGGAAAAGGTCGGAGTAGGATTCGGTGTTGATTTCAACGGTGTCTCCGATGTGCACGAAAGGGAGATCGCTTTGGAAAACATTCACGAGGACCCAGACGGTGTTGGTATTGGAGATGGTGAAACACTGGGTCGTGCCTCCAACGAGAAGTTGCCCGGGGCCCACGAGTCGTTCCACAATTTCGCCGGTGACCGGAGCGATAACGGGAATCTGTGCGGTGGATTGCGCGGACTGTTTGATCACGGCTTCTGGGTCCTTGAGACCCAGTGCGCGGAGAGCGTCCGCGGTCGATTCCATTTCCGCGTGAGCCTGTGTTTGATTGGATTCCGCCTGCTGGAGATCGGCCTCGGAGATGGCGCCGTGAGCAAAGAGATCCTGCGCGCGCGTATAGAGTCTTTCACTGAGGGCGTAGGAATCTTTTGCTTTGATGTAGGCGGAACGGGCTGCGGAATAATCCGGGCTGGTAACTGTGAGCAGAGGCTGGCCGGCCTGCACGAATTGGCCGGGCGCTACCAGGATTTCGTGGACCGGTCCGCCAATCGCCGCGAAAACAGGGGTCGTTGCAAATGCGTCGTACGCCACAGAGCCTGTGAGGCGCAGCGTGCGTGGCAGAGGTCCTTTTTCCGCGGCCACGATCTGGATGTGAGACATCTGTTCCTTCGGAACGCTGAAGAGTTCGGCCGTGTCTGCCTTCGATTCTGAGGAGGTGAACGAGGTCATCTTGGATTCTGATTCGCCGGGACCCGAGCCGCACCCCGAGAGAAAAACACTGAGCGGAGCTGCGAAGCCAGCAAGGGCCACGAGGGCCAGAAAGTTCGTGCGTTTTTTTGTGAAATGTTTCATGTCACATTCCTCGTACCCACGGCCTGGCGCATCTGTTCGAGCGCGAGCATGTAATTCGCGAGCGCCTGGCGGTAGGCAAGCTGGTTGGCCCGGTAGGTTCGTTCGGCGTCCAGATAGTCGAGCAGACTGGCGGCGCCTTTGCGGTAGGCGTATTCACTGATGTCGCGCGATTGTTTGGCCTGATCGACGTAGCCGCCCTGATAGAGCTGAATGATTTCATCGTTGGTGTGGAGATTTGCGTAGGCCTGCACGACGTCGGTGGAAACCTGTTGTGTGGTTTCGCTGGCCTGCTGTTGCGCCTGGGTGATGGCGGAGCGTGCGCGCGCGATTTCGCCTTGATTGCGGTTGAAAATGGGAAGGGGCATGTTGTAGTAAAAGGCGCCCGTACTCAGACCGGCCGTGTGCGTGTAATTGAAGGTGCCGGTGATGTCCATCTTGCCGTTGGCTTGCTGCAAAGCCAACTGGCTCTCGGCGGCGGTCACGGCTTGCTGTGCGGCGCGAAGATCGGGCCGGTTGATAGCCGCCAGGGATTTTAGCTCGTTCAGGTTGGCACGCACCGGCTGATAGTCGAGTGAGCCTTGCACATCGTAGTCATCGGGAACGGACTCGAAGCCCAGCAACTGGCGGAGTGCGGCCAGGCTTTGCAGCTTGGCCAGTTTGGCGGCGGAAACGTCAGTTTGGAATTGCAGCAACTGCAGCTTGATCTTCAGAAAGTCGCCTTCGCTCAGATCGCCGACGCGAAATCGCTCTTTACCGATGTCCACGGTTTTCTGGAAACTGTCCAGGTCCTGTTGCGCGAATTCCAGGGTCGATTCCGCCAGCAAAACATCAATGAATTGCTGGCTCACGTTGAAGATAAGCTGGCGCTCGCTGTCGGAGATCTGCGAGCGCACCACGGTGGTCTGATCCTGGGCGGCCTGAAGGCGGTGCTGGCGCTTCTTGCCGCGCTCGAACAGATAGCCGACGCCGGCATCGAATTGCGCCTGCTGGTCGATGTAATCCGAGCTGAACTGGTTGGGTTGGAAGATCGGAAGAAACTGCGCGTCCAGGCCCAGCGTGGGATTGGGACGGAGATTGGCAGTGACTTCTTCCGCCAGGCTTTGCTGGATGGTCGAGCGCAGTGCCTGCAACGCATGGTTATGCAGGAGCGCCATGCGAATGGCGTCGTCCAGCGCGATCCGAGCCGGGCCGGATTGCGCCGCGTTGGCTTGCGGCGGTGTGTTCGCCGGAGTAGGCGCAGCACTCTGTTGGCCCGCCGCGAACGCCGGCGAGATCAAAAGTGTTACAGCCAATACCATTCCTTTCCTCAAGTGATTACTCCTCGCGCATCCTTGACAGGGGGGCGAACTGCAAATTTACTTGGATTAATGAGGGGTAAGAAGCGCTGCGCTAAGCGGCGGGAGGCGCTCGCGGCGCCACGTTGCGGAAAACCACCACAGGTACAGTGGCCACCACACTAATAACCACCAGCCGGTTGATTGCCGGCACCATCGCCATGATCAAAGAGGGAGTGGCAATGGCGGTCCCTGCCGCGGAGCAGATCGGGCAGATGTGCGAATCTGCCGAGTTGGAGCTCAGGTCCGCACAACAATGCAATTGCGCCCCGAGAAAGACAACCCCGAGGAGTAAAGCCAGGAAGTAGACGCGCTTTGTTTTGCCAGGCATCTAGCCGGAATTTCCTTGTTACTGTTGAGATTCTAGCATACTACACTCGTCTTGCTTGTCCGCGGCACTGTGAGAGGACTTTCATCAGTAGCACCCCCGTTGGCCTGTCAACCGCGCCAGCCCAGCCCGCAATCGCCCTGGATTCCAGTGCCATCCACGGACGCGACAGCGAGCGCAGCCGATTGTCAGCAGGGGGCCCATTGTGAGGCGGGGCCTTGTTGACCTAACGTGTCCCGAGCAGGCCGGGTGAAAAATTCAGTGTGGACCGCACCCGACAGAGCTATCCCAAATTGAGATGAGTCTCCGATCAAAACTGGTTGTCCGTCTTGCTCTTGTCCTGATCATCGGTGCCGCCCTGTTGTTTATTCCTGCTGGCTCGTGGAAATTTTGGCCGGGCTGGGCCTTCTTGGGTGTCACTTTCATTCCCAGTATCCTTGCTTACCTCTATTTTTATAAACACGATCCCCAATTGATGGAGCGCCGTCTGCAGAGCAAGGAGAAGGTCAGCGAACAAAAGCTTCTGATGAGAGTGACGAAGCCATTTTTCCTTGCCGCGTTTCTGCTTCCCGGACTGGATTACCGCTGGGGCTGGTCGCGCACATTTTTGGGTGGGGTGCCTCTCTGGCTCATCCTGGTTTCTGAAGTCCTGGTTCTCGGGGGATTTCTTTTAGTGTTTTGGGTCATGAAGGTCAACAGTTTTGCCTCGCGCACCATCCAAGTCGAGGCTGGGCAGAAAGTCATTTCGACCGGCCCGTACGCCTTTGTTCGCCACCCCCTGTATTCGGGCAGCGTGGTGATGTGGCTGTCCGCACCGTTGGCGCTGGGCTCGTACATCGCCTGGCCTGCCTTTGCCCTGCTCATCCCGTTTTACGTTATTCGTCTGCTCAACGAGGAAAAAGTCCTGCGCCAGGAACTGCCCGGCTATTCCGAATACTGCCTGCACACCCGCTTCCGGCTCGTCCCCTTCATTTGGTAAGACTCCCCGCGCAGTGTCGCTAAACTTTCCGCAGTGAGACATTCATGGCCTTGCTCGCGAAGCCTTTGCGCTTGCGGCGGTCCAAAGCTGGCACCGTCCGCAGAAGACGCCTATTGGGGCGGCGGAGAGAGGAGCTGTGTGAGGGCGGCGGCGGGGTCGGGGGCAAGCATAAGCTGTTCGCCGATGAGGAAGGCGTCAAAGCCGGCGGCGCGGAACTTCTGTAAGTCGTCGTGGGATCGCAGGCCGGATTCGCTGACGGCGATGCAATCGTCCGGGATGTGCTCGATCAACTCCAAGGAAGTTTGCATGCGCACAGCGAGGGTTTTCAGGTCGCGATTGTTCACGCCGAGGAGGCGCGCACCGGCCGTCATCGCGCGGGTGAGTTCTTCGAGCGTGTGGATCTCGACAAGCGGCTCCATGCTTAGTTCGCGTCCGAGAGCGATCAATTCCTGCAACTGAATATCGCCCAGCGCGGCTACGATCAGGAGAAAACTGTCGGCATCATTCGCGCGCGTTTCCCACACTTGCCAAGGATCAAAGATGAAATCCTTGCGGAGCACGGGCAGGCCAACGCTTCTGCGCGCGTCGCGCAAGTTCTTCAGTGAGCCGTGGAAGAACTCTTCTTCGGTGAGGACGGAAAGAGCGGCGGCGCCCGCGTCTTCGAGCGACTGCGCCAGGGCGGGGGCATCGAAGGGATCGCGAAGAACACCGCGCGAAGGTGAAGCGGGCTTCAATTCCGCGAGAACGTTGAGGGCATCGCGGGAGAGCACGGCGGGAAAATCACGCACGGGCGGCGCGGCCTGCGCGCCATATTTCAGGGCGGCTTCCGGCAAGACGCGCTTGCGGTGCTCGACCCAGGCGCGGCGTGATTCCAGGATGCGGTCCAGCACGGTTCCGGTGTTGGCGTGGGCAGACATAGGGATAAGTTTGTATGCTAGGGAGACGGCGAGAGCGTGTCAAATGCGAGTTTGCCGCGCTGGGCGACTCGCGGCGGGCGCTTGGAACGCGCAACTTTACGGCGCCGGAGGGGAAGAGGACCGAATCATGGCATACGGAGAGAAATACAGAACGCTACTGGAGGCGATTGCCGGGGTGGCGGACGCGATTGCGAGCCGGTATTTTCGCGCAGCGGAAATGCGCGTGGAACGCAAGCTGGATGGCACGGTCGTAACGCAGGCGGACAAGGAAATCGAAACAATGGCACGCGCCTTGGTGAAGGAGAGCGGCCTGCCGTTGGATGTGCTGGGAGAAGAAATGGGCGGCGAGAGCGCCAAGGCGCCGGCACAAAGCGGGCGCGCGCGCATGATCATTGATCCGATCGACGGCACGGAGGAATTCTCGCGAGGTATTCCCACGTTTGGGACGCTGATGGGGATTGAGGAGAACGGCGAAATTGTGGCGGGTATGGCCTCGGCGCCGGAGCTTGGCCGGGGGACGCGCTGGTGGGCGTATCGCGGCGAGGGCGCTTATCGCAATGGGCATCGTATCCGAGTTTCCAAGGTGGCGCGGCTGGCGGACGCGTTGGTGTTCACCACGGGGACGGGGCCCAGCAAGGATACTAAGGTGCGCGCGACGATTCGCCGGCTGGCCGATGCGGCGCGCAGCAGCCGCTCGATTGGCGGCTTCTGGCAACACATGCTGGTGGCCGAAGGCGCGGCGGATGCGGCGCTGGACTGGGTCTCCAAGCCGTGGGACCTGGCGCCGCTGGGCCTGATCGTGGAAGAGGCCGGCGGAAAAGCGACGACGATTGACGGCGAGCGCACGATTTACAAAGGGCGATTCGTCAGCACGAATGGTTTGTTGCACGAAGAGGTGCTGAAGATCTTCCGGCGAGGTGCAACATGATCTGCGTGAAACGCGTCTATGAAAAGCCCTCGAAGGAAGATGGTTTTCGTTTGCTGGTGGACCGTTTGTGGCCGCGGGGCCTGACGAAAGGGCGCGCCCGCGTGGATTTGTGGATGAAAGAGATTGCGCCGAGCGACGCGCTGCGAAAATGGTTTGGGCACGATCCGGAGAAATGGGGAGAGTTCGTGAAACGTTACCGCAACGAGCTGGCAAAGAAAAAAGAGCTGCTGGCGGAAGTGAAGCGGCTGGAGGGCGAACACGGCACGGTGACGCTGCTGTATGGCCGCAACGACGAGAAGCAGAATCAGGCTGTGCTGATCGCGGCGGCGCTCAAAGGGCGCAAGTGAAGCGCGAAGCGGCGTTGCGTGTTGTGGCGGAGGAGGTGTGCGCCTGCCGGAAATGCCCGCGGCTGGTGAAGTACCGTGAGAAAGTGGCACGGGAGAAGCGGCGGGCTTACCGCGAGTGGGAATATTGGGGGCGCGGCGTGCCGGGCTTCGGCGATCCCAACGCGCAATTGTTCATCTTGGGGCTCGCGCCAGCGGCGCATGGAGCGAATCGCACGGGGCGCGTATTCACGGGAGACCGTTCCGGCGATTTTTTGTACAAGGCGCTGCACCAGGCGGGATTCGCGAATCAACCCACTTCGCAGAATCGCGAGGATGGATTGCGGCTGCACAATGTTTACATTGCTGCCGCTGTGCGTTGCGCGCCGCCGGCCAACAGGCCGCTGCCGCGCGAAATTTTAAATTGCCGCGGCTATCTGAAACGTGAACTGGAGATTTTGCGGCCCGCGGCGGTGCTGGCGCTGGGGAAAATCGCGTGGGACGCGTATCTGGAAATCCTGAAGCAGGATGGAAAGATCAGTTCGCGCGCGGCATACAAATTCGCGCACGGCGCGGAAGCGGAGATCGCGCCGGACTTGCCGCGTCTCTTTGGCGTGTATCATCCCAGCCAGCAGAACACGCAGACGGGCCGCGTCACCGAAGCGATGTATGCGGAGGCGTTGGAGCGAATCAGAAAATTTCTTTCGAGGGCAGCGAGCGCCGCGGGTTAGCGGACAAGATTGCGAAACGTTCAGGCTTGAACGCGTTGCGGCTTGGGCGGCAGATCGACGGTGGCGGGGCGCGGCTGGGGCCAGTATTTTACGGCGAGGCGCCACAACAGTAAAACCGCGAGGATGGCGGCGTAGGTGAGCGGGCGAAGCACGGCGGATTTCACCAGCCAGTAGTAGTGAATCACGCCGCAGATGGCGCTGACGTAGATGAAGCGATGCAGTTGCTGCCAGCGGCGGCCGCCCAGGCGGCGAATCCAGCCGGTGGTTGAAGTGATCGCGAGTGGAATCAAGAGCACGAACGCAGTGAAGCCGACGGTGATGTAACGGCGCTTGGCGACGTCCTTCCACATTTCTGCCAGATCGAAAAATTTATCCAACCAGATGTAGGTGGTGAAGTGCAGGCACGCGTAGAAAAACGCAAACAGACCGAGCATCCGGCGGAAGCGGATCAGATCGGGGAGGCGCAGGATCTTGCGGAATGGCGTAAAGGCCAGGGTGATCAGAAGGAAGCGCAACGTCCAATCGCCGGTGGCGTGAGTGATGAACTCGATGGGATTGGCGGAAAGATCGTTATGGAGAGCGCGCCAGCCCAATGAGGCGAGCGGGGTCAGGCAGAGAATGAATACAACGACCTTGGTCCATTTGCTGGTGAGGAGTGCGCGCATGGGAAGGATGGGAGTTCAGTAGTTTTTGCGCAGGTCCATGCCGCTGTACATGCCGGCAACCTGATCGCCATAGCCATTGAACATGAGTGTTTCGCGCTTCAGGAATTCGCCCAGGCGGCGTTCCTTGGCCTGGCTCCAGCGCGGATGATCGACCTTGGGATTGACGTTGGCATAGAAGCCGTACTCATTCGCGCCCATGCGGTTCCAGGTGGTGGGCGGCTGATCCTTTACGAAGCGGATCTTTACCAGGGATTTGGCGCTCTTGAAACCGTATTTCCAGGGGAGAACCATGCGCACGGGCGCGCCATCCTGGTTGGGGAGCGATTCGCCGTACATGCCGACGCACAAAAGCGCGAGGGGATTCATGGCTTCATCGAGGCGGAGGCCTTCGACATAGGGGAAATCGATGCCTGCATATTTGCCCCAGGGCATCTGCTTGGGATCGTAATAGCTTTCAAAGGCGACGTAGCGGGCTTTGGGGGTGGGTTCAACGGCCTTGGCCAATGCGCTGAAGGAAAAGCCGATCCAAGGCACGACGATGGACCAGGCTTCCACGCAGCGATGGCGGTAAATGCGTTCCTCGAGGGGAGCGAGCTTGATGATTTCGTCCAGTGAGAATTTGCGCGGGTTTTTCACCTCGCCTTCCACGGAAACGGTCCAGGCCGAGGTCTGGAATTTCCCAGCGTTTTTGGAGGGATCGGATTTGTCGGTGCCGAATTCGTAGAAATTGTTGTAGTGGGTGACGTCGTTGTAACTATTCTGCTTTTCCGTGGTGCTAAGGGGACTTTTGATCAGGCCGTCGAATTTCGTGGCGGCGAATGCGTGCGCGCGCGGAGAAGCCAATTCCCAGAGGCGCGTGCCGGCCAGTGCGGCGGCCCCGGCGATGCCCATGCCGCGGAGGAATTTGCGGCGGTCGAGATATAGCGATTTGGGCGTGACATCGGCGTAGGTCAAATCGGGGGACTTGCGGATCAGCATAATGGTGCGGTTCCTCCAAGCTGGTGATTCCGGGCAACAGCGGCAGTGAACATGGTACGCCAGGCTCTTCCTGTTGGATGCAGGAAGCCCGCTTGCCAATAAGTGTGTTCGGCGGTAGCGCCGGTGAGGCCAGCTTCCTTTCGTGAGAGGCGAAAAGGGCTAATTGGTTACGAGCGAGTTGCGGATTTCCAGGCGGCAGCGGGCTGCCAGCCTTTGCGGACACACCTGCAGGATGCGGCAGGCAGGGTGAAGCAGCGAAGTGTAGAGTTAGTACGCATATCTCCTTATAAATCAATGCGTTGGAAGGACTGCTCACTTGCTTGAGGTGGCCTCAGGACTGCAATTAGGACAATGCCCGCCGCAGGAGGGGGAGTTTGCCATGAAAGAACGAGTGAGGAACTGGGTCATGTTGGGTGCAATGGCCGGAGGACTGTGGATGCCAAGAGCTGTGCTTGCGCAAGAGCCACGCGAACCGGCAGCCACGGAGGCGCAAGAGGCTGAGAAGCCTCCCGAGGGGCGCGTGGCCGATGGAGAGCGGCACGGATTGCCGCTGGAGGTGTATGGCGTGGTGCCGGGGACGCGATTCCTGGTGAAGCTGCAAGAGGAGATGACCACGCGGGCGGCGCGGCAAAACCAGGAGTTTCGCGTGCGAACGCTGGAACCGCTGGAGGCGGGCCAGGGAATCTATTTGCCGGCCGGGGCGGTGATCACGGGACACATCAGCCGCGTGGAGCCCGCAGGGCTCACGGGACGGGCGAAGATCTGGCTGACGTTTGACGAGATCCACACACGATTTGGGGGGCTGCCGATCGTGGCGGACGTTGTCAGCGTGCCGGGGGATCACAGCATCAAGCCGGGCGCGGCGCAGGAGGGCGCGATCGAGGGGCGTGGAGGCACGCAGAAAGATGCGACGCAGGCGGCGGTTGCGGGCGCGGCCCTGGGTGCGCTGAAAGGCGTCAGGGACAAGAACACGAAAGAGTCGGCGCAGGGAGCGGCACTGGGGGCTCTGGAGGCGTACTTGATGGAAGCAGGGCGCGGGCAGGAGCTGGATCTGGCGAAGGGCGCGAAGCTGGAGTTGGAGCTGGGGCGGGCGCTTTACTTGGTCAAGGAGTAGGAGAGTGAAAGAGTGTAAGGGTGAAAGAGTGAAAGAATAGAAGAGTAGAAGAGTGATGGAGTGGGGAAGCGGGAATGTCGGCGCGCCGACACTATTCTCACGTGTTTTTACGCATGTGTGGAAATGATGGGACTTACGGAAGAATGACTTGCATGTGTGAGAATGATTAGACTTGGTGGCGAGCGAGGAAGAAAACGAGGCAAAGGAAGCAAGGGAGGCAAAGGAAGTACAGGAAAATGCCCCCTCCCCCTGTATCCTGTAAGTGGTGATTCTACAGGTGAATGAAGCGGCTTGTTTTCATACAGATTTGGAAGTGTTGATTCTAATGGGGGTTGGAGGAGGCGGTTTATTGAGTCAGCTTTGGAGAAATTGGGCTGCCAGAATTAACCGTCGGAGCGGTTTTGCGCCTGGCCATGGGTGGCGATGAGGTGAGCTCTAAACCCGCCTTCCAGAAGACGGCGGGCGCAAAGGCGGCGCATCCTTTGAAAAAGCAAATCCCAAAGAGTGCAGCACCCAGTTTCGTCCAAGCAGCCTGCGTGTTTGCCATCCGTCTCGAGCTATCGTTATTTCGGTTGCGCTGACGGAGCCGGGATCGCAATAATCGGCCCGGAAGGGACAGTCCCAGTTCGTAGTTTCCCAAATTGCTGTTCGTATTTTTGCACGGCGTCAGCAAAAAGGTCTGCAAGTAATTTGGCAAGTTCTGGCGGGACAATGATGCAGAATTGATCGCGAATGACCACGGTTGCAGGCGGCAGCTCCAGTTGGCCAGGTTGAGGTGCGGGAGATATTGGGACAACCTGTGAAAAAATCACACGGATGTCTAAGCCGGACAATAAGTAACGAGCATTATTAACGTAGCTAGTGGGAAGACCATTTATCACTGACAGTGAATCAAAGACATCTTCTGTATCCATCTGCGCTCCCTTTATTGAAGTATTGGTTGAGGAACTTGGCCCCTTGAATGAGGGGTCGATTGTTGAATCACCATCCCGCCTACGGGAAAGGCGATCGAAATGCTCACTGGGTCTTCTATTTTTGGAGGTGCGGTGCCAGCTACAAGGGTTCGGAATTGTTCGGCGACATCCCTAGAAATGTTTGGCACTTGAAATTCAATGTCGTCTTCAATGGTTGGGGGATTAAACTCGTCTTGGTTGAACTCGTTCTCCCATCGCAGCATTTCGCTGAAGGGAACGAATTTGACCACCAAACCAACCTTGAATGTGGCCGCTATTCTTACTAGTGTTTCGAGATTGAAATTGGTTCTCCCTGGTTGCTCCATTGCGGAAATGCGCGATTGTTTCATGCCTGACGCTGCGGCTAGCGCGGGCTGAGACATGCAGTTTTTGAGACGCAACGCCCGCAATTGAGAGGGAAGGAGCACCCGCAGTTTGGCTCTTGTGTAGGACTCACGAGAATCTCGACTCAGCTTAAGTTTATTGATCAGCTTTGATCTTTCGCTCATGCAACTGGCCACCTTTTTGGTCTAATTTCTTCTTTCGTGCTGCAGCTGTATCCAGTGCGTGTGTCGGTGTGTAATTCGAGCCTTTGTGATAACACCCGATCAAAAACACAGCAATTTTCTCTCCACGGAAGACACCTAACAATCGGTATTGGCGAGCATCGCAATGAAATTCTAGTTCCCATATCTTGTGCGGCCGTAACGCACCCTTGAGGTATTTCCTGAAGCCCATCCAGTTGAGCGGATTCTCTATCTTCTGATTCGTCTTGAGCAAGCCATCGACGTACAGCCGGGCCTCGTCTGAAATCTCCTTGTCGTACCACTCCTTTATCGGGTTGCTGTCCGGTCCGTATGCAAAATCAAAGAATCTCCAAAGCACCCTAGGGGGCTTCTCAAAGGCTATCACTTTTTTATTATAAGTCAAAGAATTCCCTTGACCCAATCTATCACTTATTTATGATAGCATACCGGGCCAAACAGCCAATGGCCTTAAGCGCTTTGTATGGGTCGATTGACCGTTTGGGAAGGTACAATCCGGGTTCGTCGCTTCGGATTGTGTTGCGCCTGATCTACGGTCGAGCGAACTCGTTCATGTACGCCCTGGGGGACCGAATTCCTCCGGCCCCGCCAGTATCCTATCATGCACGTGAGATGAAAGTAGAAAAAGAAATCCGACGCTTCGCTTAGCAGGAAGAGGGCAAGTATTTTGAGGAAATCTCGTAAGTGTTGAATGCGGGGGAGTTGGGGGAATTGGGTGGTGTAAGTGTTGATTGCAATGGGGATGTAGGGGCGATTATTCCGTTTACACAATATCAGGTCTATGCCACAATAAAACTCCGTGACAGGGCAGCCCAAGAGGTATTCCCGCTTCGCTTAAATCGCTTGTATGCGGCATGGAGATGCGTTACTATGCATTAGAGAAAGGCCGCATCATGCCGAAGGCAAACACTAAAACCGTTGTTCTCACTACAAGCACAGGAACTATGGAGGTCAGTGGTTTGACTCTCCAAGAGGTCAAGGAGCTTGCTGGCTTGAACGGACACGCCAACCCCGCTACTCGGGGAGTGCGTGCGACAGTTAGGCGTGCCGTTACGAGGCATTCCACTGGCGAGCCAGATTTCATTGGGTTTAAGCAGAACCTTTCTGTATTGGCGAAGAAGTTTTTGGATGTTCTTCGATTGAATCCGAACGGTATTCGCGCAGAAACTCTCGCCGAAAAGATGGGTGTGAAATCAACAACTCAAATTGGTGGCATCACTGGTGGGGGCATGTCGCGTCTGGCAAAGCGATTTGATGTTGATCTGGATGATGTATACAGCAGAGAAACATCGTTCGAGGGTACAGAGAGGCGCACAATTTATAAGCCTGGAAAGGACATTGCGAAGTTGCAATAGAAAAGCCCGCAAAAAGCGGGCTTTTCCGTGGAGAGGTGCCTGAGTCTGGTTTAAAGGGGACGACCTATAATCGTCTGGCGTTGTTCGCGCAGCGCCCGTGGGTTCGAATCCCACCCTCTCCGCACAACCCACGCAACGTAGGAGGGTGATATAATCGAAATTTGGTCCTCGATTTTGATTCGCTAACTCCGTAATGCGACACGGAAACGGTTGGCCGAGCAGACAACCGAGTTTCCGAAGTCGCCCTAACGGAAAGAGAGTTCCACGAGAACTCTCCAAAATCTCAGGGCCATGGGGGTCTGATTCTATGAGCTATAAAGGAATCAGATTTACCCTCCACTTGTTCGGCAGGGTGATCTTCACTCTGTCCGTCGAGTGGATAAGAAGTAACCTGTGGAAAGGTCCAGAGTCTGCAACTCCCCTTTCCACGGGGATATTCTCCAATTAGAGCTTTAGCGTTTGCAAGCCAATTGTTATGAGGGCGTTCTAGCATGAGGAAGAAGCTCGTCGTTGAGAAGGAAAAGTTTGATGCCGTGCTCTCGCAGCTTATCCACACAAAGCCTATCCCCATGAAGAGTATAAAGACAAGCGGTAAGCGTTCCAAAGGTCAACTCATTCCGAAGCAATCAGAGTCTTGAAGCGCAGAGCTTCGCCATGTACAAGCCCTTTGATCGTGGAATTGAATAGCTGCGCTTGCTCTTCCCGCCGATTGAACCTGAAAGAAAACTCGTTGCAGTAGCGGCCTAGATGCTTTATAGAAACGTGGTGGAATGTGCCATAAACTCCGCGCTTTAGCAGGGAGAACGCATTCTCAATGTGCTGTGTATGATTCTGGCCAACCGCGTAAGATATACTGTGATTGATCTTGCGGTGTCTACCGGGGAAGTGGCGTTCGCCGATTATCCAGTAGACCGCTGACTCATCCGTTTGCAGGGTAGCATCGGGGCTGATGTGCTTGAGGATTTGCGGCTCGATTATGGCCATCTTCGTATCTTTCACAGGGATTAGCTTGAGATTGCCATTGCGCGCCTGCATACCTAGGACAATGTCCGTGTTCTCTTTCTTCACGTAGGGCTTGCCCTTGCGTGGCTTACGGCGCGTCATATAGGTCTCATCGGCCTCAACGATGCCAGAGAGCACACCACCGTCTTGCATGGCCTCACGGATTCTGTGGCAGAGATACCAAACGGTCTTATAGCTCTTTTCCATGTCCAGGTGCCGGGCAATTTGCTTTGCACTCATTCCCTTTCTTGCTTCCACGATCAGACCAATGGCAATAAACCACTTGTGCAGAGGCAGGTGGGAAGAGTCGAATATCGTGCCTGCTTTGGCGGTGAATTGATAACCCTCACACTCAGGACGGAGACAACGGAACAAACGGCGAGCAGGAATCAGCTTGCCATTCTTGCGGCGACTGGCCTCAATACGCATCTCCTGCACATTCTGTTCACCGCACTTGATGCAGCACACGCCATTCGGCCAGCGCAGAGCAATCAAATGGTCAATGCACTCATCTTCGGTCCTGAACTTGGAAACGATGTTTATCAGATTCATGGCCAGCCTCACTAACAGAAGCGTAGCAGAATCCGTCTATTGTGTCAAGGGAATAATCGCCGATGTAGGTTGTTTGTTTTGATGCACTTGTGTATGTGTTGATTTTGCAGGGGTTGGTGAAGGGTTTTTGTGCATGTGTTGATTGCGGAGGATTTAGAGGGAATTGGCGCGGGTTGGCCGGCCCGAGACGGGGAAAAGGAGTGCGGATTAGAGATTGGGGCATAAAAAAGAAAAGGCCGGGCGGGTGCCCGGCGGGTGGACGCAAGTATTTACAAGGGAGAGTATAGTCCATCAGGAAGGACTTGTCAATATAATAATTTATTGGGAAGCGGATTTGTCGCGCGAGAAGCAGGGGAGGGAGAAGAGGGATTCATCCTGCAGAGGATGCGGGATGGGGCGGAGTTCATCGCGCAAAGAATGTGGGAAGGAGAAGAGGGATTCATCGCACAGAAAACGTGCGATGCAAAACCGTACCTCGCTTCGCGGACTCCGCTCGGAATGACGTGAGCACTTACCGGTTGGCCAAAAGGGGTCCAACGTGCTGGACCCCTACGCGGATAACCCCAAGAGCGACCGATCTAAAGATCGGCCACTACAAAAGCGAACCCAAGAGCACAGTGAGGAGTGACTGTGCCACATGAGCGTGCGCGACACGGACTATTTCGGTTGGGCGGTGGCGTTGCCCATGTCGAGGACAACTTTCCAGGTGCCATCCTGCTGGAGCTTCCAGATGCTCGTGTACTTTCCGAATTCGACGGTGGGCTTGCCTTCCTTGTCCTTGGAGTGGAACTCGTAGGTGCCGTAGGTGTAGCCGAGGTCGCCGGAGGCCGAAATGTCGGCGCCAACGGGCGTCCAGAAGAGGCGATTGTTCTTGTCGTCCAGAAAGCCCATGCCCTTGGCGATGTTTGCCTTGCCCGGGATGATGGGTGCGCCATTCGGGAGTTCGACGGAGTCATCGGCATAGTACGACATATAACCCTGCGAGCCTTTCTCGGCCGCAGCCTTCATGAATTCGGCTTCGAGTTGCTTCAAGGTGTCGGGGGTGGCTTTGGGCGAGGCCGAAGCGGTTGGGTGGGCGTAGGGAAAGATGAAGATAGCGACAAGAACGACGAGAATGAGAACAGGCAGAAACGATTTCATGCAGCCTCCGTGGATAGCGCGGGCATTTTAGGGAGTTAGCCGGAATTTCTTTTTTTACTGCGGAACGGCACTATTGTATGCCTATCTCGCCTGCTCGCTGGGTTTTGAAATGACTTTCATCGGAAGCGGGCCGCCCCGCAACCCCATCCGGGGCGCAAAGAACGCGTGACGGGGCAGAGTTCTGGCACAAGAGCCGCGAAACAGCTTGTGCCGCGCCTACGGCGCTGTCGATTGCGGTTGCTGGTGGTCCCAGCCTTTACAGGCTGGGCTAACGTATGGCGCGCCTCCGGCGCTGGACCCCACGCATGGAAAACTGCAACCTCAAGAGGGCACGGTGTACCGTGCCCCTACACAAGCAAGGACAAACCCAAGAGTGAACCGATCTAAAGATCGGCCACTACACAGAAGTCAAACCCAAGAGAAAGCAGATCCCTCGCTCCGCTCGGGATGACAAAAGGTGTGCAGCTTGCAGCAAAGGGTCCAGTGGGCTTGGCAAGCGGGGAGGGGCTTGTTAGAGTCGAATCGCCCACCCGAAGTTGCTGCATTCGTGGTATTTATTCAGACGAGGCGAAGCCGCATGGCAGACGAGACGCGAGCCGTACGCACGGTAGAAACCGGAGAACACAGAGACCGCGTGTTGATTGTCGAGGACGAGGACAACGCGCGGAAGGGTTACGAGCAGTTGCTGCAGCGGTGGGGCTACGAAGTGCTGGGAGTGGCGAGCGCGGAAGAGGCGCTGGCGAAATTTTCCAATTTTCAGCCGGACACGGTGATCGCCGACGTGGAATTGCCGGGCATGAACGGGCTGGACCTGCTGAAGCAGTTGGGCGAAGAGCTGAGAGATGTGCCGTCGATCATCATTACCGGGAAGGGAAGCGAAGAGCGCGCGGTAGCGGCGATTGAGTCGGGAGCGTTCTGGTACATCGAAAAGCCGCTGAAGGGGCCGGTTCTGCGGGCGCTGCTGGACCGCGCATTGAGCAAGGCGCACGATGCGCAGAACCTGCTGGTATTGCAGAGGCAATTGCGCGAAGCGGGGCGGCTTGGGGAACTGGTTGGCGGAACAAAGCCGATGCAGGACGTAATGCGAGTGATCGAGATGGCGGCGCCGAGTTCGGCTTCGGTGCTGATCACCGGCGAAACAGGGTCCGGGAAAGAAGTTGTGGCGCGCACCATCCATAAGCTGTCGGCGCGGGCGGCCGGGCCGTTTGTGGCCATCAACTGTTCGGCGATACCTGAAACGCTGATGGAAAGCGAGATTTTCGGGCACGAGCGAGGCGCGTTCACGGGCGCGGCAGAGCGGCGGATTGGCTGCTTCGAACTGGCGGATGGCGGAACGTTGCTGCTGGACGAAATCGGGGAGATGCCCGCGCCAACGCAGGCGAAACTATTGCGCGTTCTGGAAGACCACAAGGTACGAAGGCTGGGAAGCAAGGTGGAGACGCCGGTGGACGTGCGCGTGCTTGCGGCGACGAACAAGGATCCGGAGCAAGCGGTGTCCAGCGGGCACTTGCGCCAGGACCTGTATTTCCGGCTGAACGTGTTTCACATACACTTGCCGCCATTGCGGGAGCACAAGGAAGACATACCGCTGCTGACCGAGCACATGCTGCGCGACATCAATGCGAAGCATGGAAAGAGCGTGCGAGGGATCGGCGCGGAAGTGCTGGACATTTTTATGAGCCACACGTGGCCGGGAAACGTCCGCGAATTGCGCAACATTTTGGAGCGCGCGGCGATCATGAGCGAGAAGGATTTGATTTCGCGGGCGAGCTTGCCGGGGGAGTTCGGGCGAGTGTCGGGAAAGAGTCCGGGCGATCTATCCATTCTCAAATTTCCGATCGGCACGACAGTGGATGCGATGGAGAAGGAATTGATCGTGCAGACGCTGGCGGCCACGGGCAACAACAAGACGCGCGCGGCGGAACTGCTGGGCGTGAGCCTGAAGACCCTGCACAACAAGCTGAAGGAATACGGCAGCGAACGCACGGAAACGGAGGCGTAAGAAAGTATGCAGCTGGGGCTGCGCGCCAAATTGACGATGGTCATGACAGGGCTGGTGCTGCTGTCGTCGCTGGTGCTTTCGCTGGTGTTTTTGGAACTGCTGATGCAGCAGGTGCTGCACGACACGGACAAGCGCGCGAATGAACTGGCGCGCGAGGTGTTCGACACGGCGAAGCGCGCGCTGGATGATGCCAAGGCCCAGGGGGTGCTGCCGGCTTCGAGCGATCCGCAGGAAACGCACGATTACGTGCAGCGGGCATTCGAGATCAGCGAAGTGCTGAAGGCCAGGCTGCAAACAGCAACGGATTTGCCGTCCATTTACGAAGTAACGATCGTAGACCATGACGGCCTGGCGCTGGTGTCGAGCGATGAATCGCTGCAGCGGAAAGTGGTGACGCGGCGGCCGCCGCTGGCGCAACTGGTGCAGAGCCCGTTTGTGCGGCAGGTGCGCATCCTGGAACAATCCGCGCGGATTTACGAGGTGGATTATCCCTTCAGCGAAAGAGGGCAGCCGTTTGGGGAAGTGCGGGTATCGATTTCGACGGCGCTGCTGCTGAACGACGTCAAGCCACGGCTGCGGTGGTGGCTGACGATTGTGGTGCTGGCGCTGGGGTTGTCCACGATTCTGGCGGCGCTGGTGAGCGGAGCCGCGCTCACGCCGATCCGGGACATTTTGGCGCAATTGGATCGCATTTCATCGGGCGTATACGACGCACCGGCGCCAATTACCAAAGAGCGATTGGAGAGCACCGACGAATTAGGACAGGTGCGGCGAAAAATCACACAAGTGGGACAGCAGTTGCGGGGCGTGCACGAAATTTTCAGTTCGCTGCGCGAGAACATGAACTCGGTGATGGCGGGACTGGAAGATGGGCTGATTCTGTTCACGCGGGATGCGCGCGCGGTGATGGTGAGCCCGGCGGCGGAGAAATTTCTGGGGGCGCCAGCTTCGACTTTTTTGGGGCGGCGCGTGACGGATATTTTCCCGCCGGAGCACCCGCTGCACGAGGCGCTGCGCCTGGAGGGGGACGAACTGCACGAGGTGGCTTCGGAGACGGAGGTAGAAACAGCGGAAGGGAAGAAGCGCGTGAGCGTGAGCGTACAGGAAATTCAGGGTGAAGGGGAACGCATGGGGGCGCTGATCACGCTGCGGGACCTGGATTCGCTGGAAAGCATCAACACACAATTGCAGGTGAGCGAGCGGCTGGCGGCGGTGGGGCGGATCACGGCGGGAGTGGCGCACGAAGTGAAGAACCCGCTGAACTCGATGCGGCTGTGGCTGGAGAATCTGAAGGAGTGCTTGCCTCCGGAGACGGATGGTGCGGCGCAGCAGGCGGTGCATGTGCTGGACGCGGAAATCGACCGGCTGGACGCGGTGGTGAAGAGGTTCCTGGATTTTTCGCGGCCGATGGATGTGCGCCTGGAGCCGACACAATTGGCGGACCTGCTGAAGGAAGTGCTGGAAGTGGCGCGGCCGGAGCTGGCGCTGACGAATGTGCAGGTGGCGCAATTGATTCCGATTGGAATTCCGGAAGTGATCGTGGACCGGGCGCTGCTGAAGCAGGCGATCTTGAACCTGGTGTTGAATGCAGTGGAAGCGATGCCGACGGGAGGGCAATTGCAATTGACGCTGAGCCGGCGCGGAGAGATGGCGGAAATCACCGTTGGTGATACGGGGAAGGGGATTCCCGTGGAGAACCGGCAAAAAGTGTTTCAGTTGTTTTTTACAACGCGGCCGGGAGGGAGCGGGATCGGATTGGCGAGCACGTTCCGAATTGTGCAGCTTCACAACGGTTCGATAAACTTTACCACGGAGGTTGGCCACGGAACGACGTTCCGGATCGAATTGCCGCTAGCCGCGTAAGGATGGCCAAGAACCCAGCGCCGAGTCCCACGGAGCGAAGGATGCTCAGGCCGAGAATTCTGCTGCTGCCCGTGTGCTTGAGCGTGATGGTGTGCAGCGGGTGCTTGGTGAAGAAGCGGCCCGCGGCACACTTCCAGAGTCTTGTGTTGGCGCATCCCGTTATTCCGTCGCCGCAGGTGGAGAATGCTCTGAATGAGGCGCCGGACCTGGGGATCGAACCGGCGCCGATGCCGGTGCGGCTGGGGGCGCCACGGAATTCGCCGGCAAGGCCGAAAGTGGCGGCGTCACCCGCAACGGAACCCGCGGCGGCCGGAAAGCCACGCGAGCCGACCATCGTGCCGGAACTTTCAACGGGCGAGTTGGAGGCAGCGAAAGCGGATGCACAGGCGAGCCTGGAAGCGGCGGAGCGGAACCTGGCGGCAACACGTGGAAAGGCATTGAATGAGGCACAGGCGGATTTGGCATCGAAGATCCGCGGGTTCATGGATGCGGCACGCGAGGCCATGCAGAATAGCGATTGGCAACGAGCGACGAATCTGGCGAAGAAGGCGGAAGTATTGTCGCGGGAATTGGCGGGGGGATTGTAGGGGAAGTTAGGCGAGACGCAGAGCAGAAGATTCACCACAGAGGGCACATCAGAGTTCGCAGAGATGAGAGACCGAGGTGTTCGATCGTAAGAGCCCACCCTAACAAACCTAGGGTGGGGCACCCTCAAGTTCATGGCTCAGTGGCGTCAGTGGGAAAACCCGAGATACAGTCCCCTTCGGGGCTCAGGGCAAGCAGGAGTGTCTGTGCCACTATCACCGGACTGGCATGGGCGAGATGGGCGCGGGTTGGCCAAGGTCCGAGAATTGAATTTGGCCTCTGTCCAAAGCCAAGTCATGTTCAAGCTCAATATCCAGAGTTGAGCCGCGCGGGAGTTGCGCGTCGGGTCCGCGGGTCAACATAAACGCCGCGAGGGCGACGGCACCACCGATGCCCGCGCCGATGCCGGCTCCCTTGGCTCCCCCAGTAATCGCGCCAACGCCGGTGCCCACGCCGACCGTTTCCGCGGTTGTGCGGATGACGGTGGGCACATCAGTCCCCTTGCCGCCGGGGCTGCTCATTTTTCCTTCCGAGTCCATGGTTTCCTTGCCACCGGTGTCGGCGCTGCGCGGCGCGGCGTTCAGATCGATGGTGTAACCATTCGGCAGAATCAGCGTGTTCAGCTTCAAGCGGAGTTCGCCCTTGCCTTTGACGCGTCCGGGCCGCTTGGAGTCCAGAATTTCACCGCGGATGTAGGACCCAACGGGAATGACGACGCGATTGTTTTGCGTGATGGGAAACGACGTGCGCATGTACACGGAATCGCCGGGCTTGGCGCTTCGCGTGGAAATGCCGTTTTCCAAGATAACGCCGAAGCGGGTTCCGGACGGGACGATGATGGTTTCGCCGGTGCTGGCCGGGCGAGGCGTAAGGGGCTTGGCGGGCGTGGTGGGTGGCGGCGGGTCCGATTGCGGACCGTCGGGAGCTTGGGCGAAACTGCGCGGGCCGAAGCTCAACGCGAAAATGAAGAGTGTCGTGAGAACCGGGAACTTCCGTGCAGCTTTCACCTTTCCCTCCAATGCTCTGCCCCTTCGGATGCGATGCCGCGGTACGAAGATGCCTACAGCTTCCCACGTCTTTGAAGGGAAGGCTAGGGGCTATCACGGTGCGATTTGACCAACAAGAACAGGAAAGCTAGGCTGTAGGCGCGGAATTCGAAAAGGGGAACCTTATGGCGAAACTAGCGCTGATTTACGGGATGCGGCTGCTGCCGGTGGACGATCTGGGCGAGGTGAAAGAGGCCACGGTGGTGTTGAAGAATGGGCGGATGGCGCGTATTGCCATGCACCTGATCGAGGGAACGAAAGAAGAGATTGAAGCAACGTTCCGGCAGTCGATTAATGCGTTTTTTGAGATGTATCCGGAGATATAGGTTGAAGTGGCGCGAGCTGTTGGCTGATATCAGTTATCAGACATCAGTGATCAGGAAGCGAGAAGAGGCGACCGGTGACCAGCGACCAGCGACCGGGAAGCGGTTTCCGGCGAATTAGGACTGCTTCGATGAGATGGAAACAACGGGACTGAGGCGAGGATATTCTGGTTCCTGATCGCTGATAACCGTTTGCCCACCCCTGGTTGGCGCTGGGTGCTCGCTCAGCGATTGCCGAAATTTTCGGGGTCTTCGTTGGGATCGCCGAGATTATCGTTGATGAGGACGGTGGATTGGCCGGTGAGCTCGAAGCGTTTGCGGCATTTGTAGCAGGCGACGAGATCATCCAGGCGGACCATGAAGGAACTGGCTTTGGCAAACTTGCGGCGGTCTTCTTCGCTGGCGCCGCGGGGGAGTTCCCTTTTCTTACGCGAGACTTTCCAGCGCACCGGGGCTTCGAATTCGCCGCGACAACTGGGGCAGATCAGTTTAACCTTGCGGGTCTCTTCTTTTTCATTATAAAACGCACGTTCGTCCATTAGGCCTCGACCGCCTTCCGCATAATTTCGTTCATTGTAACAAATTCAAGGCCCAGGTCGCGCCAGCGAGGCAGCCAAAACTCGAGGGCTTTGAGAGTGTGCTCGCGGTCGCCATTGAGGCGTTTGTGGTCGCCGTCGTGAAGGCAAAGAATGTCGCCGGAGGTGGCGCTTCCCGCTTTGGCTTTCGGGAGATGCACCTGAGCGTTGGCGGCAATGGGCTTCATGCGGTCGATGAGCCAGCTCGCGGGCTTGACGCGCCAATCGCCGGGGATCAGCGACCAGGTGACGTTGGTCATGCCGTGCTGGTGGAGGATATCGCCGAGCCAGGGGCTGCGAAAACCGAAGGGCGGACGGAACCAGCGGGGCTTGGCCCAGAGAAGCTGCTCGATGGCGTCTGTGCAGCACCGCAATTCTTCGCGCGTCTCCTGCGGTCCGCAAAAGAAGAGATTCGGATGGGTCTCGGTGTGATTGCCGATGTTGTGTCCACGGGCGGCGAGTTCCTTTACAAGGCCGGGACACTGGCGAACGAATTTGCCAACCAGGAAAAAAGTGGCGCGGGCGTTGTGCTTGGCCAGCAGATCGAGAAGCTTCGGAGTGATCGCGGGATTAGGGCCGTCGTCGAAGGTCAGAGCCAGTTTCCTGGCAGCATCGGTGTGGGAAATGACGGGACCGAAAAGCTGCGAGCGGGGATGCACCGCACCGCAGGCAATCATGGCAGCGGCGCCGGTCAGAAGAGCCGGAGGAGCAATCAGCCAGGGATTCATCGCCTGTATTCTGCCACGATGTGCGGAACGGGTTCAGGAAAAAAACAAGAGCGAAGAAGACGCAGAGACGCTGAGAGCACAAAGATTCGCAGAGGGAAAAGGAACCCAAAACCCAGGCACACACGCCGTGCCTGGGGCAACCGGAGGAGAATAGAAAGGCGGCAGAGGGATTCCTCGCTACGAAGACTCCGCTCGGAATGACGGAGAGAGTGAGTCGGCTAGGGGATCTGTGGGCTGCAGAGTGCGAGCGGCGGGGGCTGGGCTGCCCGAAGGGACGGTTGAACAATTGGACAAAGCTGTTTGCCGCGGAGCGAGCAGGAACTTATTCCTTGTTAATGTGTTTAACAGACCAAAGTGCCCGGAGTGGTTCGCATCCGCCAGTTGATGTGGGGCGCACCCCTGCGCACAGAGACACTAAATCCAGGAGAAATCAAATCCATGAAAGCTGTTGCCCGAATTCTCATTCCAGCTATGGTATTCGCGCTGTTTCTTGCGCTCAGTGCCAGCAGCACATTTGCTCAGGGCCGGCATCCCGCATACTTGCACGCGTTGACCGATTTGCGGGCCGCGCGCGCTCATCTGCAGCGCCCCGATGGGGGTCACCTACGCCACGAAGAAGAAGACGCCATCCATGAAATCGATGAGGCCATCAATGCCATCAAGAAGGCTGCGATCGAAGATGGAAAGAACCTGAACGATCATCCGCCAGTGGACGCCGGGATGGATTGGCCTGGGCGGTTGCGTCGCGCGCTGGAGCTTCTGAACAAGGCGCATGCGGATATTGCCAGGGAAGAGGACAACCGGTTCGCGGAGGGCTTGCAAGGGCGCGCGCTGGGTCACATTGACAGGGCGCACCACCATGTGGAAGAAGCGATTCACTGGGTGGAAACGCACCGGTAGACAGGCCATACGAATCGCTGAACGTAAAGAACACCGTGGCGCGCTCCGCCACGGTGTTTTTTTGTGCATGATTGGAGAACACGAGCGGCGCAGGAGGAAGCAGAACCCAAGATGCAGTCAAGGGAGTGACCGTGCCACAACGAAACGTGGGGTTATTCGGGTTTGCGGAGGGAGTGGAGATCGATACCGAGTTGCTGGCACTTTTTGTAGAGGTGGCTGCGTTCGAGGCCGAGGGCGCGGGCGACGTTGGTCATGTGGAAATTGTGGCGGCGGATTTCCGCGAGTAGGGTTTCTCGCTCGAAGGCTTCGGTGCGTTCGACGAGAGTGCCTTGTGCGGCGTCGGAGCTGACGCCGGCGACGGGCACGGCGGAGGAACTGGAAGCGGGGAGGGTGAGGCGGACGTCGTCGGGGCTGACAGTGGCTTCGTTGGCGAGGAGGACGAGGCGCTCGACGATATTGCGTAACTCGCGGACATTGCCGGGCCAGGAATAGCGGCGCAATTCGGCGATCGCTTCGGGCGCGAAGAGTTTTTCTTTCCAGCCATTTTGCGCGGCGACCTGGCGGGCGAAATGGGCGGTGAGTTCCGGAAAATCCTCGGGACGCTCGCGCAGCGGAGGCAGGGGCAGGGGGAAGACGTAAACGCGGTGGTAGAGATCGCTGCGGAATTCGTTGTTTTTGACGAGTTCGTCGAGATTACGATGCGTGGCGACGATGACGCGCACGTTGACTTTGATGGGCTTGTCGCCGCCGACGCGCTCGACTTCGCCTTCTTCGAGGACGCGAAGCAGTTTGGCCTGCATGGCCAGCGGCATGTCGCCGATTTCGTCGAGGAAGAGCGTGCCACCTTCGGCTTGCTCGAATTTTCCGGTGTGACGGCCCGCGGCGCCGGTGAACGCGCCTTTTTCATGGCCGAAGAGTTCCGATTCGATCAGTTCAGCGGGAACGGCCGCGCAGTTGAGCGTGACGAAAGCGCTTTCATGACGCGGGGATTTTTCGTGAATGGCGCGGGCCACTAGTTCCTTCCCGGTGCCGGTTTCACCGAAGATGCAGACGCGGGTTTCGCTAGCTGCCACGCGCTCGATTTGCGCGAGGAGTTTTTTCATGGCGGGGCCGGAGCCGACGAGTTCGTGCTTGCCGAGGCGGTGGCGGAGTTCGCGGTTCTCGTCCTCGAGGCGGGAAAGGCGCAAAGCGTTTTCGACGGTGACGAGCAGCTTATCAGTGGTGAGGGGCTTTTCGAGGAAGTCGAGGGCGCCGAGGCGCGTGGCCTTCACGGCCATTTCGATGTTGGCTTGGCCGGAGATCAACACGATGGGCGTTTGCAGGCCGGATTTTTTCAGTTCTTCGAGGAGCTCGAGGCCGCTTTTGCCGGGCATGACCACGTCGGAGAGGATGAGATCGAAGCGGTCGTTCTGGATGAGTTCGGCGGCGCGGAGGGCGTTGTCACAAACAGTGGCTTCATGTCCGGCGAGACGAAAGGCGCGTGCGAGAGAGGCGAGGGTGTTGGCGTCGTCGTCGATCAGGAGAAGATGGGCTTTGCGTGGCACGGGAGTCCTTTCTCAGTTCAGCGTTTCAAGGATGAAGCAGGAAGAGAAGAGGGATTCCTCACTTCGCGGACTCCGTTCGGAATGACGGGCGGTCCTCAATTTCCTCTATTTCAGTTACCTCTCCGCCGACGCGCAAATTTCAATCGTTGGCGACGGCTGGGGTGGACTCGGCTTCGTGAGGGGCGGAGTCTTCCCGGGCTTTCACGACAACGCCGGGCTGGCGCTTGGGCAAATCGATGCGGAACGCCGCGCCGCGGCCTTCTTCGCTGGAAACGGCAATCGAGCCGTGATGATCGCTGACGACGGATTGCACGATGGCCAAGCCAAGGCCAGTGCCAAGTTGCTTCGTCGTGTAATACGGCGTGAAGAGGCGGGAGCACTCTTCCGGCGTCAGGCCTTTGCCGGTGTCGGCGACTTCGATGCGGACAGATTCGCCGGCGTCGCTGCTTTTCAGCGTGATGGTGCCGCCTGCAGGCATGGCGTCGAGAGCATTGAGCACGAGATTCTGAAACGCGCGATGGAGGAGATCGGGATCGGCGTCAATTTCCGGCAACGACTCGCTGAGGAAAAACTCGGTGGCGATCGAGGGTTTGCCGACAGCCGTGAATTGCGGTTCGAAGAGACGCACGGCGTTGCGCAGCACTTCGTTGACATTCACCCGGGTGAATTGCGGCGCGGGCATTTTGGAGAAATCGCTGAAGCGGCCGACGATGGTGTTGAGATTGGCTAGTTCGGCTTTAAGGGTGGCGGTGGCTTCGCTGAAGACTTCCTGGAACTGTTGCGGGCCAAGCTGGCGGGCGCGCTGGAGATTTTCGACGGTGATTTGCAAGGGAAAGAGCGGGTTGCGCAATTCATGAGCGAGGCGGCGAGCGAGTTCGCGCCAGGCGGCGACGCGCTCGGTCTGCACCAGCTTCTCCTTTTGCGAGGCGAGGGTTTTGGTCATGTCGTTGAAAGCGGCGGCGAGCTGGCCGATTTCGTCGCTCCCTTTGACGTCGATATGGGTGTCCCAGCGGCCGGAAGCAACATCACGAGCGCCTTTGGCAAGCTCTTCAACGGGGCGGGTGATGCGCCGGGAGACCCACCAGCTTACGAGCAGGCCGATAAGAAGAGCGGCAAGGGCAACGAGCGCGGCGGTCTTCAAAATTTCGCGGCGCAGGGTGACCAATTCCTTGCGCGAACTGCCGAGGAGGAGCACGCCGAGCACTTCGCCATTGCGCCCGGTGAGGGGCATGGCGTGAAAAGTTTCGGAGGAAGCTGGGTCGGAGGTCCAGTCAATCGTCTTGATGAGAGTTTGCGGGGTGGATTGCTTCTGCACCTGCTCGATGAGCGGCTGCAGCATGTCGGCCTGAGGGACGGGGCCAGAGGCGTCGGCGAGCGCGGTGGGAACGAAATTGGCTTCGAGATTGCGATAAAGCAGGGCGCGCATGCCGGAAGGAAGCACGAGAGAGGCGAGGAAATTCTGGTCCAGGCGGCGCCCGCCGATGACATAAAGATTGCGGTCGCCAACAGATTGCGTGCGCACCGCAGTCAGGGAAAGCTCGACGCCATCGGGCAATTCCTCCTTTTTGAGGAAGGCAGACGAACCGCGCCAATCCTTGACGTTGTTGACCCAGTCATTTTTGTAGCCGACACGCGCGGGATATTGCGCCGAGGAGATCAGAGTGCCGTCGGTGTTCACAAATTCGACAAAGTTCAGACCGTGCTCCTGGGCGGCGCCGTTGGCGTCATGGACATAGAGAGAAGCGTCGGCGCTGGGGCGGGCCAGATCGAGAGCCATGCGCACGGTGACATCGGCGTTGGTGATGTTCTCCACCTGCTGGACGACGACTTCGCCGCGCTGGGCAAATTCCTTGTTGAATTGGGCCACCAGCGCTTCGGAGCGCTGAGAGTCCATGGCCTCGAAGGAGCGTTGCGTGTAGTAGCTGACGCCGTAGGCGACGAGGGAAACCGAAGCCAGTACGGTGACCAGAAAAATGGCGAAGACTTTGCTGCGAAAACTCATGGGTGCACTCCCATGCCATGCGGCGCCGGAGAATTTTCGGGCGATGCACCGCTATTCGGCGCGGCTGGAGCGCTCTCGCCCTTTTCGAGCCAGACATCGGCGAGGCGCCAATCGCCCCAACGCGCGGGCATCCAGTTGCGCACAGGCGCGGCGATGCCAACGTATTCGGGGAGGAGCACGAGCGGAAGCACGCGGCGTTCTTCGAGCACGCGGCGCTCCGCGGCATAGCGCTGCTCCGGATCGGCGAGCGGCTGGGTGCTTTCGGGCGCCTGCTCCAGATGAAGCTGGTTGACCATGGCCTCCAGCTCCGCACGCGGCGAGAGGGAATCGTAGTGCCAGGCGAAAAGATGCAAACCGATGGCAGGATTGTTTGAGGAAACAGGCGCCGCGCCACCGATTGCCGGAGTGGAGTGCGTCACCACTTGCACGGACAAATTCGCTTGACGCGCATTCACGGCCACGCGTTCGCCAAGCAGTTTCATCAGATCGCCGCCGCCATCCACGTGCAAGCGCAACGGTTCCGTGCCGCCGGCTTCGTTGGCTGGAAGGGCGGCGCGAATCTCCTTGGCGCGTTCCAGATTCATAGGACTCTCGAAGAGGAAAGCATATCCCGAGAGCCAGTTAGGCAAAAGGGCGGGAGCGGATTCGGCTTGCTTTTGAAGCAACACATTGGCCATGGTGTCACGGTCCATGGAAAGGGCCAAGGCTTCGCGGAGATGTTCGTCGGCGGAGGCGGGTTGGGCTTCGTCGAAGCGCAAGGCGAGGAGCGTTTTGGGCGCGGAACTCCAGACGCGAAGATTGTCCTGGCGGGCTTTGCGGACAAGATCGGGAGCGACTTCGACGACATCGGCTCTGCCCACCTGCAGGTCGAAGAGCTGGCGCAAGGGCGGCTCGCCGAGGGTTACTTCGATGGCGTCGAGGAAAGGGCGGCCGGCCCAGGATTGTTCGTTGGCGCGAAACTTCAGGCGCGCGGGCTTTGTAGCGACGGGATTGGCTTCGTAGGGAGCGGCGGGGCTGATTTCGGCGACGTAGAAAGGGCCAGTGCCGAGAAGCGTCTCGTCCGGCAGCGTGCGAAACACAAAATGGCGGCCGGAGGCAAGTTGTTCAAGCAGATCGGGAACAGGATGAGGTGAGTGAAGAGAGATGGCGGTGTCGGTTGCGGTGAGCTGCAAGCCTGGGGGCAGCAGGGATTGCAAAGAAGCGACGACGTCGGCGGAGGTGAGAAGAGAGCCATCGGAAAACTTCACGCCGGGGCGGAGCTTGAATTGCCAGTTTTTCGCGGCGGCGTCGTGCGACCACTCGATTGCCAGGGACGGCTGGAATTTTCCGTAATCGTCGAGGGTGACGAGGCGATCGTAGACAAGCGCGGCCAGTTTTTCGTCTTCGCGCGCGGAGAGTGAGCCGCTCTTCCACTCGCGCGGATCGAGAGTGACACTCGACGCAAACATTTCGACGCGCAGAGTTCCGCCATAGCGCGGGCGCTTGGTGGCGCTTGCCGCGGGTGTGGCGAGTAGAACGAGCAGGGCGGCGCTAATTGCCGCAAACCAGAGTGATTTTGTAAACCTCATAATTTCCTGTATGCAAATTGCGGACCACAATCAACGCACTGCCGGGATCCCGTTCGCCATTGATGCTGAGAATGGGTCCGGGAAACTCGTTGAAGAGTCCAGCGCTTCCGGCTCGCGCGGCGGTTTCTGGGACGATTTGAAGGAGATCGGCGGAGGACCAATCGTCGCCCTTGGCTTCGAGTTTCCAGTTGGTGGCGTCGCAGGGAGAGGTGAGCACGGTGGCGGTGCGCGCTTCCGTTTTTTTCGCGCGGCACTTGGGTTCTTCGCCGGTGGCCCAGGGGAATTCGCAAATTTTTCCGGGGAGAAGCACTTCGGCGGTAGCGCCCTTGTCGGTAAGTTCGCCGTGGGGATCACGCGAAACGTGGGGATTGGCGGCGGCGAGGGAGATGGTTTGTTTGACGGCGCCGCTGGAGTCGAGGCGAAGAGCGAAGAGTTCCGCGTTGCGTTCGAGGAGGACGGCGAGGCCACCTTCGGCGGCGGAGCCGAGTGCGGAGGCGTCCAGGATGCGGTCGGAACTCTCATAGACAAGCTGGCGCGCGATGCGGACGGGTACGACGGCAAGCGCGGGGACGGTGAAAGCGGCGCGCGTTACGGTGACCATGCGCACATCGTCACGTTCACCGACACGGGCGCTGGCGGTTAGCACTATTTGGGTGGGGGTTTCGACCGCGCCCACTTTCATGAGGAGCGCGCTCGGCTCTTCGGTGATGGTCAAACGGCGTTTTTCGAGTTCCTGGCGCAGGGTGTCTTGCCATGAGGGGTCGGCGGCGAGATTCGCGTCGGCGTGAAACTCCAGGCGAAGGGGGCCGTGAAGATTGGGAATGGCGGCGATGCGGTCCGCGAGTTGACGCGCGGCATCATCGAGGGAATTGGAATCGGCGGACATGATTGGCGGCAGGGAGACAAGGCAAAGAAAAAGCAGCGCAAGGAACAAGCGGGACGAGCGAAAGCGAGAGGTCTCAGTTCTAGGAAGCACGGCGTTCTGGAAGAATGATAACACGCGAGCGCCTTGCGCTGGGTGTTCGCTGAAACCTCAGTGCGCGCGATAGTCCTTGTATAAATCGAGCTTGTTGATCAGGCGGATCATAAGTTGGGTGAAGGCCAGATATTCCTCGAGGCTTTCATCGGAAACGTCGAAGATAGCTTTGCGGCGGGCGTCCTGGAGGGTCTTGTAGTCCTCGGGCTGGAGAGTGGCTACGGCGCTGTTGAGGAAGGTGGTGTGATTGGCGATGCCGTAGATGGGCTCGCTGTCGGCGACCGCTTTGGTGAGCTGCTCTTGCGTCAGGTTGGCGTCGTGGAGCTTTTTGTCGAATGCTGCGCCGCGGGTGTTCATGGCGTCGTCGAATTCCTTACGTGTGTGCGGCAGGGCGGCAATGATTTTCAAAATCTGCTCGCGTGTGAATTTGGGTCGCGCGAGGTCAACGGGATCGGGCGGCTGATAGTGCAGCACCGCGTGGACGTCGTTGCGGCGATACTCTTCTTCGATTTTGTCCACGCCGTCCCAGCGGCTGAGGGTGCGGAAGGCGTCTTCGTTGAGTTGTTCGGCGAGAAGGTGGGCGGCGGCGGAACGCACGAGGAGTTCGGGGGCCTGCAATTCGGTGGTGAGGGCGCTGGTGGCTTGCGCAGCGGGCATGCTGCCGTAGAGGAATAGCGCGGCAGTGTCCGCATCGAGATCGAGAGCGTGCTCGGATATGTGGATGGTGGCATTGGGATAGCGAAGGAGTCGCGCGGCGAGTCGTTGGATGTCCACGCCTGCCTGCGAGAGCGCGAGGGAGAGCGAAAGATAATTGGCAGGATCGGTTTCCTGGAAATCGGCTTGGGCGATGGCATCGCGGACGATTTTGAGGGAGTCGGGCGAGGGGTCCATCTGATAGAGGACTTGGCCTGCGTCGAATTGGAAATTGTGGTCGGTGGTTTCCGCGGCGAGCATCACTTTCAGGCACGCGGCGCCTTCGGGGCCGGCGGCCTGGACTTGCTTCCAGAAGGCGTCGAGTTCTTTGCCCTTGGCTTCGATTTGGGATTCGTTTAGTTGCGCGGGATGGAAGCCGTAGACTTTGGATTTGGAGGCGCGCAGGGAGTCGCAGTTGGAGGGCTTTTCATCTGGCGCGGATTGGGGATGAGCGGAGATGGGAAGAGTTGCCGAGAAGAGTAACAATAGAACTGTCAGGAAGAGTCGCCGCAAGAGGCACCTCGATGAACCGTTGGAATGCTAACACCGATTTTGGCGGGAGAAGGCCTGGATGTGCACCGCGGGATCAAAGGGGCAGGCGCCCCAGAACTCTCCTGCCCCGCGGAAATCGATCACTGGAATCAATCGATGATTGAGTCAGTGAGGATTTCGAGGTGGGTGGGGAGCCAGACCGTGTAGCGGAGGGAGCCGGCGACGGGACGGAGCCACTGGGGGCGGATGAGAGTGAGGCGGTAGGTGGTTTGGCCGTCGAGGGAATGATAGGTGTAAATGGCGGTGCGGTCGTGGGAGAGTTTGCGGACGACGGGTTGCGAGGCGAGTTCGTAGGCGGAGTCGGCCAGGTCGGGGGCGAATTGTTCAAGGGTGTGGGCGGCGACGAGTTTGGGGTCGCGACACCAGGTGTCGTGGCCGGTGTTGACCCAGCGTTGGAGGTTTTCGGCGTTGGCGCGGTTGACGGGATAGGTTTTGACGATGCGATTGGACTTGGTTTGTGCGTTGGCTGATGGCGCGTGGGCGACGCCCAACAGGAGGAGCAGAAGAGCGAAAATGGCACGCAAAAGGGCGGGGAGAGTAAGTCGGACGTTGAGGGATGGGCGATTCGTGATTGTGCAGTTCATGGCTTCCTCCTGAGTGATAGAGATTTGAGATCGAGTCAATGGAGCTTCATTTTTGCTGTGCGTCCTGAGTCTGCTGTTGGGTGTTGTGCGAAAAGCAGATCCCTCGCTTCGCTCGGGATGACAATAAATCTCCGGGATGACAAAAAGATCTCGGGATGACGATGAATTTTCAGGATGAGAATTCATCGCGAATTGACTGGAAACTGTTGGAGCGGAACTGCGGATATTTTCACCGGCGGGGTGGCGCGGGGCGCGGCGCCGGGTGGGGAATGAACTGCGGCGGAAAGAATCAAGCGCGGCGGTGCTTGGCTTCCTGCTCATGTTCACTCCTCCTTCCAGCGACGCGATCCGAGCCACCCGCAGGGGGTTTGGCCGGTGATCGTGGGAAACATGTCGAGCTGCTTCCCCGAACTTGTTGCGTCCAGCTAAGAACATTTCCTCAGGGGCGCTTCGCGCCCTGGGCTGAAGCCCAGGGTCTACTGAGCCCATTTAGAGCCCAGAGCTGATGTCGGAGCTAAAGCTCCGACCCCCTAACGAGAAAAACTAATTCGGCAGCCTCCGAAAACTTCACGGGCGCCTGGGCGGCTTGTGCTGAGCGGTGGCGGTGGCGACCGGAGCGGGATCGTCGGAATCGTCATCGGTCCCGGGAGCGGCGTTGACGCCGCCGTTGTCCTTGCCGTTGCCGCCGGCGAAGGCGGAATGCAGCACGTCCGAAGCGAAGAAGTTTTTGCCGTCCATGGGAACCATCATGATTTGCAGCTTGTCCGACAGACGCTCCGCGATGATCTTCTGGATGAGCATGGGATTCTGCTTGAGGACGGCGGCTTCGAATTTCATGCGTTCGGCATCGGCGGCGGCGGTGACGCGAATGCGGTTGGCTTCGGCGTCGGAAAGATTTTTCTGGCGCTCGAGTTCGGCCTTGCTATCAATAATTTTGGCCTGCGCGGCGGCTTCGGCGTTCTGAAGCGTGGATTCCTTGCGGGCCTGGGCTTCGAGCTTGGTCTGCTCAATCTGCTTCTGCTTGAGAGGCAGAGTGTATTGCATGGCGTCGGATTCGGCCTTGGCTTGCAGGACGCGGACTTGTGCTTGCGATTCAGCTTGCTTGACGTCGCGCGCTTTCTGGGCTTCGGCTTCGAGTTCGGCGATGCGCACTTCCTTGCCCTTGATTTCCTGTTCGGTGCCGAGGCGCTCATTCTCCTGTTCCTTCAGGAGGAGGCCTTCGAGGCCCCGGGCGTATTCGGCGGGAAGCTGGATATCGCGGAGCAGGACTTCGCGGACGATGATGCCGTCGCTGGCGAGACGTGTTTTGATGGCGTCGGCAGCTTTGCTGCGCAACTCTTCACGCTTGATGGCGAAAATTTCGCGGGTCTCGTAGTTGGGCGCGAGCTGGCGATAAGTGGTGGAAACAACCGGGCCGACGACCTGCTCGCCCACGGGCTGCGGAAGATTCTGATGGATGCTGGAAAGACGCAAGGGATCGAGGCGATAGCGGACGCTGACGGCCATGCCGAGGTTGAGGCCTTCGCGGGCTTGCACGGTGAGGACTTCGGTTTCCGTTTTGGGCGAACTGGCGGCGGCGGTGGTGTAGACCTGTTCGCGGGTGTCATAGAGAACGAGCGTGTCCACCAGAGGCGTGAGCAGATGGACACCGGGATATAACGTAGCGGGGCGTGCACCGAAGAGCTGGCTGACGCGAATACCCGCGGAGCCGTCCGGTACGACGGCGATACTCAGACTCAAGAGCACCGGTACGATGCCCGCCAGCGCCAATTGCCGCGCGAGTCGCCACCGTACCGGCCCAAAAGGGCGGGAAGTGTCGAGCCTCTTTTCTGGCGAGGCTGAATCAGCGCCGGCTTGTTCGAGCAGCCAGCGCAGACGCGCGGCCATGTAGACATCGTAGGCCACTAAAATTCCGGCGCCGCCGAAGAGGCCGAGGCCGAGAATCATCAACAAGAACTTCAATGCGAGCATGGGATTGATCCTTTCTGAATTGCTCCCGGGAGGGCTGCGGGTGAGACAGGTTCAACGGGCCGCATGCGATCACCGGGGAAAACGTGGAAAGCGCGCGTTGCGCGAGTTCGTATCATGTGGGGCATGGCGATTACCGGCGCTGCGCGTAGGCGTGGGCGACCAAGCGCGTGCCGTGCACGATCGCGGGTTGAGAGACGCGGCGGCCGGCGGTGGCAGGCTGCATCAGAAGAAAAGCGGCGCGGAGCAGGAGCCAGTCCAGCCCAAGTGCAGCAAACAGCGCCAAGATCGTAGCGACTACCATGACGGCGAAACCAAGCATCGTGTCCATGTGTGTTCTCCTTTGCCGAGCTGGGAAACTTTTTGGCACTTCACTCGCCTCGTTCTCCGCTGGCGTTGGGTTCGCGGAGATCGTTGCGCGCTACCTGGGTGGCGCCGTCGTTCGTGGGAGCACCGAAAATCTGGGCGGATTCGCTGGTGCGTTCGGCAAGCAGAGAAACGCGATCGCCAACGCGGACGCGAGCGAAGAGATCTTCCATGTCGCGATTGCGCAGGCGGACGCAGCCATGCGAGGCGTTCTTGCCGACAGAGGCGGGGCGGTTTGTGCCGTGAATTCCGAAGCCCTTCACGTTCAGGCCCATCCAGCGCGTGCCAAGCGGATTCGATGAGCCGGGGCCAATGACCACACCGGGCCGGAAGTAGGTGGGATTCTCGAGGCGCTGGACGATTTGAAATTCGCCGGAAGGGCTGGGGCTTTCCGGAGCGCCGACGGCGACGGAGTAGAGCTTGATGAGGCGACCGTTTTCGAGGAGAGCGAGCTTGCGGTCGGGAATGCTGACGACGATGCGACGCGCGGGGGCGGGATTCGCGCCATTCAGAAAAGGGGATGAAGATTGAGCGGCTGCTGTTGGGGAAAATGTGAGGGCCAGCGCGAAAAACAGAAGGGAGTACAGCGATTGGGCTTGCGATGTTTGCTGGTTTGTCTGGGGGCGGGGCCGCATCGGGTGTGTTCCTTTCTGCCTACGCAGAGAGAGATGGCACATAGGATGCCTTTCACAACTACTTGATTCAGAAAGAGTTACTGAATGCAATGGGAGGGAAATTCGTGGGTTGGGAGACACGGCGTGTTTTGCGAGACGCGGTGTTGGGAGACAATGTGGGTAGGGGTTTTGCGTCTTGACCGTTCGGCGGTAGTCTAGGATTTAGAGAATAGACGAGGCTCACGTTAATGTTTCAATCGCAAGGAATTCGGATTGGCCGAATCTTGGGAATACCCATCTTTTTGGATCTGAGCTGGATCCTTGTCTTTGGGCTGATCACGTTCTCGCAATCCAATTTTTTTGCGCAGCAGCACCCGCACTGGACAGGCCCGCAACACTGGGCTCTGGGCGTGGTGACCAGCATTCTGTTTTTCAGCTCGGTGGTGTTTCACGAACTGGCGCACAGCGTGATCGCGCAGCACTACAAGATCAAAGTGCTCTCGATCACGCTATTCCTTTTTGGAGGACTGGCGCGGATCGCGCGTGACCCTGCCCAAGCGATTCAGGAATTCAACATTGCGATTGCGGGGCCGCTGGCGAGCGCGTTTCTTGCGGGCGTGTTTTATTGCGTGACGCTGCTCTTTCCGGACAGCGAGATGCTTGGCGCCGTGGCCACCCAACTGGCGCTGACCAACGGAATGCTGGCGGTGTTCAACCTGCTGCCAGGTTTTCCATTGGACGGAGGGCGGGTGTTCCGGGCGATGGTGTGGGGAGCGACGAAGGATTTTGCGCGGGCAACGCGCGTGGCGGGCGCCAGCGGAAAGCTCATTGCGTTTGGCTTGATCTCCCTCGGGGTGTGGAGCGCGCTGCGAAGCGATTGGCAAAACGCCTTGTGGATGGGATTCCTTGGGTGGTTTCTGCTGAATGCGGCGCAGGCGAGCGTGGCGCAGGTGACGATTCAAGAGACGCTGGCGGGATTGTGCGCCTCCGATGTGATGAACCAGGAAGTGCCGATCATTCCGGCGAATATGAGCCTGGAGGAGTACAGCGGTGAGGTGCTGCGAACGGGGCGGCGCGTACACCTGGTGACCATGGATGACCGGCTGGTGGGGTTGATGAATGTGAGCGCGCTGAGCCAAGTGCCGCGCGAAGAGTGGAACATGAACTCGGTGCAGGCGGTGATGGTGCCGCGAGATAAAATTTTATGGGCTGCGCCGGAAGAGCCGCTGCAAAGATTGCTGGAACGGCTGATCGCCGCGGACGTGAATCAGATGCCGGTGGTGACGCAAGTAGAAGAAGGCGCGCACATCGTGGGGATGGTGACGCGGGAGGCGATTTTGCGGGTGATCCAGACGCGCAGCGAGCTGGGGGCGGCTCTGACGAGCCGGTGAAGAGACAAAGGCAGGGACTTTAACACAGAGGTCACAGAGGCAAGAGCACAGAGTTCACAGAGAACGGCATGAAGACGCGAAGCGGTCGAAGATGGGGAGTTCCACCCGGAGAGTTGGAGTGGGCGATCAAGGAAATCAGGCAGCGCGTTTGCTGGAGTGAATTGAGAGGAAAACGGGCACGCGAAGGGTCGACCTCTGTAGGAGCGAGAGGCAAGCGGGGCCTAAATGGGAGCCGCGGCTAGGCTGCGGCGGACTTGGGAGCGGGCTTGCGGCGCGGCTTCCCGTTATTCTCAATGAGCTCGCGTTCTGCGCGAACCCAATCATCGAAGGCGTTTCCTGGTGTGCAGCTGCGCTCCAAATAAATGTGATAAGCGCGCAGAGCGATTTCTTCCTGCGTGGGCTTGATCTTGGGGGCGACAGACTGCTTCTTCTGCGGCGAGGCAGTGGTCCTCGTCTTGGCCATGCTTTGCTCCTTTCAACTACCGGAACCATTTTAGCGTGCGGGGATGTAGCTGGCCATAGGTGAATGATGAATAGTTCAAAACGATGCTGTTTCTAACAGGGAGTGGGATTGCGGGTCCTCTGCTGATCGCGGGCGGCGCGGAGCCCGGAGTGACGGCTGGTCGGCAGGGGATGCAGCCGAAAAAGCGGCGGCGAGCCGCCGCACTCCAAATGGCGCGGTGAGTTAGCGCTCGTCGCCAAAGAGCTTGATATCCTCGGGACCTTCGTTGAGCGGCATGATCTCGCGGCCTTGGACGATTTGGCGAACCTGCTCGACAATGTCGGGGTTGGCAAGCGTGGTGATGTCGCCGGTATCCATATGATTGGAGATGGCGGCGAGGACGCGGCGCATGATTTTGCCGGAGCGGGTCTTGGGCATATCCGGAACGATGTGGATGCGCTTGGGCCGCGCGATCTTGCCGATCATGGTTTCGATGGTGGCAATGACCTTCTCGACGACCTGCTTCTTGGGCAGGACGCCGGGCTTGAGTGAGATGTAGATTTCGGGGACGCGGCCCTTGACCTCGTCCACCACCGGGACGACGGCGGCTTCCGCGATTTCAGGGATGGTGAGGCAAGCGGACTCGAGTTCCTTGGTGCCGAGGCGGTGGCCGGCGACGTTGATGACGTCGTCCACGCGGCCGAGGATGCGGTAGTAGCCGTCAGGAGGAAAGACTGCGGCGTCGGCGGCGTAGTAGGGCCAATCGCGCCAATCCTTGCTCTGCGCATTCTTGTTGTATTTCTTGTAGTACTGATTGACGAAACGGTGCGGGTCACCCCAGATGGTCTGCATGATGCCGGGCCAGGGATTTCGGATGCAGATGTTGCCTGCGGCATGGTCAGAAGCGGCAACCTCGTTCCCATTTTCATCCCAGATGATCGGATAGATGCCAAGGCAGGCAGGACCCGCGCTGCCGGGCTTCATAGGGTCGAGCGCGGGCTTGGTGGTGCAGAGGAAGCCGCCGGTTTCCGTCTGCCACCAAGTGTCCACGATGACGGCTTCGCCCTTGCCCACCACTTCGTGATACCAGCGCCAAACTTCCGGCTCGATAGGTTCGCCAACGGTGGTCATGTGCTTGAAGCGGTAGTTGTGTTTCTTGGGCTCTTCGGCGCCGGCTTTGCGAAGCATGCGAATGGCAGTGGGCGAGGTGTGGAAGATGTTCACGTCGAGGCGTTCGGCGATACGCCAGGGACGCCCGGCATCGGGGAATTGCGGCACGCCTTCATAGAGGACGGTGGTCGCAGCGAGAGCGAGCGGGCCATAGACGATGTAGGAATGGCCGGTGATCCAGCCGATATCGGCCAGGCACCAGTAGACGTCTTCGGGATGAATGTCCTGGTAATACTTGGCGGTGCCGGTGACGTAGGCGAGGTACCCGCCGGTGCGGTGCTGGCAGCCCTTGGGCTTGCCGGTGGTGCCGCTGGTGTACATGAGGAAGAGCGGGTCTTCGGATTCCATGGAGACGGGAGGCACGACGGCGTTGCGGTAATCCTTCAGGATGTCGTCAATGAAGAAGTCGCGCTCCATGATCATGGGCGCGTCGGAAGTGTACTTGTGGTGGTAGCGTTTCCAGACGAGGACCTTATCAATGACCTGGCCTTCTTTCTTGGCGGTTTCGACGGCGATATCGGCGCTGAGTTTGTGATCCACCCAACGGCCGTTGCGGTGGTAGCCATCAACGTAAATCAGGACGCGGCTGCCCGAATCGGCGGCGCGTAGGCCGCAGGCTTCGCCGGAGAAGCCGCCGAAGACGACAGAATGAATGATGCCGAGGCGAGCACAGGCCAGCATGGTGATGGGCAGCTCCGGAATCATGGGCATGTGAATGGTGACGCGATCGCCCTTCTGGAGACCGGCAAAGCCTTGCAGCACGGCGGCGACTTCATTGACGCGGCGATAGAGCTCCTGGTAGGTGATGACGATGTGGTTTTCTTCTTCGGGCTCCGGCACAAAAATCAGCGCGGCTTTGTTCTTGTATTTGGCGAGATGGCGATCCACGCAGTTGTAGGCGACATTCAAACGGCCGCCGACGAACCACTTCCAGAAGGGCGGATGATCGGTGTCCAGCGTGGTGTGCCAATACTGGTCCCAGTGGAGGAGTTCGGCGTATTCGCGGAAGCATTCGGGGAAATTCTTCTCGCTGAAGCGCTCGAGGGCGTAGGGGTCGTTGAGATTGGCCTGAGCGATGAAGCGCGCGGGAGGCCGGATGTAGGCTTCTTCCTTCCAGTGGACGGCGATCTGCGCTTCGGTAAGGCCGTGCTTCTTGGCGCGGGGTTTACCTTCGGTGTGCTTCTTGACGAGGGTCTTTGGCACGAGACTCACTCCCTTGAAAAATGAAGACTGCAAGACAACATGGCGCCATGGGCTGCACGCGAGGAGCGTCGCGATGCAGGCGGGCGTGTAAGCGCCAAGCCCCGGCGCCGCCCCGAAAAGCCCGAGGCAAGATGATGCTCCTTCGCCCGTTCGCTCGTCAATCGGCACAGGCCGGGGCGGGGTGGTGCAGCCGACTACTTCTCCGGCTCCATTTCATCCCAAATCAGAGTGCCATGTGTTTCCCTCAGCAAGAGGCTGCCGACGACCAAGGTGATGGCGGCGACGCTGATGGGATAGTACAAACCGGCGTAAATGTTGCCCGAGCGGGCGCATAAGGATAGGCCGATGAGTGGCAACATGCCTCCAAAAACGCCGTTGCCGATGTGATAGGGCAGAGAAAGAGAGGTATAGCGAATCCTCGCGGGAAAGGCTTCGACAAGATAGGCGGCTATGGGGCCATAGATCATGCAGACAAAAATGACCTGAATGAAAACCAGCAGAACGAGCCTGGTGGTGTTTGGCGCCGAAGCTTCCTTGGCGGGAACTTGCTGACCGGTTGCATCCAGAGTGAAGGGCGTGAGCTTGATGGCGCCGGTGACCTTGTCAGTGGCGGAGCGCACGGCGACGACGTTGTTGCCGGCAGCCTGCTGCATCTGGTGGTAGATGGGGAAATAGGAAACGATGGCGAGCAGGCACGCGGCCATCATGATCCACTTGCGGCCGACACGATCGGAGAGTGCGCCGAAAAGGGTGAAGAAGGGCATGGAAAGGAGCAGGGCAACGGCTACGACAATGTTCGCCGTGCGCGGATTGACTTTGAGGATGGTCTGCAAATAAAAAAGTGCGTAGAACTGGCCGGTGTACCAGATGACGCCCTGGCCGGCAGTGGCGCCGAACAGGGAAATCAGGACACGCTTGAGGTTGCCCCATTTGGTGAAGGCTTCGAGGAGCGGACTGGCGGAAACTTTGCCAGTGCTCTTGATGTGGGTAAAGATGGGCGATTCGCGCATCTTCAAGCGAATGTAAAGTGAGATGCTGACGAGGACGATGGAGAGCAGAAAGGGGAGGCGCCAGCCCCAGTTGGTGAACTGCTCCTTGGTCATCGAGGATTGCGTGGTGAGAATGACGATGAGCGAAACGAAGAGTCCCAAGGTTGCGGTGATCTGAATGAAGCTGGTGTAGAAGCCGCGCTTGTTGTCCGGCACGTGCTCCGCGACGTAAATCGCCGCGCCACCGTATTCGCCGCCAAGAGCGAGACCTTGCAGAATACGGATCAGGATAAGGATGACGGGAGCGAACCAGCCGGCGGTTTTAAATGTAGGCAGGAGGCCGATCAGGGCCGTTGCCCCGCCCATGATACTCAGCGTAACGATGAAGGCGTACTTGCGTCCCACCAAATCGCCGATGCGGCCGAAAAATAGTGCGCCGAACGGACGGACCAGAAAGCCAACTGCGAAGGTGGCCAGATAGGCGATATAGGCGAACGTATCGTTGCCGGGCGGATAGAACTTTAGCGAGAGCGTGGCGGCCAGGCTGCCGAAAATGTAGAAGTCGTACCACTCGATCATAGTGCCAACGGAGGAGGCGGAAATAACGCGCCAGACACCATAATCGGCACTGCCCGCGGGAACTCCCACTGCTCGACTGGCCATGAACCCTCCGTTTTTTTGGTCAATCCCTTGAATCGTGTTTCGGCCCGCACGATACAGCACGACGCAGCCCTCCGCCGAGATTCCGCGTGAGAAGAAGAGGGGTCACGCGAGGATCATTGGAACTGAAGAGGGCCAGGAAACTGCACGTTCATATACGGGACGCAGTTCAATGTCAAGTTACGGGATTGTTACAAGCTGAAGACTCACAGGGCCTTGACGAGCGGCTTGGTTTGCGGACATCGATGTTCCCTTCATCACCGGGCTGCATCTTTTGCCGGGATGGAGCTACACCGGGCCGAAGGAAGCGACGCGGGACGATGCGGTCAGCGTGCCGGGCTACAACCTGGTGAATATCGGCGCACCCACGACGGTGCGGCTCTCCGTGCAATATAGTTTTTGAGGCCGAGGCAGACGGGCCTGACATTCGGGCGTTGAACAGGGAGCAAAATGGAGATCGAGTCGCGGGTGATGGCGTGAGAGGTGAAGGCTGGCTATTCCACCAGTTGAAGATTCAAGGCAATGCGCACGCCGTTGACGAGCACCAGGCTTTTGTCGATGAGCGTTTGATTGGTGATTTCATTGTTGACAAATTGCCGCGCCAAGACTGCGGGAAGAATGAACTCGACGGCTTCGGAGCGTTCCCTGGTGCTCATCCCGGAGGTTAGGGGATTGACGACAGAGAAGTCGTACACGGCGATGGCGCTGTCGTCGGGGATCTTGTCCAGGATGTCTTTCAGTTTAGGAGCGAGAAAGAGATCGAAGGTCTGCGCGGCCCGTTTATAGATGGAAGATTTTTCGATGTCAAAGCGCAGGTTGTTGCGCATGGTCATCTGCAGAGCGAGTTGTCTGCTGATGATGACGAAGGCCGGCGGATCATAATCCACAAACTGGAACTTGGCCTGTCCTTCCTTTGAAAGGGTGTCGAGCTGCGCCTGGTACTGCGACTGCACGCGATCCACATCCGCTTGTGTGGCGACGGGTCTGGCTTGAGAAAGGTCAGGCTTGGCAGCCGCGCTCGAAGAAGAGTCCGAAGAGGCTCCTGCCGTGACAGAAGGGATCGCGTTGGGAATTGGGCGATTCAAACGGCTGAGGCTGGTTGTTGAGCCCGCCGAGGAAGAAGAGTCGGCCTTCGATGGTTTGGTGCGGGGCAGCGTGGAAACGACGAAGGGATCCTTCTCCAACAGCGACAATCCGAATTCCTGCCCGCCCAGGAAAATCATGGATCGATTGAGGATATCCTGGCGCGCCGTGTCGTTGGTGGCCTGTGCCAGCACGAACGCATCTGGGCGATCCACCACGATGACGAGGAGTTCCTTGCCCTCGTAGTCGTAGCTCTTTTCGGCGGCGCGGGTGTGGTAGGACACCTCGAAGCCGATGGCATCGCAAGCAACGTCCGGCGGGATGCCTTGCGTGACAGTCTGCATGATGGGAAGCAAGACGTCCTGAAAGGTGCGAGCGGCGCGTTCATTGCGCGTGAATTGCGTGGCGCTATACGCCGCATCGTAATTGCCGGTGATCTTCAGAACGGTGCGATCGCGAAACTTCACGAATTCCAGGCCGCGCGAATCCGTTTCCGCCTGTTTGGCTGGCTCGATACCGACGTAGCGGCCCAGGAAGAAAGGAAAGGGAAAGTGCATTTTGGCGATGGCTTGATTGAGGCTTTTGAGTTGCGAAAAATACTGTTTCTCCAGCGCTTTCAGGTCCGGATCCAGGATTTCATTGGGGCTGACCTGGGCGGAGACGAAAGGTGCACTCGCCAGCAAGACAGCGGTGACACCGAAAAACAGCAGGACGCGGGCGGCCGCGATAGGGCGCATCAATTTCATCTTGCGATTTTATCATCCACTATTTGGCGGTGTATTGCGACCCCGGGCGACCGGGCTTCTGATAGGGTGGCTGGGCGATGGCGCGGGTGAAGGCGATAACCGCCTGGAGATCGCCAGCGGAGAGGGTTTTGCCGTAGGGCGGCATCATGGCCGACTTGCCCAGCGCGCTTCCGCCAAGGGTAATGATGTTCCGCATGAACTCATCGCTCTCGCCGTTCAACTTGTCGCCATCGTTCAGGAGCGGGGGCACGGGCGTGAGGTTGCTGCGGTTGGAAGGGCCAGCGGGCGTAGCATCGGCGTGGCACCACACACAATACTGGTAGAAGATGCGTTTGCCTTGGGCTTCCTGATAGCCGAGATTGATCAGTTTCGTGCTGTCGTTCCAGTCCGCTTCGGTATCATAGGCGCCGAAGGCTTCCACGGGCTTGACGGCTTCCGCGGTTTTCTTGCAAGCGGAAAGACAAAATGTGGCAAAGAGAAGCGGCGCGGCCAGCAAGATTCTGGATTTCATCGGCCGGCTCTCTGCCCCGCGAGAGGCGCGTCCGCAGCACTCGTCGAACCTTGCGGCTTGATGGGGGCCTTCAGGGTCATCAGGTACGCTGTGAGAGCGCGAATTTCGTCTTCGGTGAAATTTCGCCGTGGCTCGATCGTATCCGGCTGGAGCGTTTGCGGATTCCGCAGCCACGCTTCGGTCCAAGCAGGCGTGAGCCAGTTGCCGGCGTTGTTCAGGTTTGGCCCGACGTAGCCACCAGTGCCGCCGATGGTGTGGCACGACTGGCACTGGTACTTCACTTCGTAGAGTTGCTTGCCCATGCTGACCAGCGCCGGAGTGAATTGCCGCGCGTCCACGCTTTGCGGATTGACGTCGGGCTTCTGCACCGCCAGCGCAAGATATTCCGCGACGATGTTGACTTCCTTATCCGACATGTTGAATTGCGGCATGCGCAAGATCAGGGTTGGGCGGATGGTCTGGGGGTTCTTCAGGAATTCCGCAATCCACTTTTTCTGGGCGCGGCTGCCTTCATAGGAAAGATCCGGGGCCAACGTGCCGCCATAGCCGTTGAAGCGGTGGCAGGCGTAGCATTTGTAGCGCTCGTAGACTTCGGCAAAATCGCCGACGGCGCGATAGGAGGCTTCGATCTTTGGGACCGTAAGATGCTGCAGTGCGCTGGTGGGCTTTGGGCCGGTCTGGCTGAGCAGCGCCGTCGTCACCGCGTCCAGGTCCGCCGGATTCCAGGCGTATTGCGGCATGCGCGAGACCGGGTTCACGGAAACGGGATCCTGCAACTTGGCTTGAATGTAGGAAAGCAGGTTGTGCGTGATTTTAGCCTTGCCGAACTCGAGCTCGGAGGCGTTCTTCGAGCCGAGGGCGGTAAGGTCGGGGCCAAAATCTCGCTGGGGAGTGACGCCCGCAATGCTGTGGCAACTGGCACATCCTTTTTCGAGGAAAAGGCGCTTGCCATTCTTGATTTCGCCGTCGGTCGCGGGTTCCAGCTTGGGTACCGTGGCGAGCAGATCCGAATCCGTGAGCTGCTTCATGACGTATTGCGAAACCTTGTAGAGATCTTCGTCGGTCCAACCGTAGCGCGGCATGTTGTTGTGCGCCAGGTAGCCTTGCGGGTTGCGCAGCCAGGAGACCAGCCACTGCTCGTTAACCTTGCTACCCACTTTTGTCAGTTCGGGGCCGATGTCTCCACCGATCAACTTTGTTTCGCCTGCGCGGGTCACGGCCAGCGAATGGCAGGTCGTGCACATCATCTGGCGGAAGCGCAGTTCGCCTTGCGGCAGCAGATCGGGTTTCTTGTTCCAAGCCGCTTCAACGGCTGGATTGATCTTGTAACTTTCAAGCGGTTTAGCTTTCTGCGCGCCCAGGAAGGCGGTGAGCGCGACTAACTCCTCGTCCTTCAACCGGAATTTCGGCATGCGGGTCTCGTCCTCGTTCTCCATGCCGTTCACGAGGACGTTGCCATCCTTGTCGAGTATGGTGCGGGGTTCTTTCAGCCATTTGTAAATCCACTCGCGGGAAACTTTGTTGCCAACGCTGGAAAGATCGGGGCCAAGCGTCGGGGGCTCAAGGTCGTTCAGCTTGTGGCAAGCCTGGCAATTCAAGCGGGAGAGCAGTTCCCTACCGCGGGTGAGCTGCGGCGTTTCCTTCAGGTCGGCGTGGTGACAACTTCCGCAGGAGGCTTGCAGGAAGTGCGCGGGAAGAATGGGCTGCTCCCAGGCAAGGGTGGTTTCATGCGCTTCAGCAAGTTCGGTGGCGGGGCCCTGTCCGCGATGGCAAATGGTGCAGCCCCATTCGCGCACGTTGTGCGGAATCGGGGGATGCGAGCGGAAGGGCTGCGGTACGGAAGCATCCGCAAGAGATGGCTGCGTCATGCCCTGGTGGCAGGTGGTGCAACGATCGACCACGTTCATTCCCGGAATCCAGACTTGGTCGATGTTGGGGCTGTAGTCGGCGAGGAGTTTTTTGGTGTCCGGCCGTCCTTGCGCGAAACGCACGAAGGAACGCTTGTACTTTTTCCACTCGGCGCGAAAGTCCTTGACCGGCGAAATGGCCAGCACGAGGACGCAAATCACGGTTGCTGCGGCAAAAGCGAGCCGCATGCGGTAGGAGAGCTTACCCATGTCTTCAGCCGGCATGTGTCCCCCAAGGCCATACCCAGGACCAGCCCGGGCCGCGGAAAAAGGTTCCGACAACGGTCAAGCAGACGGCGGTGGCGATGAACCAGGTCATCACCCACCAGGAAAGCGGCTTCAGGCGGAGATTGCCCAGCAAGCCGGAGGACGCTTTCGAGAAGTAGGAAGCCACGAGAAGCGCGGCGACAAGAACTGTGGGCACGATAATGGTCCACGCATCAAAGATGGCGAGAGGGAGGAGCAAGGCAAGAGTCACGCCGACCGCAATGGCGAAGCGCTTGGAGGCATTTTCTCCCCACAAGGGCTTCGTTTCCACGTTGACGTGGAAATAGGGAATCACGATTAACGCGATGAGCACGAGCGTGGGGATCAGGATGCCCGCGACGAACGGGGGGAAGAAGTGCAGCAATTCCTGCAGGCCGAGGAAGTACCACGGCGCCTTGGCCGGATTTGGGGTGAGCAGCGGATTGGCCAGTTGTTCGAGCGGCGCATCCCAGAAGAGCGCCAGCATAACCATGGCGATGATCAACACCTCGAAGACGATGGCTTCCCGCACCAGCAGGTGAGGATAGGTCATGAGTTCGGGGCCGCGCTCGTCCTTGACCTTCGCGGAAGTGTTGCGAGTGATGAAGACAATCCGGCGCGGTTCTTTCTTTGCGTCGGAACTGAATCCCGATTCGATTTTAGTTTTTTCCATCATCGTCTTTTGACCGGACCGTCAGGCCGCCATCCTTCTGCACGCGCCAGAAATGCACGCCGATGAGAAGGAAGGCCAGCAACGGGAGAATGACTACGTGAAGCACGTAAAAGCGCAACAGGGCGTTTTCACCGACGATATTTCCGCCCAGGGCCACGAAGCGGACCTTGCTGCCGATGACCGGCATGGCTGAAACGATGTTCGTGCCAACGGTGACGGCCCAGAAAGCGAGCTGATCCCACGGCAGCAGGTAGCCGGTATAACTCAAGAACAGTGTGAGCAACAGGAGCACCACGCCGATCACCCAGTTGAACTCGTGGGGCGGTTTGTAGCCGCCGCGATAGAAGACGTGGAACATATGGCAGAAGACCAGGAGCACCATCAGGTGCGCGGCGATGCGGTGCATGTTGCGCAGAAAAACGCCATTCGAGACGACGAAGCGCAGGTCTTTCATGTCCCGGTAGGCGTTCGGTGCGGCGGGATGGTAATAGAACATCAAAAGGACGCCCGTGACCACCAGGAGCAGAAAAAGGAGGAATGAGAGAGAGCCGAGATAATAGGCCGCGCGCACGCGAAGCGACTTATCGCGAACTTTGACCGGAAGCCAGTGGAGGAAAAGATTGCCAAAGACAGCCACGCTGCGCGTGCGATTGGTGATGGCGGGGCCGCGGCGGAAGATGGACTTCCAAACGCGGGTGGCGCGTAAATTGTCGAGAGCAGTTTGAATGGAAGTCGCCATATTCATCCTCAGACGTTCAGAACCTGGTCGGCTTTAATGACCTGGAGTTTGTCCACGAGCAGCTCGCCGTCGGCAGTGAGCGTTACCGAGAAGTGCGGCAGCGGGCGCGGGGCGGGGCCTTCGATCTTTTTGCCGCTGGGCTCGAATTTGCTGCCGTGGCAGGGGCAGGCAATTATGTTGGCTTCCGGCTTCCACTGCGTGACGCAACCCAGATGGGTGCAGACGGCGGAGACGGCGAAGAAGCCGCCGGCGGAACGCACGATGTAAACCTGCTGGTCCTGCAGGATGGTGACGGAATTGACGGGATAAAGATCGGGAGTGCCGGCGCGAAATGTCGTGGAAGGCTCGAACAAGACGTTCGGAGAGAAATACTGGTAGGTGAGCGCGGCGCCGCCGAGGCCGGCGACGCCCAGCGCGCCCACGGTGATTTCGCTGAGAAAGTCGCGGCGAGACACTTCCGCTGGGCGCGGCGAAACATGCGCGAAATCGGGAGGGGGAGTCGATTTGGCGTCACTCATGGTCGTAGCACAATCTCCTCGACAGGGATGAAACCGGGATCCTCATCAAAAACTTCGAAGGCTTCCATGGAAATGGTATGTGCGGGGCAGCGTTCGGCGCAGAGGCCGCAGCGGATGCAGATGGTTTCGTCCTTGACCATGACGGAGCCTTCCAACTGGTCGAGTTCTTCCGGTACGACATGCTGCAGATCGATCGAGCGGAGTTCCTGCTCCTTGCGCAAGCGTTCTTTGTGCTCGTCGGTAAAGGCAAAACTATTTAGAGGCACCAGCGAAAGGCAATTTTCCGGGCAAACGTCAACGCAACCGCCGCAGAGAATGCACTCGGTGCCCGTGGTTTCGGTGCCCTCGAAAATCGTGTTGATCCAGCAGCGCAGGCAGCGGCTGGCTTCGCTACGCGCCTGGGCCTCGGTGTAGCCGGTTTCGACTTCGGCAACGCCGGTGCGCCGGTCGATGGGAAGCACGGGCACGCTGAGCCGCGAGTACTCGTCGTAGTGAGCGGCCATCTCGTGGTGATCCAGCACGGTCACCTGCACGTAGCGAGACTTGGGTTTCCATTCCGGGCCGCGGAGATACTTGTCGATTTCAACGGCGGCTTTCTTGCCGTCGGCAACGGCGTTGATGATGAGGCGCGGTCCAAACGCGATGTCGCCCGCGGCGAAAATGCCGGGGGCCGTGGTCATAAGCGTATCGGGATTGATTTTCAAAGTGCCCTGGCGGGTGGTTTCCACGCCGTCGGCAGGAGTAAGGAAAGAAACGTCGGAAGATTGACCAATGGCGAGGATGACGGTGTCGCAAGGGATCACGAATTCCGTGCCCGGCGCAAACTTTGGATTGAAGCGCTTGTTTTCGTCGAAGACGGAAAGACAGCGCGTTACTTCGAGCCCCGTCAGCCTTCCATTCGCGCCGATAAATTGTTTCGGACCGAGCGAGGGATACAGCTTCATCCCTTCCAGTACGCCTTCTTCGATTTCTTCCTCGGACGCCGGCATTTCGGCGCGCGATTCCAGGCAAACGAGTTGCACCTCTCGCGCGCCCATGCGCAATGCCGCTCGCGAAACGTCCATGAACTCCTTCATGGCCACGTCCATTTCACTGGAGGTCAGCTCATTAGGGAGCACAACACTCGCCATGTCGGTCACGAGCTTCTGCTGTTGCTCGCGCATCGCCGAGCGCGCCACGTCAATCGCCACGTTGCCGCCGCCAATCACTACGACCTTCTTGCCGACCTCGAAGCGGTAACCCAGGTTAACGTTGAGAAGAAAATCGATGCCTTTGACCACGCCGTCCAGTTCGTGGCCAGGCAGATTCAGGTCGCGGCTGCGGTGCAAACCAAAAGCCATGAGAACGGCCTGGTAGCCCTGGCGGCGCAGGTCTTCGAGCGTGAAATCCTTCCCCAACCGCATGTTCAACTTCAACTGCGGCCCCAGGTCCAGGATTTCGCGGATCTGCGCCTGCAAGACATCGCGCGGCAGGCGATACTCCGGTATGCCCAAATGCATCATGCCGCCAGGCACGGCCGCCGCTTCAAAAACCGTTACCGGATAGCCGAGCAGGGCAAGATCGTGCGCCGCGGACATTCCCGCCGGCCCCGATCCGATGACAGCCACTTTTTCGGCGTTGTTCGGGCGGGATTTGTTGGAGAAAACGTCAATCGGATTCCGCGATTCGGGCCCGTGGCGCTCGGTGACGAATCGCTTCAGGGCGCGGATGGAAATGGGCAGGTCGAATTCTCCGCGGCGACAGGCTGGTTCACAGGGATGACCGCAGACGCGGCCGCAAATCGAGGCAAAAGGGTTGGGCATCCGGGCGTAACGGTAGGCATCTTCGTATTTCCCTTCGGCAATCAGCGACACATAGCGCCCCGCCTGGGTATGCACGGGACACGCCTGCATGCAGGGAAAATTCGATTCCAGCCAATCCAAATCAACAAGTTTTGTGCGCGTCGTCACCTGGTCGGCACCGGATGCCCTTGGTTTGCGCTTCGTTACTTCTTCACGGTGAGGTCGGCGGTCGCGCCGCTGGCGGTCACTTCCACGGCTTGCGTGGTGGGTTTGCCGTTTTCGCTCCAGGTCTTCAGCGTGTACTTGCCTGGCGGCACGTTCTTGATTTCATAGTTTCCGCTCTTATCCGTCACCGCAAAATAGGGAGTGGAGACGACAACGACGTAGCCGTTCATCTCCGGGTGCACGTTGCAAAGCAAGGAAGCCACACCCGGATCGCTGAATTGGAAGCTCTTCTTTTCGCCCTTGGGCCAAGTGCCAAGGTTGTGAGAGAGCTTCTTGTTGCCGCTGATGCTGGGCCAATAGACGTTGTGACCAACCGGGTCACTGTTAAGGAAGTCCACCGTGGTTCCCTGAAGCACGACGGTGACGTGCGGATTGAACGACATCTTGACCTGATCGATCAGCACATGCTGTGCCGGCGGATCGAACTTCTTGTCCGGGACGGTGTCGACGTAAACCGCAATATTTTCCGCCGACTTCAATCCCTCGACGCTGACCTTGCCCTTGATCTCACCCGCCAGGCTTGCGCCCGCCAGGAGAAGGGCTGCACCGAAGACTGCGACTGCCTGAACTGCCAATGAACGTAGCCTCATCTTATTCCTCTCATTCGCTTTGAATTTCTCCGAGAAACCTGTTGGATTAGCTGGCCCCGGCTAGAAGACGTAGTCTATGCCAGTTACGAAGGTATTGGGGCGGTAAAAAAGTGGGTTATTGCTGGCGTCAAGGCCGTAAGAAGCCGGCTCCCAGGCGCGGTCGTATTCGCCCACGATCTTGATGTTGGCGCGGAGCAGTATCTGGTAGCCCGGCCGGAAAGCGTTGCGCGTCTGGTAGCGGGAAAGTCCGTTGGCGAAATCGGACGGCGAGTTCACGAAATCGTAGCGCATCGTGGCGATCAGCCAGGGATAGATCCAGTAGTTGCCGCCAACGAACCCGCCGGTGAAGGTGACCGCGGGGGCGCTCGCGATAGTCCCCGCGTCGGTATCCACCGTGTGATTGTTGTCATGGCCGACGAGACCTACGGCGAAGAGTTCCAGCTTGCGATACTTGAAGCGAAGATCGCCGCCGGCGCGGTAGAAGGGTTCGTTGATGGTGCCCGTGAACGCGTAAGTGGTGCTTCCGAAATTCTGCTGATTCGTGCCGTGGTAGTAGAAAGCGCCGACGCGGATGGAAGTATGGTCTCGCGGGCCTGTCGGTCCGGCAGCCTGGATTCCGTGACGGCTTTCGGGATCGCGTTCGAGGTTGAACTTGTAGTAGGCGCGCAGGTAAACGTCTTTGGTGTTCCGGGTCATGAGCGCCGTGTTGACGTTACCATAAGCGGAGCCGGTGCCATCGGTGTAGGCAACGGACCAGTTGAAGTTTCCATTGTCGGCGTAGCCGCCGAACTCAATTCCGCGTTGCGGCGTGCCCAGAATAAACGGGTTATTGGCAGTTTGGCATTGTAGGACCGCGCCGCCACAAACCGGACCGGGCGCCACGGCGGGCTCGCTAAATATATCGAAGCCGGAAAGATAAGGCGTCCTGGCCTGGGTGAAGGGGAGGTCGAGTTCAAACTGGCCGAAGCGGACGTTCAGGAAATTCGTCGGCAAGTGGAAGATATGGCCGAGGTCGTTATACTTCAGCCAGCCATCGCCTAGCCCACCATTCGCGCCGGAACCTCCCGCTGAGATGTCGTCATCGATCCAGAAAGAGAGATTTGGCCCAAAACTTCCCGCGCTGATGATCGTGAACGTATTCGGCGCAAAAAGATCTGTGCGCGGAGTATATCCTCCGGCAGCCAGCACAGCCGCGGGCCGATTCGCATTCCAGTTGAAGTTGCCTTCGTAACGGAAGGCGATGGGCAGTGAGCCCGGAATTTCCCCTGGATAGACTGCTTCGGGGAACGCTTCCTTTTGCGCTTTGGAGCCGAGCAGGACGGGATCCTGTTTCACGAATACGTCATCGTCCTTGGGGAATTTGAAACCGTTCTTCTTGAACGCTTCACCAAAGTCGTTTAGCTCCGGATAGTTATTGTGGCAAGTTGTGCAGGACGTCTGATACTTCCGGGAAAATGCAGGTATGGCATTGGACTTCGGTGCAGACGCCAGAACTATCCATATCACAGCCCCAGCCATGACCAGACCGGTCATAATGCTAGGCTTCACCCTCCAACTCTTGCGACTCATGGGCACCTCTTCCTACATTCATCAATTTGTGCGGCAAAGACGAAAAATCACAGACGGATACACATGGACCCTGTGTTGCGGGTTCCTACGATGAGGGGTAGGCCCACACTCGGACTGTGACCAACGTCACTGCCAATCGTGACACTAGTCACAGTAGTGGGTCAATTCCTATGTTCGGAGACGAAAAAACGTAATGAGCTTTTGGCACAGACGGGCAAATCCATGAAGCTCAATGCCATCTACCCGGCACTCGCCCGATTCACACTTCGACACAACCGATTGAGTGCGATGGAACTTCATCCCACCTGGATCTGCGCTAGTGTCCACGATAGGCCATCTTCCACACCTACCCACACTTCGTCCAGATGCACTGACCGAACGCTTACTGAGTAAGAGTGGGCTCTAATTCAGATCATAGTGTTTTCAGTTGACCGTATAACGCGCAAATCGTAGAAGTGGTTGTGTTGGTCAGTTCGATCCTAGTGTTGTGTCCCGAAACCAACGTGCAAAAGTTCAGAGTCTTCAGGGGCTAAAGCCCAATTCATTCTACGGGCTTTACGCCGGGGCTGAAGCCCCGGCCTCCTAAAGAGAAATGCAAGGAACTTCCGGGGCGGCACACTAGCGACTCCCGGATGTCGGCCACTCTTCCACAACTCGGTTCTTTCCGGATGCCTCATATCTGCAGTTAGTTGAGCACTCGCCAGGTAGAGCTCCAGCCACCACAACGGCCTCGGCATCAGGGAACTCGGCAACGTGCCGCGGAGCGACCGAATTCTGACCGCCTATTCCTCCAATCTCATCGGGAATAAGGTTATATTTAGACTACGCGACAAGATCCTTGGCCTGCCTCCCCGTGCTCGGCGGATTGGAATTCAAATCATGCGTCTTATGAAATCGATCGTCTTGTTTTTCGCAATTGCGTTCACCTTGGCTGCGCAAAGCCAGACGGACAGTTCGTTCTGCTCGATGAGCGCCGACCGTTCCATAGCTGTCAAAACCAAAGCAACCGTAGTCACAAAAATCAAAGGCGACATCGGTCGTATCACGGGTTACTTGGGCGCTGAGCATTGGATGAAGAAAAAAATTCCCTACGAAACTTGGGATCAGATCACTGCGCGGTTTACGAAAGACATTATTAACAACACAGCTTTTCCTCCACGCGATCATGGTCAACCCAGTTTGATTAAAGAAGACGGTTACCGGAATGAAATGGCCGCTCTCCTTTCAAAGCCTTTTGGGTTTCAATGGAGCGCGGGAAATCAGTTGGACATTCTCGTCAACGGCCGTGCGTCTTTCACAAAACGTAAAGAGCTGATCGATCATGCGCAAGAGTCGATCTATATCTTCTCGTGGGCTTTTTATGACGATGGCACGGGCTGGGATTTTGCCGACTGGCTGATTAACGCGAAACTCAAGCGTCTCTGCGCCGGTGGTGACCTTGAAATCAAAATCGTCGTGGACGGCAACGTGGCCAAACCAGTGGGCTACCATGACGTGCTTCGTTACCTGGAGAAATATCCCGCGTTCACCAAGAGTCCGATTGAAATCATCCGCCTCCATGACACGCGTGACCATTACTTCGGCATGCACCGTAAGGTCATGATTGTCGACCGGGAGCAGATGGTCATGGGCGGCATGAATGTCGGGAATAAGTACAGTCACCTCTACCCCGATCCCGGTGGTCACTGGCGTGACACTGACGTCTACGTGAGAGGCCCGGTGGTCAATCAGGCGCAAATGACATTTGTCGACGAATGGAATGAACAAAAGGGCCGTCGAGAAATGACGTATCGCCCTTTTGCCTACCCGACTCCCGCCGGTGAAAGTCTTTCCATGATCGTCGATCATCAACCCTTGAGAGATGACAACATTTACATCCTAACTGTGAAAGCCTTCTACGGCGCCACACAGACAATTGACATTGAAAATGCATACTTTATGGCCGACACCGTCCTCGAGAAAGCCATCATCGACGCCCTCAAGCGCGGCGTTCGCGTACGAATCCTCTCCAATTCCAAGGAAAGCATCGACGAGCCTACGATTACGACGCCTATCCTAAAAAGTCTTGCGCGTCTTAAACGCCAGGGCGCTGAAGTGTACACTAAGAAAGTCTATGGGGACTCAACAACTCTGCATAGCAAACTGTTGATCGTTGACGGTGAGTTTTCGTGGATCGGCAGTCACAACTTTCATCCTCGCTCTTACAGATACGAGCGCGAAGTGGTTTTGGCGTCATTCGACGAGGGGTTGGCAAGACAGTTTACGGAGATTTTTGAAAAAGACATCGCGGCTGACAAAGCCAATCGGCCTACTCTCGACGAATTGAACGGTTCCAAGAGCACGTGGCTTAACAGATTTATTACCACGCATTTTTTTGATCAACTATGATTCGAGACCCGGGCGCCAGTGGACGCGTGAAAAGCTTGCCGCGAAGAAGTTAAATGTTCCTGGCGTCCCAAGGCATCTTCTGAGGCACAGCCACGCGACGATGTTTGACGGTGTAGGCACTCCAATAGGAACGATGCGGGCACTGTTGGGGCACTCCGCACAGGAGATCGCGCGCGAGATTTACTGGCACGTGACTCCAGAAGAGCAGCATCCTGCAGGATAAAGAGCAGAAAGACTTATATCTGGACCCCAATTGGATCCAAGTTCGGCCACAAACGCCGAAGTGTCAAAGACAGTTCATTGAAAATAAAGAAGTAAGTGGTCGGGGCGCCGAGATTTGAACTCGGGACCTCCTGCGCCCAAGCCAGCCGGGCTATCTCCCGGAAGTCCTTCCTTTTCAATCTTGTTTTTGAAAACAAACGAGTTACTAAAATATTTGGTAGTGGCACGATGTGCACAAATGTGCCTCCGCATGCGTGGAGTCCCCCGAGTTTTCCCCATAGCGAACAACAAGCAAAAGACGAAAGGACGCACACTCCCTCCATATCCCTTGACATCATCGCCAGAAATGACGATGCTTTTGCATGCGTTACCCGGGTGGAAAAGGAAAGATCTTCCAGCATGTAATCAATCTTTTGCCCCCACATACAACGTATATGGAGAGCCACCTCGGCGGGGGTGCCGTTCTTCGTCACAAGAAACCCTCGAACACAACCATTGCCATAGACCGCGATCCAGAAGTTATCAGATTCTGGAGAGAAAAGTTCCCGCATCTAGCCACATACATACAGGGCGACGCTGTCGAATTCCTCGCCTCATATCCCTTCCGCAGAGATGATGTCTTGTATTGCGACCCACCTTACCTCGCGCGCACTCGTCGACGCGCCAAGGTCTACAGATTTGACTATCAAGACGACGATCATGAACGCCTGCTAAAAGTCCTACAAGGACTGCCGTGTCACATTCTCATCTCTGGTTATTCCTCGCAGATGTATAGCCAACAATTGGCCTCGTGGAACACCTACTCATTTACGGCGAAAGCTCATGACGGCCTACGGTCGGAAACCCTCTGGTTCAACTTTGACCCTCCCGATCGCTTGCATGATCCACGATTTCTTGGAAGAAATTTTCGCGAACGGGAAAACATTCGGCGCAGATTAGCTCGACTGCAACGACGCATCTCGACGTTATCGCCGCAGGAACAACGGATTATTTCGGACTGGCTATCCAATAGATTGGCCGTCAGGTGAGCTATGCCAAGCTTCCACTACTTAAGAGGAGATCAAGTCATCGAACGCCTAGTGGCGCCTCCTACCGATGAGGTCATACCAGGAATCCCGTGGGGAAGCCCTGAGACACTCTTTACTCCCGCCTTCTGGCTGGCTCAGTATTGGATGCGTGAGGGATCTCTAACTCCTCGTACCCATTCTCTTGGCAAAACGCTGGAAGAGGAGGTAGTCGCATGTCTCTTGGGCGGCTACGGTGTACCTGCCGAAGTAGCCCTTGCGGCGTTCGATCGCCTCCGCACGCGCGGATTGCTCTCGAACCGGCCCTCAAGCAGCGACGTAATCTCCCAAAGCTTACAAGAACCATTGACCATTTCAGGCCGTTCGGTGAAATATCGTTTTTGGTCACAGAAAGCTCGGTACATCGCCTCCGCTCTTCAGATATTGCATGAGCGACCTGCGCCTCGTGACTCTGCTGACAATCTCCGACAATACCTGCTACGAATTCCCGGTGTGGGTTTCAAAATAGCGTCATGGATTGTCCGTAACTGGCTGGGTTCCGACGAGGTTGCGATTCTCGACATTCACATCGTCCGTGCAGGGCGCCTAATGAACCTCTACTCAGCCAAGGATCACGTTACACGCAACTATCTCGACATGGAGAGACGCTTCTTAACCCTCGCACGCGCTATGAATACGCACGCCGCGGATCTTGACGCATTGATTTGGTTTGAAATGCGACGCACGCCTCGCCTTGTAACGCGCCTGCTCCGTGAACTCCGCTAGATGTTGGGCTATAGCGGTTGTGCGCCAACTAGAGCCAGACCCACAGCCTTGCAGGCAAAGGGGAGATCACGAACCAATCGCTCCAGCGACTCCGCTCCGGTCGTTCCGAGAATCCGGAAAGCAATCCCAACAGCAGATGCGACAAGTGCTGCGTGGCCGAGTAGCACGCCAGCATCACGCAAAACTAGTTCTGAGGCATTGCTGTAGTAGGTCGCCACGAGGTCAGCATCGCAGAGTAACGCGACCACAATCGCGCTTTCGGCGCGGTGGAATTCCATCGCTCTCGTTCGCAGCTCCTTAGCAGCATCGACGTTTACTCTCAGATGTCCAACTGAATGCTCTCCAGGCAAATACGCAAACCACCTGTGGTCGGGCATTCCCAAAAGAATGTGTGCAGGATGCAAAGCACCGAAAGACCCAACGAACCGCCGCTGCCTATTTCGATCGGACGCCTGGACAGCTTGGATCGATGCAAGATAATAGAGCCACGTCGACAGGTCGTTCAAAGTGATTTCGCCGAACTTCTCAGCGGAACGCCTAGCTACCAGTGCATCGACAAAAGAGGATGAAATTGTTTCTGGTTGTCTCAGGCAAATTTTGTCCATGACCGGAACGGCATGTCTTCGCGGAGGCTCCACAGGAGTAAGTCTTACTGGTTGCCCCTCAATATTCGCCATATCCTAGTTCTCTCATCGTTTCGCGGTGCTTCAGACAACCTCGGCATCTCCCGCAAGCATAGTCTGATACATGACAGGAATGCGACCATGCCAAGACTTCAAACGGGATTCCCACTCTCCGGCACAGCGAAACCGAGGTTTCGTTAATTCCTGGAATCTCAACATCTAGCCCGCCTTCCTGAAGTCTTAACAATCGTCCCATTTCCTCGAAGAATTCCAATCGTCCGTCCGCGTGAGATTTGTCAGTTGAAACGCTGCCGAAAGTGAGTTTTGTGAAACCCTCCTGAAGAGCAACAGCCGCAGCGAGCGTAATCAAGAGTTGATTGCGAAAGGGCCACCATTCTGGTACTGGGGCCGCAGAATGCGGCATCTCTCCAGCTAGGTCACCTGATCCGAGCGCCCGGCAGTCAATCCTCAGAGACCTATGCCGAATGTTGAGTGCTGCGCAAACCGCAGAGGCTGCACGGACTTCGCCGCCCGCCGACAGCTGCCCATAATCAATCGTCAACGCTAACTCTGGCCGAATGTCCCAGGCTAACGCCGTCGAATCCATACCTCCCGACAACAACAACATATTCCAACTCATTCCTGAGCGGTCCAAGCAGTTCGGTAAAGCGCACTCACAAAATCAGGAACCACATCACAGCCAGTGCCTATCATCATCTTCAGTGGCTCCGCGGGAGTAGATTCTGCAAACACCACGACAGGCTTGTTCAACGACCGTGCAAACCCAACTTCAAAAACCGTCCCAGCGTCAAGCCCGTCCACTAATGCGAACACGACCCGCGAACGTCGAAGTCCATCTATATCTTGGGGCGCAACACTATTCGCGTCTCCAAGGCCTATTTCATGCAGCGGCGAGAAAACTCTCAAGCCCATTGCTCGTAACGCCCCCAACGACTCCTCTATGAGCCAGCGCTGTCCGATGTTGAAAAACGGGCCGGCCAAGTAAACGTGGAATTCGCCCTGGGCCAGGGGCTTGTCGCTCATCGCAAGTTCTCGGAATGGAAACGCAGTACTTGTATCTAGTTCGGCACTCGCGATTGGCAGCACACGGCTGTTACAATAAAGAGCGGCAGCTTTGGAAGCCTGAATTGAAGCATCGAGCGCAGAGAAATTCTGGGCCGCCCATCTCGCCGCAAATACGCCAGCGAAAACATCCCCTGAACCAATTGGCCAAACAGAATCAGTTCGGTATGCAGGAACTCGCTCAGCTCGTCCCTTCTCGTAAACCAATGCGCCGCGCGGGCCCTGCTTTAGGACCACGACCTCGGCGCCGAACCGTTCGGCGATCCGCTCAGCGGCTTGCAATGGATCGTGAATCTCAGCAAGCTTCATCGCCTCCACACTGTTCAAGACATAGGCTAGTCTCGGCGACGCTGATTCGAATCGGATAGGCTCGGGCGAAGTCGGATTCTGGGGATCATAAACGACACGCTTTGCCCGAACTTTGCATCCTGCCTCTAGCATTCCGAAAACAAGCACCTCTTCGGCATCCACGTCAAACTGTACGGTTTCTGAAACATGCGGCGGCCAAATCACTGGGGTAGACAATCCATGCTCATAGCGGAATTCGGGCGAAATCTTGACAGTAGCCTCGACGATCTGAAAATTGAAATTCTCGGCCAGGCTCGCGATCATCGCTTTATTGCGCGCGTCGATGGGCGAATGTAAGGTTACTTTAAGACCCAAACCCGCAACCACGGTTGCTGCCCGTCCACCGCTACCCCAAGTCTCGTCCGTTCGCACGGGATGTCGACAACACTCCCGATAAACGCCGCCAACTACCGTAAGCGCATTCATTTGCTATGGACTCTGACCTTGCAGGCTCCGCCCTTAACTTCTTCTATTACCTCGGCGACGTACTTAAAGTTCTTCTCCATGCACTCCGCGAGTCGCTGAATAATGGAAGATGTGATGGTCCCAGCAACTTTTCCTTTGTGCAGTGCCTCGACTATTACGCTTTTCCCTGACGGCCGCAGACGAATCTCCAATTCATCGTCCTTCTTGATCGTTTTCAGCACATCCTTGTCTGGAGAATTTAGCGTTGTAACTTCAGATAACTTGGCGCAGTCATCCGTCGGCTCGTTTACCCAGTCACCGCCACTGCCGCTTGGTCCTGACATATAGTCTCCTTTCGTCCCAAGATGAATTTCCTATACTCGTTATTATAAGTACTTAGGAGATAAACGCCACCTTGGGCCAACCCAACTGTGCACTAAGGAAAACGCCTAGATTCTGTCGTCCACCCGTACTTCTCTTGGAGAATCCGCGCCATTTCCCCGCCGTGTTCTTCACCCACGATGATCAGTATCGACTGTCTATTTATGAAACGCTCAGCAGTCGCTTGCGCCATAGCCTCATCTCTCTCAGCCACGGTCATCCTGTCCGCTCCGATGGCTCGAACGTCAGCGTAAGTAATGCCAGCAACCTCGGCAAACGATCTTGCGATTGTCGGTTGCGGTGCGTCGACTACTTCAGTTCCACTGAAAAGCGCACGCCACTCTTCTGGGATGGCAGCGTCCTGAGCCCTTAAGTGCTCCCACACTTCACGATCGTCTCCAGCTTCCTCCGCAATTCCATCTATTCCTTTCTCATGCACCTCTCTCTGCAAAGACTCTGCGAATGCGTTTCGGACGGCTCTGTTCTCCTTGGAGAAATCTTGATGCCGTTGGAACGCGTGATCCGTGCCGATTACAAGTGCGGTGGGCATACTATCTCACTTTAGTTCCCGTTCTTTTGGACCACCATCTCTTCCATCCTCGCCAGAAATCCGTTTCAATTTTCGCATTTCTGACACTGCCGACATTCTTTCTTACGTCGTCAGCTGTGGCGTCAGTAGCTTCGAAATATTCCCTCTTCGCTCTCCTGTCCAAAGTCCGACCAGCATCAATCTCCTCCTGGGACCATCGTCGAGCCCATGCGACCCTGTTTTTCCTAATCCAATAATGGGACTTGCAGGGAGAACTCCAGTTTCCAACTGAAGGATCTAACGAAATCGTCTTGCCATCAAAAATGAGCTTCCAATCTGTCGGGCTTAGCGGCGTGACGACCTCTTTTCCGCATCCGCAGCAACACTTGTGAACCACGGTCGCGTATTCCATCGACACGTAAATCTTTCCTTCCTCCAACACGTCTGGGATGAATTCAACAAACTCGTGGACGAGTACTTTTTTCTGCTTCATAGCTGCCGATCTTCATTGAGCAACATGTTGCCGCCGATCGTGTACGTGCTGTGATGCTCATGGTCAAGATCCTGGTAAAAGCCCACCAGCTTCTTCCACTTGATGACCGCCAGCGCCGCATTCAAGGCGTTCAGGTCCGCGATCTGGATGTTGACGTCATACTCGTTCCGGTCGACGTCGTCGGAGAACGAAATCCGCTCTCCCACGTGATCGCGTTGTGTAGGCGTGCTCGTCGTGACCCGGAGTATGCCGCCCAGCGACCCTTCATTTAAGTAGACGCCCATCCCCACATCGATGAATGCAATACCGAAAGCCTCTAGCCGTTCGACGATCAGCTTTTTCGCTGGGCCCTCGATGCACAGAAAAACGAAGCTCATCTCCCGCAGATCGTCCACATTCTCTGCCCCGATATAGGCCTCGTGGGCAACAATGCCGTTGCGCATCTTTTCGTAGATGCCCTTGAAATAGACGGCCTTTGACGGTTGCGCGCTCAATTCCTCGATTGCAGGCGCACCGGGCGACCTGAACGCGTTATGCTGGAAAAACACATCGCCATCGAACAGGTGTATCTCGGCCACCGGCGTTTTCGCCACAAAATCCAAAACGTAAGAACCTGTTCCACCGAGCCCAACGATCGCGACCTTTTTCACGGCCGCCAGTTTCGCCGTCACCGAGGCGATTTCCGCCCGGCTGGAGGCCGTATCGATGTACTTGAACACTGTTTCTTCATCAACATCAGCGGCCGCGACAGGCCGGAAAGTTTTCGCGGTTACGCCGGGCTGGATCACCACGGCGTAACCGGAGATGATCGTCACGTACCGCGTCACCTTGGCGTAGTAATCCTCGTAAAAGCCACTTGGCATCGGCTTTGCCGAAAACCTGTGATCGACCACCACGCCTGGAGCGAGTTCGCGCCGGACACTTTCGTTCCTGATCGCCTCGATCGGCGTTCCGTCCGCGCGGCACGGGTACTCTCCCATGAAATGGGCAACGTGATCGTCAGGTCTTGCAGTCACGTCGCCCGCCAGTATCAACTTTGAAACAAGGGTTCCACGCTTGACGATCCTGCCAGTGTCCACATAGGGTACATCCTTCACCAGCAAATATCCTGACCGGATTTCGAGGTCGTACCCCTCATTCCGAAGCCGCGCGAGATCCGGGCTATGACTTATTGGTTTCTGAGACATCGAAGATCATCTCATCCTTGACCTGGACGCTTTCGCCCTCGGTCAATGTGCCCTCCCGGTTCTTTTCCGGGCCTTTCCTGTAGGTGACAGAAAATTGCACGTTCGGACCCACAGGTACCGGGTTGAACGCCAGAGCGACGACCTGGTCGAACGACAATGTTTTAGTAAATACCTCTTTCTTCCGGCCGTTCACGACGATCGTGAATTTCCTGGGCCGAGCGGCGCCGCTGTGAAAATGCTCGTCCTCTCTCAGATGGATTGGTTCTGGCTCGTCCGGCACAACCGCGTCTTCCTGGTCACCCCTGACTTCCCGGAAAAGCCCATACCCCGGCTGGACATGCCCGAGCTTGTACAAAGCCCCGCCCGTGGTTGGATTTGGCGACTCGTACGGCTTCTGATCGATGTGAATCCTTACGTGGTGCCTCTCCTCGCTCTTTCCTTCTCTTTCCGCCATAGCTCTATCCTCCTGGCCTGTAGGTAAGACTACTCTGCAGAGAGTCCCGCATGACGATGCTTGTACACCGCGAGCCCCTATTGATATCTTCGTCCTAGACCCACAGAATTTGCCAATCCAAAACAAGAAAGGGTTCTGCGTTTCTTTTGAATGCCATGGCAATTTTTGACCTTCTAAATCGAATAGTATAAGAGGCGATGTCGGTAGATGACCGATTTCGAGATGTCGACTGGGAAGTGATCCTGTATAAACTCACGGTTCGCGCCCGCCAGTTGTTCGTCAGCGCGCGAGCCAGAGGGTGCGGGAACGCCCTGGCACGTGCTTGTGTGGACCCCGACGACTTGGCAAGATCGGTGATCGCGGAAGCTCTGAAATATGAACGCGTGAAATACAAACCTGACAAGGGTGCCAGCTTAAGTACCTTTCTTTGCAATGTGTTAGAGCGTGATTTCATAGATCTGCTACGCAAGGGTATTCGCTTGGATCGGAGTCTAGAAACCCTCGCAGATCGCCATCCCGAACTCTCTAGGGAGCCGGGTGTCGTCTACGATGTCAACGATGATGGCAAGAGTGCCGAGATGGTGGAGCTCCGGGCTATCGCCCTCCAAGCTGTGGATGGCCAGAAACAACTCGAAGACTACGTTACGGCTGTGTTCGATTGTGGAGCTGCGACCCGCGACGATCAAGCTAAATGCCTCGATGTCTCTCCAAGCGAAGTCACCAATCTACGCAAAAAGTTCATCCGGTTGCTAAACCCCACCTCTACCAACCATCCAAAAAAAACAGGGGGTGAAAAATGAACCGAAACGACCTGGACAAGGAATTAAGCCAAATAATCTCCGATTCGAGAAAACTTCTCGGGGACGTGGAAGAAATGGACAAGGACGAGCTCTTGGAAATGTTGGACGATTCCGATCAGCCGGCAAGCTCCGTGCGTCAGGCAGCGTTCTTGATGTTGGAAAGTTTGGTGAAAGAGTTCAGACTGCGGGGTGAATATCCGCCCCAACGATATGTAGACATCGCAAATCAGCTTCGACCAGTAGAAAACCTTTCACACAACCAAAATACTCTGCTGCAACAAGCAAGAAAATGGGTCACCAACTTGCTCGAAGGCGCCAGGGCTAGTTCTGAAGGTCGGCTGCAGGTCGCGTTCCATCGCAGGGACGAGTTGACCGAAGGTGATCGGCGAATACTGGAAGAGGCTGAGGCTGAAGTCAACCGAAAGATGAAGAGAAAGAATGAGTAGCGTCGCGCGAGTATTCGCGAGTGAACTTGTGGCTTCACTGAAACTGGCTGCCCCAGTGGACCTCGTTGACGTGACGCGAGCTTTAGGGCTGGAAATTCGCTATTGCGACTCGTCAGGCTTTGATGGGGCGCTGGTTTGTTCGAAGCAAAATCGCGTCGGAACAGTTTTGGTCAAAAAGTCCATTCGCGAATTGGGTCGGCGCAAGTTCACAATTGCCCATGAGATTGGCCACTACGTTCTTCCCCATCACGGATCGAGCGAAAACGTCTGCAGCTCTCGAGACGTAGAAAGCTGGGACCGAAGGCTGTCCGACCAGGAAATAGAAGCAAATGTCTTTGCTGGCGAGTTGCTAATCCCCGAAAGGCTTGTCGATCCTGCGATAAAGCGTGAAAGACCTGCGATGTCGATCATTCGGGAAATCTCGACCAAGTTTGAGACTTCGTTAACAGCTGCAGCCTATCGCGCCATGTATCTGACCCCGTTCCGAGCAGCGATTGTGTGGAGCACAGACGGCGTTGTTCGGTGGTTTAAGGCATCAGAAGAATTTGAAGCCTTCGTTTCGGTCAAAGAATCCGTCGCCGAGGGAACTTACGCTTATGATTCCTTTCGAGGCAAGCCGGTTCCGGATATGCTGAAAAGCGTCAAGAGCGAGCTCTGGCTAGCCCAATCTAGTCGAGGGAATCCCGACTATATTCTCGAACACTCAATTGCTCTTCCGTCTTACAACAGCGTCTTGACACTCCTATATATCGAGGACATCGGCCATTCGTTGCAAGATGACGAAGAGGGCAGCCTCGATGACTTACATCCCGAAGACTTCACCCTGAGGCGACGATCATGGCCGCGGTAACGCTGGAGGAGAACCGCCTTCGTAAATTGGGACCACATACGCGCGCCGATTTTACCTCCAGAACCAAACGAATCCTTGCTGGACGCGTCGGCTGGCGGTGTTCGAATCCCGCTTGTCGAGCACCGACGACCGGGCCATCCACGAATACCGAATCCATTTCTAATGTGGGAGAAGCCGCACACATTACGGCGGCCGCAAGGCGAGGCCCACGTTTTGATCCCGGGTTGACGTATCTCGAACGAATGGCGGTAGCGAACGGCATATGGCTATGTCGCGTATGCGCAAAAATGGTGGATGACGATCCTACCAGGTACCATGCAGCCATATTGAGGTTCTGGCGTGAAGATGCAGAAACCCTTGCCGATTACGAAAAGGGACTACCGGCGAATCCCTCACTCCCCATTCGGTTCACTTCCATTCAAATCGATTCCCGTTGCTTGTGGACGACCGCCCATCGGCTTCACAAAGTGCAGACGCGCACGGGGGGACGGCCTGACTTCGGTTTTCATCAAATCCCAGAACGGAACTGGGAAGGATTACAACTCTCTTTGAAGACTCATTTTCTCGACCCGATCCTCGATGTAGTTCTCGCGAACGATACGAATCAAACGACCGTGATCGGCGCTTTGGGCTTCGAACCGGTTGCCGTATGGACAGCTCTCAAGGGCTTGCCGACGGCGTACAAAGTCCCAGTCTTAGACGGCTACACGTTGCGCGTTCGACGCGCAATCCCTGGTCAATCTCAAATGCTTATCCTTACTGATCCGATTGCGGTCCCTCCCCATGGAACCGGCCGTTTCAAACTCGGGTTTCGAGGTTTTCGCAAAGCCATACGCGGTAACGAATCACTCATCCGGCTCTCCGTTCGGATCGAAAACCTAGACTGGAAATCTCGCGTCATATATATGGGTGTCTACTAAGAGGGGCCATGTTAGTGGCTGCTCCTCTTGCTCACTGAGTTGAGACATTAGCCGAAGAAGTATCGGGCCGAAAAAATCGATCCGGGCGCCGGAACAGCTGCGCCAAAGTGCAAGAACCCAGTAGGTTCTCTCATCGCATTGTGCAACGCTCGATTCCGCCCACTGCGGAACTTAGCTGAGGTCTCCCCACAGAAGAACTCGACTGGGTCTCTTTTCTTCTCTGCCGGCCTTAAGAACGCTCCACCAACCGTGCAACGTTCGTGAACATCCATAGCCCATCTCTAGGGAGACAGTAACCGCACCTTCGAATTTCTGCTCGTTTTGAAGACAAGATTCTACGAACTCGCATGCCGATGTTCCAAAATGGCGCCACTCAATACCCGGATGTAGCCGCCGTTCGTTTAGAATTTCGTTGTTCTTGGGCCCAAACAGTGAGCGGGAGTAGTAGAACGTCGAACTCATGGGGGCACTGCGCCAGCCAATCAGCTTCGGCTGAGTTCTACAGGTTCAGAAGACAGTGAAGCCGAAACGAAAACCTGTGGAGCGCCGAAGCCCTTGTGGCGAACGACGACTCGAACCTCCGGCCCGCGAGGGCTCAACTCGCTGAACCGCCGTATGCGGACCCGCATCTACGGTCGTGTGGCAGGGGAGGACGGGCGACCGTCCCCCCTATGCCGATTCTTGCTCGAATTGGTTGCAGAGGCCCGATACGTACCGAATTTACAATTGCTCTCGATAACCTTTCGTAGCGAACTGATCCATTCCGCCGCGTAAGCCCCAGAGCCAAAAGAAGTTGGCGTAGTTTCTGTTGGCCGACGATCCGGTCTACCGCGCAGACGACGTTAAAGGTCTGAAACTCTGCTCAAGACCCAGAGAATATCGGCCTAGCCGTCGGGAATGAATTGAATTGCGAGACCGAACGATGACCGGAATTCACTAGGGGATATGCTCAATATCAACATCGCGCCACTTGTCTTTTAGATATTCAGCGACGAGGCGACGGTGACAATGGTGTGGTTTTTCTTCGCTGCATAACAGACAACCACCATCGAGCAGTTCACGCGGCGTTGTGCTTTCGATATGTCTGGCGCGGATCAGTTCAAGAAACTGCCGCTCGTACAATTGCCAGTCTCCGTTCTTGGCTTCGGAAACTCTCGGCAGATGGTCCAAGCCAGGATACGCAGCAATATTGAGATGGATTCCCTGAAGTCCGGCATTCCAAAGCATTGTTGTGCGCTAGTATTGTCGCACGCGTTTGTTCATCTCATCAGACGGTTTGGATGTCCCTAATGCGTTGTTTGTTCTGCAAGGTCGACTCGGAGTCCTCGCGTAGTGTCGAGCACATCATTCCGGAATCGTTGGGCGGGTTAAGCCACACTTTGCCTCCTGGCGTCGTCTGCGACCGATGCAACAATTATTTTTCTAGAGAGGTAGAAAAGCCCTTTTTAGAGTCGGCAGCCATTATGCTGCTGCGCTTTCATCAAGAGATTCCGAGCAAGAAGGGACGCGTGCCAGCAGCGCAAGGAATAATCTCGCCAGGATTCGCGCCAGTAACAATTCAGCGGCATATCGGTCAGCAGTTAGGGATTTCTATCCATGTGCCGCCCGATGCGATAGAGCAACTTCTGAAAGCCGAGAAGGGCATGGTGATTTTACCAAGCGGCGCACAGTTGCCAGACGGTCCCGTCGTGTCTCGGTTTCTGGCGAAAGCGGGTCTGGAGGCAATGGCGGCCAGACTTGTTTCACAACCAGATGGTCTCGAATATCTGGTCGATGAAGCACAGCTAGACGTTTTAAGGAACCACGCGCGGCGAGGCGATATTCGAGAATGGCCGATTCATGTTCGGCAGATTTACGGCCAGAACGCGAAGTGGAGCGATAAATCGGGTTCTGAGCTACAACTAGTAAATGAGTTCGATATCCTGGTGACGGATCGGAGCGAATGGTATTTTGTCCTAGCACTATTCGGGCTGGAGATGGCGATCAACTACGGAGGCCCAGATATCGAAGGCTATTCTCTATGGCTCGCCAAGCACGGTAACGACAGTCCCTTGTATTCCGGCAAGAACGCATGCGACGACCGCATGCGACGACTCTTCTAGGTGATCTATCACTGTTCGCTCGATGGACTCTGCTCGTTTCTTCAGTTTCGCTTTAATGGTCGGTGATATGGGTTCTTGTCAACAATCGCAGCCTGAATTTTCTGTTTCAGAAACTCCCGCAAATCCTTTTCCTGCTCTAGCACAAATACAATCTCCTCCAGGCCGCAAAGGATAAAAACAGCCTTGGTAAGTGACTCTTTGCAGGATGCGATTGCGGCGGTCGTGTAGTCGGACGCTGAAATGAATATGCCACGAGCATGGCCTCTGTTAAACACCCGAACCAAGTGCTGTGCCACGTCTCCTGGGCCGAGAGAGACATGCCACCATTTCACCTCGACAAGATAGAGTTCACCGTCCAATTCCACAACCCCATCGATTTGCTCAACGATTCCTTGACCGTCAACACGCAGCACAAAAGCTTCGCGCACTGAAATGCCGTATAGAGCGAACAACGTATTTAGAACTCCTTCGAGGGCTTTCCCGCGTTTGACTGGATCGCTTTCTCCGAAAAGTCGCCCCAATTCAGACCTAATCGATTCAATGCTGTTCCGACGTTCAGCGGCAGCACGAACCTTATTGTGTTGCTCGGCTAAACGCACCTTGCGCTCTTCCTCTTGCGCCTGCTTCATTCGGGTAAATGAGTCCTTGACTCCAATGACCCGCGAAATCTCACCAACCAATCCTTTGGCTTTGAGTTGATCGCTCGGCCAGCAGGTTGAGAAGTCTTCGAATTCGGTCACACGCCTTAGTATTTCCCTGCGCTCACGAAGAGCTGGTTCCCCTTTGCTGTTGAGTCGCTCCAACACCGTCCTAACGATCTCGTATTTGTTAATGCTGTTACGGTCCTTCAGTAGTCGGGCTTCAAGATCAGAAAGCACCGAGTCTCCCACACCGGAGCCTCGAAAGAACGTCAATACATCGCGTTTCGCAGGGCAAAGTAAGGGGATCGTGTTTATGAGCAATTGGGTCACTTCAGGCGGGTAGTGAAAGACTATGTCAACTTGCTTTACGTCTTGAGCCATTGTGAAGCCTCTCGAAGCGGTTACCAGGACTGCGTTTCAGCACTTCAGAGCACCGCGTTCGACCACCAGGTAAACTCGGGATCTCCAGAATGAGGCGAGAATCGACCACGGCGAGAAACTTCGAGGAGCATTTTCTTAAGCTCCACGGGGGTCAAGCCAGCTCTTGGAGACCAGCTTTTCAGAATCTGAGGAGTTGAGAGTAGCCGCGTCATATCACCCGTATCCTCAAGAAAGATGCGCCGAGCTTTGCGATCATCCGTCGCCACCGTGAATCCCCGTGAGAACGCCAACGCCAAAGTCATGGCTTCTCCGTCATCCAAATCTGCTGCGTAGTCGACATACAACGTCTGTTCCTTGTCTCCTGTCAATGCGTAAACCGTAAGGCACTTTGATTTCACAAACGGGTCGAGCTCTACAATGTCGGGCGGTGCATTTGGGTCAGCGGCTCGCAGGTAGATGCTTTCCTTACTTACAACCGTACAAATGCAGAATTTGTATTCGCCTTCAGTCAGAATCTCTTCAGCGCGACCGCTGGCAAGAAGATTAATAAGCACGCACGCATCGAGTATGGCGACCGAATGGCTGGGCACGTGGCGTCTCACTTTCCGTCGAGCTGCGCAGCTAGGTCCAGGTCGATGCTCGTGAAAGTTTCTTCTCCCTCTTCATTGAATCGTTGACCGGCTTTTTCAACTTGCATACGAGCGGTAATGCGGTCGGTCCTCAGAAATCTAGCCAATTGCCCCTCGCTCAGCTTGCCCTGATGGTAGGCGAGGATCGCTAGATCAACATATCTTTGTGGCAGCAGATGCTTGATCGGCGGATTTGCGTCAATGCCGAGTAGTTGTTGGGCGCTACGAACCTTGAATCCTTCAGCTTCTAATCGTTCCCACGTGCCGTTGGGGAGCCGCCGGAGTTCCTCCAAGCGTAAAACTAGTGCTTGCACAGAAACCTGATAAAGGTCTGCCAGCGTGCAGACGTGAGCCAAAGTGATACCTCGTTCACTGCTGCGATGCATCTCCGTGAAACGACGGTTCAGCCCACTCGCCGGCATGAGGAAGTGCTTTGCGAAGCTATCTGCGAAACGCTCGCGGGACGATACACGCTTTCTTTCATTTAAGAAAGTGATCTCGGATTGATAACGGCCAGTGAGAAAGTGCCCAAACTCATGGGCCAGGGACCAATGACGACGATCCCTTGGATGGCCAGAATTTATTCCAATACAGCCTCCCAATACGTCGTTGTACGCAAACAATCCAGCGATCTTAGACGCCATCGGCAAATAGAAAATCCTGAGTCCAAGATCATTTTCAAGTCTTTCACGTAAATTGCTCAGCGGCCCGTCGCCAATACCCAAGCGATTTCTTTCAGCCGTTGCAATTTCTTCCGCGATTTGCTCTGCCGATGCACCCGAAATGTCATAGGGAGGTGGGTAGACCCTGGCAAGTGGCATATTGCAGAGTCTTTCCACTTCAAGATAATCCTCAGCCAACCGCTGCAATTCGCTCGCGCTCTCTTCCAGTTCCGAGTCCTCAACAAGCGCGTCTTTCCAGGAGGCCCTGAATTGTGGAACGAATCCTTCCACAACCACTTGTTTGCTTACAAATTCAGAGACTGGACGACCGTAGATCGCGGCCAGTTTGATCAATTCATCCGGGAGAGTGCGACGTTCTCCCTTCTCGATTGCTACCAGAGTAGTTCTGGCCACGCCGAGGCGATCAGCGACGGCCTGTTGAGTCAGTCCGCGTGCTCTCCGAGCGTCCTGAAGCCGCCCACCCAAGACTCTTGGATCAAGTTGCTCGAGAATGTGCTTTTCCATGTCCCCCTCGTTTCAATCGAGCAAAACCGTTTGCTTGCTACGCAATCCTCTTCCGTACGTCGCAGTGGCGACGTGCCGAGAACGACTCCCACTCCGCTGCGTACTGTGAGTATAGATGCACGACTTTGCTCTGAAGCTCTGCGGGCCTCAATTTGCCATTCCGACAGAGGTCGAGTTCAACTGTTTGGAGTTCAATAAATTCGCTCACGAGTGCTTCCCATGGCTTCACTCGTGAAACTGCTTCTCCAATCCTGTGTGCTTGCCAGTTCATAGCCCGAAGGGCATGCAATTGATTGTCGCTGCCCGCAAACGTCGGGGAACAAAGATCGTTCAGATAGCCGTTTTGGTCGTAGCGCGCCAAGCTAGCCAGTTCGATGGCCTGTCTCCGCAAGAGGCATGACGTGCAGGATCCGCATTGACCTCGGTTCTTCGCTCTGACGGGAAATCCATCGCAGGAGAAAGTGAGCGCCAAAAGCTCACCGACTTCTTGTACTGCAACATGCCTGCACATTTCGGCTTTCGTGAAGAATAGGAACGGATTAACAATAGAGAATTCCTGGCCGATAAGCGCTCTAGTGAAATCCTCCATCCGCAAAAGCGTGGACGGATGAGTGGCTCTCGAATTGTACGTTCCAACTTGCGTTCCGTCGTAAGGCAAGTTGATCGCACCGACACCATTTTCGTACAGAAAAAGCTCTTTTGTACCCGCTGCAATCGCCGAGACAGTGCCCAACGTCAAGAACAAAAACCCACGAGTCCGTTGCGAGGGCTCTTCCTTGCGCTCGTCTTTATTCCCCGCCCAATGCAGACCATATGGAATAGCTACGTGGCAGATGTGCGCCGAAGTCTTCAATCTGAGTCGATTGAGTTGTGCTCTTTGACCGGCCTGTTGTCTAGGGTTCGTCACTCCAGAAACGAAAATGTAGTTGTAATCGGGGGAGTCGTACAGAATCTGAGCAGCACCAGCAAAGGAGTCCAATCCACCGCTATAAAGAGCGACGCGAGTCGGGGAGCCATGTTCAAAGGGGAACAAAAATCGTTGTGATTCTGCGGCTCGCTTTGCGCCTTCACGCTGTACAAACTCAAACCTCCACGAATCGTCGGTCAAGAAGCTCAAGAGTCGAGATAGCGAACCTTGGATTTCATCGGTCCAGCGATCCAGTCGTCGCACTGGAAGAGTAATGTTCAAGGTTCTCGACCAGTGCTTCCCAGATTGGGCAAGTCTCGAAGGTTTTCTCGTTGCCAAACGGTCAGCCAGATAGCAAGCGAGGGCGAGATCAACCCAGTCCGCCAGGAGCGCATCCAAGGCGTGACCAAATCGACGATCAATGGTTTCATCGTCGATGTAGAATTCCATTGCGTGGGGACCGGATTCTTGGTGGCTGCTCTCGGAAGCATGCGCCCACTGCACACTGACCAAATCCGTGAAATCAAACCTGAACTCTTCATTCGAAATTTCAATTGGGCGCATGACGAGCCTACCTCTGCAACGCTACCAGCGGTTCATGAAGCTGAATTTCTAGGGACGGGGGAGGCGTTGCAGTGCTCCTCGGAGCTCGAACGGCTCCACTATCGTTTGCTTTCAAGGCACTGCGGAACAGTTTCCGAGCTTGAGGTTTCAGGTTCTCTTTGAGTCCCTGTTCCCAGGTGTGCTGCTGCTCGACCGTCCGATTGGTTTTCTCCGCGATCCCATTCCTTACTCGGCTGAGGCATTGATGGTCCACGAGGTCCGCAACAAAGGCTTCACCAAGACGATCCTGGATCTGTTCGCTACTTACTGCCTCCATCTGACGAGCCTGTTCTACAAAAACTCTTTCTGCAGCTCTTATCGCGAGTTGAGTTCCGACGTGACCTCGGTCCTTGGTCCCAATGTCTTCCAGGCCATTAGATAACTGCTCGAACGCTTCCAATCCGCTAGACGTCCTTCCATCGTTGAGGGAGGGCACACTCAACGATTCGCAAAGTACATTCGCAACTTCCGACAGAGAAGGGGATTGAGCCTGATTGCGCAGAGCGTGCGCAGCAGCCTTGATGAAAGAATCCACTAGCAAATTCGTTTCAGAGTTTCCAGCCGCCAGTCGGTACGCGCTCCGCCAGCCCCGACCTCTCAGGAGACGCTCGAACCTATCGTCATCCGCCATTTCCTTGCCCGCTCCTTTTCACACGGTATCGCCAGAAACTGACAATGTCAACATAAATGTTCCATTTGCACATCTCCATGTCAGGAATGACAGTATCATGCGTATAATCAGTAACTTGGCCACAATTGGAAGCTTTCCCGTCAAGCCAGCGCTCCTCGTCGTTTGTCCCCGAGGAAGATTTGTCCGGCCAGCTTCCTCATGATTAAGTTCCGCTTTTCCGAGGTGCTAATTTCACTTTGCTCGGAGCGACGTTATCTCGCGCTTCGAACTGATCCGTACAGAGGCCTGCCATTCGCTTCAGTCTCCCCATACCGAATCCCCTGTACCAAACGACCGGGTTCGGGCCTTCGCGCTTTGCGAAGGATGGTTCGGCTACGACCGGAAGAAGTACGCTGCCTGCTGCGGGAAGCGTTTGAACCCTTTGTTCTGTGCGCGCCAAATGCCGTCGAGATCGATTGCTTGAACGATTCCTTCTCCGAAGAAGAACTGAAACGGTTTCCTCTTTTTGCGCCTCTGGCGCTCCTCCGTTCTTGAAGCAAGACTTCGTCTTGTAGCACGCGATCCAAACCACGTTTCGCGAATTCACAAAACCGCAACTCTCTTCGGTAAGTTCCCGACGGAACTATCTTTTCCCCTCTCTGCCCTTCCTGCGGCAAGGCTGCGCCTAGACCGCCCGCTTCTTCTGTCAAGGGCGTCCGCTTCGCTCCCGTGAACGCGAAACCCACGCGCCCTTGACAGCGCGGGCGGCCAGTCGCCGGGGACCGCCAGGAAGGGCATTTGCTTTTTATGCGCCGCTCGACGCGGTGCCTCGAAAGCAAAAATCAAAACCAACCTAAGGAGTTCACACCCGATGCAACAAATTACAAAGCCACCACTTTTCCCGCTCGGCCAAGTCGTCGCAACACCCGGCGCACTGGCCGCTCTCGAAAAGTCAGGGCAAGAACCGCATGAGTTCCTCTCGCGCCACGTTCAGGGCGAATGGGGCGACCTATGCGAAGAGGACCGCAAGGGAAATCAACTCAGCCTGGAACGCGGGTTCCGGCTCTTGAGCAGCTACCGCACAAACGCAGGCGACGCGAAGGTCTGGGTCATCACCGAGGCCGACCGCTCCGTTACGACAATTCTTTTACCGGAAGAGTACTAAATCGATGAAAAGTTCAAAGAAAAAGGAGAAGAGAGCAATGAATGCAACGATGGCGGTAAGCACTACGGCGGGGGCACCTCAAGTGCCTCCGTCTTTTCAGGAACTTCCACTCAACACACTCCAAGAATCACGAACGAATCCTCGCCGGCAGTTCGATGAAACCAAACTTATCGAACTCGCAGCCAACATCCGGCAGCACGGCGTCCTGCAGCCCGTTCTCGTGCGCCCGTTGCCGGGTGGCGAGGCAGGCTTCTATGAACTCGTTGCCGGAGCGAGGCGTTACCGCGCTTCGAAACTCGCCGGGCGGGAAACCATCCCTGCCACCGTTCGCGAACTCACCGATACGGAGTGCCTCGAACTGCAACTCATCGAAAACTTGCAACGCGCCGACGTGCACGAACTCGACGAGGCAAGGGGCTATGCCGCCCTCATGCAACTCCAACCGGAAACCTACACGGTCGAAACGCTGGCCGAGAAAATCGGACGGTCGGAGAAATACGTGTATGCGCGGCTCCGTTTGATCCATCTTGTCGACGAAGTCCAACAGGCTTTCTACACCGGCAAGCTGACGGTGGCACACGCGTTTGAAATCGCTCGGTTGCAACCGACCGATCAGCAGCGAGCCCTCGCCGAGTGCTTCCCGCAGCACCGGACGGTGGCGGCCCTCCTGAAAGACAAAAAGGCCGAAGCCGTCACTGTGCGGGAACTCCGCAACTGGATTGAGCGCGAAATCCATCTGGACCTCGCGAATGCTCCCTTCGACCTGCAGGACGAAACCTTGCTGCCAGTGGCAGGAAGCTGCGCACGGTGCCCGAAGCGCACAGGCACCAATCCGCTTCTCTTCCCCGAGGTGGGACAGAAGAAGTCTATTTGTACGGACCGCCAATGCTATCGCGCCAAGGTCGAAGCCCTCGTACAGCTTCGAGTGAAGCCGCTGGAAGAGTCCGGCGAAAAACCACTGCGTGTGTCGCAAGCCCCCGCGTGGCAAGCCAAGAACGCGAAGCCGGATGTCCTCCATGAAGGACAGTACCGGAGAGCACAGAAGAAAGCGGAGTGTCCACAGACCAAGCCCGCCGTGGTGATCGACGGCCCGGATGCCGGCAAACTGCTGCACGTGTGCCGTGACGAAAAATGCCCGGTGCACGCCAACACGACGAGGTATCAACAAACCCCGCAGGAGCGTGCTGAGCGAGCCAAGGAAGTCCTGGCGGAGCGCATCGAAAAACAAACGCGCGTTCGTATCCTGAATGCGATTCGCAAGAAACTTCCACCGACCCTGTCACGTCCTGACCTCGAAATGGCAGCCCTCGATTATTTCGAGCGGCTTGGCCACGACAATCATCGCCGCCTGTGCCGGGTGTATGGGTGGGACGAGAAAAAGACGAAGGCCGCGTGGGGCGGCAGCACCGTGGACTACAAAACCATCGCGGGAAAGGCCGTAGGCGCAATGAGCGCGCAGGAGGTCCAGCACTTCCTCATCGTGTGCGCACTCGTATCCGACCTGTACTGCCCCGGATACAACTCTCGGCAGGCGCTTGGGAAGGACTCAAACCTCGCTCGCACCGCTCTACGCTACAAAATCGACAGTGTAAAGGTGTCCGCGACGGTCCAAGAGGAAGTCTCGAAACCAACAAAGAAACCCCCTCTCAAGACGAACAAGACGACAAAAACAAAGTCGAAGTAAGAAACAAACCAGTAATGTATACGGGGTCGCGCCGCCAGCGCGGCCCCGCTTTTTTTTGGTGGGCTACAGCGTCCAGCATTTCCGCGCAATTTTACGCTGCGGCATGCGCACGGCGATTGCGGCCCATGGCCAGTTTCTGGGCCATAGCAAGTAGCAATTTCCGGTCCGCTTCCCCTGCTTTGCTCAGGCACTTTCTCAGCTTGTGGAGATACACCGCCTGTTTGCCCGAATTCCCCCAAGCGATGTCGTCCGCCGTCTTCCGTTTCAGAAGGTTTGGCAGCTTTGGGGGTTCCTCACCTTCATAGAAAAGATGGTAGAGCGGCACTTCGAGAGCCCGCGCCAACTTCTCCAAGGTCTCCATGGCCGGAACCGTATGGCCATTCTCGACCCGTGATATGTAGCAGCGCAGCAGCCCACTCCTCTTCTCGATGTCTCCCTGGGAGAACTTCTTTTCTTCCCGCAACTCACGCAAACGGTCTCCAATAATCATCCTCGCCTCTTTTCGTTCCTAAGATTGCGAACTCCGGGGACATGCGAACAGAATATATCCGCAAGCCCCTTTCTCCAAGGGATGCCAAGGCACACTTCGTGGCGGTGGAAAGTATCGCTAAGTCTTCACCGCTCGCCGATCCCGCCTCCGCAACGAGCATCGTTACCCCGATCACTCGGCCCACGATCTCCGGTTCCCCAGCCCTGCCTGTCACTTCTTTCTTGGAACGCCGCCGGGTAGTATATAGATATCTTCTTAACGAATTTCAGCTTCGAGCTCATCGGTCTTTGATATTGTGACCACTGAACACCGTTTCGACATAGAACTCTCGCCTCAGGACATCCAGTCCATCAATAGTGCTGACGCGCTTGTGTCCTTTTTCACAAAGCTCGGGTATAACACCGGCTCTCGCACGGGACAGACCGCTACAAACCTGGCGATTCCGGAAGCTGCTGCGCGTCCCATCAAGCGAATTGAGCTCATTGCGGATCAGCAGAAGCTTCTTCAGGTCTATCTCTTCGAACTGAAGACCGTGACTGTCGCAGAGATTAAGGCGCTTGCACGCGTGTTCCGTAACTTCGCGGGACAGTTCCTTTTGGTCCTCACCGCAGACTACGAGTACATCGAATTTGTCTTGTTGGACCGTCAGCTCAGTGACCAGAAAAACCCCAGCGCCATTGGAACTGTCCAGCCACTTCTGGTGCAGCGCCGCTTCGGTGTGGATCGCCGTCGCCCGACGGCCGTACACTTACGGGTGCTGCGTCGGTTTACATGGACAGAAGCGGATGCGTTCAGCCAATTCGACAAGCTCCGCTTCGCTTACGATCTCGCGCATTGGTCCGAGGTGTACTTCAATAACCGAGGCCTGTTTTCCGATTACTTTCTTACGGAGCGTCTCCGGCCCAAGGATGGCGGGCATCTCGAGTTCCCTGAGTGGCGCGAAGACCCAAAGCCAGCGTACCAGCGGCTCCGCGCCATCTACGATCAGGCTTCTACCCGCTTCGCAGGCAAGAAAACATCCGAACTCGTTGGCCTGCTTTACGACCCCCTCCTGAAGGAACTTGGGTTCCGGCCCTCGACTCAGAGATCTGCGGAGACGCGCATTCACATACGACTCGACGATCCTCAATCCGGGGCCCAACTCGGGATCTGTCTGCCCTTCCCGTGGGGACGTGAGCTTGACCGCAAAGACGAGATGCACGATACCGAAAACCCGGAGGTGACGCCGACCTTCGCTGTGGTAGACCTTCTGGCCAAAGAGGAGGCCCCGTGGGTCATAGTGACCAACGGTAAGCTCTGGCGACTCTACTCTCAGCGCGCGCACTCTCGATCCACCAACTATTACGAAATCGACCTCGACGAAGTGCTTGGACGACAGGGTTTCCATCAGGACATACAGGACGCGTTCCGTTTCTTTTGGTTGTTATTTCGGTCGCAAGCATTCCGGCCCGCCGAAGTCCAGCGGCAAGGCAAAGTGCAGTCACTCAGCATGCTAGATCGACTCTTGTTGGGTAGCGAAGAGTATGCCAAACAGCTTGGCGAAAATCTGAAGGATCGGGTCTTTACTGAAGTATTCCCAGTTCTTGCCGAAGGGTTTATCGCCAACTCGCGCCAGCGCGCGACTGATTCACCTAAGTTGGACGACGAACGGCTGGGTACGATATTCCAGGGCACTCTGACACTTCTTTATCGTTTACTCTTTCTTCTTTATGCTGAATCGCGGGACCTCTTGCCTGTCCACTCGCGGGAATACCATGACGCTAGTCTGCGCCGGTTGAATGAGGAGATAAGCGAATCCGCAGGCAAGATCGCAGACGAAACCGAAAAGCAGATCAGCAAGAGTTACGACGGCGGTTCATATGGATTGTGGCAGCGTCTAAAGGCGTTGTTCCGAGTGATCGATGAAGGAAGTGAAGAACTCAATGTACCGCACTACAACGGTGGCCTGTTCATGTCCGCACGGGACAAAAATGATCACAGTCCCGAGTCAGAAGCAGCTCATTTCCTCGAACGGGAGCGAGTTCCGGATCGCCATCTCGCCCGCGCCATCGATTTACTCGCACGTGGCATCGATCCGAAGCGTCACGATCTAGTTTTCGTGGATTATAAATCACTCGGTGTACGACAACTTGGGTCTATTTACGAAGGGCTCCTTGAGTTTCGTCTGCGCATTGCAGGCGAAAAGCTCGGCATTGTGAAGGAGAAGGGACGCGAGGTCTACAAACCTTTCAGCGAACTGAGTAACAGGGAAAGGACGCGGGCGGAAAACGAGAATATCCATGTTGTTCGCGGCCATGCATACCTTGAGAACGACAATCGCGAACGAAAAGCCACAGGTTCATACTACACGCCCGACCACATAGTGAAGTACATCGTGGAAAATGCTGTTGGGCCTACCTTAGAGGAAAGATTCGATGCCTTGCGTCCCAAACTCCGCGAAGCACAGCATAAAAGGCGTCAGTTCATCAAGGAACAAGAAGAGTTCACCAAGCGAGGGATGAAGCATAAACCCTATGAGCAGGCCGACCTCATAGGTAGGGAGCTTGTAAATGCGCTCTTCAGTGCAAAGGTGCTTGACCCCGCGATGGGTTCCGGCCACTTCTTGGTCGAAGCTGTCGATTTCATTACGGACAAAACCCTCGAATTCCTTAACGCTTTCCCATGGAACCCTGTGCTGGTTCATTTGGAACAGATGAGGAAGACGATCCAAGAACAGATGGACGAGCAGAACGTCGAAATAGATGCCAACCGGCTCACAGATGTGAACTTGCTCAAACGCCACGTGCTGAAACGCTGCATTTATGGCGTGGACCTGAACCCCATGGCTGTAGAGCTGGCGAAAGTGTCGCTTTGGCTCGATTGCTTTACACTAGGCGCGCCTCTGTCATTCTTGGATCACCATCTCCGCTGCGGCAACTCACTAATAGGCAGCACAATGGCTGAGGTCGATGCGATTCGTCAAGCGAAGGGCCAGCTTGCACTTACTGGAACCAGCGATTGGCAAGGGCTGACCCAAGCTGTTCAGGGAATGATTGCGATCGGTGGCATGCCAGACATTACTGCCGACCAAGTAGCCGTCTCGAAGGAACAGTTTAGATCAGCGCTCGCTGATGTCGAAGTGTTCAAGCACGTTCTGGACCTCCATATCGCGCGATGGTTCGTCGACGAAGACAATTCGACGAACAACACGAGAAAGGGCAAAACAGACATCTTTGACGAAATGTTGCGCAGCGGCGATCTCTTCGAATGGGCGCACGGCCGCATAGTAACGCCCGTAGATCATACAGCGATGGCTACGCCCGCCCAGGCGGTTGTGGAGAAGGCCGCTCGCACCGCCGAAAATAAGCGGTTCTTCCACTGGGAACTTGAGTTCCCGGAAGTATTCTATGGCGCTCGCCCGGGGACTCAGAGCGCCGTGGAACGGTTAGAGAACGCGGGGTTTGATACTTTGATAGGTAACCCCCCATACGACGTAATTTCTGAACGGGAATTGGGAAGGGATGTATCGAGTGAACTGGGGTTCTATCGCGGCGCGCCAGTATACGCGCCGGCTGACCGCGGCAAGCACAACCTGTACAAGTTCTTCATCTGTCGCGCAGTCGCGTTGCTCAATCGAGAGGGCTACGCTTCGTTCATCGTGCCGATGTCTCTGTTAGGTAACGAACAGGACTCTGGGGTCCGTACGTTGCTTCTCCATGATGCGCTGATAACTCGCATTGAAGCGTTTCCGCAGAAGGATGACCCAACTAATCGAGTGTTCCAAGAAGCAAAATTATCCACAGCAATTTTTCTCGCAAAGAGAGAAGGACCTCAGGCACGAATGCGAATCCGCACCCACCCAGGAGGCGAAATTCTTGAATCTTCTCCCACGCTCAGTGTGGCGCTCGAAGAAATCACCAAATTTGACCCGGAAAACCTTCCCTTGCCATCTTGCACCCAGCGCGACTGGGAAATCGCGACAAGAATAATGAGCAGTCCTGGTGTACGCAGGCTTCGCGATTTTTGCCGCGCTTCTCAGGGTGAAATCAACGAAACGACGGACGGTAAAAAGGGCTATGTATCCCACGACCCTGCCGCCGGGCCTCTTATCTTGAGGGGGGCGGCCATCAGCCTCTATGTTATTCGTGACGCCTCTCAGGGCGAACCAATCTATCTCCGCAGAGATCGCTTCATAAAGGGTAAACCGGATAGCGAAAAGGCGCGCCATTATACCCACCCTAGAGTTGGGTGGCAGGAGAGTTCAGCGCAGAACAACTTTCGACGCATCATCGCAGCCGCAATTCCGACAGGAAGCTTTTGCAATCACAAGATCAACTATATCCCCGAAAGCGCGAGTCAACTGCCACTTGATTTTGTGCTCGCGCTCTTGAATAGCAAAATCAGCGATTGGATATTCCGACTGAGCAGCACTAGCGCAGCAGTCAGTCACTATCAAGTCCACCAACTGCCTGTGCCGACGATAACAAAAGAGATTCCACCCCTAAACTGGGCAATCTTGGTCGACCAACATCGGTGGACCGAGCTTCCCGAGCTTGTACCACTGGACCAGCCGGGCTTCATGCCAGACTATGCTGCTTTAGCCGTTGAGCAGATGTGTCGGTGCATTCGCGAAATCGAGGAACAAAGGCGATTGACCAACAAGTCAGGCAGATCTCACCTCGCGGATGAGAGTCAGCCTATTCAAGACACAATCGATCAAATCATGTTCGCTTGTATGGGTTTATCTCAGGAAGAAGGACGTTTCGTCGATGCTCGCCTGCGGGAGATGCTATGAGCCAACAAGACAGAGCATCTGACGCAAGCAGTGTTCCTACTACTCGACTGCCGTACGTGATCGACAATCGAGAGCACATTCTAGCCAATGTGCTAAACGCCATCCTTGCAGAGCACGCGGGGCGTTCCCTCGATGCGGCCTCGGCGTACTTCACAGTGGGAGGGTTCGGACTCCTGCAGAAGGGGCTTGAGAATCTTGGCAATTTCCGACTCATTCTTGGTGCCGAGCCAACGAGCGGCGAAGATCTCGGCCTCAGGCCTGACGCAGGTATCGTCAGGAAATTGATCACGGACGATTTGGAATCGTTGCCGTTCGAAGAGAAGACACTCCGACTAATCGAGGATTTAATCGCCTATTTTCAGCGAGACTCCGTACAGATTCGAATTCACCATAATGGCTTTCTTCACGCCAAGTGCTGGTTGTTTTACTCCGACCGCCCAGGCCAACAGATGCTCTTTGATCGGTTTCGGCCCATTCTTGCCATAGTTGGTTCGTCCAACTTCACCGGCCCCGGACTGACCACCAATCGGGAATTAAACCTGGCGCACAAGGTACTTCTAGATGTGAGCGAAGTGGATGACAAGGAGGCGGGATATGCAGTGGCCTGGCTAAGCGAAAGCAAAGCAAACGCAAACATTACGCTTGAGAACCGTCAACTGCTGAAGAGCGAGGTTGGCGCGCGCGCGATCATCGACCTGGAACAGTGGTATGAACGACAATGGGCCGAGAGCCGAGAGTTTAAGGCTGAGTTGGTTGACCTGCTCGATGCTTCGAAGTTCGGCCGTAAGGAGTACACACCTTACGAGGTTTACATGAAGGCGTTATTCGAGTACTTCAAAGACGAGCTTGCGGACGAGCAACAAGGCCCCATGCGCTCTGCTGTGGAGCTGGCCGAATTCCAGGAAGATGCAGTGAAGAAGGCGCGCAAGATTTTGGCGCGCTACGACGGCGTTATGATTGCCGATTCAGTCGGTTTGGGCAAAACATGGATTGGCAAGAAGCTGCTGGAAGACTACGCATACCACATGCGCCAGAGGGCGCTGGTAGTTTGCCCGGCGAGCCTGCGCCCCATATGGGAGCGCGAGCTAGCAGACGCTACGATTTCGGCCACTATCCTGTCGCAGGAAGAGTTAGGGCGGGAAGAATTCGACCCTTTGGAGTTTGCTGATGTCGATGTAGCGCTGGTAGACGAATCGCACAACTTTCGGAACCGCAACGCCCAGCGATTCGGCAATTTGGAGCGCCTTCTCGGAGGAAATGGCGGGCGGGGCAGAGATGGACAGCGCAAGAAGGTGATACTTCTTACGGCCACTCCCGTAAGCAACGATCTCTTCGACTTGTACAATCAGTTTTCGTTAATAACTCAAGGAGACCGAAGCTATTTCTCGGTTGCAGGTATCGGCGATCTGTACCGGTATTTCCTCCAGGCACGGCGAGACGCACGCCATGATGTTCCTGGCATTGCACTTTTCAACCTCTTAGAAGAAGTGGTCATCCGTCGAACCCGCAGCTTTATTCGGAAGGCTTACCCTGACGCGACCATTGCGGGGAAAAAGGTCCAGTTTCCTAAACGCGAACTGAAAACTGTTGAATACAATCTAGAGGCCACTTACCACGGAATTTATGAATTCATCGTCAGCGGCATCGAAAGTCTGAAGCTGGCACCATACAGCTTAGAGTCCTACAAGAAAAAAGGCATTGAGGTGGACGAATTCGAAGCCGGCCGGGAGCAGGCGTTAGTCGGCATTTTCAAGAGCCGTTACCTCAAACGATTCGAGTCGAGCATCGAGGCTTTTCGCATTAGTGTGCGTCGCGCCCTGGCCTTCCTACAGACCTTTGAGTCTTACATTCTGGAAGGCCGCTTGTTGAGAAGCAGTGATTTTCACAAGGCCCTTCAGTACTTGGAACGCGAGAGTGAGGAAGACGATGCTGTACCTGAATCGCTAGCGGACGTTCTGGACGAGAGCCAGGACGCACGTCGCGCCCTGGGTTCAATGGCGACGGTGGACCCGGCACTATATGACCTCCGAAAACTTCATGACGCTGTCCAGCACGATGTTCATGTACTGCTAGGAATATGGGAAAGAGTTCAGCACATCGATCCCGCGCACGACTCGAAGCTCAAACGTCTGAAGAGCCTTCTGTCCGGGGAGCTGAAGGGCAACAAGGTCTTGATCTTCACCTACTACAGGGACACGGCGCGGTATCTGTATCGCCACCTGGGCAGTCCCGATAACACAGAGGCCGTAAAGTTCCACGAACAAGCGGGCGATCCTAACGTGAGGCGCATGGATAGTGGCAATCACCCGGACGAACGCATAAAGATCGTGCAAGCATTTGCCCCAAAGGCGAACGGCAAAGCAGAGTGGGCGGGCACGGATAAGGAAATCGACATTCTCCTCTCCACCGACGTGCTCTCAGAAGGTCAGAATCTCCAAGACTGTGGATACCTCTTGAATTACGACCTCCATTGGAACCCGACTCGCATGGTTCAACGGGCCGGACGAATAGACCGGATTGGAACGGATTTCGATGTTTTGTGGGTCTACAACATGTTTCCGGACCAAGGCCTGGAGCGACTTCTCGGGCTGGTGCAGAGTCTAAACCGTAAGATAGCGGACATCGATCGTCTTGGAATGCTTGACGCCAGCGTTCTGGGGGAGGAGGTGCACCCACAAACTTTCAATACGCTCAAGCGTATACGGCAAGAAGACGACAGCGTAATCGAAGAAGAGGAGCAGTTTACGGAATTGGCCAGCAGCGAGGTCCTACTGCAGCAATTGCGTGCGTTCCTTGATATCGGCGGAAGGGAAGTATTGGACAGCTTACCAGACGGTATCCACTCAGGACTTCAACGCAACGGTGCTCGCGGCCTATTCTTCTATTTCAGGAGCAACAAGGGAGACAAGGGACAGAGCTTTTGGCGTTACTACGACCTCAAGACAAACAATATTCTGGATAACCGCCATGTCCTGGCCAACTTGATCGCTTGCAGCCCCGATACTCCTCGCGTTGTGGATCCAGGAATATATAAGGAAGTCTTCACACTTCAGGAGAAAGTCATAGAAGAATTGTTACGCGACTACGAGGAAAAGGCAGCCCTGCAAGTTGCCCCACAGGTGCTCGACCCACTACAGCAAACAGTGGCGACGGTCATTCAAGGATTCTTAAATCATCCGGAAATGGAACGTAAGCGCGCAATCTCTGCCATCGAGTTTCTGAATGCCCCCATGCTACGTGTTCAATTGTCAGAATTGAAGAAGATCCACAAGGAATACCAACAGACGCAGAGCATTATCGAGCTAATTGCCGCTCTCGAGGCGATGCGGAACGCTTACGGCAGTGGCACAAAGTCCTCGAAAGCCACTGAGCTCTCTTCTACCCCTAAACTTGAGCGTGCCGACTTGAGATTAATTTGCTTCGACGTGCTTTCGAGTGACTAGTTGAATTTGGATCGCCAGCCACGCTCCCCGTGTCTTTTAACTCTCACATGCTTTTACCAGGCGCAGGATAGGCCGTAGTTCGCTGCCGCTGTAAAGCCCGCTTGTGCAGCTCCGCTCGGTATGCCCCAACCGTGCTCGCTTCCGCGCCCTTCTGGGCTTCGCTGAAACGCGCTCCGGGGCTTGACAGCCGCGAACCACGGCCAGGACCCGCCTCCAGTAAAGCATGTTGTTTTTTATGCCCTAAAAGGGCCTGAAAACAGCAAATCAAAACTGGAGCGAAACAAATGCCAAGCGTCTATGAAATCATCACCGAGAAAATCATCAAGGAACTTGAATCGGGCATGGTTCCCTGGCGCAAGCCCTGGACCTGTCAAACTCCCTCTAACCTAATCACGCAGAAGGAGTATCGCGGCCTTAATGTCTTTACCCTTTCCTCGCAGGGGTTCCCATCACGATTCTGGCTTACGTTCAATCAGACAGCAAAGCTTGGCGGGCGAATTCGCAAGGGCGAGAAGTCTTCCCCCGTCATTTTCTGGAACGTCGGCGACGAGCAAGAGACAACCACGCCAGAAGGCAGGAAAGAGACTTCCCGTCCTTTTCTGCTCCGTTATTACAGCGTGTTCAACTACTCGCAGACGGAAGGCATCGACATCCCGGCTTCTCTTCTGCAGGAGACCCGCACCAACGATCCGATTGCGGCGTGCGAACAGATTGTGGCGAACATGCCGAATCCACCAGCATTCCAGCAGTCCGACAAAGCGTGGTACTCCCCGAGCAATGACGTGGTCGGTATGCCAGCACGCGCCCTCTTTCATTCATCCGAAGAATTTTACGCCACTGAATTTCACGAATTGGGTCACAGCACAGGTCACCCAAAGCGCCTGCACCGGGAGAACTTCGATAATCCGGCTCATTTTGGTTCTGAATCCTACTCGAAGGAGGAACTGATCGCTGAGATGACCGCCGCTATGCTGTGCGGCATCGCAGGAATCGAGCAGAAGACTCTTGAAAACTCGGCCGCCTATCTCAAGACGTGGATTGCACGGCTCAAGTCCGATTCACGGTTGCTTGTTTCCGCCGCATCGCAGGCACAGAAAGCGGCTGACTTTGTCCAAGGCAAAACCGACGCACGTCAGGAAGCTGAGGCGGACGCCGCTTAGGTTAGGGGTCATGTGGGTGGGGATTCCTTGCGAGTTCTCTCGGCAAATCGCCTAGTCTTTTGGTATTCTCGTGGCGGGAGGGTAAACCTGTGACGACTCCTGAAGCTAAGCTCGAATACCGAATTGAGCGCGATGGCGACAAGTTCGTCGCTATCGCCTCGGATCAAGAGACCCTAGGCGTCTACGACACCGAGGAACAAGCCCTAGCGGACATTGCCCGTGAGAAGCGCGAGGACGCAATTTGGGAACGAACCAAGGAATTGATGCGGAACACTGTCGTTACGATTATGACCGAATTTTCCGTGGACCTGGAGACGGCACTGTTCTGGGTCAATTCCGCATCGGGAATGACTGCGCTAGCGATGGACGATAAGCCTAAGCATTGAACGGAAAGTTTGCGGGCCGATGTCTGTCTCACTTCTATGACTTGCCGTGCCCCCCTCGGGGCAATTCCGACAGTGCGGACAATCCACCGCCCACAATTCTCATAGCAACTCCGGTGACTCGACCGATTATTTCGGCCTCATCAAGATGGGAGAACCTGCGAATCGGCTGCGGTGAGGTGATGTGGGGCACCAGAATGAGTTGCCCGTCTTTCAATTCGCACCAACCGCAGGCATAACCATCTCTGAGTTCGGGGAAATTCGCGGGGGCGAAGCCTTCGACCTACTGCAACTCCTGAACACGGGACACTCCGGCACGCTCAGCACCATTCATGCTAACTCCGCGCAGCAAGGCCTCGCGCGGTTCACGAGTTGCGTCCTGCAGAGCGGCGTGGACCTCCCCTATCGCGCCATCAAGACCAACATCGCTGATTCGCTCAACGTTGTCGTCCATGTCGAGCGCCGGCCTGGACGCAGATACATTTCTGAAGTTCTGCTCATCAACCGATACGACCCGGATGCGGACCTGTTCGACTACGGCGCGGTGTTCTTGGCCAAGCAGGATCACCCATGACCACCGATAGCCTATTCACACCACGATCTCTCACCGCTTCGAACTATGTCCGGGAGCTGTTTGAGCCATCCGACAACGCGGCAATCCTCGTGCGGAATCGCTCCACAGGCCACACGGTTCAAACCATCTCTAAGGCGGAGACCATCGCAAGCCCCCGTTTTCAATCTTGGCTCGCCAATCAGAGTGCCAGTGGCTACGACGTGTTCATGGGAATGAATCCCGTCAAGGACGGCGCGTACAACCGGACCAAGCAAAATATAAGGGATATACGCCACGTCTATCTCGACCTCGACAAAAAGGGCGATGAGGCTCTCGAAGGAATTCGAAATTCAACCGAAGTCCCAGCGCCAAACTTTGTCCTCGATACCTCTCCGGGCAAGCACCAAGTCGTGTGGAAGGTGAGTGGATTCAGTCAGGACGAGGCCGAGTCTCTCCTTCACAGCCTCGCAAATAAGTTCGGCGGCGATCTGGCGGCAACGGATTCGACACGCGTCCTCCGACTCCCGGGATTCGCTAACCACAAACTTCCCGAAGAGTTCATCGTGCAAGCGCGCCAGGAAAGCGATGCGGTCTACACGCTCCGCGACTTCACGATCGACGAAGATTCGCCCGAAGCACCTCGGCACTTTGGCGAGGCCCAAGAACGAAGGCGCACGCTTCCCAACGACCACAAAAGCCAATCCGAACATGACTGGGCGTATGCGAAGCGCGCCCTCGCCCGCGGCGACGATCCTGAAGCGGTAATTCAGCGTATCGCCGACTATCGCTCGGAAGACAAAGATGATCCGAATTACTACGCACGGCACACCGTTATGAAGGCTCAAGCCGAGCTTCTAGGACAGAGCGCCATCGAAAGGCCCGTTGAAGGTGACAGTACACAAGCAAAGCAAATCGGATTTGATCACTGAGGATCGGCCAGACGCTTCCCAGAGAGGCCTGACCTCCGGTAGCAGGGAAGCCGCGCCCATGCCGAGGTTGTTGACGACCGAAGACGTCGCGGAGATGACGGGACTCTCACCTGAAACGCTCGCGCAATGGCGCTGGCTCAAGAAGGAAATTCCGTTCGTCCGGCTGGGCAAAAAATGTGTTCGTTACAGACAAAGCGATATTGACGGGTGGCTCGTGAAGAGGCTAGTGTCGGTTACCTCGGGGGAAAACCCTGAAAGGAGGTAACTTTTGGCAGTCTTCAAGTGCGGTAGATTTTTCTATTATGACTTTGAATTCGGCGGTCGCCGATATCACAAGTCAACCCGCATGACCAACCAAAGGGCAGCAGAACAGGTTGAATCAGTTTTGAAAGGAGAGCTGGTTCAAGGAAGGAATGGCCTTCGGCCCTACAAGCAACCGCCACTGTTTGGGGAATATGTTCAAACGTTCCTCAAACGAATCGAAAAACCCCTGGCTCAAAACACGGTCGATCTGCACAACAACAGCCTCAAATCCCTTTTGAAGCTGTTCAAGAACAGATTCCTCGATCAAATCACAAGGAGCATGATTGAGGACTTCAAGGCCGGTCGAGCCAAGGAACTGAAGAAGGGAAGCAAAACGCAGCTCGTGTCGCCGGCCACGGTCAATCGGGAACTTGGCACGCTCAAGAAGATCCTGAACATGGCCGTCGATGACGAGCTCATCACCATCAATCCTGCCAGGAAAGTGAAACCTTTCCCGGAGGAAATTCCAGACGTCCACATCCTGTCGTTCAAAGAGGAGCTCGACTATTTGGCACGTGCCTCCGAGCCCCTCAAGAGCGTCGCCATCATCATGCTCGGGCAGGGAATGCGGCCGGATGAAGTCTTTCGGATGACTTATTCGAATCTCGACTTCTTTAACCGAACGATCCTGATCGTGCGTGGGAAAACCAAAAACGCCAAACGTACTCTGTCGATGTGTCAGGAAGTTTTCGATCTCCTGAAGACACGCCGGCAGAAACGACCCAACGACTACTGGGTTTTTCCGAGTTCCCGTAAACCCGGTACTCATCTTGGTTCCGTCCGCAAAGCCCATGATCGCGTCTGCGACGACTTGGGATTGCGCGGAGTCATGGACCTCTACAATCTGCGTCACACATTTGCCACCCGCTCCATTCTGTCCGGGACCGATGTCACCATTTTGCAGAAGATCCTCGGACACTCGGAAATCGGGATGACCATGCGTTACGTGAAAATCGCGGAGCATTACAAAGTGGAAGCGGTAGTGAGGCTCGAGAAGTATCGAGCCGTGAAGATGCAGGAAGCAGTAGTGAAGATGCAGGAAGAACAGCAAGAAGAGGAAAAGCTGGGGATGTTGCAGTAGGGTCCCCTGAATTTCCCCCATAGTGAGGGGAAGGACTTTTTAGAGATGCCTGTAAGTCGCAGAAAAGATTGGTCGGGGCGCCGAGATTTGAACTCGGGACCTCCTGCGCCCAAGGCAGGCGCGCTACCAGGCTGCGCTACGCCCCGACAACAAGTGCTTTTTGATTCTAAAGCACTTTCCAACTTTTATGCTACTCCAGCCGGCCAATGTGGCCTCCAACCGTGCCCAGACGCATTTCCCTACGAAAATCATCCACAGCTCGGAACAACGCTGGCACTCTTACCTCCTAAGCATGCGCGCTATTCGCGGCAGGAGTTTTGTAGGTTTCGACGAGAATTCTCGAGAGTCGATGCAACAAAGGCGGCGGCGGCGCGATCCAAACTGAGAACCTGTTTCGCGCACTTCCGCGGGTTCGTTCCACAATCCTCTTCAACCGTCTTTAAGTTCACGGTCAACCCACGCCCGAGGGACCCTTGGAGTAGAAGTGTAGGCGGTCAGGTGGAACCTTTGATGGCGCGATTTTCACGGACCGCCGCATACGATGTCAATCCTCTGTTCCCCAGAGTATTTCTGCCGATTTGTTGGAGCAGGAAGCTTCGAGCTGAGGACCTGGAACTGATTCGACAACGGACCCAAAGAGTTCATGTCAGAAGCGAGTTTGGGGAGTATTATTAAAGAAAGCCTCCGTGATGCTGGTTTGGTGACGCAGATTTCGAAAGTTCAGGCAATTCTTGGGAACGGTCACCGCGCATAAGCAATCAAATACCCCCTTCCTTTGATGTGAGAACTCTCTGAGGCCCATTCTGTCAAAGAGTGATTCGTGTCACGAAACAGCGGCCCGGCTGCATTCCCTTCAGACGGTCAAGAAGGATTTGGCGACGGCCTTCGCTGAGAGCCCGGACACTCGGCGACATGTGAAGGAGGAGCACATCCATGAATCGCAAAGAGCATGGCGCGGGTGGTGCGGACGTACCTATGGGCAGCGCAGAGCCGATACTTGCGGGAGGTTTACCATCGAAGGCAGCGGGCGGCACCCCAATCCACCAGAGAGCCAGGCTGTTTGATGGTTCGATTGTCGGCACCGCTCAGGAAGCCGTCGAATTCATCACGAACATTTTGGAGTCTTCGACCGAATACTCGGTGATCGCCAAAGACCTGACCGGAAAGATACTTCTTTGGAACGAAGGCGCGCGCCGGCTGTATGGTTACGAGCCCGGCGAAGTCATCGGTAAGGCCAATTCCTCGATTCTGCATACGCCTCAGGATGTTGGAGCCGGCGTGCCGGCTCAAATCATGCAGGCTGCGCTCAAGCAAGGCAAATGGGAGGGGACACTAACACGGCGGCGGAAAAACGGCGACCAGTTCACGGCCCGTCTGGTGATTACGCCACGCCACGATCCCACTGGTAAGCCGATCGGTTTTCTAATGATCTCGAAGGATATATCGGATGAAATCCGCCTCACCCAATACGCCCGAAGCCTGATCGAAGCGAGCCTGGATCCGCTGGTCACGATCAGCCCGGAAGGGAAAATCACCGATGTCAACGAGGCTACCATCAAAGTTACTGGCGCAGCACGGGAAAGGCTCATTGCGACGGACTTCTCGAACTATTTCACCGAACCCGAGAAGGCCCGGGAGGGCTACCAGCGGGTCTTCTCAGAAGGCTTCGTCACCGACTATCCGCTGACCATCCGGCATGTGGACGGTCGGCTGACCGACGTGCTGTACAACGCCTCGGTTTACAAGGACGCACGAGGTAACGTGCTGGGGGTGTTCGCCGCTGCGCGCGATATCACGGCGCAAAAACAGACCTCACAATACGCGCGGAGCCTGATCGAGGTCAGCGTGGACCCGCTGGTTACCATCAGCCCGGAAGGGAAAATCACCGATGTGAACGAAGCTACTGTCAAGGTCACCGGCGCGCCTCGCGAAAAGCTGATCGGCGCGGACTTCGCCAACTTTTTCACGGAACCCGAGAAGGCGCGCGAAGGTTACCAGCGAGTGTTCTCGGAGGGTTTCGTCACGGATTACCCGCTGACCATCCGGCATGTGGACGGACGGCTGACCGACGTGCTGTACAACGCCTCGGTTTACAAGGACGCACGAGGTAACGTGCTGGGGGTGTTCGCCGCTGCGCGCGACATCACCGCGCAGAAGCAGGCGTCACAGTATGCGCGGAGCCTGATCGAGGTCAGCGTGGACCCGCTGGTTACCATCAGCCCGGAAGGCAAAATCACCGATGTGAACGAAGCTACTGTCAAGGTCACCGGCGCGCCCCGCGAAAAGCTGATCGGCGCAGACTTCGCCAATTACTTCACGGAACCCGAGAAGGCGCGCGAAGGTTACCAGCAGGCCTTTGCCAAAGGCTTCGTCACGGACTATCCGCTGACCATCCGTCACATCGACGGGTGGCTCTCCCACGTCCTGTACAACGCTTCGGTCTACAAAGATGTCAACGGAAAGGTCCTCGGCGTCTCTGCCGCCGCGCGAGATGTTACGCCTCTCAAGAAGGCCGAGGTGGAATTGGCTGACCAGCACACGCGAGAACTCGAGCGGCTGGCCGAGCTGGAGAGGTTTCAGAAACTCACTGTCGGCCGCGAACTAAAGATGATTGAGCTGAAAAAAGAGATCGACGACCTCAAGAGGCGGCTCGCGGAACGAATTGCTTCAGCCTGACACTATGAGCACCCCTGAATCAGCTGTGAGCCAACTTGAAACGCCTCCAAACGATGGGCAGCTGGCCCTCGCTCACACGCCGGACTTTGCTCCCGATCGGTCCGCGGCCGAAAATGACCAGCGCGCGCTGCTCAACCTCCTGGATGACTTCGATGCGGAGAAGGCACGAATGGAAGGGACGCAGCGCGCCGTATTGAACATACTGGAAGATTCCGTAGCCGAGAAAACGCAACTCGAAGCAGCTCAGCGTTCCATGTTGAACATCTTGGACGATTTTGCGTCCGAGAAAATGCAGCTGGAGGCGGCTCAGGGGGCCATGGTGAACATCCTGGACGACTTTTCGGAGGAGAAAAGCCGTCTGGAGGAGACACAACGCGCAGTATTGAACATTCTCGACGACTTCGAAACGGAAAAGAGCAAGGTGGAGCTGGTTAACCAACAACTCGCGAAAGAAATTGAGGAACGCAAGCGCATAGAAACGCAGATACAGGGAGTGAACACGGAATTGCTCGCCGCCAACAAGGAACTCGAAGCTTTCAGTTATTCGGTATCTCATGATCTCCGCGCCCCGTTGCGCAGCATCGACGGATTCAGCTTGGCGCTGCTGGAAGACTATGCAGACAAGCTCGATGAAGACGGAAGAGACTACCTTCACCGTGTGCGTGCGGCAACGCAACGGATGGGAATCCTAATCGATGATCTGTTAAATCTTTCCCGACTGAGCCGTACGGAGATGAGACTGGAAAACGCGGACCTAGGTGCTATCGCCCGATCCGTTGCCGTGGAGCTGCAGAAAACTCAACCGGAGCGCCGAGCTGAGTTTCGGATTGAAGAAGGCCTCGAGGCGTTCGTCGATTCCCATCTGATAAGAATTACGCTTGAGAACTTGCTTGGCAATGCGTGGAAATTTACCTCGAAGCATGAATCCGCTTGTATCGAGTTTGGCAGGACGAATCGCAGCGGGTGCCTCACCTACTACGTTCGAGACGACGGTGCCGGATTCGACCAAGCCTATGCGAATCGGCTTTTCGGGGCCTTCCAGCGTCTTCATGACAAGAGCGATTTTCCCGGAACTGGGGTGGGATTGGCGACTGTCCAAAGGATCATTCACCGGCACGGCGGCCGCATTTGGGCAGAAAGTGCCATTGAGAGAGGTGCAACATTTTACTTTACGCTGTCGGAGACGAGGCATAGGGGAGCGTAAATCATGGAAGACAAAATCATTCTTCTCGTGGAAGACAACGCCGATGACGAGAAGCTAACTCTTCGAGCTCTAAAGAAGAACAACATCCGCAATGAGGTAGTGGTTGCTCGAGATGGCGCCGAGGCTCTCGATTATCTGTTTGGCACCGGAGCCTACGCGGGGCGCAACCTGGAGTTTATGCCGCAAGTCGTCCTATTGGATTTGAAACTACCCAAACTGGATGGGCTGGAGGTACTCCGTCGTGTGCGCACTAATGATCGTACGAAGCTTCTCCCTGTCGTGATTCTCACGTCGTCAAACGAAGAACAGGATCGCATCAATGGCTACGGCCTGGGTGCGAACAGTTATGTTCGCAAGCCGGTGGACTTCAACCAGTTCAGCGAAGCGGTGCGCCAACTCGGACTGTATTGGTTAGTTCTCAACGAGGCGGCACCGGCCAGGAGAATGTAGATGGGTGTCCCTCTTCGAGTATTAATCGTTGAGGATTCGGAAGACGATACCGCTTTGGTCGTTCGCGAATTAAAGCGGGCTGGTTATGACATTGAGTTCAAACGCGTGGATTCTGGTGAAGCACTGATGTCATCAATCGCCTTGCAGGAGTGGGATCTTGTCATTTCCGATTTTTCCATGCCCTCGTTCTCGGGTACGGACGCCTTAAAACTCGTGAGATCAATGGGGTGCAGCGCCCCCTTTATTTTCGTTTCAGGAACGATCGGTGAGGACACCGCTGTAGCCGCCCTCAAAGATGGCGCTCAGGATTACATAATCAAAACCAACTTGAAACGCCTGGTACCTGCGGTCCAACGCCAACTGCGAGAGGCGGAGGAACACCGGCAACGCAAGGGTTTGGAACAACACGTGCTTCAGTTGCAGAAATTCGAGGCCATCGGGAGGTTAGCTGGTGGCGTTGCGCACGATTTCAACAATTTGCTGGGCGTCATCCTGGGGCAAAGTGAGATTCTACTTGATCGCTCAAAGGATCAGGCAAGCACTCACGGCCTTGAGATGATAAGAGAATCTGCCAGACGCGGTGCGACGCTCACACGTCAGCTATTGGCTTTTGGAAGGCGGCAGGTTCTCGAAACTAGAGTCCTAAACCTCAATACGATCCTGGCCGATGTCGAAAAACTGTTGCAACGCGTGATTGGGGAGGATATCGAATTGAATTTCCAGACAGATGCCAAAATAGGCAGCGTAGAAGCCGATCCCGGTCAACTGGAGCAGGTAGTCGTAAATCTCGCCACGAATGCGAGGGACGCGATGCCAGCGGGCGGCCGGCTAACGATTGCCACCGCAAACGTTGACCTGGACGAAGCCTTTGCGGATCGCCGGGTAGTAGTTCGTCCGGGGCACTACGTGCAACTAGTTGTTAGCGACACTGGATGCGGGATGGACAGCGAAACCCAGTCCCATATCTTTGAGCCTTTCTTCACAACCAAGGAGCAAGGGAAAGGTACGGGGCTGGGCCTCGCGACCGTTTACGGTATTGTGAAACAGAGTGGCGGCTATATTTGGGTTTACAGCGAGCCGGGCCACGGCACAGCCTTCAAAATCTACTTACCGATGGTGGAAGCCGCCGCAGAAAGTCCGCGATATGTCGAGCGAAGTGAAGAGCTGCCTCGTGGTTCGGAGACGATCTTAGTAGTTGAGGATGACGCCTCGCTGCGCGAAGTCACTGGCGACTTCCTTCAAAGCAGTGGTTACACCGTGGTAGCGGCAGAATCACCGGGGGAAGCCCTTCGCCTGGCAGAGTCCCATAATGGCCCCATTGACCTCCTTTTGACCGACGTGATGATGCCAAAAATGAATGGCCGTGAACTCGCCACCAGACTCATCAACGCGCGGCCAGGAATTAAGGTTCTCTACGTCTCTGGCTATGCAGACGGCATCGTTCGGGACGGGGCGCATGGGCCGTTGGAGGAAGGGCTGGCATTTCTTCAGAAACCATACACTCGTAGTGTGGTCACGCGGAAGATCCGTGAAATCCTCGATTCGCAACGAGTCAACTCCGTCGCCAAGAAACACTGAACTTTTCGAACAATGAACTCTATCATCCTCGAACCGCGTTAACCATTGCCTGCAAGTTTTCAGGAGGAGTGTTGCGGCCCAAGGCGCAGCCGGAACTGAGAAACAACCCGCGTCCGCCCGTTTTCCTGATGGCTTCCTTGACTGCGGCGGAAATACTTTCCGGTGTGCCCAAAACAAGCGGGTCGCTCGGATTGATGTTGCCCATCAGAACTGTGTTGTTTGGGATGGAACGTCGAGCAAGTTCCATGTCGAGCTGCCAATCCACTTCGAGAATGCGCGCTCCTGTTTTGCCCATGTCCGAAATGATGGATGCCGTATTTCCGCAGATGTGAATGGAGAGAGGAATGCCAAACTCTTGCACGTCCTTCACCAAAGCAGTTTCCGGTTGCAGAGCAAATTTTCGATAGAGTACAGGCGAGATAAGGGCTGGACCGGCGAAGGCATCTCCGATGGAGGTTGCGTGGGCACCGGCTACTTTTTGGGCTTTGGCGAAAGCCGCGCAAGCCTTGCGGCAAAAGTCAATCAATGCATGGATAGGGGTGGGATCTTCTTCGGTGAGCAGGTCCATCATGAATTGCTGTGGGCCGCGCAACATACAGGCCAAAGTGAAAGGTCCCTGGTCAGCCCGGCCCATGATGAAAGCGCGATCACCCACGCGCTGCGCGACGATTTGGGTGGTCTCCAGCCATATGGGCAGCCTGCCGTCGTTCCAAGGGTCTGGCACACGCAGGGAATCCACCGCGCTCCAGTCTTTGACCAGGAGATCGGATTCGTCGAGCACCGCCGGATCGTTTTCGCGGAAGATTACTTTTGCACCACAAGCCTCGGCAAGAGTCACTACGTCAAAGTCAATCACGGACGCGTCGTATCCGAATTGGTCCATGCAGTGGATCAATGCATCGGCCATCTTGGCAGGGTTGTGAACGACATCCGCCATCTTCATCCCAGCGTTCTCGATGGCGAACATAAACGTTTGCGGAATCACTGGGACGCAGTCAGGGACTTCGCCGTTCAGTACCGCCATGCACCTTTCCAACGAACTCATTTTCCTCATCGAAACGCCCTTTCGCGCGGCTCATGTTTGTGTATCGAGAGCCCACCGGAGCATTGCCTGATAGTAGATTTGTGTTCCCCGAAATACAAATGACCGCAGGCGAGAACCGCATGGGACACGAGAGGCTAATTACAGATGAGGCAGTGCGGCGGTGTCGTGCTCGTTGCAATCCGTTGGTGGTTCGCTACCATAGAAAGACGAAGCAATCCTCCAGGCGCTACCCGTACGGGAAAGGATAATTGGATGAATCGCGCATTTCTCACTTCTCTGCTGGGCGCAACGCTCCTGTTCGCGGGGGCCTGCAAGTCCAAGCCGCCGGATAAGGATGCGATCCGCTCCGGGGTCATCAATTATCTGACATCGCTGAAGACGTTGAACGTGAACGCAATGGACGTGATCGTCACGCAGTCCAGCGTGAACGGCAATCAGGCGCAGGCGCAGGTGGAGATCCGGCTGAAGAATAGCCCGCCGGATGGCCCGAGTATGAAGCTTTCGTACAATCTGGAAAAGCGCGGCGAAGAATGGGCCGTGGTGAAGAGCCAGCCGGCCGGCGGCACGATGCAGCATCCCGCGCCGGGAGAAATGCCCCCGGGCGGATTGCCACCCGGGCATCCCAACGTGAATGGCTCGGCAGGACAAACTCCGGCGGGGCATCCCGATTTCAACGGGATATTGAAGTCGGCGCAGCCTCCGGCACAGCAGGCGCCCGCGGCGGCGAAGCCGTAAGAGCGGAACGCAGAGATCAGATATCAGTGATCAGATATCAGCGACCAGCAACCAGGAAACAGGAGAGTGCCGCGGCTGCGCAAGATTCATAAAAAGGCCCAAAAGCATTTCCTCAGGGGCTAAAGCCCAATAATAGCCAAGCATCTGATGTCGGAGCTAAAGCTCCGACCCCCTAGCCTGCGGAACTTTTTGGCACGGTTTAAGAGGCTGCGGAAAAATACAGGAAAGGTTTTCTTCAGGGGCTAAAGCCCTTTATTCTTAGTTGCTTTACACCGGGGCTGAAGCCCCGGCCTCCTAAGGAAAGGACTCACTCGAAACCTAAAACTGATTACTGATGACTCTTTACTCGCCTTCGTAATCCTGTAGATCGTCGGTGGGGAGCGCGACACGGACGGCGTTCAGTACGGCCAATAGGTCAATCAGTTCCTGTCCGATAGCGCCCCAGATGGGCGGCAAGTAGCCGAAAGCAGCGGCGATCATGCCGAGGACGCTGGCGGCCATCCCGCCGAGGGCGCTTTGCAGGGCGACAGCCCGCATGCGCTGGCCGATGTGCATGAGCTCGTCGATTTTGCCGAGGGCCGTTTCCAGGACAACGGCGTCGGCGGCTTCAGTGGTGATGTCGTTCTGGGTGCCGAAGGCCACGCCGACGGTGGCGGCCAAGAGCGCCGGGGCATCGTTGATGCCATCGCCCACAAAAAGCGTGCGCGCTTTGGCGGTTTCTTCCTTTACGATGGCTACTTTTTCTTCGGGGCTCTTCCCGGCATGCACTTCCGTGATGCCCACGCTCTCCGCAAGGTATTTCACTTCAGACTCGCGATCGCCGGACACCAGAATCACTTTTCTTACACCGTGTTTTGGCTGGAGGTGCTGGATGAAGGAAGCGCTGTCTTTGCGCGGGGCATCGTGGAAGCGGATGGCGGCGGCGTATTTTCCATCAATGAAAATGAGGCATTCGAGGCCGCTGGAAAGCTCCGGCAAGGGCAGAGATTGCGCATGCACCTTGTTGCGGCCGGTGATTTGAATGGAGCGGCCTTCGACGTTGGCGAGCAAGCCTTGCCCCGGCCGTTCGCTGATGTGCGCAACGGAAAGGACATCCAATTGTTCCTGTTTGGCCGCAGAAACGATGGCGCTGGCCAGCGGGTGCTTGGAGTATTGCTCCACGCTTGCGGCAAAGCGGAGCACGCCGGTACGATCAAATCCCTCGGCGCAAAGGACCTCGGTCAACTTCGGCCTTCCGTAAGTGAGCGTGCCGGTCTTGTCGAAGATGAGCGTGCGACACTTCTCCAACTGCTCGAGGATGGCGGGATTCTTGATGATGATGGCGCGGCGCGCGGCCAGGGAGATGGCGCCGATGATGGCGGTGGGAATGGCGAGAAGCAACGGGCAGGGCGTGGCAATCACAACGACGGCTAGAAAGCGTTGAGGTTCGCGGCTGAGGAGAGCGGCCGCGACGGCAACAGCCAGGGCCAGCGGCGTGTACCACGCACCGAGCTGATCGCCCAGGCGGCGCAGCTTGGGGCGTTGCTGCTCTGTCTCGTGCATCACCTTCATGATGCGGGCGTAGCGCGAATCTTCCGCCACTTTTTCCGCGCGGATGAGCAGGGCTTGTTCACCATTGATGGCGCCGGAGATCACCATGGACCCCGGCGTTTTTGAAATCTCGTAGGGCTCGCCGGTGAGGTAAGCCTCGTCCATGATGCCGTGGCCTTCGAGGACGGTGCCGTCCACAGGGCAAATCTCGTGGGGAAGAACGGTGAGTTGGTCGCCGATGCGGATGTCAGCCAGCTTCACGTCCACAAGGCCGCCGGTTTCCTTGCGGTGAGCAGTGCTGGGCATGCGGCGCGCGAGGGCGTCGAGGACGGAGGAAGCGCGGGCGGTGGCGAATTCCTCGAGCGCTTCGCCGCCGGAAAGCATGAGCACCACGATAGTGGCGACAAGGTATTCGCCCAGCGCGATTGCCGTCAGGATGGAAACACCGGCGAGAAGATCGGAGCCGAACTCGCGGCGATACAGTTTTTTCAGGAGCTCCCAAACGAGCGGAATGCCGCCGATCAAGAGCGCGGCAAAGAGTGGTGCATTTGCGGGAAGGGCAGGGAAGTGCAGGACGTACCTGAGGAGGACATGCAAGGCTATTGCAAGAAGCGTGAGCCCGGCGATATAGGTTTCTTTGGAAGGAACAAATCCCGGCTTCGCGGGAGACTTCATTAGCACTACTTATCGCATAGGCAATTCACCAAGTCAAAGATGCAAACCTCTTGCGAAAGCGAAAAGTAGCGGTGAAACAGGTCCTGCGGGGCGTACAAGCAAATCAATGCGGGCGGTGGGAGACGGGGGTGTCGTGAAAGTCGGATTCAGCCGACTATCATGGGCGCGTGGGCGCTCAACGTTACTGGGAGAGATTCTCTGTGCGATGGCGATTCTTGACCCAACTGCAAACGCAAGTTGTGGCGCAAAGTGCAGCCAGCCATGCCACGCGGCTCTGGTATCGATCGAACACGCCGGAGAAAGTTGCACAGACCGCCGCATTGATCAGGAGGAACGCCATAGCCGAATAGAAGAACTGGTTCAGGCGCCTCATGGCCTTGCCCCAACTGAATGCCAGGCAAACTACGACGCTCAGCCAGAAGGTGACCGTGTCAATTGCCGCAGCGGCATTGACCACCGGAAGAAGTTGGCCGCGAGTTTCCTTGGAGTTTAGGAAGGCCTGGAAGTCGCGGGGAAAGACTTGCGCGACCGCGCCCGAGTTCCACTCTTTGGCATGATAAGAACGAACTTCGTCTCCAGTACGAAGGGCCACGACCTGGAGGAACGTTTCTCTAACGCTGCCGGTCAGGAATTTCAGCTTGTAGGTTGAGAGTGTTCCGTGCACGATCTCATCCATTTCGTCAGTGTGTTCCACCATCTCATCCAATAGCGGATGACTCTCGAACAGAAATTCCGATTGGCTCCGAGGCAGCTGGGAGAGATAGCCGCATGCAATCAAGGGCCGCTTGGGGCAATTTTCGCGAAGAAAGTCCGCCGCAAGCCCGTCAGCAAACAGCCTGGAGAGCATGAAGATTTGCCCGGACGGCGAAAACTTGAAACCCAGATGCATGCGGTAATTCAGCGTGGCCGTCGAAAGTCCGCCAGCGATCAGCGGCACGACCAGGGAAACGAGCACGGTCCCGCGCAGAGTCGCTGCCCTCCTCAGGCGAGCGACAAGTTTGATGATTATGAGCAGAGCGACGAATAGCGCTGCAATGGGGAGAAGTGACGTATGCACGCCGGTGGAAAGCATTGAGATCGCGGCCAGGGATATGCGGTTTCTTGCGAGCAATTGATCATTGAATGCCAACAAAAACGACGACAAGAAGACGATGCCCGCGAATACGTCAGGCATAAGCTGTGAAACCAGCCAGGGTAGGCTTGTAAGAGCGGCCAAAACGGAAACTGAGGCAAGCAAGCTGATCTCGCGGACGCGGCGCTCGTCGCCGAGAAGGTACTTGCAGGTTTTGTCCAGTACGTAAACCACGATGATTGCCTGTACCCCGATCACGAACCAAGCGCTAATCCCCAGGCTCGTCAGTTTTGTGAAGACGCTGTATCCGGGGGAGCGGAATGGCCAATGTGGAATGAAAGTGAGGCCGGTGAGAAGGTAGCTGGCGGTATCCGAGAAAATAATCGCATAACCGTTGAAGAAAGCGACCCAAAGAAGCGCGCAGACCGCTGCGGTTCGAATGAGCAACGCGCGAATGACAAGGAGATACAGGTTGGCCAGTGGCTGCGACCTGGGCGCAACATCCGTCAATGTTGACCCTCCCTTGCGTGCCAGATTCTAATGCTCGACGTTCCCGGAATAACCAATGGACGGCCACCCTTGTACTGCGTTTTGGCGGCCAGTTTCAAAAAAAGCCACGCTGCATCGGCCGCATCCATTTGGTAGACAGGGAAAGAGCAAGTCCGAATCGAAACGCCACCAGACTAGCACACGCCAGGGAGGTTCGTTCTGACGAGGGATGTTAAATGTTTAATTGCTTAACGCTCCGAGAGGTGCGCGCGTGCGCAAAACAACCTATAAGCTAATCGCCGCAACTTATTCTCGCCGCTTGCATTGCAAAAGAAAGTGGCAAGTTTCCCGCTATTGGGGGACTCGTTGGGTCTGGATGCGATTTTAGTCGAAATGCGAGCGAGGATTGGCCGGAGACAGATTTTAACGCGTCACGAGGATGACGCGGGACCGGTTTACACGATTCTGGGCGCCGGCAACGGGATGATGTACTTCCCCACGTAGCCTTTTTCCCTGAGCTTGGGGATCAGCTCATCTGCAATGTGCCAGGAGAGGAGCAAGACATATTCAGGCTGATCATCGTAGAGGTGCGACTCATCCAGCACAGGGATGAGTGTTCCGGGCATGTACTTGCCGATCTTGAGCGAACCTTTGATTTCGAGAACACAGTCAAGAATCCCGTCGTCAAGGGACACGTAATTAATCAGAGTGCTGGCGCGCGAAGGCGCGCCGATGCCGTAAATGCGATGGCCTTGTTTCTTGATGTCGCGCAACAGGACGTACAGATCGAGTTTCGATTGAACGACACGGTTCTTGAAGCTCCGCAGGCCTTCTGCGTCCAGACCGGCGCAATCTTCATCCGTCAGGATTTGCGCGACTGAAGGCTGAACGGAGTGCAGGCCTTTCCGGGCAGCGTACACGCGAACCGAGCCGCCGTGCGTGGGAATTCTGCGGGCGTGGATAACCTCCAGGCCGTGCATGTTAAGGAGGTACTGAAGACTGCGCACGGAGTAATACCGAAGGTGCTCGTGATAGATGGTGTCGTACTGAAGCGTTTCCACGAGGCTGAGAAGATAATGTGATTCTGAAATAAAAACGCCCGTTTCGTCGAGGAGCAGCAGAATGCTTTCGATGATCTCGTGAACGTGTTCGATGTGCGCGAAGACATTCGTTGCCGTGATGATCTTTGCCGGTCCGTGCTGGCGACGCGTGGCTTCGGCCGTGACGCGATCGAAGAAGGCGATCGTAGTCGGGATACCGCGCTGGTTCGCCAGGTTGCCAACCTGGCTGGGCTCGATGCCGAAGACGCGATGACCGCCGCGCTGAAAGTTACTCAGCAGCGTCCCATCGTTTGAGCCAATGTCGACAGCAAGATCTTCGGGCCTCATCGGAACGATGGTTTGAGATTCCGAATAGAGGTCCATAAAGTTGTCACGAAGGATTTTCGTTGTGCCGCTGGTGTAGGGATATTCAGGCGGGAACAGTACTTCCTTGTCCACGATCAAGCCGAGCTGGACGAGCGTGCACTGCGGGCAGACCAGCCAGAGAGCCGGATACGCCGGCTGTTCCTTGGGGAGTTCACCGATAGTTCTCATCTGATTCACGGGAGGCAGATAACCCAGGAACACTATGCGCTGGAGGGGTGCGTAATTGCAGATCTGGCAGCGCTCGACGACGACGCTAGAGCCGGTGCCTGCCGCGGTCTGTGCTGTGTCTACGATGGCCATCTAAGTTTCCTTACTTGCTGCCGGGGCTGCCGGAGCGAGGTGGGCATTATCGCGGTACCACTTTGCCGTAATCGCCAATCCCTCGCGCAAAGGAATTCTCGGCGCATATCCCAGCGCTGAAATTTTCGCAATGTCGGGGCACCGGCGGCAGGTGCCCCCCGCGGCCGGCGGGCCGGGCACGACCTCGACGCGTTTGCCGAATAGATCGCCAATCCTGCGAGCTAAGTCAGCGATGCTGACTTCTTCTTGCGTCCCGATATTGTAAATGTTCAGATGCATGCCGCCTCGAAGCAGGGCCATCAAACCGTCGATGAAATCATCTACGAAGACGAAAGAGCGCGTTTGCGTGCCCGTACCCTGGATAGGGAAACGAACGGTGTCGGAATTTGAAGCGAGCTTGTGCATGCGAAGTACGAACTGCGGGATCACGTGTTCCCAGCCCATGTCGGGGCCGTAGACATTGTGCGGGCGGAAGATCAGCACGCGGCTCAGCCGGGTGCGCCCGTAATTGATGGCCATCATTTCGCTGATGATCTTTCCCGCCGAGTAGGACCAGCGTGGGTTCGTGGGATCGGGGATCGAAAGCGCAACGTTTTCCCCAGTCGGAATGGACGGAGGATCATGATAAACCTCCGAGCTTGAAGCCAACACCAGCTCTGACACATTGTGCTGCAGGCACGCATCAAGAACGTTAACGATACCCTTTACCCCTACTTCGAGCACCAGCTCGGGCTTTGTGTAAAAGAATTCCGTGCCGTTGACGAAAGCGAGATGGCAGACCGAATCGATGCCCTTGACGGCCTTCTCGACTTCGGCTGGATTGCGGATGTCTCCTGAAAGGTACTCGATGGAATCGGCCACGTCAGTGAGACGGTCGATGCGGCCACGAGACTGGTTGTCGAACACGCGGACGCGATTCCCCTCGCGAACCAGGCGCCGCACCAGTGCGCTGCCAAGGAAACCCGCACCCCCTGTTACAAGATAGGTCTTCGTCATAAGGGCTATTCGTCCTTGCTCGTGCTGGGAAATGCCGAGGCGGCACGCACGCGAACCACTGGGCGTTCGGCGGGAGGAACCCGGCGAAGATGCTTGCAGCCCCAGAGAAACCAGCGCAGATACTCGCCCGTCCAGGGGCCGAGACGAAAGGTGGACGCGCCGCCGTAAAGGCGGTCGATCGATATGACCGGCACCTCCCCGAGTTTCCAGCCGGCGAACTGCGCCTTCATCGCGATTTCAAAAGTTACCGCCCAACCCACCGGCCGTGCTTCCAGATTTAAGGCAGAGAACATCGAGCGCCGAAAAAGTTTGATGCCGGTAGTTGCATCGCTCAATACACAACCCGCGATGCGGTGAAAGAGCCGGTTGGCGATACGCGAAAGCGCGCCCCCAATTACGGAGCCGCCCAGGCGGCGGCCTCCGTGGGCGTAACGCGAACAGCTCACCAAATCGCAGCCCTCCCGCATAAGGGCCAGCATGTCTTCGATGGCAAGCAGCGGCCCGACCTCGTCAGCGGCGAAGATCAGCACGTAGTCTCCGACGGCGGCGTCCACCCCGGCTCGAATCGCGTTCACAACACCGCGGCCTTTCTGGTTGTGCACCAGGTGCAGATTCGCATAGTCATGCTGCATTGCGCGAATGACCGGGATGCTGTCGTCTTCCGGGAAGTCGTGGACAATCAAGAGCTCGTGAGGAACCTCGACGACGGCTTTCAACAGCTTCACCATGATCCGAAGGTTGATTCCTTCATTGCGGACAGGAAGCAAAATGGAAAGTGTGACCCCTTGGTGTTTCGCCGGCCCATTCGCGGAGGCCGTGGCGGTGCTGTTTCTCTCTTCAATTCGAGGGGTTGGCATCTGAGCTTCCAAGGTGCACAGAAGTGTCGCGAGCCACGACGGCGGCTCTCCTATCGTTTCCCATGGGTCGTCACGCGTTTTTCGAGCAATGCCGTGAGCTTCTGGACCTGTTCCATCACGCTTTCGCGATTTCTGGCGCGGACGAACCGAATGGGGATTCCCGCGTAGACACTCCAAGGCCGGAATTCAAATCCAGGTGGCGCGAAACTGAGCGCGCCCAAGACTGCTCCTTCAGGGACATGGTTGTTTGGCATGACGACCGAATTCGCGCCCACTGCGGTGTAGTTGCCGAACGTCACATTGCCGCAGATCAAGTGTTCTTTCACCTGCTCGACATCCGGCGGGATGATGGTCACGAGATCGTTCACGAAGTCGTCGCTGGCGCACCAGATCTTCACCCCTGAAGAGAGGCTGCAGAAGTCGCCGATCGCGAACTCCATATCCGAGCCGCCTGCGACGCTGCAACCCGATGCGATATGCGTGCATTTCCCGATGCGTACCTTGGTCGAAAAGTAGCAGTAGTCATCGACGATGGAGTCTTCGCCGATAACAAAAGTCTCCGGATGACGGATGCGCGAATTAGGAGAGACGATCGGCTTCATGTTTCACTTAATCGCGTGCTGCTGCGGCCACCGGTCAATCCTGCCTGCATTCTTACAAAACTCCGAATCTCGGCGCAGACGGCAGAAACATCTTCGTCCGAGAGCGTAAACGCAGAGGGCAGCCACATCGCGTGCGGGATTTGTTGCGAGCTGTTCGGAAACTGTTGGCATGGTCTCCGATACGGCACCTGCGTGTGCAGCGGATGCCAGAACCGCCGTCCACGCATCCCGTGCGAGGCCAAGTGATCGTACAACGCGTCGCGCTGATCGACCAGCACATCGGTCCATTGTGGGAGTTCGCCCTCCTCGATGTGGAACGGGATCACCGAGATACCGGCGACTCCAGACAAACCATCGCGGTATCCTTTATGGATACTCCGCATTCTGCCAGCCCGGCGCGGCAAGTCCTTGAGCTGGGCCAGGCCGATGGCAGCCTGCAAATTCGTAAATTTAAAATTGTACCCTATGCTGTTGTGGGTATCGTCGCCTCCGGTGCCCCGCGCTGGCCGGCCCTGATCCTTCAATTCGCGAAGCCGCACATGCAACTGATCATCATCCGTGGCAATCAAGCCGCCCTGTCCAGTGGTAATGGTTTTGTTGGGCGAAAGCGAGAAGCATCCGGCGCTGCCAAAGGTTCCCAGGCATTTGCCACGGTGCCTTGACAAAAAAGCCTCGGCTGCGTCCTCGATCACCAGCAAGCCGTGGCGCTTCGCTATATCCGAAATGGCGCCGATATCAGCGGCGCGGCCACTCACATGAACTGGAAGGATAGCTTTTGTGCGGGGAGTAATGGCGCGCTCGGCAGCCGCTGGATCCAGATTCAAGCTCTGAGGATCGACATCGACCAGCACGGGCTCTGCGCCTGCCAGCGAGACCGCATTGGCGGTCGCGATGAAAGTGACGTCTGGCACAAGCACTTCGTCACCCGGATGTATTCCGGCCGCGGCAAGCGCCAAAAATATAGCAGACGTACCGCTGGTCGTCGCTATCACATGTTTACAAGCAAGCAGTTCGGCGACTTGCCGTTCAAACCGTGACGTCACGTCTCCGTCGTTCAAAAAGCCGCTGTCAATCACGTCCGCGACGAGCGCCTTTTCTTCCGACCCGAACTGTGGCACCCAAAAATCGATTTTTCGGTCCAATGTACGGATGCTCCTCTTGATTCTAAGCAGAGCCAACCGAGGAGCGGGCCTGGTCAAACAGACTCCCCATTCCCCAGAAGTTCCAGATATCCACGACAATTTTGTGCTCCAGGTTCAAGCCGCGATACGCGTTGTGCGGAACACAAAGGATCAAGACGTCGCTCCGGCGAATCACTTCGTCGAGCCCCAGAAGCGCCGGGTCGCTTTTTACATAGGGGTCCGTGGTCAAGACGGCTTTTGCCCGAAACGTCAGAATCTTTTTCAGCTTGTAGCTGAGCGAAAAGCGCGGATCATCGCTTTCCGCCTTGAACGCCATGCCCAGCAATCCTACGGTCATCTGGTCGAGGGGGTTAACTGCATCCAGGCGGTCGACGATGAACTGTGGCATACCCTCGTTGACCAGCATAGCCTGAAAACCCAAGCCGAACTGGTTACGGTAGAAACTGGCCAGTTGCATGGTGTCCTTGAACAAGCAGGGCCCGGCCGCAAAGCCTGCCAGAGGGAAGTGCTTCGATCGCGGATAATTGCGCTTCATGCCATCCAGAATCCGGTAATAATCCAATTTCGCGGCGCTGGCGATCATGTAAAACTGGTTCGTGACGGCGAACTGGATATAGCGGTAGGCGTTGGTAAAAACCTTCGCCAGTTCCGCTTCGATCGGCGCGAGCCGCACGACCTCTGGAGCGATTTGGCAAAAGAGCTCGGCGGCTTCGTCCTCGGCTTCGGGCGTCGTACCGCTGACAATCTGTGGCAGCGTCTGTAGTTCCTCAATGGCGTGGCCTTCCACGATACGTTCCGGGCAGAACGCAAGCCGCAACCGCTTGCCTCTCGACAGTGCGTACTTGGCCATCGATTCCGTGACGCCTGGATACACGGTCGAACGGATCACAACCAGCTGGTCTTCGGAAAGGAAGGGCAGGAGTTCATCAAGGCAGCGCGTCATCACGCGAATCGACGGGTTCAGGAACTCATCGACGGGGGTCCCTATGGTGATGATGACAACTTTCGCGTCGGCAATGTCTTCGGCTTTGTTCGTGAAAGCCAGCAATCCCTTCGCAAGCACATCCTGCAGCAGCGATTCTGCTCCGAGTTCCATGAACGGCATCTGGCCGCCGCGGATAGTGTCCATGGCCTCCAGGTTCAGGTCGTAGATGAGCACTCGCCTGTTTTTACTAGCGAATACGATCGAAAGCGGCAAGCCCACGTGACCCGCTCCGCCCACAACGCAAATGTCGGCTTGGGGTCGTTTCTCAATCGAGTTCAATCGTGAATGTTCGCTCATGGCCTTCTCAGGTGTATTTTGAACTCCGGCGCCGCTCGCCGGAGGCTCAAGCTGACTAACTTCACGTACTCGAATCATAGCATGCCGTTCGGTGCGCTCTTTTTCGCGTTCGGAACCTGGGCTCTAACACGTCACCAGCACGACACGATGCATATAGCCGTTCAACTCTCTGGGCCGCACCGAAACGTTTTGTACCTTGAATCTGTCTTTTTTCAAACGGCCAGGCCACCAGTCGTTAGCCGGCAGTCCAAACAGTCCGGCTACGAGTAACTCAATATTCGCAAGGAAGAGCGCCTGACTTGACATTGATTGGCCGAGAGCAAACACTTGGAAAAAGCCGGAGCTACAGCGAGATTCATGTCTCCGGCGAATGTTTCACGCTACCGCTGGGCGCCTGCGAATTAGAATCGACATCCGTGAGATTATCGTGAGCCCTGAAGCCCATTCGCCGGCAGATTTGCAGCAACTCTATGAGGCCCGCTTCGCCGGGCGAAGTGACTATCGAAAACGCGTGTGGGAGGTTCTTTGCCGATTTTTCGCACGGTGGATTCCAGCCGAGGCAGCAGTTTTGGATTTGGGATGCGGGTGGTGTGAGTTCATCAACGCCCTGCCTTGCCGCCGCAGGTTTGCTATGGACCTAAACCCCGATGCCCAGCTTCATGCCCTCCCCGGCGTCAAGGTGCTGCAACAAGATTGCGCAGAGACGTGGCAGCTTGAGGATGACAGCCTGGATGTTGTGTTTACGAGCAATTTCTTCGAGCATCTGACCTCGAAATCCGTCCTGGAAAAAACCTTGCTTGAAGCTCAGCGCGTTCTAAAAACGGATGGCCGCTTGATTGCCATGGGACCCAACATCAAGTATCTTCCCGGGGCTTATTGGGATTTTATTGATCACAATCTGGCGCTCACAGAGCTATCTCTTCTGGAGCTCATGAAAAAGTGTGGTTTTGATGGCGAGTTATGTGTCGGTCGCTTCCTGCCATACACCATGTCGGGGGGTCGACAATACCCCATCTGGACACTGCGTCTCTACCTTGCAGTTCCCATGGCATGGCGATTCTGGGGAAAACAGTTTTTGGTAGTAGGTCGCAAGAAAATCCGACAAGTTGGACAGATGTCGTAGAAACGGATTGCTGGAACAACTGCTGGGCCGCCCAGCCTCCGAGCCACGCTCGGAACGTAGCGCCGCCCGAAAAATAGGGTCAGGGACAGGGAGTGCCCGACGAACTCACTGCTTGTAGAAGTCTCCCCGGCTAAAGTATTTCTCCAGCCAGCAATAGAGAGCGATGAACAAGTAGCGGCTCCCCATTTCTCTGAGTTTCAGCTTGGATTCACCAGCCCGGCGGTTGCGCCAGGTGATAGGTGTGACAGTCCAAGAGAAGCCGCGAACAATCGTTTTGAGCGGCAGTTCAATGGTGATGTTGAAATGCGGCGAAAGGAACGGACGGCAGCCTTCGATGACGGTGCGCCGATAGCCCTTGAATGCATTGGTGAAGTCATTCAAGGGAACGTTAAAAAGAACGCGCAGAAAGAGATTGGCGAGACGGTTGATGTACAGCTTGAGAACCGGATAATCAATGACCACGCCACCCTTCATGAAGCGGGAACCGAACACCGCATCCCACCCTTCGTTGAGGATCTGCCAGTAGCGCACCACATCGCGGAAGTCATCTGATTCGTCCGCCATCATCACGACCACCGCGTCGCCGCGCAAGTGGTCGAAGCCCGAGGCGATGGCACGGCCAAAGCCACGTAGGCCGATATTCTGCAGCGGGGCGAGCGCGGGGAGGCGATTTTTGAGTTCACAGAGGATGCTCCAGGTGGCATCGACACTGCCGTCGTCAACGACAACGATTTCGTGTGCAATGCCCTGAAGGCGCAACTCCAGGTCCAGGTGCTCGACCGTCGCGGCGATGCAGCCCTCCTCGTCGCGCGCCGGGATCACCACTGACAACAGTTGAAGAGGTGGCCGGCCTTCCTGCTTCGCGGGGGATTTCATACCCCGCTCCGTTCCAGCCAGTCCGGGTGTTGTTCGGCGTGCTCTGCGATCTCGCGCAACGTTTCGCCAAGGCTCACAACCGGGGCCCAGCCGAAATCGAGGCGGGCGGCGGAATTGTCCATGATGATCCAGGGAATATCGTAGGTCCGCGGGCGGAGATCGCTGGAAGGCTGACGTGCTCCGAAGCGGGCGTCACACCAGTCATTCAACTGGTGGAGCGACATGGCGTTTGCCGGGCCACCTCCCACCGTGTAAATGCGACGGCCACCCTTCCGCTCAGTCCGCATCTGCGCCTGTAAGAGCTCAGAGAGATCCCGCGGATTCAGCGCGTCCCGTACCTGTTTACCCTTGCCGTCAAAGCCGATGTACTTCAATGGACGTTGCCGCAAGTGCGCGTTTACCCAGAATGCGAAAATGCCCTGGTCCGGCGTTCCGAACTGGCCCGCGCCCGCCAAGACACCGCAGCGGTTTACCCAGACTGGAAAGCCAAAAGCCTCGCCGCACTCGAGGGCCAAGACCTCGCCGGCCAGTTTCGTACTTCCGTAAAGCGAGATGGGAGCCTGGGTTGAAAACTCCGGGCCCACTCCGTTGCGGGAAACGCCCGTCGGCAGCGCAGCGGAATCCTCCAACTCGAAGGCTTTCCCGGTGTCCCGCAAAGGCAGGGCGGCCAGTGCGGAAATGGAATAGACGCGGCTGCTGCTTAGGAGAACCAGCCCGGCCCCGTGCTGTTTGCAGTATTCGAGGACATTAATCAGGCTGGCCAGATTGTGCTCGAGCAATTGGCGGCTGGTGCCTCCCGTCCCGACTCCAGCCAGCACACTTGGGTTGGCGGCTGCGTCAATCACCCAATCGACTTGCGGCAGAGTTTCAAAATCGCTGGCGGACCGAATGTCGCCGTGGGTGAACTCGACGCCGAGCTTACGCAGGCGGGCCCGGTTCGTCTCTGAACCTGGACGCGTCAGGTTATCAATCCCGCAAATCGTGAGGCCCTCCTGGCCTTGTAGCAAGGACTCGGCCAGAGCACTGCCAGTGAATCCGCAGACCCCAGTGATTAGAAGCTTCATGAGGAGGCTAATCTCTCTGGATGAAACATTCGTCTTTTGGCAATCTCTTTAAAAGTTCGCACAGGTCTTTTTGCGATGCAGCAGGCCGGGAATTACACCCGCACCTTCGGCAGATCGTCGAAATCCGGAAATCCCTTATTCATCTCGAAAACGGCACCATCGTACACCCGTCTCGCTTGTCCGCGACACTGTGAAACGACTCGCACGGATGCCACCCCCGCTTTCTTGCACGTGGAGTCCCGGCTCTAGCGCGTCACGAGCACGACACGGTGCCAATTATCGACCAGTTCTCCGGGCAACACAGAAACGATTTGCAGCTTGAATCCATCGTTTTTCAAGCGCCTAGGCCACCAGTCACCGCCCAAGCCGCCCCCGCCGGAATAAACGAGGAAGGCGGGATGCTCGGCAAGAAACGGCTGGAAGTCATAGATAGGCAGATTCGTGTATTGGCGCAGGATTGCCAATTCCTTGTCCGCCGTATCATTGCCGGCATAGACGACGGCTTTCGTTGGATCGAGCACAGAGACGAATCGCTTTCGCCAAGCAGGGTCACAGTAATGCTGGAGTTGCAGGAAATCATGGGCATCAGAAGCGATTACAGGCAGGTCTGCATGGCCGCCAGCGGTCACGAACTCCTCTACGAATGCCGCGGGGGAGACAAACCGACCGTTATAGGCAGACCAGAATTGGCGCTCTTGCGGCACGAGCATAAAAAGCAGCAAGGCAGCGGAAACAACGGGAAGAAGAAAGCTCCAGCGCCGCAACGTCGGAAGGGTAAAGCCGAGTGCGAGGGGGAAGCCGAGTATAGACGGCACCATATATTTGGCAGTCATGGCGCCGTGAGCGAGCGCTGCAATCGCAAAGCCCACCAGCGGCAGACTTAGGAGGCCGAGCACGAGGGTCAGCTCATGGACCGGGGCACCTGCCAGACGTTCACCCCGGGATGATTTTCTCACCGCAGCGAGCATGGTGAAGAGAACTGCGACCCCGGCAATCGCGGCCAGATACAGGCCAGGTTCGCTCTGTGGTGTCAGGAAAAACCAACTGTAACTCCCCAGGGCCAATTCCAACGTGGGCTTTGCCCAGAAATGCGGGCCCATGCTCTTTTGCACTGCGGACAGTGCCGGCCAGAAAAGTGCCAGCGGCACGAAGCCGCAAAGAAGAGCGATCCAAACGCCCCGGCGCAATTGACGCGTCAGACCATAATGCGCGGCTTCGGCGAGAAAAAACGGCAGGAACGCGAATACCGCAAAATAATGGAAGGATTCCGCCAGCACCAGGCTCAGGCCCAATAGAATCACCCAGCGGCGTGCCGGAACGCGCTGGTAACAAACGAACGCAAAAGCGATGCAAGCGACGAGCAGGCTGTAGCCGCGCGCTTCTACGGCAAGCATGTCAAAAAGAATGGTGGCCGATGGAATCGCGGCGCACACCAAGGCCATCGCCGGGCCCTTGCGTGTCCTGACGGCGACGAACAGGCACAACAAAGTGGCGGCAAAACCCAGGATGGAAACGCCGCGGTAAGCCAGATTTTCGTTGCGGATGAAGGTAGTGGCGGCGCGTTCCAGCAGATAAAACGGAAGCGGATGAGAGTCGGCGCCATGCGCGACGGCTTGCCACAACATGGAAATATGTTTCTGCTGGGCTATAAGCAAGGTGCAGATTTCGTCATACCAGAGGGGCCTAACCAAGGCCTGGCAGATATTGCGCGCGGTGGCATAAATGACGAGAACCGCCAGGGCGAGCAGCGCAAGCTTTTCGGCAAGGGGACTGAGTGGCGCCGGCGATGGCGGTGCTTCGGGCGCCGGGGATAAACCACGATCCGGCACAGGTAGCCCTGCTGATTTTTCTTCAGTGAGTGCACGCATGGGTCAAAGGAAAGAATCACCTTGCCAGCAAATATGTATCTGGCAGCTTATCACGGGCTAATTGCGATCTTGCGGCAGCAGGAGACGCAGTGTTCAACTGCTAACCCGAAATGTGCAAGATTCCAGAATGAAGCACGCGAAGGGCGCGGTGGACTCAAACCGTTTTGTCGGGCGCGTAACAGAGTTTTTCCAGGTTGCACTCGGCGCACTTGGGTTTGCGGGCGGCACAGACGCGGCGGCCGTGCCAGATCAACTGGTGGGAAAACTGAATCCATTTGTTCTGCGGGATGACGGCCATCAAGTCCTGCTCGATTTTCTTGGGGTCTTCGTTGCGCGTCAAGTCCAGGCGCTGCGAGAGGCGGATCACGTGCGTATCCACGACGATGCCGCTGGCGATCCCGTAGGCCGTGCCTAGAACGACGTTGGCCGTTTTTCGCGCCACGCCCGGAAACGTGAGAAGTTCCTCCATGGTGCGCGGTACTTGTCCGCCGAATTGCTCCACGATAGCTTTGCTCGCGCCCATCACGGACTTGGTTTTGTTGCGAAAAAAGCCGGTGGGACGAATCTCCTTTTCAAGATCCGCGGGATTGGCGTAGGCAAACGCTTCCGGCTTCGTATATTTTTTGTAAAGCTCCTGGGTGACCTGATTGACGCGCACGTCGGTGCATTGCGCGGAGAGGATGGTGGAGATCAGCAATTGAAAGGCGCTCTCGTGCTTCAGTTCACAGGTTGCGTCCGGGTAGGCCTCGTCGAGCTTCGCCAGAATAGCCGCAACGCGCTGGGGATTCGTGCCGGCCGCGGAGCCGGCCTTGGCGGAGCCTTTCTTCGCTACAGCAACTTTTCTGGCGGCACTTTTGCCCCGCTTTGCGTGTTTCGGTGATTTCTTCTTGCCGGACTTTTTCTTGGTGGCCATGGCAACCTCTTTTGACTTCGGGTTGAACTCTCGCCCTACGATTGCAGCGCTTCCAACAAACGGCGAAAGGCTTTGCCGCGGTGGCTCCGGGCATTCTTCTCCTCCCCGGGCAATTCCGCAAACGTTTTTCCCAGCGCTGGAAAGTAAAACACGGGATCGTACCCAAATCCAGCGCTGCCGCGCGGCGCTTCGGCAATCTCGCCGTCCACTTTGTCTGAAACGACGGCGATCACGCGCCCCATTTGCGCCACGGCAATCACGCACACAAAGTGGGCGGAACGCTCCGCGCCTTTCTTGCCGCGCATCGCCGCCAGCAATTTTGCGATCTTCTGATCATTGCTCGCGCCAAGGCCGGCAAAGCGCGCCGAATGCACGCCAGGCTCGCCGCCGAGAGCGGGCACGACCAGACCGGAATCATCGGAAAACACCATGTCCGGGCAGGCCCGAGAATAGTACAGTGCTTTGCCCGCGGCGTTTTCGGCAAAGGTTGGCGCGGTCTCCGGGAATTCCGGAAGCGCGGCGTATTCTAGGAGCAATTCAAGTTCTAAGTTGGAATGCGCCGCGGCGGCCAGCGCGCGGAATTCCCGCAATTTCCCCGCGTTTCCCGAGGCAAGATACAGCTTCTTCGACGTTTCCACTGAAGTCATCGCTGAGCGGTTTCCGTGATCATGGTGTCGCGGTGGCGGAATGATCTTGTGTTCATCGCCCGCGGCCAAGGAAATGTTCGGGCAGGACCTCGCGCTGCTCTTCGGCCAGGCGGCGGATCCCCGCGGCGCCCAGCGCAAGCAAATCCTGCATCTCGCCTCCGGTGAACGGACGCCCTTCGGCGGTCGCCTGAATCTCCACGAAATCGCCGTGGCCCGTCATCACCACGTTCATATCCACTTCCGCGCGCGAGTCTTCTTCATAGCATAGGTCCAACAGCGCTATATCCTCCACGATGCCGACGCTGATGGCCGCCACGGAATCGATCAGCGGAGAACGTTTCAGAATTCCCGCCGCGACGATGCGCTCCATGGCGAGGGCCAGAGCCACGAACCCGCCGGTAATCGAAGCGGTACGCGTGCCGCCGTCGGCTTCAATCACGTCGCAATCCAGCACTACGGTGCGCTCTCCAAGGGATTCCGTATCGATCACCGCGCGCAGCGAGCGGCCGATCAGCCGCTGAATTTCCAGCGTGCGCCCCGTTTGTTTGCCGCGCGCAGCTTCCCGTGGGGTGCGCTCTTCGGTGGCGCGTGGGAGCATGCCATATTCGCTGGTCACCCAGCCTTTGCCGGAGCCTTTCAGGAAGCCGGGCACGCCGTCGTCGACGGTGGCGGTACAGATCACGCGCGTCTTGCCGAGCTCGATCAAGACGCTTCCCTCGGCCTGCGAGATGAAATCCGGAGTGATTTTCAATGCGCGAATCTGCTCGGCACTTCGTCCATCAATCCTCATCTTCCACGCCCCTTCGCCGGGCCTCTTGTGTTCTTTTTACCCGCCACTGATCTCCGCCTATCTCTTTACCGCATTCTGAACCTTTTCCACGGCCTTCTTGATCGGAGCAGTAAACGCCGAAACGGGAGAGGGAGCCTGTCCGTCCGGGGCCCCTGCCACCTTTGTATTCACTCGGAAGGTTTGCGTCAGGTCGATGTGACCCGCCAGCGTTTCCGCTTCCTGGCCATGAATGAGGATTTTGAGGCGCTGCACCTGGGGCACATCGGCTTCCAGAGTGCGCGCGATCGAATCGATGGCCAACTGTTCGCTCTGAATTCCGGAGGGAATCGAAGTTCCCAGCGCTTCCGAGAAATCCGCAACGGCGGTGCCATCGGGCAAAATGTAGAAAGCCAGCAGTGCGGCATCGGGCGGCAAGGTGCGAGCTTCGGAATCGACGGGCCCAGCCAGCAGAGTGTTCAGAACTTCCTTGGCGCGCAGCACCGGATCATTCGAGAGGGGGAGCTCGACGGTAACGGGCTTGAGCATGCCATCATCATTCCCCGATCCCCAGAACATTTTCACCCTCACCTTCGGCTCGCTGCTTGACGAGGACGTGACCGGCAAGAGTTCGCGGCGCGCCTGCTCTGCGGTTTTCTCGGTGACTTGCGCAGCCCTGCGCACTTGCTGCCGCAGCGCCGGAAAATAAAGCGCAGCAGCAAAGACCGCGGCAAGCAGACCGCCTGCCAGCCAGACGCGCGATTGCGGGCTCATGGCTGCGTGCCTCCTGAGGCTCCCGGCGGCACAGGCATGACGTAAGACGGCTTGAAGGCTACGATGCCGTGCGCGATCGCCTCGGCAACGCCCGGCACCATGCGGTCGAGATCGGCGCGTTCGGGCACGGTGACGCTGGAAATCTCGACGGCGATCGCGGGCGCCGCGGTGGTTCGCAATTGGCGCACTGGCGCCATTTGCGCGATCGTGGGCGAGCCCTTGAAACGCTTTTCCAGTTCCTGTTGAACGAGGTCGCCGAGCTGGTGGCTCAACCCGACGAACGGCCCTTGAGCGCGGTCCCACGGAATCAGTCCCGTCGCGTCATTCGATGGCGGAATGTCCGGCACAACGTAGACCCTTGCGGTGTCGGGCACGCCTGTAGAGGCGATGTGAAGCGTCACGAAAACCGCGCCGTGCTGCGCATTGGCGCGTGCGGAGCGGTCGTCAAACGAGGGATTGTCGTTGCCCTCGCGGGTCATCACGACCTGGAACCCTTGTGCCTCAAGCGCCTTGCGCACCTCGGCGGCGAAGACCAGCACAACTTCGCTCTCGCGGATGCCTTCGGTACCGCGCGCTCCCAAGTCGATCCCGCCGTGCGCGGGGTCGAGAACGACGATGCTGAGCCCTCCCCGGGGAACGTAGTGCCCTTGGCCGGTTGTGGAAACGGACGTTTGCGGGGTCGGAGTAGCAAGTGCGGCGGTTGTCGCAGGGGACTGTGCTGGGACTTGATTAGCGGGCGTGCCTGCCAATTGCGGCTTGGTCTGGCTCGATGCCATGACCGCCAGGGCAAGACCCGCACCCAGCAGCGCTACTAGCAAAATTGTCCCGAACTTCAAACCGTCTCTCACGTGGAGAAGGATACCAAATCTCAATGCCTTCCTGCGGCCCACGATTTTTTTCGGCACGAAAGAGAGACTTCATCACCGGCGGCGGAGCTTCGCGCTCCCGCACGTTTCAGAAGCAAAAAACGCCCGGTTCGTAAGAACCGGGCGTTTTGAAAATGAATCTCGGCCAATCTTTCAATCGGCCCAGCGGGGCGTGCTCCTATGCCGCTTCCGCCGTCTCCAGAGCTTCGCGGGGGCTCTGAGGCGTCAGGATCTTGCGAGTGGCCAGATACAACAGGAAGCCAGCCACCATTATGATCGCGCCGAAGGCCAGGCCGTTGATGCCAAGGATCGTCTCACTCCCGCTCTCGACGACGGCGAGGATAAGCAGCGCCAGTGGGAAGATCCCACAAGTCACCGCGCCCGCCATGCCGCCGGGCACGCGGAATTCCCGCCGCAGCTTGGGTTCCCGGATGCGCAGTGCCACCAGGGTGACAAACTCCAGCATCAGGGCCGCGCCATACAGCATGATGTCCAGGGTCACGAGGCGCTTGAACCCCAAGCCCAGGCAAAGAGCCCAGCAGGTGGCCAGCACAATGATCGCCACCCAAGGCGTGTGGTTCTTCCGGGTGACCTTGCCGAAGAGCTTCGGCATCATGCCATCGCGCGCCATCGCCAGGGGCAGGCGCGAGTAGCTCATCACCAGGGCGTTGAACATGCCGAAGGCGCTCATCATGCCGCCGATGGTCACCATAAAGCGCAGCCACTCGAAGCCCATGATTTTGCCGCCCAATTGCCCGGCGACCGCAGCCCACGAGCCGTCCTCCGTGAACGCCGAGGCGGGCGTCCCGGCGAAATAAACGGCCACGAACGGCAGAACGTAGGTAAGTGAGACGAGAATCACCGCAGCGATCATGGCGCGCGGGTAGGTGCGCTGCGGCCGTTCCACTTCCTGCGCGATGGTGGAGGCGTTGTCCCAGCCCATGTAGTTCCACATGGCCACAAGTACCGCGCCGAGCAAGCCGATGCTGGCGCCTGCCGAAGCGGCGTGCGGCTCGACGAATGCGCCCGTCCTGGCGGGAGAAAGCAGAACGATCAGCCCGAAGGGCAGCGAGAGCAGGAAGAACAGCCACAGCGAAGTGATGCCCACCACCCGGATGCCCGCCAAATTCAGCGCCGCGCAGGTCACCACCACAAACAGGCCCGTGAGAATGCCATGATTGCCCTCGCCGAACCATGGCGACACCTGCTTCAGATAAAACACGAAGAGCGTCGGGTAAATCGCCATGTCAAAGATGCTCGCGGCCAGGCTCAGCCACGCTTCCTGAAAGCCCCAGAAGTTGCCCAACCCCCGGCGCACCCAGGCGTAATAACCGCCTTCCGCGGGCAAAGCGCTCGAGAGCTCACCGATCATAAAGGCGGTCGGCAGGCACCAGAGAACCGGAAGAAACAGCAACACAAGAATTCCATGGCCATAACCCGCTCCGGAGATGATCGCTTCCGTTCCATAGGTGCCCCCAGACACCATGAAGAAGGTGGCGGCAACAAGCGGCCAAAGAGTCATCTTGGCGATTGCTTTTCTCGTAGAGGGAAGCGCTTGGGAAGGAATCTGTGCGGGGAGCGATACAGTGCTCAATTTTTCTCTCTCGTCCTCCTTGAAGTGACGCTCACTCTCGACGTCTCGGAGCGAGGTCGCATTTGAAGAATACATTCTCTGCACACGCGTGCAACAAAAAAATGCATGTCACGCAAATTTTTTTTCAACGAGGCAACCGTACTTTCGTGCAGCCGGCGAGCGCTGCGTGCCGCCTTCGGGCAGTGCGTCGGTGCGACCCGGCACTTGGAGCGTTCCTCCCCCCTCCCTCACACAGCCGGTGCGCGCAGATGTGTTAAACTCACGGGTTTGTTTTGCACTCATTCCTTCGTACTGGAGTCCTGAGCATGAAACTTCGTCTGGTGGCTTTGCTTCTGGCAATCGGGGCAGGGGGTTCTATTACTGGGGCGCAACAGACCGCGGCACCTCGGCCAATCGGCGTGGATGACTTTTTCGGTTATCGCGAGGCGCACGACCCGCAAGTCACTTCCGATGGCCAATACATCGCCTACACGGTGTCGTCCAGCTCACTGAAGGACGACAAATCGGAGAAGCGAATCTACATGGTGCCAGCGGCGGGCGGCGAGGCCATCGCGCTTACCGCTGAGGGCGTTTCCTCCGAGTATCCCCGGTGGTCGCCCAACGGCAAATTCCTGGCATTCCTCTCCGAGCGGAGCGAAGGGAAAACCCAGGTTTATCTTTTGAACCGGCTGGGCGGGGAAGCGCAGCGCCTGACCGACACGGTTCAGAACGTGGAGTCTTTCGAATGGGCTCCCGACAGCAAGCGCCTCGTTCTGGTCCTCCGCGATCCCTCGCCGGAGGAACTGGAGGCGGCGACCAACAAGGGAAAGGAAGATGGCGAGGACAAAGCGGCCGGGCCCAGCAAGAAGGCCAAAGCTCAGCGGCCCTGGGTGATTGACCGGTTGTTGTTCAAAGCCGACACGGTTGGCTACCTCGACCGGCGGCGCACGCACCTGTACATTTTCGATATCGCCTCAAAATCGCTCAGCCAAGTGAGTTCCGGCGACTACGACGACGCCGAACCGGCGTGGTCGCCCGACGGCAAGCTGCTGGCGTTCACCAGCAACAGGAGCAGGCCCGACCCCGATGCCACTTATAACCGGGACATTTGGGTTGTGGCCGCGGACAACAAGGACAAGGGCGAGCATCCCCTCCAGGTGACCACCCAGCAAGGCGAGAAAGACCATCCGTCCTGGTCGCCGGACGGCAAGTGGATCACCTACGTCACCTCAGTCGATCCAAAGCTCTTCTACTACGCCACCAAGCATGTGGGTGTCTCCCCCGCAGCAGGCGGTGAAGCCAAGATTCTGACCCGCTCCTTCGATCGCTTTGCCACGCTCCCGCGTTTCGCTCCAGACGGCAAATCCATCTATTTCATTGCCGATGACGATGGCACGCAGAACCTTTGTCAGGTGAGTTTGGCGGATGGCAAGATTACCCGGCCCGTTGGCGGACGGCTCACGGTGGATGGTTACTCCTTCTCCAAGGATGGCACCCTCGCGGCGGCGATCTCAGACACCGTCCACCCGTACGAGGTTTTCGCCCTGCCGGGCGGCAAGCTTACGCGGGTTTCGCACCTAAATGACGCCTGGGGGGCGCAATTCAAGCTGTCCCCGGGCGAGTATGTGAGCTTCAAATCGAAGGATGGCACGACCATCCACGGCTACCTTTATAAGCCGGTGGACTACGTCCCCGGGAAAAAGTACCCAGCGATCCTTCGGCCACATGGGGGGCCAACCGAGGAGTACGAGGCGGAGTTCGCGGAACCCGCGCAGCTCTTTGCCGCCAATGGCTACGTCGTCCTTTATCCCAACCCGCGAGGCTCCTCGGGGTATGGCGAAGAGTTCTGCAAGGCTATCTTCGCGGATTGGGGCAACAAGGACTATCAGGACGACATGGCCATGGTGGATTACGCCATCGCGCAGGGCATTGCGGACCCGGACAAGCTAGGCGTTGGTGGCCACTCCTACGGCGCCATCTCCACGGACTTCATCATTGCGCAGACGACGCGCTTTAAAGCCGCCATCTCTAACGCGGGTGCGGCGGAGATGACCAGCCTGTGGGGCCACGACGAGTATGAGAAGGAGTACGTTTTGGAACTGGGCTATCCCTGGGAGAACCGCGCCGCGTGGGACCACGTCGCGCCGTTTTACAAGGTGAAGAACATCACGACGCCAACCCTCTTCATGGGGGGAAATATTGACTGGAACGTGCCCATCCTGGGCGGGGAGCAGATGTACCAGTCACTGAAGGCGCTTGGACGTGAAACCGAGTTGGTGGTCTACCCGGACGAATACCACGAGTTCAAGACGCCTTCGCACATCAAGGACACATTTGAACGTTACCTCGCCTGGTATGCGCACTACGTGAAGGCGGACGGTTCGCCCGCACGGCCTGCGGAGCCGAAGCAAACCAAGACAGGGAATTAGCTTCTTTTCAGGAACAGAGGGCCAACTTCAGAATGAGGTTGGCCCTTTTCTGGTTGAAGCCAGTCCTGGAGAACTCGGCAACCTGGCGGCTTTTGGCCGATCGCTTCTGCGGGCGCGATGAACTCCCCGCGGCGGCCCTGGGGGCTCCCGATAACAGTTCCCTTTGCCGTGGCGGGTGCCACGCGTTATGCTCCAGTGTTTTGCGGGGGATGCGATGTGTTTGCGACTGAGAACAAAACTGTTGCTGGTTTTGGGGCTGATGGGGTTGGCGGGATTCACGGCCCGTTCGCAGCTGTATGACCAAAAACTATTTGGCGAGATGCGGTGGCGTTGCATTGGGCCGTTCCGCGGGGGGCGCACGGTGGCGATCAGCGGCGTGCCGCAAGAGCCCAATGTGTACTACATGGCGCCAGTGAACGGCGGCGTCTGGAAAACGACCGATTTCGGCAACACCTGGTTTCCCATTTTTGACGACCAGCCCTCGGGTTCCGTCGGGGCGCTGGCCGTGGCGCCTTCGAATCCAGACATTATCTATGTGGGGAGCGGGGAAGGGTTGCAGCGCCCTGACCTTGCCGTGGGCGACGGCGTGTACAAGTCGAGCGATGCGGGTCGCACCTGGACGCACCTGGGCTTGCGCGACGCCCAGCAGATCACCGCCATCGTGATCGACCCGAAGAATCCCGACCGCGTGTTCGTTGCTGCAGAGGGCCATCCCTACGGGCCGAATGTGGAACGCGGCGTTTTTCGTTCAATGGATGGAGGAAAGACTTTCGAAAAGGTTCTTTATAAGGATGAGAATACCGGAGCGGCGGACCTGGTGATGGACCCTGGTAATCCGCAGGTGCTGTATGCGGCGCTATGGGCGGCGCGCGTGGCGCCGTGGGAAATACGCAGCGGCGAATCGTTCGTCATTCCGGGAAGCGGGCTCTACAAATCCACCGATGGTGGCACGTTGTGGCAGCCGCTCACAAAAGGCTTGCCCACGGGCGAAGACGGCCTGGCACGCATCGGCATTGCCATTGCTCCCAGCGATCCGCAACGCGTGTACCTGACCGTCGAATCGAAAGACAAGGGCGCGGGGATTTATCGCTCGGAGGACGCGGGAGAGAGCTTCCAGGTGGTGAATTCCGATCACCGCATCGGCGGGCGCGGGCCGGGCGCGATGGGCATTGCCGTCGCGCCAGACAATCTCGCGGTGATTTACGTGGCCAACACAACCACGTGGAAATCCATGGATGGCGGGAAAACGTTTGTTGGCTTCAAGGGCGCGCCGGGCGGCGACGATTACCAGCACATCTGGATCAACAAGCTGCACCCTGAAATCATTGCACTGAGCGCCGATCAGGGAGCAGCAATCAGTGTGAATGGCGGCGCCACCTGGAGCACGTGGTACAACCAACCGACCGCTCAGTTTTATGACGTCACGACGGACAATCGCTTTCCCTACTGGGTCTACGGCGGGCAACAGGAAAGTGGCAGCGTCGCCACACGAAGCCGCAGCGACTACGGCGAGATTAGCTACCGCGATTGGAGCCTCCCCGGCGTGCAGGAATACGGGAGAATCGCCGTTGACCCTGTAGACTCCAATATTCTTTACGGCGGACGGATTACGCGCACAAATCAAGTACTCGGGGAATTTGCGGACGTTGCACCTGAGCCCATACGGCGCGGCGAGTATCGCTACGACCGCACGATGCCGATTGTGTTTTCGCCGTTTGATCCCAAGACGCTGTACTTTGCCGCGAACGTTCTCTTCAAGACGACCGATCAGGGACACAGTTGGTCCATCATCAGCCCGGACTTGACGCGAGAATCGTACGAGCCGCCGGCAAATCTCGGCGCGTTCAGCGCGGGCGATCCGGAAAGAGGCAAACACCGCGGCACGATTTATGCCCTCGCGCCCTCGTTCAAGGAGCCGGGGACGCTCTGGGCGGGCACCGACGACGGCCTGATCCAACTGACGCGCGACGCCGGCAAAACCTGGAAAAACGTAACGCCGCCGCAACTGAAGCCCTGGAGCAAAGTCTCCATCATCGAGGCTTCGCATTTCGAAGTCGGCACCGCTTACGCCGCCATCAACAGCTTCCGCCTGGACGATCTGCGTCCGCACATCTACCTGACACGCAATTTCGGCGCCACGTGGCAGGAGATTACCGCAGGTATGCCGGAAAGCGCGCCATCGAACGTCGTGCGCGAGGACCCCGCGCGGAAAGGGTTGCTGTTTGCCGGAACAGAAACGTCGGTCTACGTCTCCTTCAATGATGGCGATTCCTGGCAGCCGCTGCAGTTGAACCTGCCGCACACTTCGATGCGCGACCTGGTGATTCATGGTGACGATCTGGTCGTTGGCACGCACGGCCGATCGTTCTGGATCCTTGACGACATTACGCCGCTGCGCCAAATCAGCAACGATGTTGCCAAGGCGCCCGTTTATTTGTTCGCCCCGCAGGAAGCCATTCGCTGGCGCTGGAACCGCAATCCCGATACGCCCTTGCCGCCGGAAGAGCCCGCAGGAAAGAACCCGCCGGATGGCGCCATCATTGACTACTTCCTTGGAAACGCCTCGAAGAACGTTGTGACACTGGAAATCCGAGATGAAGCGGGCAGTATGGTGCGCCGCTACACGAGTGCCGACGCGCCAGAATCCCTCGAAAAACTCGCTGCGGAGCATCCCATACCGATGTATTGGGTGCGGCCAACGCAAATTCTCTCCGGTGCTGCGGGCATGCACCGCTTCGTATGGAATCTCCACTATACACCGCCGAAAGCGCTGGAATACGAATTCCCGATTTCCGCCATCCTTCGCGACACCCCGAAATATCCTCTGGGCGCATGGGTGCTGCCGGGAACTTACACGGTCAGGCTCACACTGGACGGCCAGAGCTACACGCGGCCGCTGACGGTGAGGATGGACCCGCGCATCAAGACGCCGCTGGAGGACCTGCGCAAACAGCGCGAAATGCAATTGGGCGCTTCCGAGGGGATGGACGAGAGCTACGAAGCGCTCGAACAGATCAGGTCCGTTCGCGATCAATTGAAAGAACTTACGCCGAAAGCGCAGGGCAAAGCGAAAAGCAAAAACAAGTTGACGGAAGCGATGGCCTCTCTAGATAAACAGTGCGCGGAACTCGAAGGAGCCACGCAGCGCTCTTTCTTCGGCCTGCCGCCAAGCGGGAAGCAGCCGGAGGACCTCTCGACCCTCAATCAGCATTACGCCGCGATGCTAGCCGTCGCGGACAGCGCGGATGCCGCACCAACCACACAAGCAACGGCAGTGGAACAAGAACTTGAACAGCAGGGCGGCATTCTGCGCAAGCAGTGGAGCGTGCTGCGGGAAACTGGGATTCCGGCGCTGAACAAGAATCTGCGGAAGGCAGGTCTGCCAACCATTGATCCGAAGAAACCCCCGCGCGAAGAGTTGGGCGGCGCGTCGAACGGGGACGACGAACCGTAGGACGCTAGCCGGGCTAGAAGACTTGGAGTTTGTGCCACCGGGAAGTTCCGGATTTCATACGATATGCAATTTTTCTTGCTACTTGAGCGCTCCACGACAATGTCATCCTGAGGAACGCGCCGTTTGCGCTCCGAAGGATCTCAGCTGAAACCTTGTTCAAAACTCAAGGTTGAGGTCCTTCGGCGATCCTTATTGGATCGCCTCAGGATGACACCGTTTTGTTGAACTTGTTTAACAGATAATCCGCATCTGGCGCGATATCTCTGCTAATGCAGGTACTTCTGGAAGAATGCGCTGATGCGCTGGGCGGCGTCGGCGGCCGCCTCTGGGCGAAAACCCTGCTTATTGTTGGGATTCTGGAAAGCGTGGCCGGCGCCATCGTAAATCTTGATGTCCGTGGGTTTGCCAACGGACTTCATGGCCGCTTCAAAGACGCGCACATCCGTCGCGGGTATGCCTTGATCATCGGCGCCAAAATTACCCTGCACCGGCGCGTGAATTTTCGCGATGATCGCGGGATCGCTGGGCAGCGAGCCATAATTCACCACGCATGCGGCCAGTTTGGGTTGGTCCTCCGCCAGCTTGATGGACCAGCCGCCGCCCATGCACCAGCCGACCGAGCCGATCTTGCCGCCATCCACATCGGGGCGTGAGGAGAGATAAGCAAATGCGGCTTCCAGGTCGCGCAAGCCGCGATCATCCGCCAGGCCGCGCATCAGGATGTGCGCATCGTCGGGAGTTGCCGCGACTTTGCCGCGATAGAGATCCACGGCCAGAGCTACGTAGCCTTGGCCCGCGTATTTCTGGGCTTGCTCTTTCACCCAGTCGTTCAACCCCCACCACTCGTGAATCACGATGACAGCGGGATGCTTGCCGCCGCCCTCCGGCAGGGCCAGGTAGCCGTTGACCGTGTCGCTGCCGCTTTTGTAGCTTACGGTCTCCGTCTTCACCGAGCCCGCGTGCAGGGCCAGACTCAGGGCAAGAACGCTCAACGTCAGGACCGGAAAGAAGGATCTGCGATTCATGGATCACCCCTCAAAGGAACAGGCTGCGAAACTCTAGCGCATTTCGGCGCCTGAAGCCAAGGCGCTCGAAATAGAGAAAAGTCAGGCCAGCCGAAGTTACTTTTGCAGTCCGTCGATCGACGCCAGCACGTCGTCGCTGTGCGTCTTCACGTCCACGTCGGTCCAGACCTTGCGCACCGTGCCGCTCGGATCAATCAAGAAGGTGTGACGCGCGGAGAGTTTGGCGACGCCGAAGTTCATGATGGAATCGTATTTCTGGGAAACTTCCATTTTGGTGTCGGCCAGCAGCTTGAAGTTCAGCCCTTCCTTGGCGCAGAACTCCTGGTGGCTCTTTTCATCCTGGACGCTGACGCCGAGGATGACAGAATTCTTGGCGTCGTACTTGGCCAGATCGCGCTGGAAATTGTGGGCTTCAATGGTGCAGCCCGTGGTCATGTCCTTGGGATAAAAGTACAGCACCACCCACTTGCCCTTGAAATCGTGCAGGCTGATGGCTTTGCCTTCCTGATTGTTCAATGTGAAGTCCGGCGCGGCGGAACCCACTGCCGGTGCCTTGTCTCCGGCACGCGCGGTGAAACTATAGAGAGCGACAAGTCCGATCACGGCAATCACGGCGACAACAACGATAAGCATGCGTACGTTCCTCATTATTCCCCCCAAAATCTAGCAGAATTGGCCCTGGCTGGTTACGAGAATGAGATGCGTTGGCGGGCTGGATGGCTACAGCGAATTATGCGGGAATACCAGGCGAGGCTAAAGCGGTTACTTCTTGACCTCCGGGGGTTTCGCCGCCGGCGCACTCTGCTTGGCGAAATGTTTGGCCTCGGGGCTGCGTGAGGTCCAGTCCACGGGAGGAAAGGAAACGCGCCAGAAATGCGCGTTCGGGTGGGCGAATTCGATCCCGATTTCCAGTCTTTGCTCTTCTCCGGCGTTGATATCTTTCACAGTGCAGACAAGTTTTTCGCCGGTCCCCAGGTGGGTGAGATTCAGGATCTGCCCAGCGAGGACGGGTTCGCGAAGAAGTATCAGGCCCCCGTGAGCATTCACCACCAAGGTTGTGGTGCGTTCGCTGAACTGCGAGCCGCTGGCACGGTCGCCGGAAACAATCACGGGCACGGACAAGACGATGCGCTGGCTGCGGCGCCGATGAACCACCTTGCTTCCCGAATGCGCATTGTCTACGAGAACGCTCAAGGCCTCCTCCTGAGGGTATTTGCTTGCATGAGAAGAGCCACTGGGTCGCGGAGGGCATAAAACGATTCCCACGCAGCCGAAGATGAGCAAACTCTGAGCCACGGTTTAGCGACCCCTTGCCGTCGTGGAGCCATTTGCGGGAAGCGCCTGTATCTATGGGAGTAACGCGAGCTTTGGCTTCTCAGGAAAGGACGCTTTCCGCGCGGAAAACAAGGCCATGGCACGGTGACTGGAGAAGGAATAAATTTCTGCCGGAAGAAGTCCCAGCGAGAAGGGAAGCGGCAATGTGCAGAATCGGGACGGGTTGTGCCAAGCAGGGAATGGCTGCGACCAGTGTTACAGCTCGCAGCAAGTCATCAATGGAATCGCCGGCGGGGCCGGGCTGTCTTCCCTGGTCATCAAACTTCAATGTTTCTGCATCGATTTATTTCTTCGCACGTCTCCTCTTTGCCACGCGGCGCAGGTATCCGGGGAGTGTCGGATAGACCACCTTCGGAATTCCCGAAAACAGCGCGCGGACCTTCCTCTGCAATACTAAGGCACGGTAAGCAGGATTCCGTGCCGCAACGCTCTTCGCGCTGAATCCTATTCAACACAAATACTGGCTCCATCGAGCGCCCATGGGGGATATAGATTTCTCTTCTCTAAGTCCGATCAGCGAGCCGGGCATCACGATCCTGGTTGCACTGCTGGCGTGCCTGGTGGCCTGCGTTTGGCCGAAGAGGTCGGAACGACTGCTGCGGACGATGGAGCGGCCGTTCTCCCGTTTCGCCGCGCACAAAACGCTGGCGGTCGTCACGATATTCCTCGCGGTTCTCGCGGTTCGCCTTGCGCTGCTCCCGGTGGTGCAGGTTCCCACGCCCGGCATTCATGATGAATTCAGTTACCTGCTTTTGGGGGACACTCTGGCGCACGGCCGGCTGGCCAATCCGACCCATCCGATGTGGCGGAGCTTTGAAACCTTCCACGTGCTGTGGTTTCCCACTTACGCTTCAAAATATCCGCCGGCGCAAGGGGCGGTACTCGCGCTGGGGCAATTGCTGGGGAATCCCTGGATCGGCGTGCTGCTGAGCGCGGCCGCCATGTGCGCCGCGATCGTCTGGATGTTGCAGGCGTGGATGCCCGCGCGGTGGGCGTTTCTCGCCGGTGCACTGGCGGCCATCAGACTCTGCATCGGCTGCTACTGGATGAACAGCTATTGGGGCGGCGCGGTCGCGGCGTTTGCGGGGGCGCTGGTCCTTGGCGCGTTGGCGCGTATCTTGCGGCGCCCCACGATCACGCTCGGCGTCTTGCTTGGCCTGGGCATAGCCATTCTTGCGAACAGCAGGCCTTACGAGGGATTGTTCTTTTGCCTTCCTGTTGCGTTCGTGCTGCTTCGATGTATTCTAGGAAAAACAAAATACGGCCGGACCTGGCCGCAGCCGGCGATGCGTATCATCCTTCCCGTCGAGGTGATCCTGCTGGCGACGTTCCTGTTCATGGGCTATTACAACTGGCGCGTGACCGGCAGCCCGTTCGTGCCTCCGTTTGCTGCCGCGGCCCACACCTACGAGCGCTTCGCCAATTTCATCTGGCAGAAAAACGCGCCGATGATCCATTACAACAATCTTGAAATGGAGTTGTTTTACAACCACTGGGCGCGCAGCAACTACGCGCACACGTGGGATTCTCTGGGAGACGTGAGCGTCGACAAGCTGTATCGGTGCCAGGCGGTCTACACCTGGCTGGCGCTGCTGCTCGTCCTGCCAGGGCTGCTTCTTCTTTACCGCGACAAACGCATGCGCTTTCTTCTCGTCGTTCTGCTTTTTGTGCTTCTGGCCTATTTCATTACCACCTGGCCAAATCCACATTACATCGCACCGGTCACGTGCATCCTCTACGGAATCATCGTTCAGGCCATGCGCCACCTGCGGCAGATGTACTACCGGAAGCGGCCTATCGGTGCAGCCCTTTCGCGTGCCATCGTTTTAGTTTTGGTCATCGATGTTTCGCAATTCGCGGCCACCGGCTACGGCGATCCGATGGGTTGGGGCGGGGGCGGATTGCAACGGCGCGCGGAAATCCAGCAGCAGCTTGAGAAGGCTCCCGGAAAACACCTGGTGATCGTCAACTACAAAGGTGAGCACAGTATCCACGATGAGTGGGTCTACAATGGCGCGGACATAGATGGCTCAAAAGTAGTTTGGGCGCGCGATCTCGGCCCGGAACAGAACGCGAAATTGCTCAACTACTTCAAGGATCGCACCATCTGGATCGTCAAGGCGGGCGTTGAAACCGCGCCGCTGGCCCGCTATCCCGGAGATTCCTCGAGCGCAACCCCCGCGCCCTGAATTGGGCAAATTCACGCGGACAGACATCCAGCCGGAACCGGCACGCATCGACCGGCCCGCCCCGCGCCGTGTTTTTCGATTTAACGGACTACCAGCCCTTGCGGTACTCCCGCTTCAGGTAGTCGTTGGCTTGCGCCACGTTGGTGATGCGCATGTTCGCGGCGTCGTACTCGAGCTTCTTCCCGCTGCGCAGCGAAACCACGCCCAGCAACATCGTCTCCGTGAGCTTCGCGGCATATTCGAACGGGCAGGACGCTTCCGTCTTTCCCTTGGCCGCGTTCACCCAGTTCATCTCATGTTCTTCCTTCTCGATTCGCAGCAGCTTCTGTGGAGGCTTGCCCGCGGAATCCTGCAGCGACTTCGGCAACAGCCGCGGATTCGCGCCGTAGGTGTCGTGCATCAGCTTGCCCTTGCTTCCGATCAGCAGCGCGCCGCCCTCTTTCTTCAGGTCTTCTTCGCCGATCTCCTCCGGCTTGCGCGGCATCAGGCCGCCGTCATACCAGGTGAGTTTCACCGGCGGCATCGATTCGCGCGCCGCGAACTCATAGAAGGTCATCGTGGCGGTCGGGTAGGAAGCGCCGTTGAAAGGCGAGGACACCGTCTCGATGCTGGTTGGCAGGCCCAGCTTCAGGCTCCACATGGTCACGTCGAGCAGATGCGCGCCCATGTCGCCAATCGCGCCGCAGCCCCAATCCACCCAGCCGCGCCAATTGAACGGGTGATAGATCGGGTGATACGGCACGGTCGGCCCCACACCGAGGAATAAATCCCACGATAGTGTGTCCGGAATGGGATAGTTGCCCATCGCCGCCGCGAGCCGGTCGTCCACTCCCCCCTTGTTCCACGGCAGCGCATCGAGCGATTCCTTCGTGGCTGGCTTTGGGCGCGGCACGCCTTGCGGCCAGAATCCCACGGGGCGATCCGTCCACACATGGACTTCGCGAACTTCGCCAATCGCACCGGCCCAGACGTGCTCCACTGCAGTGCGCGCCGCATCCAACGAGTGGCCCTGGTTGCCCATCTGGGTGGCCAGCTTGGTTTCCTTCGCGCGCTTCGCCAATTGGCGCGCTTCGTCCACCGACCAGCACAACGGTTTCTGCACGTACACGTGCTTGTGCAGATCCATTGCGGCCAGGGCAATCGGCGTGTGCATGTGGTCGGGCGTGGCCACGACGATAGCGTCAATGTCCTTCTGCTGTTCCAGCATCTTGCGATAGTCGGAATAACGCTTCGCTTTGGGAATCAGGTCGTTCTTCAGGTGCAGAATCGCTTCGAGGCGTCCCTTGGCTTTTTCCGCTTCCGCCTGGGACATTGTGGCGCCGGTATCGCCCGGGTGGTCGATATGGCCCTTGAGGTTGGAAGCGTCCGTATCCAGCCGCGAAAGGTTCTTGTCCGTGTAGCCCCAGTCCACATCGCAGAGCGCCACGATGTTCTGGCTGGCCAGATTGATCAAATTGCTGCGGCCCATGCCGCCCACGCCGACGCACGCGATATTCAACATGTCGCTAGGCGGGGCAAAACCGCGTCCCAGAACGTGCCTGGGCAAAATCGTGAATGCTGCACTGCTCACGGCCCCCTTCTCGATAAAACTGCGCCGCGTCATTTCGTTCTTCTCCGGCAATTCCTTTTTCTCGGTCATGCGCGCCTCCGTTGGACAACTCGGCATTATGCCCCGTTGCGCGCCACTTTGCGACAACTAAGTTCACCACTGAAATAGTTTCGGCTTGTCCGCCTCTCACTTTCTATTGGACAGATGTGCGCCAGATTCGGCCTGGCTCTCTGCTCCGTTTTCTGCCTGGTGCGAATCGCCCCCACGACCGGTCCCCACTTGCGATAGTTTTCCTCGGCCAATTGTTAGCCACAGCGACCGCCCGATCGGCAAGGCCACGCTTAACAGGAATGATAGGAGCGCGGGTTAGTGAGTCGAGTCTGATGTTGGCACGTGGGCGGGTGTTGCCGAGCGACGAAACGTCACGACCACGATGACTTCGGAAGCGCTGTCCACCCCGCCTCGTCTTCCAGGAACAAAATGCCACTGGCGGGCGGCAGCGACGGTTGCCGCGGTGAGCGATTCCTGGCCGCGCACAACTTCGACAGTATCAACCTGACCGCGCGAATCGACTAGTGCACGCAAAATCACGCTGCCCTCGGCCAGCTTCATCTGCGAGCCCTGCGGTTCAGGGGTATCAATGGGACGAGCTCCACTCTCCGGCGCATCTGCCAAGCCTCCCGCGTGTTGGTGTTCCTGCGGCGCGCGTACAGACGTCAACGAGCCTGGAAATTGAAAGATGATCCCAATCCTCGTCTCCACCACATTATCGGCGGCGCGGGCCGGCAGAAAAGTCCAGGTTTGGACCGCGGCGAGAGCTTTCTGCAGAAATGGATTTTCCCCGCCCAGTATTTGGATGTCTCCCAGTCTCCCGCTGCTCTCGACAAGAGCATCCAGCACAACCTCGCCTCCGGAGAAAACTTCGGTGGGATAGGGCGCGGCAACCAGGGAAAGTGGTACGGGCACGGAAAATTGTTTGCTGGGTGGTGCATCCGGCTCCACAGGTGGTGATGTCTCTGGAACTCCCTGCCAAGCGATGCCCATTTGTTGCAGCAGCGCGATGGCGTAGTGGATTGGCACGACCGCCCCCAAGCCGGCGCTCTGTTTTTGCTTGGCGTTCATCATGGTCATGGTGGCTCCATGCAGCCAGCGCCCTTCCACCAGGCCCACCACCTCTTGCGATTCGCCGGAGACCACCGGCGCCCCGCTATCACCGAGAAGCACGTCGTGGTTGAAGAGAAAGATCTCCGTGTCCGGCCGCCCCTTGTCGAGCTGAGCAAACCGGTATTCGACGACCTGTCCTGCGGGGCGGTCCTCCAGCAGCGCATCAAATGTGTAAGGGTTTTTCAGGCGCGAAGGACGCAAGGCATCGGCAAGCACTTCGTGGGCCTGTTCGGGCCTGCGCGCCGCCAGTCGCAGGAAATTTACGGCAAATCTTCCTTCAAAGGGATTCGGCGTGGCCCGCAGCACCGCCACGTCGTGGTCCTGGTCCGCGATCACCACCGTGACTTTCACCAATCGGGGCGGCGCCATCGGCAACTGCAGGAGAATATAGGGTTGCGCATCGCGCAGTTGGCTCAATACATGCGCCGCGGTGATGAGATAACCCTCTTTGTTAATGAAGAAAGCGTTGCCATAAAAAATGTAGTGATAGCCTCTTTCGGAAGGCGATTGATCAACAGGGTAAACGATGGGGCAAATGGCCGCGGCGAGCGGGGTGCCCGTGCCCGGCTTGTTGGAAGCAGCGGCCGTCGTATGTGGCGACAGCAGGTGAAAAATCAGGCCGAGAGCAGTGAAACCTGCTTTGTGCAATAAGCTCATGGCATGGAATCCCCGCCGGCGCCCGTGGTCCATTTCAGATCGAGAAGAGGACTATCTGTCCAAATTGCGCCAACGGCCGGGCCGGCCCGACTCCGTGTTCTGCCGGCTCAACTAGCATAACCGTTCGTGATTGCCGCGCAATTGGCCGTTGGGACAGTGTTGCCAGGGTTTTCTTGCCCGCTGGCAGGACCGATTCCGCTTCAGAGCTGACCACCCTTACATCGGAACCGAGACGTTCGAGGATTTCCAGAATCATGCCGCACTTTTCAACGTGGCACGCAATCACCTCAATATTGGGTGGATGAATCGCCGAAAGGCTACGGCCTATGGCATGGTGAGCTGGCCAGTTGCACGAACCAGGCTGACGGCGTCATGACGGCTTGCCGCTTCCACCTGTCGCATTACTCGGCGTATATGATTCTTCACCGTGAATGGAGACAAATTCAGGTCTGCTGCGATTTCCTTATTTGTCTTGCCGTCAGCCACAAGCCTCAGGAGTTGGAGTTGCCGCGGAGTGAGGGTCTTCCGATCGCCGTTCGGCGGATGCGATGTTTCGAATTTTCCCTGTCTCTTCTCGCTCAGATGTTGAATCAATGTCATGCAAAGGTTCGGGGGACAAGTGGCTTCGCCGCGGACAGCGGCGTGCACCGCCGCGACGATCTCCGCGGCTGAAGCGTCCTTGAGCAGGTAACCGCAGATTCCCAGGAAGACCGCGCTGCAAAAAACGTCAGGGTCATCGTTCATGCCGAAAAGAAGCAGCTTGACTCCAGAGTCTTGGCCGAGGACGTCGCGCAAAAAGGTCGAGCGGGCCGTGTTGTCAAAGCAATCCGTCAAGACAACATCGCAATGCGAGGAAAGTATCTCGTCCTGGACCGTTTCCGAAGAGCGGCTTACCCCGACAACGTTAATCTCCGAGCGCTTTTTCAGGAGCCGGGCCAGGGTGTCGCGCAGCAACCGGTTTTCGGTCAAGAGGTAGACGCTAACTTGCGGGGATAATTTGCGGTCGTCTGTCTGTTCCATAGACACCCTCAGTTCAATTCATCCTTTCGAGAGGGCCAGACACCAAGCGCGAAGGGGGGCAGGCGAAGAGGGCACTTCACCTAAACTGGCAACAGGAGTCTAGTGGCAGGCCAAGCAGATGTCAACTAACTTTATATATATCTAGAGAATATAAGCCGAGATGCGCCAATTTGAAACATACTGAGCTTGAAACCGTCTCGCCCCAGGCTTCATGTGCCAATTCGACCACCCTCTTTAAATAGCAAATGTGGGGACGAGACGGTGGCGAGGCTAATCTCGATCGTGGTGTCTGGACATCTATGACCGAATCAGTGGACAATTCCGCTTCACCTTAAGAAGAACAACTCGCTCGCTGATTGTCTTTGTCTTTCTTAAAGTGAGTCATGGCTTCCAAGTTGAGAAAGACTTGAGGTACATCTCTTTGAACTTTTATTCCCGGATTGTTTTGACGATTCTTGGAGCAATCATCTGCGCCGCCACACCGCTTTGCGCCCAGACTCCCGCCGATCACAAAACTCAACACATCATCTTTGTCATGACGGATGGCTTGCGATGGCAGGAGGTGTTTTCTGGCGCGGAGAAATCCCTGATGGACAAGAAGAACGGCAAGGTTAGCGATGAAAGCTCGCTGAAGAAAGCCTACTGGAGAGAGACGCCCGAGGCGCGCCGCGAGGCTCTCCTGCCCTTTGTCTGGGGAGTGATGGCGAAGCAGGGCCAAATCTTCGGCAATCGCGGGAAAGGCTCGGACGCGTACGTCACAAATGGCTTATGGTTCTCCTATCCGGGCTACAACGAAACTCTGTGTGGTTTTGTGGACCCACGGATCAACAGCAACGACAAAGTTCCCAATCCCAACGTGACGGTTCTGGAATGGTTGAAAAATCGCCCTTCTTTCCAAGGCGAGGTGGCAGCCTTCGGCGCCTGGGATGTGATTGCAGCGGTATTCAATCCCGAACGCTCCAAACTCACCGTCAATGCCGGCTACGATCCCTTCACTGCAATTCCTGACACGCCCAAACTCGAACTCTTGAATCGCCTCAAGGCGGAAACGCCGCGTGTGTGGGACGATGAGCCATTTGACGTCATCCCCTTCTACACCAGTGTGGAGTATCTGAAGGCAAAAAAGCCGCGCGTCTTATACCTATCGCTTGGGGAGACAGACGACTGGGCGCACGAGGGAAAATACGCGGAGTACCTGGATTCTGCTCACCGTGTCGATTCCTACTTGCGGGCTCTTTGGGAACTCGTGCAATCCATGCCCGACTACCGCGGCACTACCACTCTTATTTTTTCCCCCGACCATGGCCGGGGGAAAGCCCCTCATAAATGGCGCGACCATGGGCAGAAAATCCCTGATTCCAAGTACATCTGGATGGCTTTTCTTGGTCCAGACACACCCGCTCTCGGCGAGCGCAGCAACGTTGCGCCTGTCACGCAAAGTCAGATTGCCTCCACTCTAGCGGCCTTTTTGGGGGAAGATTATGCGGCGGCCGTCCCCAAGGCGGGAAAGCCAATCACCGATGTGCTCCCACACTGAATGAGGTCTTAGGGCTTCGGCTGGATTCCCGTATAGTCGGAACAGCACGGCTTCTCGACCGGCGTAAAATCCATCACTTCTGCCCGCGTCTCGTCCGGATCAAGCAAGGTCAATTGCCATTTCCCATCCCGCCCCAGTATGGGCTTCCCGGCCAGCTTTACTCCTCTTGCTTCCAGTTCTTTCGCCGTCGCCTTGACATCCCGCACTCCCAGCGAGAAATGATTCTGTATGCCCAACTCTCTATGATCCGCCGTCTCCGGAATATTCAGCATGTACTCGAGCCAGTTATCTCCATCCGGCACCTGAACCATGTACCAATTCGTTTCGTCTTCCTTGAATCCGCCGTGCCAAAACAGCTTGAACCCGAGTATGTCTTCATAAAAACGGCTCTCGGCCTTGCCATCTTTCACTACAAAGCCGGCGTGAATGATCCGGTTGCTGATCGCCCCCGGCGGCAGAGCCTCTGAGGCGCTTGGCTTGCCTTCCACAAACACAAGCTTGTGGTGCTCCGGGTCAAACACTTCCAGATACTTCACGCTATCGGGCCGCCGCAGGATCTTCGAAGCCGGAATCCCTTTCGCCGTCAAGTAACCCGCCATTTGCTCCAGACTGTTCGTCGCCAATCCAATCTCCGGCAAAAACGAACCTGTATCCCCCGCATCCGTCTTCACCAGCTCCACGTGCTGCGATGCATTTATGCTGAAACATGGATTCGCCACGCCCTTGCAGCTTTCCCCGCCAGCTGGCAGCCCCAAAACGCCCCCGTAAAATGCCTTGGACTTCTCGACGTCCGTCACCTTCACCTTCACGTACGCAATCCCGTAAATCTTCGGCCGGCCTGCATCTGACGCCGCATACACCCACACCGCCATCAACAGCACCGCCGCACTCAAAATAATTCGTAGCATGTTTTTCATCAGCCCGCTCCACGATCCCTTGATCTGCACAACTTGTGTACAACACACGCGAATTTGCAGCCAACAGCATTTACACCACTGCCTGAACCGAACTACGGATGATTGAATGGTGGAGGCGGGGGGAGTCGAACCCCCGTCCGAAAAGCGCAACGGCCCGAAGCCTACATGCTTAGCTCAATTCGCTTAGTTTCGCCTTCCGCGCTCAGAATGAGCAAGAAACGCAGCCGGCTAGTCCGATGGTTCTCGCCCGAGCCTTACGGACCGAAAGGCTCAGGCCAGCTCACTGTATGACGCTTCTTGCCGGGCCCGTGAG